>Ga0272443_10000435_pt1 | contig 77876 bp, 51 predicted proteins | sample SSMAcet12_FD_193581 | JGI IMG/M metagenome (GOLD analysis project Ga0272443, IMG submission 193581) | Marine sediment archaeal communities from Little Sippewissett salt marsh, Falmouth, MA, United States - SSM-Acet-12 | ecosystem: Environmental > Aquatic > Marine > Wetlands > Sediment ...
GCCGCTGAGGACGGGGTAGGGCGTGATGGTGGCGGGGTCGCGATCGAGGCCGGTCAGTGTGATGGGCTTTCCCAGCAGATCGAGGTTCTCCTGATAGGTTCCGGAGGCGATGCGAATGGTGGTCTCGGCCGCGGCCACGTCGATGGCCTCCTGGATGCGGTCGAAGGGATGGGCGGCGGTCCCGTTCTCGTCCGGGTCGCTGATGGCAGGGTCGCCCGGCCCCGGATCGTGCGGGGCGTCACCATCCACGTACAACGTGCTCAGCGTGCTGACGAAATGGGCCTTCAGGGTGTAGGCGCTGTCGACAGTGACCTTGGCGCGGGGATCGCTGCTATTGGAGATCTTTCCCGCCTCCACGGCCTCACCGGACCAGCCGGCGAAGACGAACAGCCCCGTATTGTCGGGCTTGGCATAGAGGGTCACCGTCCTCTGGTTGTCATAATGAAACACGCCCTCGCCCGGCGTAGTGACCGAACCACCGGCTGTAGACGAAAGCGTCACTCGGTAACCTTCCTGTCGCATGCCCGTGTCCGGCAGGCTGTAGCTGCTGCCATTGGACCCCTCACTGGATGTCGCTGTCTGGACCCAGTAGGTGTATTCCACTCCCGGTTCGGCACTGGTATCGTGAAACGTGCTCGACGTCTGCCAGTCACTGACCGGCACTCTCGCAGTTCCCGTGTCCGGCGCGCGATAGACTCGATAGTAGGTGTCGTAAAGCGGACCATTGCAGATGTGGTTCCAGGTGACCTCCACGTAGTCGCCGTAGATGGCGTCGCTGGCCCGCAGCCCACTGGGGGGATTCGAATTGGGGGAATAGTCCAGCCGCAGGCCCGGGATGGAACTGTACAGCGTGTACAAATCCGTGCAATAGGCGTCCTCGCCAAACCCCTCATTGTCTTCGAGGTCGAGAAACCCGAGATTGTCCAACGCCGCGAGCGGGGAGACATTCGAGATATCATTGAAATTCAGATACAGTGTTTCGAGATTGGTCAGCCCGGACAGAGGGGAGACGTTGGAGATGTCGTTGGTGCCGAGATCGAGTTTAACCAGGTCTGTCAGGCCGGAAAGCGGGCCAACGTTGCTGATTTCATTATAGCAAAGATCGAGGGTCCGCAGATTGGTCAGCCCGGACAAGGGAGACACATCGGATACCTTGTTGTACCGCAGAATCAGCGTGGTCAGGTTCGTTAGACCCGAGAGTGCTGAAATATTGCTGGTTTCCGTGCTTCGCAATGAAAGGCTCGTAAGAGTGGTCAAAGAGGATAGCGGAGAAATATCGCTGATGGGGTTGTCGTGTATGTCCAGGCTGTCGAGGCGACTGAGGCACCCCAGGGCGGAGATGTTGCTGATGCGGTTGTTATCAAGGACAACTGAGTCCAGATTGTCCAGACCACACAACACGGAGATGTCGCTTATGTCGTTATGGCGCAGATTGAGGTACTCGAGATTCGTGGCGTATCCCAGGCCGGTCAGATCACTGATGCCCCAGCTTCGAGCGCTGAGCGATGTCAGAGCCAGCATGTCCGTTGGGGTCGGATCGGAAATCCAGAGCGCGTTCTCAACGGCACTTTTCATGTTGGCATCGGGAAAGTAGACCGGGTCTTCAGCAAACGAGGGGGTGAAGAGAAAGAAAACAAACAGCACGGGCAACACCAATCGACTCATCACTCACTCCTTCCTGTGCAGATTCAAGACGAGACACGGAGTCGCGTGGGAAAGCAAAACCTCCAGTGTCTATTATGTAACTCGACGTCACGTTACGCAAACAAATTATCGTGTTGCTGCGGACGAACATAGACACGCTGCCACTTCTGCTCCAGGCAACCTTGCGAGGGAGCGATGCCCGTGTACACTGCAGCGGCGGATTCTGGCGGGGTACGCACAAGCGGCCCCAGCCATGCGGACTTGCTGTATTTCGTCTAAGTGTATGTGTGTGAGGATGTTAGGGTTGTCCTGGGCCGGTTCTGCCACCAGCGGCATGGCGGCGAATGTCCCCTCTGCTATTGACATAAGTTCAGTATCTTCTATAATTAATGGGTAGGGTAATTGGGCGATTCTCGGGAGAGGCCCTCGGACACGCCAGGAGGGCAGCATCAACATGGGAGCATACGGTGGAACCGCCGGAGCCAGCTTGTGACCTATGGAAATGCGTGACGCAAGATTATATCGCCGTCGGCGAATCCCGTTGCTCCAGGGGATTTTGTGGCTCGCGCTGATCGCTCCGATCCCCGCGCGGGGTCAGACGATTGAGCCGTCCCCTTACTGGAAGAATCACATTGTCTTCCCCGACGACTCGTTTTGTTCCCGCGGTGTTTCCGCTACGAGCGCGCGATGGGTGAAGTTCACGATCCTGACCGAGCCCTACGATCCCAACGTGGTGTATTTCCAGGACAGTCGAGCCTACGTCTTTCACTTCAACTTCGCCAGTGAACACCTGGCTCCGTTTGTCGGAATGACGCCTCAGCAATTCAATGCCACGACGCTGTTTGCGGAGAATCAGCAAGCCATCCTGGGTACGGTCCTCTTGCCGCCGGAGCGTGGACGGTTCGGGGCTGCGGACATCGACGAGTATGGCATTCAATTCGTTCGTCAGGATGCCTACAGTCGCGAGCAACTGCGTGACTTGTTCTTGCTGGTAAAGGCTTCGGTGGAGGCAGGACCTGAGGTTGAGGTGTTCTACTTCCCGACCTACGAGCAGCAGGCCATGGCGGAGACGCACCGCGCATGGTTCGCATCCGAGGGGATACCTTTGGGTTCGCCCGCACGCTGGGCGCAGGGCAATACCTGCTATGCGGAAGGCTGGACCCTGGCGACTCTGAAATACGTCCCCGCGTCGGAGATCGACACGGCCTATCGCGACGGGTTGCTCGAACCGGCCGACATCCTGCTGACCGACGGCATTCCTGCCGAACTGCCGTTCGTGGCCGGTATCGTCTCGCTGGTCCCCTCCACGCCCAATTCCCATGTCGCCATTCTGGCGCGCACGTACGGCGTGCCCTTTGTCCATCTGGCCCTGGCGGGCGACGCCGATCGGGCCCGGGCGTTGGTGGGGCATCGTATCGTCTTGAGTGCCTATGTGGACGACTACGGTTCGACCGAGATCCGATTGCTCGACACAGAGGAGACGCTGGATGATGCTCTGGTCGCTCAAATCCTCGAACTCAAAGAACCGGGAGCGCTGCGGATTGCGCCGATGGCAGAGCGCGGCGCCTACGGTATTTCTGCCGAGCAACTGGAGCCGGCCGATGTTGTCTACGTGGGCGGCAAAGCCTCGAACTTCAGCCTGCTGCGCAACGTTATTCCGGAGAACAGTCCGAGGGCCATCGCACTGACCTTCGACCTGTGGAAGGCGTTTTTGGATCAGCCGCTGACGTCAGTTGCGCTACTGGAGCTGGCGCCGGGAGCACACATGGTGTTCTGGGCCGACGGTGACAGTGACCAGGGACCGACCCATACCAGTTTCCGGCTGGACAGGGCGGGAGAGTCCGTCGCCCTTTATGAGGCCGATGGTTACACGCTGATCGACGCCGTACACTTCCCCTCCCAGACGGATGATGTCTCGTACGGTCGTCAGGCCGATGGGGCGGATCAGTGGCAGGCATTCGACGAGCCGAGCCCGGGTGCGACGAACTCGAGCCAGCCGGTCGCCGCGGGGTCTGGGCTCGTCATCAATGAGTTCATGGCGAGCAATCGCCAAACCATCGAAGATCCCGACGAAGCGGGGCAGTATCCCGACTGGATCGAATTGTACAATGCGTCCGACACACCGATCATTCTGAACGGCATGTACCTTACGGATGATGTGAACGAACCGACTCGATGGCAGATTCCGCAGAGTACCGGAGCGACGACGCTACGTCAGGAACTTGACCGGCGGCTGTCACCCCATCGTTGCTATCCCCCTGAGGACATGCAGTTGCTGTCACGCGATTTAGGGTCGATTCGCCGGCTGCTGGCGGATTCGCCGGCCGTCGATTTCGGCGCCGCGCTGCGTTCTGCGATCTTGGCGCTGTTGACCGCTCCGAATCATGGCTTCGATGCCTATGCCCCGCTACGCTTTCGCAGTTCCACGAATGTCGAGGACAGTGAAGAGTTCATCGGAGCCGGTCTCTACGACAGCTTCAGTGGCTGTCTGGCCGATGATCTCGAACTCGCGAGCGAAAGCGCCTGTGCCTGCGATCCCAACGGAGACTCTGCTCGCAGCGTATTCCGTGCCATCCGGCGCGTCTTCGCCAGTTTCTATAACGACAACGCCTACCTCGAACGGGTGCGGCACGATGTGAATGAGGCCGAGGTGGGAATGGCCGTGCTCGTTCACCACTCGTTTCCCGATGAGATTGAGTTGGCCAATGGCGTGGCCACGGTCGACGTGCGGGGAGAGCGTGCCAGTGTCCTGCTGACGTTCGTCAGCCAACAAGGAGCAGTGTCGGTCACCAATCCCGAAGGTGCGGCTATTCCCGAGGAAGTGACGGTTACCGTTTTGCCGTCGGGCAGCGTTGTTCCCGCCCGCCTCCAGCGTTCGTCCAGTCTCATTCCACTGGGCGGCACGGTGATGACCTGGCGTGACGATTACCACGAACTCGTGGACTTGCTGCTGCGCGTCAGCGACGAATTCTCACGAGTCACCGGCAAGACGGAGTATGTGCTTGACGCCGAATACAAGAAGGTCGCTCCCGGCGGTGCGGTATTGCCCGAGGGAGGGCTGGTGGTCAAGCAGATTCGCGAAATTCCCGAGCCCAACCAAACGGCCGACGTGACGGCTTTCGTGATCAATCAACCGCTGAACCTGGAAGTGTTCCCGGGTGAATTCGAGCTGTTTGACCAGACGGATGTTTTCGCCGATCATCGTCTGAAGTCGCGTTGGGTACTGGAAACCGCAAGCATGCCTTTGGACGGCGACCGCCTTCGTGCCGGACTTTATAGTGAGGTGCAGATCGAGATTCTCGATGAAGACCACATCGACGAAATGACCGGCCCGATGGCCTTGTTGCCGGCGGCGACACATGACATTGAGGACGGCACGTCTGTGGATATCTGGCATTGGTTCGACCTGGAGAATCCACGCACCTACCAGTTGGAGACCGGGGGCATACCGTCGGTTGTCACGGCCGCTCAGAACCCCATCTTCATCCCGGCGGACTTCGGCGCCTACGCTTTCAATCTTCCCTACAAATGTCTGACCCTTCATGTTGACTATGAGCATCCCGTCAGTTCGTGGCATCAACAGTTGTGGTCTACGGGTGCACCTTCCGGCCTGCGTACGACGATGAGTGATACGGTTCACTTGTGGTCTCCTCCAGCGCCGAGCACGGGCGACGTTTTGCAGGAACGGTCTGTGGCATGCGAGGGCGTCTCGATCCGAACCTCTTTCTATTTCCCGCCGCCGCCGACCGGGTTTCCCAATTGGCGTGCCCACACCGCGCCGCTGCTCCATTGGGGACAAACGGTTATCGAGGGACTGACCACGGAGCCTATCGTTCTTGAGGGCTACTACTCCCAGACCTACCGGCCGGAACACCACAACCAGATTGAGAACTTCCTGTTCGAACCGAGGCTTGAGCCGGGACTGCCGACCGATCTCCTGGATCAACTGACCGATCTGAATATTCGGCTGGTCCATCTCATCGTGGACAACCAAGACGACGGAAACCAGACCAAGATTGCAACGTACGGTTTTGACGCGGCGCCGTAACCTGAGCCCCTTCAGGAAGTTGCCTTCTCCCTTTTTCCTTCTTCGGTGGGGATGGTCTCTTTGCGTCATGGGGCGCTGCCCGACCGACTATTGTACGCTCGATTGGCCCCTCTGGTAGGCGGGGTTGCTGGTGGCGGAGGTGGCGCCGGTGACGGAATCGACACCCGACGGGGGCGGGCTGGTGATGGCCGTGAGCAGGGCATCGGAGTCCACTGCCACGGCCTGAGTAATCAGTTCCGGAACGCTGTAGACGTGGTAGCAGGACGCGTAGAACGAGGGATCTGGCTGGGGCAGGACGAAGGGCTTGCGGGTTCGGCCCTGGGCGTCGACATAACTGATGAACGGGCGGGTGAACAGACCCCCCTGGCGCTTGCTGCTGAAGACGATCCAGCGGCTGTTGCTGGACCAACTGTGCCAGGCATCGGCGTGTTCGCTGCTGGCGGCGGCCTTCTCGTAGGTCCCCGTGCTCAGGTCCATCACGTACAGATCGCTGGTGGGTTGGAAGATGGGAAAGCAGCCGTAGTCGGCCATGCAGAACACGAGGAATCTGCCGTCGGGGGAAACGCGCGGCAGCAAGATGCTACGGCCCGTCGCGCCGGCGCTCAACACCGTCTCCAGCGTGCCCCAGGTGTCGGTGTCGACGTCGTAGCTGATGCGCACCAGGTCGTACTTGACCTCGTCGTAGCGTTTGGGAGGCACCGTGTCCATATCGGTCCACAGCAGCGGCGCGCTACAGAAGTACAGAGTTTTGCCGTCCGGGGTCCAGGCGGGGTAGGTTTCCAGACGCTGCCGGTCGGCCAGAACAGGGGCCTTCTTGATCCGGCGCGCCGCGACGTCGTAGTAGAAGATGGCCGAATCGAGGTCGACGACGCCGTGAATCTCATCTCGCGCGGTGTGGAAGAACTGCCTGACCTTGTTCACCGAGTAGGTGGCGATCTTGCCGCTGGGATGCCAGGCGGTGTAGCCAAACTTGGCGCCGATCTTTTCGACCTGTCCGTCGTGGGCGTAGATGGTGGCGCTGGGAAACGAGGTGCTGCGAATGCCCAGGAGCATTTTCTCGGGATTGCCGTTGACGAACGTGTGGCAATGGGCACAGCCGTTCCCAAACGATGCGGTATCGAGCAGTGTCTCCTCCGCAAAGCTCTCGAGGTTTCGCTGACAGATCCGCATCCGCTTGGGGAAATACGACGACGGCATCATGTAGCGGTAGGCCAGATAGGGATCGATCGCCTCGGCCGCGATGGTGTTGGTGATGGTTTGGTACTGGTTCCAGGTTCCGGCGGCTGTCTTGACATACACGTCGATGCGGAGCTCTTGGCCCATGTTGTTCCGCAAGAGGGCGTGCCACTGTTGCGGCGGGATGATGATCTTGCCGGTGTTGCTGGCCACTTCGATGGCCTGGTCGTCCGAGGCGGCCCGGATCCTGGCGAAGTAGCTCACGCCGGGCTCGTCTACGACGAAATTCAGCGGCGCAATGTTGGGCGGCACGACGATGCCGGCGTAATCCGGTGCGATCCGCGGGGGGCGGGGCAGCGCCACGGGGGCCTCGGGCACGTCGTTCTGACACGAGCCGACCCCCAGAGCCAGGATCAGGGCGATTGTGACGAAAGGAATTGTCGCGCGGTTGTCTGAGGTCACTTCCATATTCCCGGGGCCGACCAAGGGGCAGAGCTTGCCTATCTCCTGCGTTTCTGTGTTCTCAAGTCAACGTGCCTGCCGGATCAACGACACGTTGTCAAGATACACATCGGCATCATCGGCGCCCAGCTTGATTTCGAGGCAGCCGTCCAGGTCGGTCTGGCGGTCCATTACGAACGTGTGGGTAAAGTGCTTCATGACCAGGCTCTGGCGTGCCGTCGGCAGGAACACCGCTCCCATCTTGCTGTAGTCCCAGAAGGCGCCCACGCCCTTTTTGTTGACGGAGATCTCGATCAGGCGGGGGGCCTCGGCGCCCGCGTCGAATTCGAGCACGTAGGTCTCGCCCTGAAAGAGTTGCAGGCCCGTTTGTATGAGTCGGATGCTGGAACTCTCCGAACCGCCGGCGCTGATGCTCACATGGGCACGTCCATCTTCAATTGCCCATTGTGCCTGGGCTGTCTCAGAGCGGCTCAGGGTCCAGTCTGCTCCTGGCTCGGAGAAGTCTCCATTACCGATCAGGTTGTCGCTGGGCTCGTGCGGATCGTAGAGGGCCACCAACACGTCTTCCTCGTTGGAGAAGGGGCTTTCCCGGCCCTCGATATCCACGGCGGTGACGCGGAAGTAGTAGCGCCGGCCATTCTCGAGCTCTGTCAGGGACAGCAGTGTTTTGTCGCTGGTGGCCAGGACGGTCTCCGGCTGGGGTTCGGTTCCCCCGTAGATGCGGTAGTAGGCCGTATTGGGGTCGCCGAACTTGTTGAACAGCAGTGTCACCTGCTCGGAACTCGATTCGACGATCAGGTAGGGTTTCTCTACCGTGCCCGTCCAGGGGAAACGAAACGCGCGATACGCGGTGACGCCCCCGTTGAGAAAGCTCATCTCAAACTCGATCTCTCCGGCGGGGTTCACCTCGGTGACCACGGGATAGTCAGCCAGGACGAAGTTGATCAGTGTGTTGCCGTTGGGCAGGCGTTGGGCGTTGCCTTGGTAGTAGGCGTATCGGTCGGGTTGAGGGCGGTACTCCCAGACCAGCGTGGCGGTCATGTCGTTCGGGTCGATTTCGTACTCCACAGCCCGCGAGACGGGGGGATCGTGACCGTTGCCATTGTCGAAGACCGTGTAGCGCTGCGGCCCCACGACGCGGACATCGTGCTGGCAGGAAAACCCGTTGAGGGGGTCGCCGACAAAGACGAAGTCGCTGTTGGGCCCACCCAACCGCCAGAGGACCTGGCCCGTGTCGCGGTGGATCTTGGTGACCTGGCTGAGATGTCGGCTCGATACCAGCAGATGGCCATCGCGATCGACGTCGATCGCGTTGAGATGTGTCACACGTACGCTGGAGGCCCGCACGTCCTCGGCGTCTTTCGGCCCGATCCTGGCGACGTCGTAGTTTTCCCAGGCCCGCCACTGGAAGATCAGCTCATCGGCCGCGGTGAATTCCTGGACGCAGGTTTCGTGGATCGTGGCGTTGGGCTTGCCCCCGTCGACGACCTGACTCATATCGACGTTGGCAATGGTCCGCAGGCCCAGCAACAGGTAGCCACCGTCTCCGAGGACCTGAAGCTCATGGCTGTCGGTGCTGTACCCGTTGGTGGCGTGGAAATCCTTGACGTGGTTGAAGCTCTGATCGTATCCGGTGTACTGGGTCTCGGTGATCATGCCGTTCTTCTGGACCTTGAAATCCTGAGCGCCCTTGCCTCGTCGATACCACACCGGCGCCCCGGTATTGTCCACGATCAACGCGTAGTGCGTATCACGCGGATAGTCCAGGAAGAGGTACCCGGCGCCGGGATGACGGTTCTGCGTGACGTACAGATGGGGAAAGTCGCTGGGCACCGAGACGCCGTTGCCCATGATGGTGGGCTGGCCCGGAATGGGTTCATCGACCAGCAGCGTTTGAGCCGAGACCTGCGCTTTGACGGCACGCGTCTTGATGGACGTCGTACCGGCTGCGGGCAGGGGCCCGGTGGCCGGGCGGAGGACGTAGAAGCGGTATTCGATCGGTTCGATCTGTTCGTCTGCCGGCCGGTCCAGCAGGGGGCTCAGGGTCACCTCGACGGACTCATTGGCTGTGAAGGGCCTGGTGGGCTGGAAGACAATCGTCCTGCCATCAGAGACCAGGGTGGTCCGGCCCGAGTGGAAGCCGCTCTTCTGCCCCTTTACATGGACCAGGCCCGAGAGGTTCAGCAGATCGGCAGTGGCGTCGTCAGCCAGACGGATCATGAGCCTGCTCTCAGGGGCCACATATTCCGACTCCGGCCGCGGATCGACGTACTGGTATCCCATGTCCAAGACCGTCGCATAGTCCACCACGACGGCGGCCTGAAGGCCGCTGCAGGCTATCAGGATACTCATGACGCTGGCCCGTAGGGGCCCGTTCATACCGCTAAGTTTCTTCCAGATGCTGCGCATTTGATACCAAGAGCGAACTCGATGTTGAATATTCTATTTCTCTCTGTGGTCGATTCCTCAGAGTCGCTCAGAGTGACGGAGAGGCGGCTTCTGCCGCAGCCTCGGTCGTTACGTTGGTCGCAATCCAGTCGATGATCTGTCCGGCGATCGCCTCGTTGTTGTTGTCCTGCATCATCAGGTGCGTATTGCCCGTGATGCCCTGAGCCGGCAGGTCGATGAAACCAGCGATGCCTCCCTGAGCCACAATCTCATCCGTGATGGCCTGCGAAAGTTCCTTGCGGGCGGTCTGGCCTCGTTCTTCGATGTAGTCGGCGTAGACCGAGAGGAAGGGCCTCGCACCCACCAACGCCGCGAATGCGCTGACCGTCCCCGGCTCGCTGTCGGCGGCGATGAAAGCCTGTTCTACGTTGACCAGTGCTTTGAACAACTCGGGGCGTGCCAGCAGCAGCGGTTCAAAGTAAGCCGCGGAGGCCGAATGAATCATGAGAATCACGGGCCGGCCGATCGTCTCGCACAGGGGAACGATGGCTTCCGCTTCGACGTCGCCAGTCATCGGCGCGACGTCCTCGATCGTCAGATCCTGATAGCGCAACGGGAAATGCTTCTCGAGCTGATCGATGTGCGCTACGGGAAAGCGAACGTCGGGATAAGGCGAATCGGTGTCGTCTCCAAAACCCCACCGCTTCCAGATGTTCCGATTGGTGGAGTTGGTGCTCCAGTAGGCATAGGTCGGCGGCAATTGCGGGCATTGCACCGTCGTTCGCTGACCCTTGCCGCGGCCGGTGGTAACGACCTCGCATTCGCTGACCGGATAGTTCAGGGTGGCGAGGAACTGATTGGGGTCGTTGACGTCGATGACGATCGCGCCGATCATGTCGTTGCACTTGTTCACGTCGAAGCCGCCCGAGGTGGAATACTCCGGAATGTCGTAGACGTACACCGGATGCCCCGCCTCGGCAAAGATCTGGGCCCAGCCCTTGCGGCCGTCGGGCGTGCCGAGATAAGTGAAGCTGCCCAGGCCCATCCCCGGGACCATGACGACGGGGTCGCCCGTGATCGTGTCGGGGATGAGCGTGTGGACCATGGACTGTTCCACCCACACGGTATCGCCCGGCTTGTCGCTGCGCTCGATTTCCCGGCCCCCGGCGTAGTGCACGCCCAAGGTGACGGCGCCGGAGGTCGTGGCGACCGCAACGCCGGCCAGGATGGTCAAGATGAGCAGGATTTTTCGTTTCACTCGCATGATTTCGCTCCCGGTTCAAGATGGATTGGAGGCGGCCCTCCGCCTTCGGATTAGCATGATGGTCATCTGACGGTAAAGACTGCGTCACTCTCATCGGCCATGGTTTCGTTCGTCGTGCTCTTGACCCGGATGGTGTAGTCGTCGCCCGTTTCGAGGGTCAGGTCCACCTCCCAGGCCAGGGCACCGTTGCTGGCGACTGTCCCCAAGGCCTTCACGGGTGTGCCCCCCTCGAGCAATTCGACTACCACCTCTTCATTGAGGTTGTCTTGCCACTGAATGAAGAGGTTGCTGCCGCGCCGGAGGCTCTCGCCGCCATTGGGCGCCGTCACTTCGATCTCTGGTGGTACGGTCGCAAACATACCCGTGGACCACTCACTGAAGCCGCCGTCGTTCAAGGTGCTGACGCGCCAGTGGTAGGTGGTGTCCGGATCGGCCGACGCGAAGGCATAACGGGCCTCGGTCAGGTAGAATTCATCCACGGCCAGGTCTGTGAAATCCGCATCTGTAGAAACCTGCAGGCTGTAGGCGCTCGCCAGCCCTACAGGGCTCCAGGACAAGGCGACCGGCAGCTCCTGATTGACGGTGTACGCGCGTTCCGCCTGCACCTGCTGTGGATAGGGCGTCATATAGTTCTTTTCGTGCAGGCTCTCCGGCTCGTTCAGCAGCGGCGCCCACGGAACCTCGGCGATGTCGGGATATCCAAGGGCGAACTCGCCGAATCCGGACATGGCCGCCCGCACCTGGTCGGTGGTGGGGTTGTAGGTGGTCTCCAGCGGAAGGAACAGGCCGTGTCCGACATAGGGGCGATAGTACACGATCAGGGTGTTGGGGTCGCCGTGTCCCAGCCCGTCGGCATCGAACATCAGTTGGGCCGAGATGGCCTGAATCCCGAACTGCGTGATGTCGAACTGTAGCGGCAGCAGCCGCGGGGCCTTGCCCGGGAACTGCGGATACTGCGGTGCGTAGGGCATCCGTTTTACCACCACTTCGTTGTAGCCATCGCCCAGACGCTCGATGACCTTGATCGTCACACCCGTATCGGCCTGGTCGTCGGCAAAGGCGTAGGTGTTACCTGAGGCCAGCTCGAAGTCCAGCACCTCCGTGCCCTCGACCTCGGGAGGGAAGGGCATGCGGAACGCGCGATAGCTTTCCACTTGTGGATTGTCGAAGTACAATTCGAAGACGACTTCGCCCTCCGGCGTCACCTCAGAGCAGGTGGGGATGGACTTGCCACTGGCGCCGCCCCAGCCGATGAAGGTGTTGCCGTTGGGCAGACGTTGGGCGTTGCCGCGGTGCCAGGCCGGGATCGATGTCTCGGGCACGTAAGACCACACGAGCTCGGCGATCTTGTTCTCCTCATCGAGCCGGTATTCATGAACTTGCGAGGAGCGACTGCCTTTGCGGTTGCCATTGTCGTAGATCAGGACATGGCCGTTGGCGATGCGGTGAAAGCTGTGGCCGCCCATGTGGCTGGGATCGGCGCCGTCGCCTGCGAAGGTGAATTCGTTCTCGTCGCCGCCCAGGTGGTAGAGGATCTGGCCCGTCTGGCGGTTGATCTTCTTAACCTCCAGCGGGGTGGCCACGAAGATATTCCCGTCGACATCCATCGAGATGGCATTGAGATGCCACGTACTGGTGATGGCGCGGCTGGTGGGCGAAGCGGTCAGATCGTAGGTGTCCCAGGTCCGCCACTGAAAGAGCGCATTGCGCTCGGCGTCCAGTTCCTGCACGATGCCTCCGGTGACCTGGGCGGCAGGGTGGCCCCCCAGCGTCAGAGGGCTCATATCCACCTGACTGACATAGTAGCCAAACAGCAAAGCGTGACCGTTGGGCAACAGTTGGAAATCGTGGGCCTCAGCGAAGTACCCGTTTGCCAACTGAATCTCTTCGACGATCTCCAGGTTCTGATCGAGCAGGGTGTGGATGCAATGCCCGCCCCCGGAATAGGAATGGTGATGGGTGAATTGCGCGTAGCTGATCAGTCCGTTGGGCTGGACCTTGAAGTCGTAGGCGTAGTCGTCGGGCAATTCCTTATACGCGTAGGGGGTCCCGTCGTTGTTGAGAACCATCAGGTAGTAGCCCACATTCTGCACGTCGGTGGCCACCGCCAGGAAGATGCGCCCGTCCGCGAGCGCGTCGGCATCGTAGAGGTGAGCCGTCACAGCGGGGAAGTTGCAGGGCAGAGCGTTCGGGTCGTTGGGGTCACAATTCGGATCGGCGGCCCAGGCGGCGGGCATCCACAATAGTTGCGAGAGCACCGCAAAAAGTATGGCGATTCTCATTAACACTCCTCCCTTTTTCCGCCGAGGGCAGTCCGGCAGACCGATACGAGCCGTACCGTCGGTCCAGGCCGGACAAACGCTACAGAGCTGATACCCAGTGACCATAACCTCTTTTTACACCGTGCCTAACCTCACTGACCGCATGGGGTGACCACGTGACCCGACTGGATTAGGCCAGACACTACCTATATAATGCGCGGTCTAAGGGGCCAATACCCCAAGAGAACTACCAAAAAGGCGAGGAAATGTTCCCGCAAAAGGCACATGCGTCTGTGCCAATCCGTATCATCGGCAGGATTCGCAGGATTCATCCCATCTTCATTGGACGCCGCAAACGTTGAACAGACTGTAGAAGGTGTAGGTGTCGCCGTATTGCGGCGCCAGCTTGTTGAAGGCGCCCTGGTTGTCCCCGTGGGCGCTGGTTATGATGCCCCGGATCTCTCGGAACTCAGCGCGCAGATCGGGATCGATCGGCCACCCAAAGGCCTCCACGGGCGTGCGCGTTTCCAGGGAATGAACCAACAGCGCTTCGGCGTAGTGGCGCGGAAAACCCTGACCGTCAAAGGTCTTTAGCAGAGGCAGGCCGCGCAGCAATTGGGCCCGTTGGTGTTGGAGGAGATAGTACGCCATGAGGTATTCGAAGGCCAGACGGTGGTCTGGGGTATCCTGGAGCAGCCGCCTCAGCGTGGGTTCGAACGACACACCCATGACGGCGTGGTCCGTGGTGGGGCGCACTCGACGCCGACTCCGAAGGTACGGGTGAGCTTGAGCCTGGTTGGGATCTGCCACAGCGTCCCGCCATCGGCTCACGTACTTGCCGCTACCGGCGTACTTCTCCAACGCTCGCAGCGCGATGCGGGCTGATTCGCCTTCGCCCTTGGCCAGATGAATCCGAACCATGGCCTCCAGCACGTAGGGGCTGGGGCCTTCATTGTCCAGTAGTTCATACGCGTTCTTCTCGGCCGCATTCACACAGCCCAGGTCCAGGAACAATTCCAGTTGCTGGGCATGTTGCAGGCGCCCGGTCATGTCGTCGAAACTCAGGAACAGTGTCTTGGTCTCATTCTGGGGATAGGCGCAAAGCTCCGTTCCCAACAGGCCCCGGTGCGCCAGGGCGCGATTGACTGTGAAGACGCCACAGCGTGTAAACGGATGTTTGCCCCGCATGCGCCGCGCCAGGGTTAGGACCCGATCCCAATCGCGCTGCTGGGCGTGGTAGTGCAACGCCCGCTCGTAGCGGATGTGCGAACGCGACAGCGCCAGGCACAGAACCGCCGTCAGCATCACGGCCAGCAGGCGCAGGCCACACATCAGACGGGACTGCCAGGCGGGTCTTGCCTCGGCCTGTTTCGGCTGGTTAGTAGCGGGCCGCAGCCGCACGCCGACCTTGAGCACAGCGCGGCCCAGGAATACCACGATAAGCAGACCGGGAACATAGCCGTACAGGATGGACGCGAGCGTACTCGAAAAAGGCGACAGTCGGGAGTTGCTCGCCGGGTCCCAGGGTGTGCCGCTCGTGGGCAGCGATGCAACGTCCAGGCCGAAAACGAATCGCCCGAGAAAGAAGGTCGCACCTGCCGCCAGGACCAGCGGGACGATGGCGTCGGGGACCCTGCGCCGCAGCAGAGCCTCCATCAAGCACGCGAGACTCGCGAAGACGAAAGCCGACGCACCCGCCAGGTAATAGGCCAGCACGAAAAGAACCAGAAACAGTCCGGCCCGCGCAGGCCAGGTCCGAACAGGTAGCGAATGGTACAGCAGCGCCAACCAGAGCGACAGGCCGATGGCCAGCAGGATCGGCAGAGGGTCTTCGTAGTGGTTGTAGATTATTAAGGCCAGCAGCGCAGGAACCCAGGCCAGGTCGCGCACGCGTTCCGCCTGCACCGAGCGCAACAGGCTTTGGATGCCCCAGGCGAGCAGGCCCAGCACGATCACGAGCGCCAGGGCTCCCAGCGCGTCGTGGGAATAGCTCTGTGCCAGCAAAGCGCCCAGGGCATTCAGTGGTCCTCCCGGCGAGCTCAACGCCGCTTGCAGGAATCCCTGCTCCCAAGAGAAGACCGGATAAGCGGTGAAGACGCCAAAACCACAGTACAGCAGGTGGGGTTGGATGCCTTGCCAGGTATAGAGGAAAAGCCCGAGGAGAATGATGTCTTGCCAGCAGCGCTCCGCGCCGTGACGATCCAATCCCTGTTCCTGTACCATTCTGTGCGGCCTTGTCTTTGCCATCCGTCGAACGTGGCCCGATCCACTGATATTGCATTCGGCGCGGGGATGTACTCTCGGAAGTGGTTCAGCGATACACCCGTCGGCACCCGGTGTTAGTATACTCCGTTCGAACCGCAGACGCCAACGGCAACCTGGGGCGACATCGGGGGGCCGTGGGCACAAAGACAAGACGGCCGTGAGCTTCCCTGCCCACAGCCGGCCACCAGAAGGCGAAGGCGGTGGCCGAACAGACCACGAGTCTGCTCCCGCCTTCATCGGCCATCGTAGTGCCGTTCACAGGTTCCGCAATTGTGGGGAATACGTATTTCGAGGCGTTTTCTGGATTCGGTCTCAGGGGTGTGTGAAGATATCGTGGCATTTGGGTGGCAGCCTCAAGCCGTAGCGCAGCGTAGGTTTGGGGATGGTCGATTGGGTTGATCTCCGTGCTGCGAAAAAGTGCTGCCAATCGACCATCCCCAAGTCCTGTGGACTTGAGGCTGCCACCCGGGGTTCTCAGAGTATCGAAACGGCCGTGCCCCGAAACCTGTACGGACACGGTAGCTCTCGGGCCGGGTTTGGCATGGTTATGACCGGGCCATTATGGTATGATGGTCCGTGGTTTTGGCAAGGCTGGTGCCCGACGACAGGCGTGCGAACGGATTGCCTGACGCCACAGATATGATTCATTAAGATTCGAACGAGAGGGTTGGCATGAGCAGAGCAGAGTCGAAGATCACACGAAGGCAATTCCTCCGCGCGACAGCCGGGGCCGCCGCGGCTTTTACCATCGTGCCACGCCATGTCCTGGGTGGCGCCAAGTTCGTCGCGCCCAGCGAGAAAGTCTATATCGCCGTCATCGGTTGCGGTGGACAGGGCCGGACCAATGCCCGTGGCCTGTTCAGTCAGGACGATGCCCAGATCGTCGCGGTGGCCGATCCCATGGACCAGGCGGATTACAGCCAGTGGTATTATCGCGGCGTGGCGGGGCGGTTGCCCATTAAGGCCGAGGTCGAGGCGCACTACGGCCAGGAGAACCCGCAATTCAAGTGCAACGACTACGTCGATTTCCGCGACCTGCTGGAGAAGGAAAAGAACATCGACGCGATCCTGTGCGCGACGCCGGACCATTGGCATGCCTACGTTACCATGGCGGCGCTGCATCGGGGCAAGCACGTCTATTGCGAGAAGCCCCTGACCCATAACATCTACGAAGCCCGCACCGTGGCGAAGGCAGCCGCCGACGCGGGTGTCGCGACCCAGATGGGCAACCAGGGGCGCAGCGATGAGGGCAACCGCCTGACCTGCGAGATGGTCTGGGACGGTGCGATCGGCCAGGTCAAAGAGGTGCACGCCTGGAGCAGCGCCGGTGGCTGGTCCAGCGGACGAGGCCGGCCCAAAGAGCGGCCCAGCGTGCCCAGAGGGTTCGACTGGCGGCTCTGGCTCGGTCCGAAGCTGCCCCGGGCCTATCATCCGGCCTACGCCCCGTACAACTGGCGCGGCTGGTGGGACTTCGGGACCGGCGCCGTGGGCGACATGTCCGTCCACAACCTGGACCCGGCCTTTGCCGCTCTGAAGCTGGGCCATCCGATCAGTGTGGAATGCGTCCAGACCGATTTCCTCGATCCCGAAGTCATCGGTGGCAACAACCACGTAGTCTGGGAGTTTGGCCCGCGTGAAGACATGGACCCGGTGACCGTGCACTGGTATGACGGCAACCTCGAACCCCCGCGTCCGGCTGAGCTCGAGGAGGGGCGGCGTATGGGGGGCGGCGGTAATGGCGTGCTGCTCATCGGCGAGAAGGGCACGATCATGGGCGGTGGCTGGTCCGGTTCGCCCCGCATTATCCCCGAGACAAAGATGCGCGAGTATGGCAGGCCACCCAAGACACTGCCCCGCAGCCCGGGCCATCATCGCAACTGGCTCGATGCCTGCAAGGGTGGGCCCAAGGCGTGCAGCGATTTCAGCTACGGGGCCCGATTGACCGAATTCGTCCTGTTGGGCGACGTCGCCATCCGCGCGGGCAAGAAGATCCTCTGGGACGGGCCCAACATGAAGGCCACCAACGCCCCCGAAGCGCAGGAGTTCATCCAGGAGCGGTACCGCCCCAGCTACAACCTGGCCGATGCGTAGCACCGGCACGCGGCGCTGGGCGGACATTGCAGGAAGGAGTGACATCATGTCACGGCTGACGGTCTTGATGTGCGTGGTTCTCGCATGGGCCGGTCCTCTGTGGGCGGCCCGCGAGGAAGGACTACCTGAGGGGCAGCGCCTGTATATGGGCAACTGCTCGTCCTGCCACGGCGTTCGATTGCAGGGAGGCAACGCGCAGAGTCTGGTGGACGGCGTCTGGCAATTCGGCGCCGACCGGGGCTACGTTTTCCGCAACGTCAAGTATGGCATTCCGCATCTGGGTATGCCCTCGTACGAGGCGACGCTTTCCGACCGACAGATCAACCAGATCCTCGACTTTCTCCACGACGCGGAGCGCGAGGCCGGGGTGACACCGCCGGCGCCGCCGGAGAAGCTGGAGACGCTGGATTACCACATCAAGGTGGACGTCTGGGTCGAAGGTCTGGAGGTACCCTGGAGCATCGACTTTCTCGATGAGCGTCGGGCGTTGATTACAGAGCGGCCGGGCCGGCTGCGGCTTGTAACGGATGGCCAGCTAGAGCCCGCGCCGATCCGTGCAACGCCCGTAGTGCTCAACGAGGGGCAGGGGGGCTTGCTCGATGTCGCGGCCGATCCGAACTACGCTGAAAACGGCTGGATCTACCTGGCGTACAGTCACGCGCTGGACGCTCAGCCTGGGCAGAACCGCCCACCAGCCATGACGCGAATCGTGCGCGGCCGAATCGAGGACCACACGTGGGTCGATCAGCAAGTGATCTACGAGGCGCCGCACGAGACCTACCGCACGACGCGGCACCACTATGGTTGCCGGATCGTGTTCGATCCGCAAGGCTATCTCTACTTCGGCATTGGCGATCGTGGCGCCATGGAGCAGGCCCAGGACTTGAGCAGGCCCAATGGCAAAATCCATCGGATTCACCGGGATGGGCGTATCCCGAAGGACAATCCGTTTGTCGGTCGCGACGGTGCGCTGGCCTCCATCTGCAGCTATGGCATCCGCAATCCGCAGGGCTTGGCCGTCCACCCGGTGACCGGGCGCGTCTGGGAGACCGAGCACGGGCCCATGGGCGGCGACGAGTTGAATCTGATCGCGCCGGGCCGCAATTGCGGTTGGCCCGAGGTGACCTATGGCCTCAACTACAACGGGACCGTCATCTCGCCGTTGACGAAGAAGCCCGGGATGGAGGTTCCGAATCTCTATTGGAAGCCTTCGATCGCCGTCTGCGGCCTGGACTTCTGTCGCGGGACGAAGTTTCCCAAGTGGCAGAACCACTTACTCGTCGGCGCGCTGAAATACGAAGAGGTCGATTTGCTCGATATCGAGGCCGAACGCGTCCTCCACCAGGAGACGATCCTCAAAAACGCCGGCCGCGTCCGCGACGTCGCCTGTGGCCCCGACGGCTTGATCTACGTCGTCCTGAATCGGCCCGGCATGATCTTGCGTCTTTCCCCGGTTAGCGAGAAGCTCTGACCTTCCTCGGCGGGTGAACAGCAGACGGTCCGGCGTCGCCTGAGGGCTGCGTCTCCACATTCCCTGCGAAGCAAAAAGAACTCCGGTTTCTCTGCGCGTAACACGAATGGCTTGCGGAAGTTGCGTTACGTTCCCGCCTCATTACGGCACTTAATAGTAGAAGTACTCGCTGATGCCGATCGGATCATGCAAGCAATAGATCGAGCAACATTGACGCCAGGCTCAGGGAGGCTGACCATGGATAACGTAAAACGACTCTTGATTCTCGAAAAGGGCACGGAACTGTTTGTGTTTGGGTACAGGCCGGGGCAGGAAGCACGCGTGCTGGAGACGCTGATTGCGCAGGCGAAGGACCCGCGCACCGATTTCGACTGGTTCGACGTGGCCATGCTGGAACTGAAGCTCAAGGAAGTGCCTCAGGGCGTGCCCCAGAACCAGCCGCAGACGCCGGAGCAGCAAAACGAGCCCGTGATGTTCAACCGATTCCAACTTCCCTGCGACAAACCGCTATGGTTCATGCGCGGCCTGTTCGGTCCCGATGGTGACCGACACCGAGAGAAGTAGCACCTGGAGCGACTTCGTCGAGGCATTCGTTCTATCCGGATGACGATCAGAACATCCAGAAGTCGATGTCTTTCATCCGGGCTCGCCTATGGTTCTCTATCGACAATGGGCTCTCAGTGGGATGGCCGTCCTCGTCAATGGCTGGAACCAAGCCGGTTTCAGCTATCTCCCGAAAGGCGGGCCAGAACAAGGCGCCGTTCACGTGGGGCGCCGCGACAACATTGACTCTGCTCCACAAGTGGACAACTTCTCCCAGCAGCCAATTCTTAGCCATCCACGAGAACCCGCGGGTGCCGCGCACGTGGATGACATTCAGCAGCTCTACATAGGTGTACTCCCGCCCCGGCGTCAGCTCAACCTCGACGGTTGTGCCTAGATCATCCTCTCCACTCTGGTCGTCAAGCAAAGCGTCTTCGTTGTCGTCATAAGCGGTCTCTGCTTTGAAGCTACCCTTTAGCTCGAATGACAATCTGACACTCTCATCGGCGACAACTGTGTCGAAGATACCTACGGTGTGCCGGTTGGGATCACTCGGACCCTGACCGGGAGTGAGGAACTCGACGTCATCTCCGGTGTATCTGTAGAGTCCATTCACTCCCAATACCTTGAAAGTCAAGTTCATCTGGTCGGCGTAATGATGCTCCAGCAGATACACCTCGGCGGCCTCACGCGCGTCCGTAGTGGCTCGTTTTCCCCAACGCTCTTCGTTGAGGTCTTTCAGCAGCAGATACGTTGTGCCATTGACGCAGGGCCACGGTCCGCCTGCTTTCGACATGGAGCATCGTGGTGTCGTCTGTCTGCCATTGGCGAGATAGGGGTCCAGATCGTTCGCGAAAATCTCCAGACGCCAGGCGTCCGCTTGGTCCTTAAGAGCGGCCAGGGTGTCGCGGATTGTCTGTCTCTCCGTCTCGTTGTACACGACGACGTTGTTGATGCTGAACAACGGCTCACTGATGCAGCGCCACAGCAGGGCGATGAACGACAGCGATCGATGTTCTGTTTCAAGGGCCTCGCGCACCAGTGCGCAGCGGTCGGTGATGTCCTCAGGCAAAGTCCCATCGCGGAAGCTGAAGAAGAACTGCCAGCTTATTTCGTTGGGGTCAACCCCCTCCAGTGACTCCGGCGGATATCCCGTGACCTGTTTGGAGTAGAAATCCATGATGGCCTCTTCGAGACTTATGGATTCCTCCGGAACGGTCTCGCCGGGAACTCTGCCTCGCGTGCAGGAAATGCTCTCCTGCACGGTCTCGTGTATCGGAGCAGGATACGGTGTGGCAGCTTCGCCCGGGGTCGCCACCAGGGAGCCGAGGCAGATGGCGATGCCGGCGGCGGTCTTGAGGGCGCCGGGGACGTGCCAGACGTCTTTGAAGCATTGGCAGCCCGCTTTGCGCTGGAGCCAGCAGCCGCCTTTGCAGGCGATGGCGTAATCGCAATGGCTGCACTTGCCCGTCGGTTGCCAGGCGCGGAGGTCGGCGAAGCCTTCGGTCCAGATGTCCATCAGACTCCGGTCGTGGATGTTGCCCGCACTACAGGATCGATCCAGGGTCGTGCAGGGCACCACTTCGCCATCGGGCAGGACGACGCACTGGGCACGGCCCGCGCCGCAGACGAGAGGCCGGTCGCGGACCAAGGGTTCGAGGTAGCCCAGATAGCCGATCTCATCGGCCATCTCAACGCGGAAGTAACGCCGTTTGCGGGCGACGAACTTGATCAGCCGCTTGAGTTGTGACTTCGAGAGGAACAGGTCCCGGCGCGTGGCGGCGCGCCCCTCGGGCACGAGCAGGTGGATCCCCCACTGGTCGGCGCCGCTGGCGACGGCCAGATGAAATGTCTCATCCAGGTGGTCGTAGTTTCGCGTCGTCACCGTCGTCCCGGCGCAGACGCGGACGCCGTCGAGCGATTTGAAGAATCTGATGGCTTCGATCGCCTCGGCGCAGGCGCCAGGCTTGCCTCGAAACGCGTCGTGGACAGGCTTGGGCCCATCGAGACTGACGGCCACGAAGCCTGGCTTGTGATGCGCAATCGCCTGGCGCAACGCTTCGCTGGGCAAGCTCGCTGTGTTCAAGGTCCAGTTGACCTGTTTGCGGCCCAAATAGGCGATGACCTCGGCCAGATCCGCGCGCGCCAGCGGCTCGCCCCCGGTGACGAGGAACTCATCGACCCCCAGCGCCGCCACCTCGTCGATCAGTTCCTGTACCTGCGCCAGGGGCATGTCGGCAAACCCTGCTTCCTCACTGACTGCCAGGCAGTGCGCGCAGGACAGTCCGCACTTGAGCGTCGCCATCCACTGGACCAGACTGGGCACCTCCAGGTACCCGTGTCGGGCGAAGAATGTGCTCGCCCCGTTGATACGATGAGACCCCGTCCGACTGTACGACCCCATACCGCACTCTCCCTTCGTATGAATAGAATGATGACCACCTGCCGTGCCAAATGCTCACTGGGCGCGGCACGCTAGAGAATCAAGCGATCTTGATATCTATGGGATAGATGTACGCACCTCAAGCAATCCGCAGTGCCAGGCGCCGGCCACTGCCATTGCTCCTTCTCTCTCGCCTTCCACAGTATGATGCTATGATGACATTATGCGTGCGCGAATGACGCACCGATAAATAATAATCCCCCCGTTTCCTCTGCAAACATACGCTGGTGAAGCCTGAATGGTTCGCCTCCGACCGGTGTACCTTACTAAGAAACAGGCGTGCCACGCGGCAGGATAGCGGAGTATCCCGCGCCGCTGCGGTTAACGATCCTCTCGCAGGGCCAGGGTGGCAATGGTATGTGGTCCGGCTGAGAAGTGCGCTCGACCGTCGGCAACCTCAAGCGATTCCTGCGGGCGTTCGAGCGCATCGCACTGTTCCGCATGAGACCAGCCTGTCGGCAGTCTCAATGAGCTATCGGCGGGCTGAGCCGTGACATTCCAGATGCGCAAGATCAGACCCTCGCCATCCTCGGCGGTTTTGCAGGCCAGCACAGGGCCGGCGGCAAAGTCGATATCGAGGGCCTCCAGGCCAGGGACGGCCGGCGCCAGCCCCGGTGCTTGCAGGAACGGCGCGGTCCCGAACTGCTGAGCTTCCCGGATCGCCTGGACCGGATCGAACGCCTCGTCGAGCAAGACAACGCGGTAGCGGAAGGTCCAGTCACGCCAGCCACCTTGCCCGTGCTGATGATCGTTGGCGGTCAGGTTCATCATAGGCATGGACGTCATTCGAGCGCCGGTCTCGGCGCCGAAGCGCCAGAGCAAGGCGTCCGGACCCAGCACCAGCGCGGTTCGTCCGCTCCCGGTGGCGGCCGCGAAGGTCAGGCCGGCGTGCAACTGCGGGTTGGCGCCGGGTAGATCGTCACCGGCGGTATCCTTCGGTCCGGCCTGCACGATGGCGCCGGGGGCATCATACCGGTAGGTCGGGGCCTCCAGAGCAAAGGGGAAACCAAACTCGACCGTTTGCGGATCATCGGTCCAGCCGTCCTGCAACCGGTAAGTGATATCGATCCAGGGATGGTCCCTGTGAAACAGCCACCTGCCCGTCACGTGAAATCCGGCACGCTCGTAGTCGGCCAGAATCCTCACGCCTTGGTCGGTCCCGCGCACGAGCAGGTCGTGAAGCACTGGTTCGGGCGGGGCGCCGAGTGGCTGAGGCAATACGGCGTCTGGGCGTCCCATCGTGCGATAGCGGGTGGGCACGAACTCGCCCAAGGCCAAGCCGTTGTGGCGGGCGATCCACTCTCGCTGGGCCGCATCGGTCACGGAAGCAACGGCGCAGCGCTGCCGATCGAAGACGACCTGTCCGCCTCGCCAGGCAAACGTTGTCTCCTCCGGTTCGAAGGCTCCCGCAGGTTTCGGTGCCGACGGCCTCGGCGCCAAAGAGCGGGCGATGTCCAGCGCCTGTGTCGCAGTACTGGCGCGGACGCCGGCCGAAATCGCGGCGCGTTGTCGATCCGTGCCCCCGAAGTCGTGTTCGGCGAACTTCAGCAGTTGTCGCCAGGCATGCTCGAGTTGGCGGGATGCACCGCGATCCTCACGTCCAGCCATCTTCTGCAAGGCACAGGCGGCTTCGGCGTGGCGCAGCAGACGCTGGGCCTCGCGGAACACCGCGGTCGGTCCGGCCAGATGGGCCGCCCATTCCTCCCAACAGATGCCGAACGAGCCGCTCACGGTGGGGACGGTGAGATGCTTGGCGCGGATCTCGCGCGCCGCGGCTTCGAAGAAATCCTGATAACGTGCGTCGACCAGGCGAATGCGACCGTCCGAAGCCGCATTGTAGCGTTCGATGAAGTGGCTCAGATCGCGCGTGCAGATCCACCCATCGTGATCGGTTCCCAGCAGCAGAATGCTCGAGATGGGAAAGGCCTCGCCGTACGCCTCGTAGCGGGCCACGGTGTGCTCGATGTATGCCTTTCTCTTTTCGAAGACGCTGCGGTCATCGCACACGTCGGTTTTCTGGAGACGGCTGGGATCGGGGCGAACACCGGCCAACTTCAACAACTGGAAAGCCTCGGCGTAGCCACCCCAGGTCTGCGTGCTGTCATAGAGATCCCAGTGGACGAGGAGACACTGGCCACTGGGTGCCTGCCACCAGAACAGCGGATAGGCCTTGCGCCCGCGGTGGTAGCTTTCGGCCCGCAGCCCATAGATGCCCCGGCCGAGAAACTCGAAGCCGCAGGCGGTCAGCACGTTGGCTGTGCCCCAGGTCAGCCCCGGATTCTCCATGACCAGCGCCGTTCGCGCAGGGATGTCCGTCGACCGTTCGAGTGCGGCCGCGCCATAGGAAGCGCGGATGGCGGTCTCGGTGTCCAGGATGCCCCAGAGCAGGACCGCGTAGTTGCCCGCATAGCCGATGTGCCCCTGGGCGATGGCGTCATGCAATCGGGCGCTGCCGGCCGGACCGCGGTGCCGGCGGTAGACCTCGTCCCAGATCGTTCCGTCGACGTTCCAGTGTCCCTGCCCTTGCTCGGCCGCGTCCAGATAGTAGTCCATCAGGGCGGCCATGCGCAGCTCGATCTCGGTTGGTGAGCCGCACCAGCCGTAGTCGAGGTGCTTGTCCTGTGCGATGTAGACGGTCCATTGCCGTCGGCCCGTGTCGGCCTGACAGACGAGCGATGTCGCCAGATACAGGCCGATTGTGATTATGTAGAAGTGGACGCGTGACCTGTCGGGTTCAGTGATTTGACGCATCATCTGGTTGTCCTCAATGCCGCTGGGGGCAAATGTCTCTGGTGCTACTCTAGCACTGTCTCAATGACACCGCAACCACTGTGCGCCGAGGTTCTCCCTCGCTATCTCTCTGGCGGCAAGGCCGGCGTGACGCGCAGGAGGGTGGTGGAGTTCTTTGGCAGGTCGATGACGAAGGTTGAGGTCGAGGCATGGAGCACTTTCTGCGTTGTCGGGTCCAGGACCTGGGCGGGAAACGGCAGGCGGATTTGTCTCTGGCCTTCGGGGACCGAGTGCAGGCAGAGCCAGCCGCGTCCGGCGTACAGGACATCGTCGCTGTCGCTGTAGAGATGGATGCCGGCTTGTCGCCAGAGCTCGTGCAGTTCGGCTGCGGTCCAGCGGAACTTGCCTCGGAGGAGCCGTTGGTCGCCATCGGGCCAGTGGATCTGCGTTCCTTGCGTGTCGGTCCAGAGAATCGCCAGCCCGGCCATTTGGGCGGCGCGCAGTCGCCTCGATTGGGCTTCAGGCAGTTGCGGAACTCCCAGGAGCCAGAGCACGCGATACTGTTTCAGATCGAGGCGGGGCAGGTCTTGCAGCAGATACAGATCATAGGGTGCCCCGGTCTTCGCGAGCCTGTAGCGATTTGAGAGAATCTCTTCCGTTTGCCGGCCGCAACTCGCGTCGTAGAAGCACAGTTCCTCGTCTACGACCACACAGATTTGGGCCTGCATCTCGGGGATGACCGGGGATGGGTAATTCCGCCAGAGGTTCTGTGTGTCGCGCAAGACAGCCAGCAGTTGCGGATCGCTGAACCAGCCACCCCACATGTCGAACCACCAGCCGCCGTAGCCATGGGTGAGCATGCGTCCGGCGTTCTTTTCAAGCAGGGCGATCGAGGTCTCCGTATCGTCGGGGCCGCACCAGACACCGCCGGCGTATTGCCCGGGTGGACAGATCTCCGGGGCCCGGTCTTTCAGCAAGGTGGTCAGTGCGGTGCGCGTATCGTTCTCGGCCAGCCACAGTTTGCCATGCAACTGCACCGAGTTGATCGCTGCCATGGGAGGCCAATCTTCGCCTGGCACACGGTGGTATGCATTCGGACTGGAAAGATAGTCCAGATCGGGACAGTCCAGCAAGCGGTGCAGGGCGCCGTGCCCGCGTCGTGGGTCGGTGACGAAATAGTGGTAGCCATAGAAAGCGCCGGTGAGCAGTCGACCCTGGCTGACCTCTTTGACCAGTCGACAGAAACAGGCGATGTTGTCGACCATGGTCCGGGCGTGGCAGCGGAAGGTATCCAGCGCGTGCTGGTCACGCTGCGGATCGCGCCAGGTGCGAGAACGCCGGGCGCCGCTGATGTTGGCGAGTTGGGCCGTTGACAGGGTGACCTTTTGATTGTGCCATGTCTCCTGGAGAGCCGCGTCGTTGGAATAGGTTTCTCGTAGCCAACCCCGGAACGCCTCAGTACGGGCGGGGTTGCGATCGTAAAACCGGCTGCGAAAGTGGTAGAACCATTCCTCCGTTCCGCCCGCGGCGACGTGAATTCCAATCAGATGCGGCGCGTATTCCGAGTCCAGGAGCCACTCCAGGCAATGGCGCAGCGCCTCCTGCGTGGCCTGCCGCCAGAGAGGCGAGGCGAAGCATTGGCGGAAGGTCGTGCCATCGGGCAACAGGCAACAGCCTTCAGGATGGGCCTGCTCCCACCACGCGGGCGGATCGAGATGGAAACGGATGATGACCAGAGCGTTGGGGTCGGCACTGAGGATCTTGGTGAAGTCTTGGCGGATACCGCCAAAATCGAACTGCGTTTCGCTGCGCCAGATCGCGGGGCGAAAGGGACCGATCCCGGAGGTGGGATTGATACCGCGGTCGCCGAGGTAGGCGGGGAAGCAGTACAGATGAATCCCCGCCTCGGCCGCCTCGCGGTAGTACTTCTGTTCGCCCAGATACGACATGTAGGCGAACGGTGGATAGGACGCCTCATCGACGAACAGTGTGGGCGCACCGTCCAGCGGGCGCACGGCCACTCGCGGTGCGGACGGGGCCGCCCAGCCGGGGGCAACCACCGGTGCGATCAGAATGGCGATGAACAGGTGTCGATACATTTGCGCACGTCTCTGCTTTTCGGGAACACGCCCGGGTCTTTGGGCCGAGCCGAGCCAGACATCGTGACATAGATGTAGCGATCTATCGACATTCTGTCCAGACGTTTCCGTCAGCCGCGTGGTGTGGGCGTGGCTTGTTTGTGGCAGTGTGCACTGGCAAGTCAGTGTTCCCCTTGGACACTTATGTGCCGGTATTTTGCATAGTCGCCCGTATTGCGGCGGCCATTGAGCGCAGGATGCAGCGTGTGGCGTTTTGTTACTACATTTCATCATTTCGGCCGTCCTGCACAGAGAGGATCTCTCCTCGGGGCCCGGTTGCGGGTGCCTGCGAGATGGTTTGTTGCGGAAGGGGAATGGGAGATGGCGAGATTTGGGACGTGGTTGATACAGGGCCTGGCGCTGTTGCTCATTGCGCTGGCGATACCGGTTGTTTTGTGGTTTCCTCAGTCGCTGACCGAGAAAGCCCCGAACGGTCGGAGTGGTTCGAGCGGTCTGCCGATCTCAACGGATCACGATGCTTCCGGCGGTCGCACTACGTACCGCTTTCTGTATTGCGTAGAAGCCGGAGCGACCGAAGATCGGTTGACGTTAGGGCGTTTCCTCGACGGCGTTCTCCAGAAGCGGCCGAGATGGGGCTTGGCCAATACCAGGCAGTGGTTCGACTGGGCTCCGGGTATCTTCGAGCGCGAACCGGGGTGGGCCGCCGAGAATCAGCCTGGTTGGCAAATCAGCATGTGGCTGCGTCCGGAGGCGTCGGTCGCATGCGACCGCGAACACCTTTTCTGGGCCATTCAGGCGTTGCGCTTCCTCGATCCGCAGAGCTTCGCCAATGAAGTCGATATGCTGGAATCGGCCGGGCGAGTCGTGCGCATCTGCGCAACGCATGGACCCTCGGATTACGATTACGACGAAGACACGCTCTATTGGAACCCGATATCGACAGAGTACGTCCCGGCCGATGGGCGACTGAGATGGAAATGGTTCCAGACCGATCCTCTGGTCACCTTGGCCCATCAGTTGAACCACGCGTGGCACGATCTCTGTCGCAACGGAGATGCCGCCAGTGTGGAAGAACGGGAGCGGCTGGCCGTGGCGGCAGAGAATCGCCTGCGCCACATTCTGTTTCTTAAAGACCCGGCGTGCTCTGATCTCTATCCTCGGCCCGGACACCAGGAGACTTGGCCCGACCTGCCGGGCGCGTCGGCGCGGGAGGCGTGGAGCCACTATCACGGCCGCGTGCGCTACTAACGCCTTCCAGACGAGCTTTTGTGAATAATTTCCTCCGCTGCTGCGGCTCTATGATAGAATGAATGTCTGCGCGAGAACAGGAGCACCGTGCGATGACCGAAAGCGAAGCCATCCTGCTGAGGCGGTTCTCCAGCGGGGCCGATGCCGAGGCCTTTGCCGAATTGGTCCGCCGCTACGTCCAGTTGGTGTACTCGACGAGTTGGCGCGTCCTCAAAGACGACAACGACGCGACGGATGTGACTCAGGAGACGTTCTTCGAGCTGACGCGGCAGGCCGGACGCATCTCGGGTTCCCTGGCGTGCTGGCTGCACCGCGTGGCGACGCAGAAATCGATCGACCTGATCCGGCGCAGCGTGCATCGGCACCAGCGCGAACAGGTGTATGCCCGGTCGCGGCCGGTCGAGGTCCGGACCTGGCAGGACTTGTCGGGGCATGTGGACCGGGCTTTGGATACCCTGGATGCCACGTCGCGCTCACTGCTGGTGGACCACTTCATCGCGGGCAAGACCACCTCGCAACTGGCCCGGGAGCATGGGGTGTCGCAGGCGACCGTTTCGCGGCGGATCAACGCCGGTCTGGAACGGCTGCGTGGTATCCTGCGCCGCAAGGGCCTGCTGGTCACGGCCGTGGCCCTGGGCACGATGCTGGCCGAGAGTGCCGCCCAGGCGGTGTCGGGCTCCGTCTTGGGAGGCCTGGGCAAGATGGCCATGGTTGGCACGACGCGCTCGGCCACCGCGGGCGTGGCCAAGGCCACGGCGCTCAAGGCGGGATTGGCTTTGGCGGCGCTGATCGGCACGCTGGCGACTGCTGCATACGTGCGCCACGCGCGCTCGTCGCGTCCTCTGGTTGAACCTTTGCCCATCGTGCAAGTGGATGCGGCCCCCGCCATCGATGATGTCGTGTCCCTGGCAGGTTTCGGTCGCGTGGCGACCGAGGAAACACAACTCGCCAGCGCCGCCACCTCAGCCGCAACACCGGAATCCGCCGATCCGGAGCGAACCTGGTCGGGCCAACCAGGCCCGGGACCGTTTGGGGTTCTCTCCAGCAACGTGGCTGTCGGTGCGATGGCCGGACGCGCGACGCCGCGGAATCCCTCCAGTATACTGCACTTTCCCGAGGAGCAATCCGTCGGCGTCGTGTACCTTCAGGACGAGAACCTCGTCATTCCGGAAACGGCCCACGGGTTTCACCCGGGGCATGCCTACGCCGAGATGGAGAACTACAGTTGGGCGCGCGGCACAGTCCACATCCCGGCCGGCCAGCGCGTGACGCTGTGCATTCGCGGTTTCGGCGTGACACCGCAGCGCTACCTCCAGGCGATAAACGCCCTCGATCCGAACGAGCTCTACGGTTTGCAGTTCTTCGCGATGGAACCGGTCACGATCGAGGATGACTTGATCGCGCCGATCGCCCGGCTGACGGGCTTGAGACGACTGGGGCTCGCCAGTATTCGCGTCAGCCCCAGGGCGTTGGCGTCGTTGGCGACACTGCCCCATATCGAGCAACTCAGCACGCCTATCGGATTGTCGGACGAGGGGATGGCTGCGATTTCGAGGATGAAGTCGCTGCGCATTCTCCGCGTGGCGCAGGACCAGTTGACCGATCAGGGGCTGCGCCGGCTGGGTGAGTTGACCAATCTCGAGTCGCTCGATCTTTTTGGCAATGCAAAGATGACCGACGCCGGGCTGGAGGCCTTGACGAACCTGCGTTGGCTACGGCACATCCGCTTGGGGATGCAAGGGCCCTTCACCAACCGAGGCATGGCCCATCTGGCGCAGATCCCCAACCTACGGGTGCTCTGGCTTGATACCCACGGCATCACGGACAACGGCCTGCGCGAACTGGCCCGGAGCCGGTCGCTGGAGCGACTGTGCATCTGCTGGCTGGATCAGATCACGGGCCGAGGCATCAGCTATCTGAGGGATATGCCGCAGCTCAAGGGGCTCAACCTGGCCCATCTCAGGCTGCTTACGGACGCGTCGCTGGCGCATCTGGCGGCTCTGCCGAATCTCGATGACCTCTATCTGCCGGGCGGGTTCACCGACGCCGGGGTAGAGCAACTGGCGAACTTGGAGCGACTGGAACGTCTCAAGATCAGTCTGTGGGGTGGCTCACCGTTGACGGATCGGTCGCTGGCGACGGTGACGAAGCTGCCGGCGCTGCGCGAACTGGCAATCGAGGGGACGGGCATTACGAATGAAGGGGCGGCGCTGCTCGCCAGGCTTCCGAACCTCGAATCGCTGCTGTTGGATTTTCCCGCTCTGGACAACGATACGCTGAAGCTCCTCGCTGATTTGCGGAAGCTGCGCGAGTTGACGTTCATGTCGGCGGGCGATGTCACGGTGTCGGGATTGAATGTCCTGAACAAGCTGGCCGACCTCGAGAGTCTACACGCCTCCGACATTCGGCCAGACGATACCGTATTGGATCTGTCGAATCTGAAGAAACTCCAGCGTCTACGACTGAACATGCGGCACGAGCCTGACAAGACAAGGCCGTATCGGGTCACATACGACACGTTGCGCGACAGTGATTTGGCATGCCTGTCCGGCTTGACGGAGTTGGAAGATCTCAGCGTTGTCGGCCGCGGATTGACCGATGCCGGACTTGCGCATTTGGCACCGCTGACCAGACTGAAGTACTTGCACTTCAGCGGTGGGCCGCAGGTGACCGATGCCGGACTACGTCACCTGACGCGCATGCGCCGGCTCGACAGCCTGACGATTGACGATTGCCGTATTGGCGCGCATGGGCTGACGCATCTGTACCCGTTGAAGACCCTGCACATCATCAGCCTGCATTCGACCGTGCCGATCGGCGAGCAGGCCGTCATGCGACTTCGGACCGAACTGCCCCATCTGCAATCACTGACGCTGGCGCCGTGGGAGCCACCGAGGCGGCCGGCCAGGCAGGCGTCGCTCCTGCGCCAGCAGCTCGCCCGGAATCGAGCGACGCTGGTTCGTACCCCCGCGCGTTCGAGGAGACGTCGCTAGCATGAGAAGGTGCGCTCGTACCATGCTGGCGCTGGCCTGTCTCGTGCTGCCCGGCGCCTCGGCCTCGAAGCAGTCAACGACGAAGATCCTGCACTCTCCCGCGGACCAATACGTGGGGGCGCTGTCCGTGGAAGATCCGTGTCTGGGCACCGCGTATCTCGAAACGGGGCGCGCCGCCGATAGCTATTGGCGCATCTTCTTGTAAGCGTTGATCAGGCCCCTCGTGGAGGAGTCGCGCGACGGGGCTGCTTTGCCCTCCAACTCGTCCAGGATCGACTTGGCCAGATCCTTGCCCAGTTGGACGCCCCATTGATCGAAGCTGAAGATATTCCAGATCACGCCCTGGACGAAGATCTTGTGCTCGTACATCGCGATCAGCGACCCCAGCGTGCGGGGTGTGATCTGCTTGATCAGAATCGAGTTGGTCGGTCGGTTGCCTGCGAAGACCTTGAAGGGCACGAGCCAGTCGATCTGTTCGGGCGTCAACGTTTCCTCGTTCTTGGCTTTCTTTTCGGCGTTTTCCTGTTCGAGCTCGGCACGAACGTCAGCCTCCGATTTGCCATTCATCAGCGCTTCGGTCTGAGCGAAGAAGTTGGACAGCAGGATCGTATGGTGGTCCGCCGGTTGACCGTCCACGCGGGGCAGGGCGTTGTGGGTCCGGGCCGGCGCGATGAAGTCGCATGGGATCAGCTTGGTGCCTTGGTGGACGAGCTGGTAGAAGGCGTGCTGGCCATTGGTGCCGGGCTCGCCCCAGACGATGGGCCCGGTCTGGCAGGTCACGGGTTGGCCGTTGCGGTCGACCGATTTGCCGTTGCTCTCCATATTGCCCTGCTGGAAGTAGGCGGCGAAGCGATGCAGGTACTGATCGTAGGGCAGGATCGCTTCCGTCTCGGCCCCGAAGAAGTCGTTGTACCAGATGCCGATCAGCGCCAGCAGGACCGGGATGTTGTCTTTCAGCGGCGTGGTCTGGAAGTGCTGGTCCATGGCGTGGGCTCCTTCCAGTAGCTCGCGGAAGTTGTCGAAGCCAATGGTGCAAACGATGGACAGACCGATGGCGGACCAGAGCGAATAGCGTCCGCCCACCCAGTCCCAGAACTCGAACATGTTGTCGAGATCGATGCCGAACTCGTCGACCTTCTCCTTGTTGGTCGAGACGGCGACGAAGTGCTTGGCGACGTCGCTCTGCGCGGCGCGCTGGAGGAACCAGGCCTTGGCCGACAGGGCATTCTGCATCGTCTCTTGGGTGGTGAACGTCTTTGAGGCGACGATGAACAGCGTGGTCTCCGGATCGACGCGCTTGAGAACCTCGGCCAAGTGGGTTCCGTCAACATTCGAGACGAAGTGCGGCGTGATCTTCTTCCAGCAGGGTCGCAGGGCTTCAGTGACCATGACCGGACCGAGATCGGAGCCGCCGATACCGATGTTGACGATGTCGGTGATCGGCTTGCCGGTGAAGCCTTTCAATTCGCCCGCATGCAGCTTGTTGGAGAAGGCTTCCATCCGACGAAGCACGTCGTTGACGCCCGGCATCACATCGTTGCCATCGACGAGAATCGGGTCGTTCGAGCGGTTGCGCAGCGCCACGTGCAGCACCGCCCGGCCCTCGGTCTCGTTGATGGGCTCTCCGGAGAACATCGCTTCGATGGCCTCGGGCACGCCCGTCTCCTCGGCCAACGTCAGCAGCAACTCCAGCGTCTTGGCAGTGATACGGTTCTTGGAGTAGTCCACGAGGATCTCTTCGAACTGTCTGGAGAACTCTGCGAAACGGTCGCCGTCCTGGGCGAACAGATCTTTCATGTGCATATCTTGGCCGGCCTCGAAATGAGCCGCAAGTTGTTGCCAGGCTTTGGTGTGAGCCGGATCGATTCGATTCAACATGACGTTCCTTTCCTCGTGCTCGTGTTCACTTCAGCGAGGCCGCCGCCCGGCAGGACAGGGGCCTCGATCTGGTCCGTAACGAACCGGGGATTATAGCAGCGGACTCGGCCTTTGTCGAAGCCCTCTTGCCTGGAATCCCGGACCCCACCGATTGGGTTTGAGACCGCCAGGTGGAATCGCCACATTGGGGGCAGGGCAAGATGGGCCTTTGTCAGCGCCGCGTTGAGGCGGCGCCGAAGGGGCACGGTGTCAGCGCGTGCAGTGCTCCGCGAGGGCCGCCATCGTGGCATCATCCTGGTCGGCCGGTGCCCCAGGGGACTCCGTTTCGCCGGCGGCGCGGTGGCGGGCGATCAGCTTGGGCAGGCCGGGCGCGCGCATGTAGGTGAAGACCTTCAACGTCCTGCGCCACGACCGGAGCAGGCCGGTGTCGCCTTCACGGACGGCCTGACGCGCGAACTCCTTGGCCCGTCGTTTCTCGCCTAACTCCTGGTAATATAGTGCGAGTTTCAGACAGCGACTGTGGATGGCGGTGGTCAGCAGCGGCTGCCATTCGGGCCCGAGTGAGTCGCGGAAGACCCGGATGACGTTGATGTTCTGCTCCATGCGTTTTTCCTGCGCGAGTCGGCAGTAGACGCCGGCCGGGCCTTGGCGGTAGACCGACCAGTTTTCATCGAGATAGCCGATTTTGCCGTGCAGGGCGTGGAGCACGAAGAAGGGCCAGTCGGGCACCGGAACCTTCTCGAACCAACTGGGAAACTCCTTCACGAGATGATTGCGCACCACGGCTGCTGAGGTACTGATGAAATCGTGCGTCAGTAACTCGTTGACCGTGTAGGTCGGTCGGCGACCGGGAGGCGAGTGCAGCACGGGCGCCTGTGCCTCATCGTCCCAGACCATCAAGGCGTTGTGGAAGCAGATGCTGTAGTCGGGATGGGCGTCGAGAAAATCAACCTGGCTTTGGAGCTTGCGCGGTGATGTCCAATAATCATCCCCGTCCAGGCAGGCGACGTATTGACCGCGACACTCGAGAAGCGACTGGGGCAAATTGCGCATCAGGCCGAGGTTCTCCTCGCGGAACAAGGGCCGGATGCGGTCGGGAAAGCGGTCGCGGTACTCGCGCACGATCGACCGAGTGCGGTCGGTCGAGCAGTCTTCGGCGATGACGATTTCGTAGTCGAAATCCGTCACCTGCGTGAGGACGCTCTCGATGGTCTGACCGATGACCGCTTCCTGGTTGTACGTCACGATAAGGACGCTGGCTTTCATAGCACGACACGCTCCTTTGCGTTTCGATGTACGACGGACACAATTTTGTCGGTCGGACATTGCCTTATCCGCAGCAAAACGCTGCGAATGGGGTCCTGTGGTCGCTTACGAGCATATTCCCGATATTCGGTTTATCGGCACGATGACGTGTTCACTCCAGCCAAAAAAGGGGCGCAACACCCCCTCGCTACATACGTTATTGGGCTCATCGGGTTTGCCGCGGTTGCGGAAAAACGCCGAATCGGGTGCGCGGGAGGCGGCGATATCTTCAGGACTGGCGCGATAGGTGGGGCGGGCAGCCGCGACACGCTCAACGGCCCCAGGGGAGCGGGGGAGCCGGTAGGACGACAGTCTGGCCGATGGGTGGTGGGGCAAAGGGTTTGAAGCCGTCAGAGGCATACTGGACCCAGCGGAGGGAGGGATCTTCCAGCGGTACAGGGAAGATGAAGGCGGCCTCCAGGGGGCGGCCGTTCGCGGTGGTTTCGAGGATTTCGACGGTCATGCGGGCCAGTTCCACGCGATCGCCCTTCTGGAAGGTATCGGCCGGGTGGCGAAAGAGGGCATCCAGCACCCAGGCATAGAAGCCGTAGTAGGGCCGGACAACGAGCGTGTTGGCCGCGGGCCGCGTGACCCGCACGGGCTTGAACAGGCCGGAACACAACAGACGCAGGCCGCGCGGAAACGGGGTCTGCTGGTCCGCCCAGATCAGAGGGCTGGCAATCGTAAGGAATGCTATCGGCGGATTGACGACGATCAGGTCCTGGGTCTCGACCGCGGCGTCGAGGGGGCCGATCATCATCTGTTGCGTGAGTCTCTTCGGGCCCATCGGGTATGCGGCACGCGGGATCAGGGCCACGGGGGCGATGACGGCGTGAACCAGAATGAACAGGAACGCCACGACAACCGCGCCGAGCCGCCAGGGCCACGAGCCGAGGTGCTGGCGGGCTGAGCCGAGGGCCGCAGCGAGGAACTGGGCGACCAATCCCATGGCGCCGATGCTGGTGAAGACGAGCAGGCGGTCCGAAGGGTACGTGGCACAAATCGGCAGGAGCGAAGCCAGCGTGCCCAATGCCCAGAAGCGTGCAACGCGATCCCGACGCAGCAGCGGGATCAGGAGCAGGGTGAACAGGCCCAGGAAGGCCACGGCGCCAAGCCAGAGAAGCCGGGTGCCCGCCGGGGGCAAGAGCATCGTGACTTCAGCCGGTGGCCCCCAGGACTGGGCTAGCAGGAGGATCGGCGCGCGGTCCCTAACGGCGGCAAGGTAACGCCCGGGCTCGTCTAGCGGGTCGATATAGACGCCGACGTTCTCGATACCATAGCCGAGTCCGTTCCAGAACAGTCGCCAGACGACAACGATGGCGAGGTAGGGGACTATCGAAACGAGGCGGCTCCTCCAAGTGTCCCGGTCGATGAACAGCGCGTAGGAAGCAAGGTAGGCCATAGTGGCAATCCCCGCTTCGGTTGACAGTAGGCTGGCAGCGAGCGCAACCCAGGCGCCCAGCAGCGCAGGCTTGGATCGGTCACGGCGGCAACGGTCGTGGGCGATGAGGGATAGGACCCCGAACGCTGCGGCCATCAGCGCGTTGCGATTGGCGAGCCAGCCGATCGGTGTGCCGTGGGTGTCGTCGCAGGCAAAGAGCAAGGCGGCAAGGCCGGCAAGGGCGGCGGTCGGGGCCAGCCGGCGATAGAGCAGCGCCGTCACTAAAACGAGCAGCCCATACCAGAGGATGCTCTGGGCGTGCATGAGGGCCGGCGTGTCAGGCCAGAGCTGGTAATCGAGCCAGTGGGTCAGCGAAGTCAGCGGACGCCAGAAGGTGCCCTTGATGCCATCCCCGGTCCACCAGGGTATCATGCCACGGTCTTTGAGTTCCTGCAATCGCTCGGGCTCGCCGCCAAAGAAGGCGAACAGATCCATCGGCGAATCCAGCAAGCGTATCGGACAGTCCGCGTCGGTGAACAGCAGTCTGTGGTGATAATCGTCGATCAGAAGGCCCGCTCCGAGAGAGGGCAGAACCAACGTCATGGCCGCGACCATGACCCCCAGAGGGAAGAGGCGGTGTCCCGCGAGGTTTCGCAGCCGCGAGATTCGCGCGCCCTCCCGAATGGTTTCCGGCCTGTCTTCGAGCACGGCGGTGACTCCGACGCTGATCGTCCCGTGGCGTATCACGCTGTCCTTGTGACGCGGGCATTGTAGAGGGAGAGCAAGGGGCCCGTCAAGCCGCCGAGGACGATGATGGCCTCGGTGCGGCAGATCCCGTTGAGCCAGTCGCGGAACCGCCCGCGCCTTGAATCGAATCGGTGCACAGAACGTGCCGCCCCACCGAGGGTCCGTTGCACCGCCTCTTCGGCTTCTTCCGGGCCTTGCACGTCTTATACCGCGCCGACGGCGAACATTCTCGCCATCAGAGTACAAAGCCAGAGATGAAGGCCGTCAGGGTTCTCAGCGGCGCCAGAACGGCGAGGGAGCCGGGAGAATCACGGTCTGGCCGACAGGGGGCGGCGTGAAGGGCCCGAAGCCGTCGGGGGTGTACTGCATCCAGCGCAGAGACGGGTCCTCCAGCGGTACGGGGAAGATGAAGGCCGCCTCCAGGGCTCGTCCTTCGCCGGTGACTTCCCGGATTTCAACGGTCATTCCGGATAGTGTGACACGATCGCCAATCTGAAATGTATCGTCGGGGTGGCGAAAGAGGGCGTCGAACGCCCAGGCGTAGTAGCCGTAGCGTGGCCGGACCACGAGTGTGTGAGCGTCCGGCCGCGACACGTCAACGGGCCGAAAGAGACTGGAGGTGAGCAATCGCAGGCGGCGGGGGAAGGGTGTTTGCTCATCCGCCCAGACAAATGCACCGGTGCCCGTGACAAACGCCAGCGGCGGATTGACGACGATCAGGTCCTGGGTCTCGACCGCTTCATCGAGGGGGCCGATCATCATCTGCTGTATGAATGACTTCGGGGCCATGGGTTGCCAAGATCGCGCCATCAGGACCGGCGGCGCAACGACGGCATGGGCCAGGACGAAGAGGCACGCCAGCGGCGCAGCCCCGATGCGCCAGGACCGCGGGCTCCGCAGCGTAGAATGCGAAGGGAAGGTCGCGGCCAGAAACTGCGCGATCAGCCCCATGGCGCCGATACTCGTGAACGTCAGCAAGCGGTCGGAAGGAAAGGTGGCGCTGATCGGCAGGATCGACAGCAGCGTCCCCAACGTCCAGAACCGTGCCACGCGATCCTGGCGGAGTAGCCGTATCAGCAGGACGCCGAAGAATACCAGGAAGACCAGAGCCGCGCGCCAGAGGATTCTCGTGCCCGAGGGGGGCACCATCAAGGTGATGTCTGAGGACGGCCCCAGGAGCTGGGCCAGCAGTAGCAGCGGGGCGCGGTCGCGCACGGCGGCGGCGTAGCGGACCGGTTCCCTCAGTGGATCGATATAGACACCGAGATTCTCGACGCCATAGTCGAGCCCGTTCCAGAGCAGTCGCCAGAGGACGACAACTGCTAAGTAGGGCAGCATCGAGCCCACACGGCTCTTCCAGGTGGCGCGATCGAGGAACAAGGCATAGGCGGCGAGATAGGCGACTGTGGCGATGCCCGCTTCGGCCGAAAGGAGACTGGCGGCTAGGAACACGATAGCCCCGAGGAGCATGAGCGTCGAATGCTCGCGTCGGCATCGATCGTGGGCGAGAAGAGTCAGGACACCAAAGGTGGCGGCAATTATGGCGTTGCGGTTGGCGAGGAAGCCGACCGGTGTGGCGTGTGTATGGTCGCAGGCAAAGAGCAGGGCGGCGAAGCCCGCGATTGCTGCCGTGGGGGCAACCCGGCGATAGAGCAGCGTTACCAGCAGGGCGAGCAGCCCATACCAGAGGATGCTCTGGGCGTGCATCAGGGCTGGTGTGTCGGGCCAGAGTGCATAGTCGAGCCAGTGGGTCAGCGAGGTCAGGGGACGCCAGAAGGCGGCCTTGGCACCCTCGGTGGTCCACCAGGGCAGCAGACCGAAGTCCAGGAGTTGCTGAGAACGCTCCGGATCGTCATCGAAAAACCGGAACAAATCCAGCGGCGAATCCAACAGCCCCGCCGGGCTGTCGGAGCCGGAGAAGAACAGCTTGTGGTGATAATCGTCGACCAGCAGGCCTGCTCCGAGAGACGGCAGGGTCAGCACGATGGCCACGACCATGACCAATAGCGGGAAATGCCGGTGTTCCGCGATGCGTCGCAGGCGGGAGACCCGGGAGGTCTCTCGAGTGGTTTGCGGCTTGTCTTCGAGCGCCATAGTGACTCCGACCGTGGCCTTGTCGTTGTGAACTGCGCTTCGCTTGGGACGCGGGCATTGTAGGTGTGGCCAAATGCCGCGTCAAGCGGGAGGCCGGGCTGTGGCAATGCCAAGGACGTCCGGTTGAGGTGCGGCTGTTGCCGGCGGTGTGTTGCGCCGGGGGTTTGCAGGAGGGGGCCCCGTACAATTCACCGAGTTCTGCGACAAGTTTTGAAACGATGCGATCCAGGGTACGTCTCAATAATAGCGACCAGGTGCTTTCGTAGGCGCGTGGATGCAGAGGGGGCACCTTGTCTGTTTCCGGTTGTGGTGTGCGTGTTGGGGCTCTTTGACCGCTTCGGTCGCCATCACGGTGTGGAGTTCCTTTGGGTCCGGGCTCGCATCCGACGAACCGCACCGTAGTCCATTTCTTTTGAAACAAGTCCCCTCGTTGCGGGATGATCAAAGTAGACAGCGCCGGTAGTTTTCTGCCCGTGGAAGGAGATTGCCCATGCAACTGATATGGGACACCAAGTGCTGGATTGTGACCCTGGTTGGGATCGGATGTATCCAGGCATTCGCTGGACCGTTTGCCCAGGGACTGTACCTGGGACAGACCCCGTCCGGATCCACGGCTCAGGTCTTTGCCTCCGGGCTGATTTGTCGCACCGGGGCACACCAGTGGGAATCGCATGGGAGCTTCTCGGCCGATGGCAATACTTTCTGTTATGCGCGCAACGGGGGTATCTTCATCACCGAGAACACGGACCCGGGCTGGACCGTTCCGCGGCATGTAGAGAGCGTTCCGGACATGTCGTTCTCGGCGTGTGTGTCTCCAGATGCCAACAGTATCTACTTCATGTACAGCTATGGACCGCCCAAACCCTACCATCCGTTTCGCTGCCGAAGAACGGCGGACGGGTGGTCTTCGCCGCAGGAACTGGAACCGCTCGTCCGCCACCCAGGGGCGTCTTATGGTGGATTCTCGTTCGCCGCGGATAACAGCATCTACATCTTTGTTACCTGGCCCAAGGCGGGACGTAGGGAACGCGGCAGAGAACGCGGAACGTTTCTCGCTCCCTATGTGGACAGGACCTGGACTCGGGCGATCAAGCTTTCGGTGGATGGTGGCGCGCCGGGTATTGCCCCGGATGCGTCCTTTATGGTGTTCAATGCCAACAACGCGATGCGTGGGGAAGGACTGGGCGCCACGGACCTGTACCTGACCCTGCGACAGCCAAATGGGTCCTGGTCCGAGGCCCGGAATCTGGGACCCAAGGTCAATTCGCGGTATTTCGAATTCGGCGCCCGCATCTCACCCGACAAGAAGTACCTGTTCTTCACTCACGCCAACGGATGGGGCGAGAATCGCAGTCGCGACACGGCCGACATCTACTGGGTGGAACTGAAGGAGTATCTGCCCGAATCCTATCGATAGCGTGAAGGCACATCATGCGAGCGAAAGGGAGGCCTCAGATGAAACCGAAGACGAATCAAATTCTGCTGTACACCAGCACCAGCGGCGGAGGCTGGGTAGACTGCCTCGATATCCCTGAGGGACAGTCCGTTGAGACGCTTCTTCATGAGCGAATGGCGGGGCAGCAACCGGCAGATTTCCTCATCTGCGTCAACCGTCGGCCTGTCAGTCCCGACACGGTTCTCCAGGAAGGAGACCGCGTGACCATTGTGCCGCTCGAGACGGATGGGGCGAGGGCCTAGCCAGCATCAGCCGTGACTGTCTTGTCTCAAAGCAAACTGCTACCAGGAGAATGTCAATCTTGGCTAAGAGGTGATTTCCCAATGAAGCGAGCAAAGAACGTGATTATGACGCTCATGGTCTTCATGGCGATTGGCTCGATCCGGGTAGTCGCCGAGCCCTTCGCCAGGGGGCCTTACCTGGGACAGGCCCCACCCGGCCCTGTCGCCCAGGTCTTCGCCCCGGGACTGATCAGCGATACCCGGCCACACAAGGGGGAGGCTTGGGGGACCTTCTCGATGGACGGCAACACCTTCTGCTTTCACCAACGAGGGTATGTTCATATCACAGAAAACACGGACCAGGGCTGGACAACACCTCAGCGTATAAGAAGTATTCCCTACAAGACAGCCTATTGTTGTCTGTCTCCGGATGCCAATAGCATCTACTTCAACTACAGCTACGCTCCATCCAAATCCTACAGCCCGTTTCGCTGCCAAAGAACGTCTCGTGGGTGGTCTAAACCACAAGAATTGGGACCACCACTAAGCTCTTCAGCTCGTGAACTTGGATTCTCTTTGGCCGCGGATAATAGTATTTACCTCTCTTCCAAGCGCGAGGGAGAAATAGGCTGCAGAATATGGGTGGCCCCGTTTGTGGACGACACCTGGCCCCGAGCTGACCATATCTCTTTGAATCACCAGGCGTCCGATCCGGGGATTGCCCCAGATGAGTCCTTTATGGTGTTCACCGCCATCAATGTGCCGGGAGGTTATGGGCAGAGGGACCTGTATCTAACCCTGCATTTGCCGAATGGCATGTGGTCCACACCGCAGAACCTTGGCCCTCGAATCAACTCGGCGCATTTTGAAATCAGCCCCAGAGTTTCACCCGACAAGAAGTACCTCTTCTTCACCCGCAGTAACGGCTGGTGGGAGAATTCGAATCGCGACACATCCGACATTTGCTGGGTGGAACTCAAGGAGTATCTACCCGAATCCTATCGATAGTCTATACGGACGAAGACGTCCCATGAGAAGGAGACGTTTCATGAAGGAGACAGTGAAGAGCATGCTCTGGCTCGCGACCTTTCTTGGCACAGGTCCCGTTGGCCTGTGCGGCGAGCCCTTCGCCAAGGGACCCTACCTGGGGCAGACCCCACCCGGCTCTACCGCTCAGGTCTTTGCTCCCGGTCTCATCTGTCACGCCGGGCCACGCCAGTGGGAAGCCAACGGGACGTTCTCTGCGGATGGCAACACCTTTTGTTTTCAGCGAATCAGTGGCATTTTCATCACAGAGAATACAGACCAGGGCTGGACGACTCCTGAGCTGATAAAAGGTATTCCAGCGAACGTGTGGTCGCCCTGGCTGGGCGGTCTGTCTCCGGATGCCAATAGTATTTACTTCACCTATGCCTGGGTGGAGCCGGTATCCAAACGCAACATATATCGCAGCAATCGGACAGCACATGGTTGGGCAGAGCCGCAGATGCTCGGGCCGCCACTTAGTTCTCCGGATCCCGAAATTACCTGCTCCATAGCAGCGAATAACAGTATCTACATCCTTCGGGGAGGCAGCGGAGGCGGAGTTTTTTGCGCTCCTTATGAAAACGATACATGGTCCCGGGTCATCAATCTCCCAGTGGAAGGGTGCGATCCAGGAGCAGCCCCGGATGAGTCCTTCATGGTCGCTGCCGACAAGGATAAGCCGGGAGGATATGGGCATTTCGACCTGTACCTGGTCCTGCGTTTGCCGGATGGCACCTGGTCCAAGCCTCGGAATCTGGGCCCAAAGATCAATTCTGCGTACATTGAATTCGGACCGAGAATCTCTCCAGACAAGAAGTACCTTTTCTTCAACCGCAGCAACGGCTGGAATCCAAGGAAACCCGGCGTGCATTCGTACATCTACTGGGTTGAACTCGAGGAATATCTCCCCCATCCCAACAGGTCGCGATAGGTCGGGCAGTGCGCTGGGGGGCAGGATTGACAGTGCGGACATCCCACGGGGCGTCGCGTGTTGCGCCTGGCTAAGTCGTACGACGTTTTGCCTGCTTGCGGCGGCGCTGGCGGGAGGGACGCACCTTCTTGGCCGTGCTTGGGTGAGCTGCCTTTGTCGGTTTCTTCCGGCCGGGTCGCCTGGAGCGAGACGGTTGCGTCGGTGGCGGCGGGGCGGCCTCGACCGGGCTGTAGGCAAAGCCCGGGCACTTCTTCTGGTCGAAGCGGCGGTCGATGAACTTCTCGATCTTGCGCAGGTATTCCTGTTCCTCCGGCGCGACGAAGGTGACGGCGTCACCGGTGGCGGCGGCTCTGCCGGTACGGCCGATGCGATGGATGTAATCCTCGGCAAACGCCGGTACGTCGAAGTTGATCACGTGCGAGATGCCCTGGACGTCGATCCCCCTGGCCGCGATGTCGGTGGCGACCATGACCTGGTACTTGCCACTGCGGAAGCCATCCAACGCCTTTTGGCGTTGCGATTGGCTGCGATTGGAGTGGATAGCGACGGCCTCGATGTCGGCGCGGGCCAGCTTGCGACGGATCTTGTCGGCGCCGTGCTTGGTACGCGAGAAGACCAGAACGCTGTACATCGACTCGGTTTGCAGCATATGCAGCAGCAGGGCGACCTTCTGTTGCTTGGCGACCGGATAGACGTGTTGGGTCACCGTCTCGACCGGGTTCTGCTGACGCCCGATCTGGATCATTTTGGGCGAGCGCTGCATATCCCTACTGATCGTCTTGACCTCGGGCGAGATGGTGGCCGAGAAGAGCATCGTCTGACGCTCGGTGGGCAACGCGGCGACGATCTTGCGCACGTCCCGGATGAAGCCCATGTCCAGCATGCGGTCGGCCTCGTCCAGGACGAGCACCTCGAGCGCTCTGAAATCGACGGTCCGCCGCTCCATGTGATCCATCAAGCGGCCCGGGGTCGCGACGACGATGTCGACGCCGTGCCGGAGGGCCGCGATCTGTTTCTGGATGTTCACACCGCCGTAGACGGCGAGCGTGCGCAGTTGCAGGAAGCGGCCATAGTCGAGAATGCACCGTTCGATCTGAACGGCCAGCTCGCGCGTGGGCGTCAGGATGAGAGCCCGGATTGGGTGTTTGCGTGAGGTCTTTTCGTGACCAAGCCGATGCAGTAGTGGCAGGACAAACGCGGCGGTCTTGCCGGTGCCCGTCTGGGCGCAGCCGATGACGTCGCGACCGCTTAAAGCAGCCGGAATGGCCTGGGATTGGATTTCCGTGGGCGCGGTATAACCCGTGGCGAGGATGCCCTGCACCAGCGGGTCGGACAGACCAAAGGTCTTAAATGGCATGTAGTGATCCTAGATAGGTGTTATGCGTGTGATTTCTGTCGAATGGCCACGCCGCCCGCGCAGACAGCCACCGATGTCCGACGAGATCGTCGGACAACAAGGCTGTAAGCGGAGGTGGCGGCGTCGCGTTGCCTATTTGCGGGCCGCCTGCTGGTCACGTTCCCGGCGCTGAGCGATGATTTCCTCGGCGAGTTTCTGGGGCACGCGGGCGTAGCGACACATCTCCATGGAGAAGGTGGCCATGCCCTTGCTCAGGCCGCGAACGACGGTGGCGTAACCGAACATGCTGGCCAGTGGCACTTCGGCCCGCACGACGGTGTAGGTGTCACGCACGGTGGTTTCCATGATAATCCCACGCCGGCTGTTAAGGTCGCCTACGATCGCCCCCTGGAATTCGCTGGGCGTCTCGACCTCGACGGTCATGATGGGTTCCTGGAGGCACGGCTTGGCTCTCTTGAACACGTCGATGAAGGCATCGCGGCCGGCCGTGCGGAAAGCCATCTCGCTGGAGTCGACGGCGTGGAACGAGCCATCGTCGAGGCACATCTTGCACCCAACGATTTCGTAGCCGGCCACCGGGCCCTTCTTCATGGCGGCCTGGAAGCCCTTGTTCACGGCCGGGATGTATTCGCTCGGAATGCGACCACCGGTGATGTTGTCTTCGAACTCATAGGTTGACTCGGCATCGGCCTCCAGCGGGATCAGGCGGCCGACGACATGGGCGAACTGCCCGGAGCCACCGGTCTGCTTCTTGTGGCGGTAATTGAACTCGGCCTCCTTGGTCGGGGCCTCGCGGTAGCTGACGTTCGGAGCGCCGACGGTGACCTGGGCCTTGAATTCACGCCGCATCCGCTCGACGTAGACGTCGAGGTGCAGCTCACCCATGCCGGCAATGACGGTTTCGCCCGTTTCCGGATCGGTGGAGACGCGGAAGGTCGGGTCTTCCTTCATGAAGCGATTCAAGGCTTTGGCCATGCGTTCCTGGTCGGCCGAACTGGCCGGCGTGATGGACAGGCTGATGACCGGATCGGCCACGAAGATGCTCTCGAGCGAGTAGTTGATGCCGGCGCCGCAGATGGTGTCGCCGCTGGCACAATCGATCGCCAGCAGGGCGACGATGTCACCCGGGCCGGCGTCGGTGATGTCCTCGCGATCGTTGGCGTGCATACGGACCATGCGGCCGACGCGAACCGTCCGGTTCGTGCGGGCGTTACGGTATTGCTGACCCTTGGTGAGCTGGCCCTGATAGACGCGAACGTAGCTGAGCTGTCCGAACGATTCGTCGGCGATCTTGAAGACCATCGCCACCAAGGGCGCGTCCGGGTCGCTGGCCAGGGGCGTCTCGGTGCCTTCGTTGTCGTGGTCGCGGGCGAAGGCCGAGCGGTCCATCGGGCTGGGCAGGTAGTCGCAAACCGCATCGACCAGCGGCTGAACGCCCTTGTTCTTGAAGGCTGAGCCCATCATCAGCGGCACGATGTCGCGGTTGATGGTCGCCTCGCGAATGACGCGGCGGATCAGCTTCTCGCCCACCGGCTGATCTTCCAGGAGCATCTCGAGCATGCAGTCGTTGAACATACTCAAGGCTTCGAGCATGTCGTGGCGGGCCTTTTCGGCCTTGCCCTGGTACTGGGCGGGAATCGCGTCGCGCACGACCTTCTCGCCGTCCTTGCCCTCGAAGCGTAGGGCCTCCATCGTGATCAGGTCGATCACGCCGATGAAATCGTCGCCGTTGCCCATGGGAATCTGGATGGGGACGATGTTGAGTCCGAGTTTCTCCACGAGATCCTGCCGGACTCGGTCCGGGTCGGCGCCGGTGCGGTCCATCTTGTTGATGAAGGCGATACGCGGCACGCGGTAGCGCTTCATCTGCTGATCGACCGTGATCGATTGACTCTGCACCCCGCCGACGGCGCAAAGCACCATGATCGCGCCATCCAGTACGCGCAGCGATCGCTCGACCTCGACGGTGAAATCGACGTGGCCGGGCGTGTCGATCAGGTTGATGCTCTGGTCCTTCCAGGCGACCTGAGTGGCGGCCGAGGTGATCGTGATGCCACGCTCCCGCTCGAGGTCCATGAAGTCCATGGTCGCACCGCCCTCGCCGGCATGCACCTCCTGCATGCGATGGATGCGACCGGCATAGTATAGGATGCGCTCGCTGAGCGTGGTCTTGCCGGAGTCAATATGAGCCGAAATCCCGATGTTTCGAATTTGTCTGATCTTTTCCATGTTTCTCTAAAACCGTCGTCTTCAACAACACAACATTCTTCTATTTCGCTACCAGGCCTTACACGAACCAGGCTACCACGGCCAGGGCGAATCGTGCCTGGTGATCTCTCGATGTTTCCAATTGCTCGGTGGAACTCCAGGTGAGCAGTGGGTGCTGACTCTCCCGTGAAATGTGAAACCACGATTCTAATCGATTCTTGTACGCCGGTGCAAGGCAAATGTGCCTGTCTAACGAAAAAATAATGCTTGGCGCGTTCGGTCGCGCGATGAACACCGACCTGGGCGGTCGGCGGCCGCCGGCAGCTACGTTGGACGCCCCCAATAGCGGAGCGACGACCTCGGTTGCTGCCGCTCGTTCGGTCGCGTGCCACGTGCTGACGCCATTGCCCATGCGATTGACCGGTGGCCTGGAATGTTACTTGGTCAGTTGGGCTTCGGTGGCCTCTGCGGCCCAGTCGACGGGGGCCTCGTCGTTCTCGGCCTGAGATTGAGACTCGGCCAGGGGCTGCGGTTCGGCGACCTTCCGATAGCCAAGGGCCTTGACGATTTCCAACACCTCCGTCCAGGTGGGAAACGGCCGGCTGTTGGCGCGTTTGTACTCATCGATGGCCATCAGGAACTCGAACTGCTCATCGGACATGTGGCCTTCTTCGGCCGCCTTGCGGTCGATGCCGCGCCGGCGTCCGGGGCCGCGCCGGCGGTCCAGGCCCAGACGCCGATCCACCACGCTCTTACGCCGGTCCTTGCCGCTCCGGTGCTCGACGAAGCCGGGCGCGGTCGTGTCGGCCTCGTGCTGTCGCCGGTCGGTGATGGTTTCGCGACGTTCTTTGCCGCTGCGTCGATCCTTGCGTTGCTTGTCGTTTGCCTCTGCCATAATGGTCGGGCCTTTGTCGTTGTACGGCGTCCCCTCGCCCTGAGCGCGAGTGGCCGGCCGGAGACCGAGCGTCCTTTGGGGATATCGTTGTCGACGGATCAGAACTCGTCGTCGAGATAGTCTGGATCGAAATCGAGGTCGTCCTCGTCCTCCAGGGCGTAGTCATAGAAATCATCGTACGCATCCTGGGATTCGATGACGACGTGCGCTTCGTCCAGGCAATCCTCCGGGACCATCACCGCGACGCCTTTCTCTTCGCCATTCGAGTCCACTTGCTCCTTGATCATGGCGGGGATGTCGTTGAGCTTCAGGAGCGTCTCGTACTCCCGCGCCTGCTCCAGGTCGCTGAGCACCGTCAGGACGACCAGGTCCTTGAGTTTTGCCTGTCCCTCTTCGTTGTTGTTCATTGCTTTTCCCATATCCATACTCCACAAGAAAGCGGTGCGGCTCTTGACGCGGGGTGGCCGACACCCCGTCATGGCCGGCGACGCGCCACGACGGTTGACCCTCGATCTGGACCGGGCTCGGGGCGGCGGGTCGCGCGGATCGCAGGCCTGCCCGGCACCAAACTCATCTTTGCCTATCGGCCTCACAGCGGTAGAAATTTAGGGTCTTAGCGTTTTTTTTGTTGCAAAGTGCCAGTTGATAGGCAATAAGATCATCGATTGCTGTGCGGCTCTGGTCCTGCCGGGGCCGTCTAATTGATTCATTTTGTGCTTTTTGCAGGGAGGACCATTGCGATGGCAAAAAAGAAAAGGGAAGCTTTGGTAGTGGCAAGCAAGGTTAAGGCCTACATCAAGGATCAGAAGATGATGACCTCGTCGGAGGCTCTCGAGGCGATCAGTGATCGCGTCTATGATCTTCTTGATGCGGCTGCTGCCCGCGCCAAAGCAAACCGTCGCAGTACTGTCAAGGCGCAGGACCTTTAGTCGGATTGGCATTCTTCGAGCCGATCCGGGTATTGGAGGTGTTGCGATAGATCTATCGCGAATAAGCCGTTTCGGGATCTAGGCTCGGAACGGCTTTGTTTTTCTCGATCGGATGGCCGGCGGGCGGAGCCCCTGGGGGCTCTGTCCGGCGACCGCGGCTGTGGTGGGATGGTAACTTAGGGGTTCTGGCCGGGGAGAGGCTTGCGGACGCAGGGATAACACGTGCATCGGGGGTATGTGGAAGAGCCTATAAAATTCGCGGTGCTACAGCCCGAAATGGGGTTTTTCCAAAGATTTCCTGAACTCTCGGCCGGGTAACACCCGATTAATACAATAGTTACTATGCATACTCCTGTAACAAACGGCATTTTTTTGCGCCGACAGATTAAGGATCTGCCCGCGGGTGCCGATAGCTCAGATGGCAGCGAGGGTGGGTGAGTGCGTTAAGGCAAGCGAATGATGCCGGATCAGGATTCGTTAGCAGGACGTGTCAGGGAGCGAGTTTGCTCCCATGGCCTGCAGGGTAAGTGAGGACTTATGGGACTGAACGAAGCGGGGCCACAGATTCGTGTTTTCATGCTGGGTTGGGAGTTTCCGCCCTTCATCAGTGGTGGGCTGGGCACGGCCTGCTACGGATTGACACGGGCGATGGACCAACTGGGCGTGAAAGTCACGTTTGTACTCCCCAAGGTGGTGGACAGCTCATACGTAACTCATGTTGATTTGCTGACCCCGCGCTGCTGCTCCGAGCAGGGGGCGCGGCTGTTGCGCGAGTACGAACTGAAAAACGTCACCTTCGAGACGATTTCGTCGCCACTACAGGCCTATGCGACGCCGCATACGTATGATGAGCGGAAAGAGGAACTCTTGCGGTGCCAGGGGGAGACGCAGGGGCTGGGGGCGGCCGGCCAGGAGTTGGGGCAAGGCAGCGACTACGGCGGCAACATGTACGAAGAGGTCCGCCGCTATGCGACCATGGCCATGGAACTGGCGCGGTCGGTGGATTTCGACGTGGTTCACGCGCACGATTGGATGACCTATCCGGCCGGCGTGGCCGTGGCCGCGATGACCGGCAAACCGTTGGTGGTCCACATTCACTCGACCGAATTCGACCGCAGCGGCGAGCATGTCAACCAGGTGGTCTACGACATCGAGCGGGAAGGCATGGAGCGGGCCGACAAGGTTCTGGCCGTCAGCGGGTTCACCCGGGGGATCGTGATCGATCGCTATGGGATCAACCCGGCGAAGGTCGAAGTGGTCTACAACGGCGTCGAACGCAACGGCCAGTGGTCGGTGGGCGAGGCCAAGATCCATCGCGACGAGAAACTGGTCCTGTTTCTGGGCCGGATTACCATGCAGAAGGGCCCGGAGTACTTCCTCCACGCGGCCAAGAAGGTGCTGGAGGTGATGGACAACGTCAAGTTCGTCATGGCCGGCTCCGGTGACTTGATGTACCGCTCGGTGGAACTGGCCGCGCAGCTTGGGATCGGCCAGAAGGTGCTCTTTACCGGCTTTTTGCGCGGTGATGACGTGCGTAAGATCTACCAGATGGCCGATCTGTACGTCATGCCGTCCGTGTCGGAACCGTTCGGCATCGCGCCGCTGGAAGCGTTGGACAATGATGTTCCGGTGATTATCAGCAAGCAAAGCGGTGTCTCGGAAGTGCTCAAGCACGCGTTAAAGGTCGACTTCTGGGACGTGAACGAGATGGCCAACAAGATCGTCGCGGTATTGAAGTATCCGCCGCTCCAGATGACGTTGCGGAATCACGGCAACTTCGAGGTGCGGAAGCTGCGTTGGAGGGATGCGGCGCAGCGCTGTGTCGATGTCTACGGGCAGTTGCTCGTGACGGTCTAGGCCGGATGAACAGGGAATGGGCGTCTTGAATTGAAAAGGATTGGGTGCTGACATGCCTTCGGTTTGCTTCTACTTCCAGGTCCATCAACCGATGCGACTGCGGCATTACACGGTGTTCGATACGGATGACCGGTATTTCGACGACGGCAAGAACGCGGCGATCTGTCGCAAAGTCGCCAACAAGTGCTATCTGCCGGCCAACCGCATGCTCCTGAAGTTGATCGAAAAGCACCAGGGACGCTTCAAAATCGCGTATAGTCTTACCGGCATCCTACTAGAGCAGCTCCAGTCGTTCAGCCCCGAGGTGCTCAGCACGTTCCACGCGCTGGCCGAGACCGGCTGTGTGGAGTTTCTGGCCGAGACGTACTACCATAGCCTCAGCTTTCTCTACTCGCGGCAGGAGTTTGTCGAGCAGGTCAAGAAACACGTCGATGCGATCGAAGAGTTGTTTGGCCAGACGCCGAAGGTCTTCCGCAATACCGAACTGATCTACAACAACGAACTGGCCCTGCTGATTGAGGCGATGGGTTGCTTCGATGCGATTATCACCGAGGGCGCCGACCACATCCTGGGGATGCGGAGCCCCAACTTTGTCTATCGGCCCAAGGGATGTCAGCATCTCAAAATGCTGCTGAAGAATTACTCGCTCAGCGACGATATCGCTTTTCGGTTCTCCAATCGACACTGGGTGGAATGGCCCTTGACGGCCGCCAAGTTCGGCCAGTGGGTCAGCGCTGTCAACGGCAACGGTAACGTGGTCAATCTCTTCATGGACTACGAGACCCTGGGCGAACATCAGTGGGAAGACACGGGCATCTTCGAGTTCATGAAGCATCTGCCCGAAGAAGTGCTCAAACATCCCGACAATAGTTTCAAAACGCCCACCGAGGTGGTGGCCAGCTACGATCCCATGGACGAAGTGGACGTGCCGCACATGATCAGTTGGGCCGATACCGAGCGCGACCTGTCGGCCTGGCTCGGCAACCCCATGCAATCGAACGCGATTCACGAATTGTACCGCCTTGAAAAGAAAATCAAGCGCGTCAATGACGATCGCATCTTATCGGACTGGCGCAAGCTCCAGGTCTCCGATCATTTCTACTACATGTGCACGAAGTACTTCGCCGATGGCGACGTGCACAAGTACTTCAATCCCTACGACTCGCCCTACGACTCGTACATCAACTTCATGAACGTGCTGGATCATCTCCAGAAACGTTGCGTGGACGAGACGACGGCGAGTCTCGCGACGGCCAACTGACGCGCGGGGCGCGAGCCAGTCACGATTGATCACCATGATCGACGCCGCCGGCGGAGCGGTTGACGCCTTAAGTCTGCGCCATTAGCATGGTGGAAGACTGCGAGGGAGCGAGGCTCCCGGGCCGGCGGATCGTCCTGTCCAGGTGCAAAGCGCAGGCAAGAGTGTGGGAATGAGGCAAGTATGCGGACGCGCGACAGACGCTTTCTCATCCTGGTGGCCTGCCTAACCGCGTTGGCTCTGGTGCTGACGCGAGTGTGGTGGCAACCCAAACTCTACACCGTGACCGTTCTGCCCACACTGGGCGGCGATTTCGTCCTGCCCTGGGCGATCAACGAACGGGGACAAGTGGCCGGGTTTGCCGACGTACCCAAGCCCCCCGGTACCACCAGGACGAAGCACCGTCTCTTTCTCTGGGACCGCGCGACCGGCATGCAGGATCTGGGTCCGGTGCAGAACGACCGGGTGGCTATCAACAACGCTGGGCAGATCGTTGCCACCATGGAAGATCCGAACGGTCGCGAGCGGGCCTTCATCTGGGACCCTAACCACGGCCGGATGCTGCTGCCGACGCTCGGGGGTGGCACGAGCCGGGCGCTGGCGATCAATGATGTGGGCCAGGTGGTGGGGGAGGCCGAGACGCCGGCAGGCGTGCGCCACGCGTTCCTCTGGGATCCGGTCGCAGGGATACAGGACTTGATGCCGACCAGCACCACCGAGAATCGTGCCTGGTCGGTCAACGACGCCGGGAAGATCGTTGTCTTCGGCAAGGGAGGCCCTTTTCTGGTGAGTGCGGATGACGCTGCTACCACCCAGCGGCGGTCCATTCCGGTTCGCGGCCTGATACGGATAAGCGACGTGGGCGAGATCGCGGCGGCAACGCAGACCGGTTCGCGGCGGTGGGAGGTGGTCCTCTGGCGCGAAGGGTCCGGGGTGCAGACGCTCTTTCAGCTCGAGGCCGAGTCCGTCGACACACCGTTTGTGAATGATGTTGGCCAGGTCGTCGTCGGCTGGCGCGACCGGCTCCAGTTCCGACTCTTCGAGCGGCCCCTGTTCCCACTCTCGCACAATGGCTGTCTCTGGGACCCCCGGCGGGGCCGAATCTCTCTCGATCGTTATCTGGGTGTGGGCCGCGGGGAAGACTTCTGGCTGACCGATCTGAACGACCAGGGCTGCATTGTCGGTCAGGTCGCTGCGACGAAGGATAGCCGCAGCCGCGGCATCCTCCTCGAACCGATTCCCGAGCGGTGGGGCAAATGAATGGGGCTGCGGAGGGAAGCCTTGCCATGAAATTGAAGCGCAAACGGTTCGTTGCCTGTCTTATCACGGCCTCGGTAGGTGTCGTGTTGGCATTTTTGCTGTGGCCGTGGTCGCCAGAACTCTACCGAGCGACGATTCTGCCGTCCCTAGGGGGACGCTATAGTGCGGTGCACGCCGTCAATGATCGAGGCCAGGTGGTGGGGGTCACAGAACTCGCCGATGGGAGCAGGCGCCTGTTTCTCTGGGATCGCGACAACGGGACAGAGGACCTGGGGCCGGTCACCGGGGATCAGTTGGCGATCAACAACGCGGGGCACATCGCCGGAACGATGTCCGATCGAAACGGGCACCAGGCGTTCTTCTGGGAGTTGGGGAAGGGCAGGACAATGCTGGGCACGTTGGGCGGCGACATGAGCCTTGCTCTGGCGATCAACAACCGCAGTCAGATCGTCGGCGTCTCCAGCAATGCTGCCGATGCTCCGCGCCTCTTCCTCTGGGACAAAGCGACGGGGATAAAGGAGTTGGACCGCCCCGAGGCGCGCGGATGCTGGCCGGAGGGCATTGATGACAGGGGGCGAGTGCTCGTGGCAGGTGTGAGCAAGGGGGCGACGCGCCGATATCTCCTTCGTCCAGAGGGCCCCGTACTGCTCAAGGAGGTGCCACCGGATGCCTCTCGCGTCAGTCTGAACAGCGATGGCTCGATGGCCGCCACAGTCGAGGTGGGTCACGCCGATCCGTACCTGGCCTTGTGGCGTAGGGGCGAACCGATGAAACGGCTCGCCTCGATCTCCGCGCACACGCAGATGACGAAATTGAACGAGAGGAATCAGGTCGCTTGGACCAGCTTTCGTCCCCGGCGCTGGGAGAAATGGCGCGAACGCCTGCGCGGCCCGCGTTTGATGAGGGAGGAATCCGTATCGTATCTGTGGGACCCGGCGCGGGGCAAGATACCGTTGGACCGGTACGTGGGGGACGTGGAGCGTTTCTACGTCGTCGGTCTGAACAACCACGGCAGCATCATCGGAAACCTCTGTACGAAAGACGGACAACAACACGCGGCCTTGCTCGAACCGATTCCCGAGCGGTGGGGCGACAAGGGCCCAGCGAGCGATTAGAGGGTCCAGGGGCTGCGCAGGGGGCGACGGAGGAGGCGATTGGCTTCTTCATCATTGACGAAGCGTTCCTTCTCGGGGGCCCAGTGCAACTTGCGGCCCAGTCGAATGGCGATATCGTCGAGGTGGCAAATGGTGTCGGAGCGGACGGCCGTCTCGACCGGGCAGATCGTCTTGCTGCGCGTCCGGATACACTCCAGGAAGTTGCGCTTGTGATCGTTGCTGACGGGCAGACGCACACCGTCCGAGTCGAACGTCTCTTCCAGGAGCGCCGTGGGCTTTGCAGCGATACCGCCCCGCGAGACGAGGACCCAGCCTTCGGTGCCGATGAAGAGGATACCGCAACCGGGGATCTGGAGCGTTGCGCGCGCCTCGGCGAACTGGGGGAACTCAGCAGCCGTGTGTTTCGAGTCCATATGGATCATGGTGACGCCATTGGCGTAAAGGTGCTCGACGCGCCAGGTCAGTGGTGTATCGCACAGGCCGTCCTCGGGCAGGACGCCGGTACCGTCGATTTCCAGGGGCCCTGTGTCATCGGTGCCGTTGCCCCACTGGGCGATATCGATGTGGTGAATACCCCAGGCGCCGCTGAGACAACCCAGGCCGTAATCGTGGATGTGCATCCAGTAACCGACGCTACCTTCGGCCCGCGAGGCCGAACGTTCGAACGAATAGGGTGCCCACGGCGCCGGGCCCAGCCACATGTCGTAATCGAATTCGCGCGGGTCGGGCGCCGGCTGGGTGGTCTGATTGGGCAATGACAGGCCCGGCACCGAGCCGACCACGATGGTCTGGAGCTTGCCGATTCTCTCATTGCGCGCGAGCTCGCAGGCGAAACGGAAGTCCCGGCCTGAGCGCTGCTGGGTGCCGAACTGAAAGACGACGCCGTACTCGTTCACCGCCTGACGCAGGGCCTGGGCGGCCGCGACGTGGACGTCGGCCGGCTTCTCCAGGTACATGTCTTTGCCGTTGCGGGCGGCCTCGATACCGATCAGGGCGTGCCAATGGTCCGGCGTCGCCACGCAGACCGCGTCGATGTCGGGTCGGGCCAGCAGTTCCCGAAAATCGTTGTAGGTTGTGGCATCCTGATTCCCGTAGGTTTCATCGATGCGCCGCTTGGCGCGCTGCCGGAAGGCCTCGCGCAAATCGCAGGCGGCCACCACGCGTACGTCCTTCTGCCCCAAAAAGGCGCGGAGATGGCCACCGCCCATACTGCCGACACCGATACAGCCCATGACGATTCTCTCGCTGGGTGGGACGCTGCCCGCGCCGCCTAACGCCCGGCTTGGCACGAAGTAGGGGACACCGAGCGCTGCGCTCAGGGTAACACTGGTCTGGAGGAATTGCCGGCGTGTCGTGGCTTGGCTCATGGGCGAACGAGGTCCTTTCTACGGTGTGGCGTTCGCAGCGGTGCGTTCGTTGCTGGGTGTGGTCGAGGCCTCGAGGTCGCCCAGCGCGAACTGAATCCCGTCGAGAATGTGTCGGAGGATCGGTCCGTTCCAGAAAATGTCCTTGTTGTGTCCGAAGCTGGTGTAGAAGACGCGGCCGGCACCGTACGCCCGTACCCAGCTCAGCGCCAGGTCCTTGTCCTGGCGCCGTTCGGGCAGGATGCGCCGGCTCGGGCCCATGTCGGTCTTGTCCGGGTCGATCGCCAGCAGGATGCGGAGCTTGTCCCGCGAATAGCCATGCCGGAATTGGAAGACCTCGTCGCAGATCTCGAATCCCTTGCCTGCGAAGGCGGCGTTGACGGGATGGTCGGGATCGTCGACCTTGATCGTAATGGTCTCGTCCGGTCCCCAGGGGTGCCCGCCGTCTTCGTAGGCGCCGAGCATCCGGCCGAAGGCGGGCCACTGGTCGTAGACCGGGTATTGCACGAAGGTGGCTGCCGCGGCGTGGAGGCCGACGAAGCCTCCACCGTTGCGGATGAAATCCAGCAGGCTCTGCCGCAACTCGGGATCGTCGAACAGCACACCCACCGTGTTGTTGAAGCAGATCGCATCGAACTGACCCAGACGCTCGGGGCGGAACATCTCGATGTCGTTACTGAAGGTCGTGTCATACGCCCCGGTCTCGCGGCCCATGCACTCGATCGCGTGGTTGCCATACGGAATCGACGCGTGGCCCTTGACCACCTTACCGTCCCGGACGTTCAGCGTCACAACCAACAGCCGGCGGGGTTTTTTCGGAGCGGCACTGAACTTCTTGGGAATGGCCTTCTCGATCTTCACTCGCTCCTGGGCGGCGATCTCCGCTCGGACCGGGACGGTTCCCAGCAGGAGGCACGCCAAAGACAGCAGAATCATCGTGCTGAGGGGGTTCGATGTTCTCATCAGAGGTCCTTCCTCGTCACTGGTTCACCTCGGAGGTCGTGGAGCAGTTCACACCTCCAGTATAGCCGATCCCAAACGAAGCCGCCACCGCTGATCCCTCAGAAGTGGCGGATTGCTGTGCCGTTGACGGTGGTCTGCCGAGGTTCGGCCGGGCGTTGGAGTGCCCTAGAACGCCTTGGCTATGTCGCGCGCCTTCGTGATGGCGTCGGCCTTGCTCTTGGCGGCCGCTTCAGGGCCTTGCATGAGGGTGGGCTCGACCACGACCGAGCGCAGGTCGGTCAGGCCGATGAAGCCGAGGATGAGCTCGACGTACTTCGTCTGATGATCGAGCGCTTCGAGGTCGGTACCGGGCGGATACGCGCCACCGCGGGCGTAGGCGATGAAGACCGGTTTGCCCGTGACCAGGCCCTGATAATTGCCGTCTTCGGTGACGGTAAAGGTCTGGCCCGGCTGGACGATGACGTCGAAGTACTGTTTGAGCCGGTAGGGGATGGAGAAATTCCACATGGGCACGGCCAAGACGTACTTGTCGGCCGCCTTGAACTCGTCGATCACCGCCACGATCTGCTTCCACACCTTGCGATCCTCGGAGGTGTGGTCTTTGCCGTGCATGATCTTGTACTTGGCCGAGACGGCGTCGAAATCGAAGGCGGGCAGGTCGTCGTAGAAAACATCCAGCGTCGTGACCTGGTCATCCGGATGGGCCTGGTGGTACGCGTCCACGAACGCATCGGCCACGGCCGTCGAATGCGAGCGGTCCCCGCGGGGCGAGGCCTTGATATAGAGCAGGTGGGCCATGATCAACTCCCTTTCCTAACGGATCCTTTTGTGGCTCCCTATGGAGGCCATGCGAATCCTACTACGCTCACGGTATTTTTCGGTTCGCCGGCAAGTGGATTATCCCTGGATCGGTGCCGGGCAAACCGAGTCTTGCCTACCGGTAGTTTGGGCGATAGGATGGCGTCGCTAGTGTGTTTGGCCCGCTTCGGCAGGCATGGAGAGATGACGAAGGAGGAAACGTCAATGGACCGCCGCATGACAATCGTATGTCTGGCTCTGTCAGTGTGTTTATCGACGACTATCTGTGCCCAGGGGCAGAGCGCCGACCTCGATCCGGCGATCCGACAGCACCGGATGGGGACGCTCATTGTTCAGGCCGAACCCGCCGCGGCGGTACGCGTTGAGCAGCTCCGGCATGAATTCTGGTTCGGAGCGGCTCTTTCCTCGTCCGTCTTCAGCGGCCGGTACGATCCGGAACTGGCGCGCCAGTACAAGGAGACCTTCCTGGCCAACTTCAACGCGGGCGTGACGGAAAACGCGCTGAAGTGGCACTCCATGGAGCGGCGGCAGGGCCGGGTCAATTACGCCACGCTGGATACGATCCTCGCCTGGACGAGCGAGCATGACATCCCGCTGCGCGGGCACTGCCTGTTCTGGGGCATCCCCAACCGCGTCCAGGATTGGGTCAAGGAACTGGATGACGACGCGCTGCGCGAGACGCTGAAGAACCGCGCGCTGACGGTTGCCCGTCGCTACCACGGCCGGTTTGCCGAAATCGACCTTAACAACGAAATGATTCATGGCAACTACTATGCCAAGCGTCTTGGCCCTGGGATTACGAAGCAGATGGCCCTCTGGGCCAAGCAGGGCGATCCGAGGTTGAAGCTGTTCCTGAACGACTACGACATCCTGACGGGCAACCGGCTCGACGACTACGTCAAGCACATCCGCGGCCTGCTCGATGAAGGGGCGCCGATCGACGGGATCGGGGTCCAGGGTCATCTGCACGGCGACGCCTTCGATCCGGACGCGTTGCGCGGCGCGCTGGATGAGTTAGGCAAGTTTGGCCTGCCGATCCGCATTACGGAGTTTAACTTCCCGGGCCAGCGTTCGAGTGTCTACGGTAAACGCGACGTGCAACTGACGTCGGAACAGGAGGAGGCCAAGGCCCAGGCGCTGACCGACTACTATCGCATCTGCTTCGCCCATCCGGCGGTCCAGGGCATCCTGATGTGGGGTTTCTGGGAAGGCGCCAACTGGATTCCGCAGTCGTCGCTCTATCGCCGCGACTGGACGCCCACGCCGGCCGCTCAGGCCTATCACGACCTGATCTTCAAGGAGTGGTGGACCGACTGGCAGGGCACCGCCGATGCCAAAGGCCAATGCCGCGTGCCGGCCTTCTACGGCCGCCACCGCGTCACCGTCGGCTCCCAGCAGAGAAGCGTCGATTTGAAGAAGTCCGCCGGCACCGCCACCGTCTCCTTCCGCGACAACTGAGTCATGGCGCGAGTGCGTCTGACGCGCTCGACTCAAAACTCAGAACTGAACACTCAAAATTCCGCCTCCCACCGGAGCCGCGGATAGTCGTGGCCGTCGTCGATCCGCCAGATGTCTTCCGCGCCGTTGGCGGTTTCGCCGGCGAGATCCCAGCCGGCGATGAGATACGTGCTGAACTCCTGCATCGTGCTGGTTGTCAGTCCCAAGCCTCCCGCGCTGGCCGTTAGGCCACTGGTCTGGGTGTCCCAGAAGCTATCGTCCACCTCGCTGGCTGACTCAACGTGTCCGACCAAGCCGCCGATATCTTCATTTCCCGTGACCCGGCCGACGCTGTAGCAGTTCAATATGTCGCCGCGGGAATCGGATCCGACCAGGCCGCCGACCTGGGAGCGGCCCTGGGTGCGGCCCGTGCTGTGGCAGTTCGAGACGGTGGCATTGGTATGATTGTGCCCGATTAGGCCGCCGACGTGGCTGGTGCCGGTAACGGTGCTGGTGCTGAAACACCGGGAGATGTTCTTCCTGTTGTAGCCGATCAGGCCGCCCACGTTATCGTGGCCCGTGACGGCGCCCGTGCTGAAACAGTCCAAGACCGTGGCCGACGCGAAATTGAAGCCGATCAGCCCGCCGACATCGTCGCGGCCGGTAACGGCGCTGGTGCTATAGCAGTCGGACACGGTGACATGGGCGGCGTTCCAGCCGATCAGGCCGCCCACGTAGTCGGCTTCTCCGGTGACGGCGCCCGTGCTGTGGGAGTCGTACACGTCGCGGGAATTGACGCCCACCAGGCCTCCGATGATATCGTTTCCTGCCACGCGGGCGGCACTGTGGCAGTTCCTGAGACTGCCTTCATTCTCGCCGACCAGGCCGCCCACATGGCCGTCGCCCGCGACCGCGCCGCTGCTACTACAGTTCCACACGCCGCCACCCTCATTGTACCCGACCAACGCACCGATGCGATCGCCGCTTCCGGTGATGTCCGCATCCACCATACCGAGATCCAATACGGCGGTACGCTCCCCGAGACGGCCGAAGAAGCCCAGGTAGTGACGCCCGGTTACGGTGAGATTCTTAACCCTGTGGCCGCTGCCGTCGAAGGTGCCGGCGAAGCTCGGTATTATCGCTTGAGGCCAATGCATCCCCGCCAGGTCCAGATCGTTCACGAGAAGGAAGTCCTTCTCCCACAACAGGCTCGCCTTGCTGATCCTGAATAGCTGGCTTGCGTCGCTGAGTTCATAGGGCGCTTCGCTGGTCCCAGTGCCGGCGATCCAGTCCATGACCGGCTCAGGAACCGCCAGGCCCGGCGTCCCCTCCCAAGCCAGGCGGGGATAATCCCCGAACGCATCCAGCACCCAGTTCGGATCGCCGGCCCAGCCTTGCAGGCCGATCCAGTCCGGGTCCATCATCTCGGCGGTGGTCAAGCCGGCGCCGTCGGCGCTGAAGGCAACGCCTGACGTGTCCACGTCCCAGAAGCAATGGCGCACTTCTCCGCCGCTGTTGCCGACCAGACCGCCGATGTCCTGAGCGCCGATGACGGCACCTGTGCTGTAGCATCTTATGATCGTGCTGGCGTGGTTGCTGTTACCGACCAACCCGCCCACGTCGTCATAGCCATCAACGGACCCCACGCTGTAACAGTTGGATATGTTGCCATAGGCGTTGCCGCCGACCAGGCCCCCGAGCCATCGGTTGCCAGTGACTGGGCTGGTGCTGTAACAGCCAGACACACGGCCGGCATGATTGAATCCGACCAGACCCCCGAGTTCGTTCTGCCCGCTGATGGCGGCGGCGCTTGCGCAGGTCAGGATACTGCCCAAATTGTACCCGACCAGCGCGCCGACCCGGTCGTTGCCGGTGACCACGCCGTCGCTGTAGCAGTTGACGAGGACCGCCTCACTGCGGCCGGCCAACGCGCCGACCATATCCCCGGTGCCCAGGATCGAAGCATGCTCCAATCGCAGATTGCGGACCCCGGCCTGGGCATCGAGCGCGCCGAACAAGCCCAGAAAGCCGGCGCCTCGAAGTTGCAGATGACGGATCATGTGCCCGCTGCCGTTGAAGTCGCCTCTGAACCAAGGAACGACGGCGCCGGTCCAGGTGATCCCCCCCAGATCGATGTCCGCTTCCAAACGGTACGAGGCCCAGGGTCGCGCCCCAATCGAACCGAGTTCCTGAGCGTTCGTGATCAGGAACGGTTCGTCCGGCGTCCCTTGTCCGGCGGGTAGGACGGGCTCATAACCTTTGAACACGCTCAGCCGGGGATAGTCGTTCACCTCCGACATCTGCCAGGTCTCCGCGGTCCCGTTGGCACTCTCGCCCACGAAGTCCCAACCGGCGTTGAGGTACGTGTCCGTGCCCTGCATTTCAACGGTCGTCAGGCCCACGCCGGCGGTATTGTCGAGGACTTGGGACGTCTCCACATCCCAAAAGGAGCTTGCTACACTGCCGGAGTTGTTCCCGACGAGGCCGCCAACGGCGCCGACGCCAAGGATGGCGCCGGTGCTATAGCACGTCGTGATAGTGCCGGAACTGGCCCCGACGAGGCCGCCGATGTTGTCATTCCCGGTGCTTGGGCCGTTGCTGTAGCAACGCGATACATTGCCCGTATTGTTCCCAGCGAGACCACCGACAGAATCGGCGCCGGTCGTGGTGCATAGGCTATAGCAGTTTGACAGGGTACCTGAATGGTAGCCGACGAGACCACCGATCGAGTCTCCTCCGGTAACGGCGCCGGTGCTGTAGCAGTTGAGTAGAACGCCCTCGTTGCGTCCGGCCAGCGCGCCGACGTTGTCGCCGCTTGCCTCGACCGACGCGTTCTCCAGACTCAGGTCACTGATGACAGCGCCTTTGGCGACGGTGCCGAACAAACCCACTTGGGTGTGACCGGAGATTCGCAGATGGCGGATGACATGTTCATCACCGTCGAGCACACCGCTGAAAGGTTCGCTTCCGGCCCCCCGGGTGCGACCAACGAGCCCCGCAATCACGGCACGCTCGAAGGGGATGTCCGTTAGATCGACATCGGCCGTCAGGAGGAAGTGCTTGCCGTAGTCGGCCGGCGTGTTACCCAGATCGATCAGATCCTGAGCGGTGGCGATCTGGTAGGGATCGTCCGGCGTGCCGGCGCCGCCGCTGTATTGCGCCGCCACCGGCCGGCCCGCCACCAGGATGAGAACGCCCAGCGCAATGACGCTTTGAAATGCGTGTTTCCTCTCCATTTTCCGTCTCCTTTCCATCTGCTGGATTCTCGCAATTCCGCCGGGCCGGTCTCGCGCGGCCGCTCACTTGGCTGAAGCGCCCCTCGGCGCAGAGCGACGGCCCTATCTGCCTACACCGTGTATTTACCCGGTCTGATGGGAATATTGCCGAGTTTTCTGCGCCAAAGCTCACGCCGCTGGAGAGCCACGCAACAGGGGGGCCACGAGCGCAGAACAACATCGCTTACGGCTTCAGGATCGTGCTGTCGATGACGTTTCTCTGGGACGGACCTTGACTATTTCAGAGGCGGGATGGTTTTGATGCCCATTTTCCAGGCGCGATCCAGGCCGAAGACGGTTTGGCGGGTCTGCTGGGAGAAGAGCTTGCCGCTGGCCTGCGGCGGGCCGTCCAGCGTGCCCTGCATCGATTTCTGCCAGAAGGCGCCGTACTTCTGATCGCCCGTGACCTCCAGGGCGTAGACGAAGATCTCCGAGAGCATCAGACAGGTGACCCCGCGATTGCCCTGGTCGTAGTGCTTGGGTGAGTTGGTGATGTAGACGAAGCCGCCGCTGGGGGCCCACGATTCTCTCATGAGCCAGTCGGCGGTGTTGACCAGCATCTGCTCGACTTCAGGGCGTTTGTTGGGTTCGATTTCGAGGTAGCGCAGCAGGCCGTGGGAGAGAATCGCACTGGCGAAGGCCTTGCCGCCGCGTACGGGCTTGCCCTCGGTCTCGTTCAAGGGCGGTGTGTGCGGCCAGCCCCCGTGCTCGGGGTCGTGGCGCTGCAGGCAGCGCTCCACCATGATGCGTGCAGCGTTGAGGTAGTAGGGATCGCCGCTGAAGCCGTAGGCGCGGACTGCGCAGATCAGGGCCCAGCCACCGCTGCGTTCGATCTCGAAATCGAAACTCGCCGTCAGGTTCCGCGCCTGCCAGCCACAGACGTGCTGGGCCGTATCGAGAAACCAGCGATCCCCCGTCAAGACGCCGTAGAGCCACATGCCTTCCTGGAAGATGTGGCCCATCGGATCGCGCCCGCCGCCGAACTCGGAGAAGATGCTCACGCCCTGGGCCCGCCGCGCTTCATCGAAGACGAGTTCCTCGATCGGCCGGGCCGAGCCCACGTGATTGAAGCTGTGCTTCCAGACGACGCACGGCACGCGGTCGCTGAAAACGCCGCGGAGCGTGTCGATCGTGCTGTAGTGCCGGGCCATGCTCAAGCCGCGCAGGAAGAAGCGGCGCTGGGCGGTGCGCATCCATTGCACACCCGTCGACCAGGCCAGGTCGTATTCGTTGTTGCCCGCGCAGCCCCCGCCGAAATGCCAATCGCCATAGTGCATCCAACTGTAGCTGCGTGCGGCGTCGGTATGGGTCTCCATGCGGTCGAAGGAACGGTTGTAGAGATCGTCGTATTGGTCCCAGATCCCTGGGGTCCGCGGATAGAGAGCCCGGCCCAGCACGCCCGTGCCGCACAGGTAGGCGGGCGGTGCTTGCGGAACGAGGGGTTCGGCCAGCCATGCGCTTTGCTGAGCGATGCGGCGCGCGTCCGCGGGTTGGCCATAGCTCAGATAGATTTCGCTCTGAGTGGTTTGGCCGGCCCGGAAGATGTACTGGCCCCGGTCGTACCAGGCGTAGCGGTCCGCGAAGATCGCCCGGCTGGTTTCGTCTTCATACAGATCCGTCGGCAACGGCGGCAAGAGTTGTGCTTCTACGCCTGCTGCGTTTGCCTTCCAGCCGCTGGGATAGGTTTGCCAGAAATCTGGCAGGAAGACGCTCAGGCGCGACGCCGCATCGCGCGCCGTCAGCAGGCCAGCCGCATGCTCGCCCTCGCTCTTCTCGGTACCCTTGGTCAATACGAAGTGGTTGTCGTTGTCCTGGAGCAGAGACAGCGAACCGCCGGCCGTGGAGAAGGTGCTGTCGTCTTGACCCAGACGCAGAGTCAAGGGACTCGTCTTCCCGGAGGGCAGGCGAAGAGCGAGAGAACTCAACCGCCTGAAATCCGGTGTCTCTTGGTTGTTGCTGACTGCGATCGAGAGCCCCACGATGGCTTGGCCCTTCGCCAAACGCAGGCGCAACACGTACGACCAGCCGCTGCGCTGGTTGCCTTGTACGAAATCGCCCGTCCATTTGAGGACCGTGCGGCAGGGGCCGTTCTCTTCCACGACGAAACTGTCCGGCGCCGGCGCGGTCCCTATGAGTTGGCCCAGCTCCGGCGTCTCGGCCACCAGTATGGCCTCGGTGCCCAGGACATCCGAGCCATCGGTCGCCGCGAGATTCGTGAAAACAGCCGGAGTTGTCTTCGGTATCCGTAGCGACAGGCAATCCGTTGTGACGGTCCACCCGGCCGGCGTGCTCTCGATCTGGCTGAGCGCGTGCGGTGCGGCAGCGCTGCCGGACCAGGCCGGTTGTGCCTTCAGCACGTAGCGCGTGTCCGTTCCCGCAGCGGTGTCGGCGCGAAAGGTCAGGGTGACCCATTTAACGCTGCCGTCCTCCCAGCGACAGGTCGTTTCGGTTTGCAGGGGCAGGACGTGGCCCGCGTTGTCGAAGAGCCGCAAGTCCGTCTCCCGGGCCAGCGCACCTTTTGCGAAGGGCATGCCGATCGTTGCCGGCCAGGCCTTCCGCGCCGTGTCCGTCGGTTCCGTAACCGTCAAGGGGATGGTCATGGGCTTCGTCGACGCCGGGACCGGTGGGGCCGCGCGGAAACGGAAGGGAGCTGAGGCAATCTCTCTGCCCAGGTACTGCGTCACGATGCGTCCTTCATACTGCTGCTCGGGGACCAGATCTGTGAGTCGGATGCGGTGATTGCGGCCTACGTACGATACGGCCGGACTCTGCTGGTCCTCTCCGTAGGCAACGTACCCGGTGGGCGCCACGCCGCTGGTGGTCCAGCAGATGTCCACCACGCCCGGCTCGGGCGACCAAGGCACGATGTTCTCGATGGCGGGCACGGGCGGCGCGATCATCTGCTTGGCAAACAGGATCGAATAGATCCGGTAGTAGCCCACGTGGCTGCAGCAGGTGTACTGGAGCACATCGCCCTTGTTAAGCGATACCGGTTCCTGAAAGGAGAACAGTGCCTTGCCGCCGCTCTCCGACGCCACGGCGACGCCCAACGCTTGGCCGTTGACACTGGCCTCCAGACGCTCGGTACCGTCGGGGTCGTCCACCAGGATGATGCCCAGGTAATAGCTGCCCGTGCGCTCCATCACGTACGAGAAGGAATGCCCAGGCAATTCGCCGCGAATGCGGTCGCCTTCGTCCACGAACCCGTTCCACTTGGTGGTGGCCTTGGCCGAGACGATGAAGCCCTCGAGCTGCCGCGTCACCAACTCCTCCAGGCCGCCCCAGACGGGATACCGTATCACGGCGCTGTCGGCCATAGCACAGGCACAGAAGCATACGCTCAGGATCGATACCGCCATCTTCCCAGTACGGCTGTTGTACGGCATTCTTTCTCCCTTTCATGGTCGCACGAGGCGCTGTCACAATTGCTCGAGTTGCAATGTCTCCGGATGTGTTGCATCCGCCAGGATAGGCCCAGGTCGTGACACTGTCAATTGTGTTTTGGCCGACGACGCCCGGCGTGGCCCATGCGGTCGATTGCGCAAGAGGGGATGTGCCTCTTGCGAATCAGGACCCCAGCAGGCAAGGCTGGGCAGTGTCACGGCCTTCGTAGTAGCGGGCTTCGATGAGGTTGCCCTCCGGGTCGCGGAAGTAGATCGATGTGCCCGTGCCGTGGGCGCCCCAGCGCGACACGGGACCGTCCTCAATCGCGACGCCTTGCGCCTCGAGCCGTTGCAGGAGAGCGTCCCACGCGTTCTTATCCAAGGCAATGCAGAAGTGATTCAGATTTGCATAACCCGCCCCGGCGGGGCCGGACTTGGCCCACAGCCGCTGGGGAAACAGATCGATAACGGTGTTCGGGTTCAGCCGAATCGAAGGGAAGGGCACCTGCCCCGCGCGGTACGCGTCCAGTCGCTCCGGCGCCAGCTCCAACACCTGCGCGTAGAACTCGACCATCTTCGCCTCGTCCGTCACGTTCAGAACGATATGATCCATCACACATTCCATTGCGGCTGTCTCCTAAAGAACGGCCTCGAATCGCCGGCGGGTGCTGTGGTTCGGTGGGAGGTTTCTCAGCCCTTCTTGCGTTTCTTGGCTGATTTGATGAAGCGACCGAAGGATCTGTCCTTCTTGCGTCTGTCCAGATAGGACATCTCGTGGTATTGCGACTCCTTCTTGAGCTTGAGGTAGCTGGAATAACGATCTTCAGGTAATTCGCCCGCTTCGACAGCGGCTTTGACGGCACAGCCGGGCTCGTGTTCGTGGCTGCAATTGGCATAGCGACATGCCGCCGAAAGGGCGGCCAGGTCCTCGAAACCTGTGTCGATCTCCGCGCCGGCACCGACCACGCCCAGTTCCCGCATGCCCGGTGTGTCAATCAACATGGCACCCTGGTCAAGCACGATGAGTTGCCGGCGCGAGGTCGTATGGGTGCCTTCTCCCGTGCTGCTGACGGCCCGGGTGGCATAGGCTTCCCGGCCGAGGAGGCGGTTGATGAGCGTCGTCTTGCCCACACCCGATGAACCGAGCAGGCAGTAGGTCTTTCCCGCCGAGAGCGTCTGTTGAAACGCATCGAAGCCGACGCCAGTGACATTGCTCAGGGCAATCACTGTGGCTTCGGTGACGGAGCGGATGACGGCGAGCTTGCGCTCCAGTTCATCCTGGTCGATCAAATCTGTCTTGGTGAGGATGACCATCGGCTCGACCTTGCCGTCCGCGGCCATGATCAGGTATCGATCCAACCGGCTGGGATTGAAGTCGAAATGGCAGGACTGAACGAGGAAAGCGACATGGATGTTGGCGGCAATCATCTGGTACTCGATGGTCTTGCCCGGGGTCTTGCGCCGCAGGAACGTCCGGCGCGGAAACACCCGGTGGATGATCGCGGCGGTGCCATTATTGTGATACTGCGCGGTGACCCAGTCGCCGATACAGGGCAGGTCGAGGGGGTCGGCCATTTCGTACGTCAGCTTCCCGGCTAGCTCGGCGGGCACGTCTCCCGATTCATTTCTGAGGAGGTATGAACCGCGATCCACGGCGGACACGCGCGCGAAGCCGCAACCGTCCAGGCTTAACTCAGTGGTATGTGCTGCAAACCATTCGTCGAAACCGAAATCAATCAATCCCATGTAGTCGTATCACCGAACAATGTTTGGCTGACATGTTGCATATGACTCCAACCCGGCCACGGTGCCGCGGTCCTGATGCACAAGTATGCTGCCATGGCCCGAGGATTCAAGCGCAAAGTGCCTCCGGCAGCGCCACTCGTAGAGACGGGGCGGGCAGACACGGGGGTCTGCCCCTACGGGCAGTGCGGGGATTGTCCTTGACGGGGGCGATTTTGGTATGTACTATGAAAAACGAACAAATGCCAATGGTGAATCATACAGACAAAAAGAGCGGTCGCCCATCCGGCCGGCGGGTCGATGCGGCAGCGGGGAGGCTCCGGCCGCCTTTCGCCATCCTCAGATACCCCACGGGGCATGTCCAATCGCCCGGGCACAGCGGCGCGGTCAGGTGTCATCATGCGTGCAAAGCGAAGCCAATTTCTCGGGGTCTCAGAATGGTGCTAAGTGTTTCCACTGGAAGCAATTACAGGAGAATGGCCCGGTGGCTGGGGCGGGGAAGCGAAGCCAATTTGGAGCCGGCGGGAGGGGACGGACGACGGACGACAGAGGACAGACGACAGACGACGGAGGACAGACGACAGACGACGGAGGACAGGGGACGGACGACAGAGGACGGCCGGCGGACGGCGCCAAACAAAGCCAATTTCCGCGTTTTGGGGCCCAAAAACGGGGGTCGGCCGGGAAAGAAAGCCAATTGGTCGATTTCGGGGGAAGGGGGAGCGGTCGATTGGGCGGGGCGGGGGTTGGTTACCCGGACCGGCTGTGGTACACTTGGGACCGGCCAATCGGGTCACAGACAACAAGAAAGACGTCTCTTGGGAGGATCTGACATGAACCGTCGAGAATTCGTCGCCGCGGGCGTGGCCGCCGGCTTGACCGCCATCGGAACGCAACGGGCTTGGGCCCAGCCATCGACCCGGGCCAAGTTCCGCATGAAGTACGCCCCGCATTTCGGCATGTTCCGCAATAGTGCGGGCAACGACCCGATCGACCAGCTCAAGTTCGCCGCCGATCAGGGCTTCACCGCCTGGGAAGACAACGGCATGATGCGCCGGGACGTCGAGCTGCAGAAACGAATCGCCCGCACCATGGAGCAACTCGACATGCAGATGGGCGTGTTCGTCTCCTCCGGCGGGTTCGACCGCAACGAGTTCGTCACCAGCACGTCGAAGGATCTGCACGACCGGTTGCGCGAGCAGATGAAAAAGGCCGTCGAGGTGGCCAAACGCGTCAACGCGACGTGGTCGACCTTCGTGCCGGGCAACGTCAGTCAGAAACTCGAGCACGACTACCAGATGGCCAATTGCATCGAGAACCTGCGCGTCTGCGCCGAGGTGTGCGAGCCGGCCGGGCTGGTGCTGGTGCTGGAACCCTTGAACTGGTGGGCCAATCATCCGGGGCTGTTCCTGACCAAGATTCCGCAAGGCTATCTGATCTGCAAAGGCGTCAACAGTCCGAGCGTCAAGATCCTCGACGATTTGTACCACCAGCAGGTCTCCGAGGGCAATCTGATTCCGAACCTGGATATGGCCTGGGACGAGATCGGCTACTTCCAGATCGGCGACAACCCCGGCCGCAAGGAACCCACGACCGGCGAGATCAACTACAAGAACATTTTCAAGCACATCCATGAGAAGGGCTACACCGGCATCATGGGTATGGAACACGGCAATAGCCGGCCGGGCAAAGAGGGCGAGCAGGCCCTGATCGCGGCGTACCGCTACTGTGACAGTTTCTAAGCCGGGGGCACTGACACTCAATGATCGAGGTATCGAGCATGAGCAACAGCAGCAGGAAGACATCGAGACGGCAATTCATCAAGTCGGCGACCGGCGCCATCGGCGCCTTCACCCTGGTTCCGCGTCACGTCCTGGGCCAGGGCCAGACGCCCCCAAGCGAGAAGCTCAACGTTGCGTGCATCGGAATTGCCGGTCGCGGCGGGGCCAGCCTGCACGGCGTGCGCCATGAGAACATCGTCGCCCTGTGCGACGTGGACACGCGCCGCGCGGGCGAGGTGTTCGCCAAGCACCCGCGGGCGAAGGCTTATACCGATTATCGCAAGCTGCTCGACGAGATGGACGGTCAGATCGACGCCGTGACGGTGGCGACGCCCGACCATACGCACGCCGTGATTGCGATGGACGCCATCAAGCGGGGCAAGCACATCTATTGCGAAAAGCCGCTGGCCCACTCGATCCGCGAAGTACGCGCCTTGCAGCAGGCGGCCCGCGAACACAAGGTCGTGACGCAACTGGGCAACCAGGGCCATTCGTTCGACACGATTCGCACGTTCTGTGAGTGGATCTGGGACGGGGCGATCGGCGATGTCACGGAGATCCACGCCGCGTGCGGCTCGGTCTACAGCACTATCGATCAGTTGCCCAGGCTCGGAGAGCAGCACAAGGTTCCGGAAGAACTCGATTGGGATCTGTGGCTGGGCCCGGCTCAATATCGGCCGTATCATCCGTTGTATTTGCCTGGCTCCTGGCGGCGCTGGCAGGCGTTCGGGTGCGGCGTGATCGGCGACTGGGTCTGCCACGTGGTCGATCCGGTCTTCTGGGCCCTCGATCTCGGCGCACCGGCGACCATCCAGGCCCACGCGGATGGCTACGACCCGAAAGCGCATGGCGAGACGTTCCCGCGCGGCACCAGAGTGACCTACGAGTTCCCCGCGAGAGGGAAGCGCGGCCCCGTCAAGCTCGTCTGGTTCGACGGCGCCGAGAAGATTCCGCGACCCGACGATCTGGAAGAAGGCCGCAAGGTGCCCGGGACCGGCGCGATCGTGATTGGTACCAAAGGCAAGATCACGTATGGCTCGCACGGGGCCGGCGGCGTCCGCATCTTCCCGGAAACGAAAATGAAGGCGTACCAGCAGCCGGCCAAGACGCTGGCTCGCGTGCCGGGTCACTTCGAGGATTGGCTCCGGGCCGTCAAGACGAACGGCGTGGCCGGCTCGAACTTCGACTATGGCGCGCCGCTAACGGAAATCGCACTGCTGGGTATCATCGGCGTCAGGCACCTGGGCCAAAAGCTCCAATGGGACGGCACCAGCGGCCGCTTCACCAATTGTGACGAGGCCAACGCGTGCTTGAACCCGCCGTTCCGGCAGGGCTGGACACTTTGACAACTGAGTCGAGAGGTTAGAGCCCGAGCGCGTCGCCCATCAGCGAGCCTTCGCAGGGACAGAAGGCGCGGATGTTGGCTTCCGGCGTGCCGGGCGGGACTTCGCAGCCGGGCTGCAGGATGAAACGCGAACCGCCGGCGTCGAGGCAGGCGCGGGCCGCTTGCGCGATGGCTTCGGGCGTCCCTTGCAGCAGCACGGCTGCGGGATCGAAGTTGCCGCACAGCGTGACATCCGGACCGACGGCTGCGCGCGCCGCTTCGATCGAGACCATCCAGTCGAGGTCGATGATGTCGGCGCCGGTCTGGGCGATGTAGGGGATGTTGCGACTGATGTCGCCGCAGATGTGCAGCTTGACGGTCGCGCCGGCTGCGTGGATGCCCTCGAAGAGCCGTTTCTCCAGGGGCAACACGAAGTCCTGGTACATTTGCGGATTGATGAGACTGGCGACGGCGTCCCCGACCCCGATCATGTCGGCGCCCGCTTCGACCTGAGCCCGGGCGAAGCGGATCGCGTTGTCGACGATGGTTTCGGCGGCCTTGAGATACATCTCAGGCGCGTCGATCAGATCCATCATCGTGCTCTCGACGCCGCGCAGGTCGGCGTACTCGGCGATCGGACCCTCGACCCAGCCCAGTACGCTGTGGGTCGAGCCGACAGCCTGGGCCATTTGGGCGACGCTGGCGACGCGCTGGCTGGTACGGTCGGCGGTCTCGATATCGAACGCCTTGATGTGATCGATATCCGCGGGTGAGCGGATCAGGTGCTCTTTGGGTTTGCCGACGCCGTCGGCGGGCCAGTCGAATTCCATGCCGTAAGCGGAGGCCTCACGCCAGGGATCGCTGATGGCACTGACCTGATCGAGGTTGAACGCCCGCGTGACAGCGAGTTGCGATTCGGCCAGCACCTCACCGTCGAGGTAGTAGTCACGGTAGGTGCGCCCGATGAAATTGCCGGCCCAGGCCATGAAGATGGGCGTCACGGCGGGGCGATCGCAAGCCTGGCCTTTGAGAGTGGCGTCAATTCGCTCTTTGGGAGTCATCGGTCTCTCCTGTCAATGCTCGTGTTGCGGGCTTACCCAGATTCTCGTTCAGACCCTGGTCCGTCACTGGCCTTGACGAGTGTAACACGTGCGCGGCTGTAATGCATGAACTTTCCCGCACCACTCCGCAGAGACGGCGCCCGACCGGGATTTGTTGTGAGATTGTGAGAAATCGCTTGGCGGGCATTTGCCCGGTCTGATAGAATTTGCCATCGTCAACGCCATGAGTAAGGATCCGGACCGCATGGGACGTGCCACGGCATCCAGGGAAGAAAAATCACATCAGAAACCATCGGCCACGAGGTCTCCGGGTCTGAGGTCCGTGCGCCAGGGAGGTATGCAGCAATGTTGAAAGTGGGAGTGGTTGGTTTCGGGTTCATGGGGCGGATGCATTTCCGCTGCTGGGACGCGCGGGACGATGCCCAGGTCGTGGCGGTCTGCGATGCGAACCCGAACATCAAAGAGGACACGAAACGAGCCGTCGGCAACATCGACGGGGCGGCCAGCGCCATCGACTTCAGTGGCATCGAGGTGTTCACCGATTTCGACACCATGATCGAGCAGGCCGGGCTGGACGCGATTTCCCTGACGCTGCCTACCTATCTTCACGCCGAGTTTTCCGAACGCGCCCTGTCACGCGGCGTCAACGTGCTGTGCGAGAAACCCATGGCGTTGACGGTGGCCGACTGCGAGCGGATGATCGCTGCGGCCGAGACGAGCGGCAAGATCCTCCAGATCGGTCACTGCCTGCGGTTCTGGCCCGAATATGCCAAGGCCAAGGAGATTGTCGACAGCGGTAAGTACGGCAAGGTGGTGGCCGCGACCTTCCAGCGGCTCGGCGCCCCTCCCGGCTGGAGTCTGGACAACTGGTTTGTCGACGAGCAGCGCAGCGGCGGTGTGGCGCTGGACCTGCACATTCACGATACCGATTACGTGCAATACCTGCTGGGTATGCCCAAGGCCGTGTGCAGTCACGGGGCCAAAGGCGGGCAGGGGCAGTTGATCCATATCGTCACCCAGTACGTCTACGGCGACGACCAGGTGGTCACGGCCGAAGGCGGCTGGGGCATGATGCCCGGCTTCGGTTTCGAGATGAGTTTCAATCTGGTGCTGGAGAAGGCCACGATCGTTTACGACCTGACGCGGGAGCCGGCTCTGCGCATCTGTCCGGCCGAGGGCGAGGTCTTTACCCCCGAGGTGCTCGCCGACGATGGCTACGTGCGCCAGGTCGAGCACTTCGCCAGAGTCGTACAGGGCCAGGCGGTACCCGAGGTGATTACGCTGGCCCAGTCGCGCGACTCGGTGAAGATCGTTGCGGCCGAGCGGCAGTCGGTTGATACGCACGAACAGGTGGCGGTGAACTAATCGAGACGATGCAGAGATAGGAGAGTCTTTTATGAAGTGCAAAGATTGGCCGGTGGCCGTTTGCAGTTGGTCGTTACAGACAGACGTCGCGGGTGTAGCCGGCGCGATGAAGGAACTGGGACTGGAGCACGTGCATCTGGCGGTGGGGCCGGCCGGGGAAGAAGGAGGCCAGGCGTACCTGGAGGCGATCAAGGCCCAGGACTGGACCATCACCTGCACGATGATCGGCTTCCCGCAAGAGGACTATTCCACCCTGGAACGCATCAAAGTCACCGGCGGCATCGTCCCCGACGACACCTGGGACGCGAACCGCAAGATGGTGATTGACGCGCTGGACGTCACAGCCGATCTGGGGGTCAAGTATCTGTCGATGCACGCCGGCTTCATTGATGAGAGCGACAAGGCGCACGCCGAGAAAATCACGAAACGGATCAAGCTGCTGGCCGATGCCGCAGCCGACAAGGGTGTGATGTTCCTGCTGGAGACGGGGCAGGAGAGCGCCGCCGAATTGGCGCAGTTTCTGGAGAAGCTGGATCACAACTTCGTTGGCGTCAACTTCGACCCGGCCAACATGATCCTCTACAACAAGGGCAACCCCATCCAGGCCGTCCGTACGCTGGCGCCGTGGATACGTCACTTGCATATCAAGGATGCGACGAAGACGAAAGAGCCGGGTACCTGGGGCGAGGAGGTGCCGTGGGGCGACGGCGAAGTCGGTGTGGCGGACTTCCTTAACGTGCTGGCCGAAGTCGGCTATGAAGGGGCCATGGCGATCGAGCGCGAACAAGGGGACAATCGTTTTGGCGATATCAAGCTGGCCATCGAACGGCTGGCGTCGGCGTAGCGTTTCAAGGAGAACGACATGGATATCGGGATGGACACGATCCTGTATGTGAAGTTGAGCGCCCTGATGGCTTTGGAATTCGCCGTCTGGGGGGCGTGGTATCCGGTCCTGGCGGCGCGTCTGCTGGGCCCGCTGAAGTTCAGCGGCAAGCAGACCGGGTGGATCTACGCGGCACTGCCCCTGGCGTGTATCTTCATGCCGTTGATTGCCGGTCAGATGGCGGATAAGTATGTCAAGACGGAGTACATCCTGGCGGGGGCCCACCTGGCCGGGATGGTCCTGATGTTTGTCGCGGCCTATCGTAAGACCTTTAAGTCGCTGTTCATCGTGATCCTGCTTTACTCGATGTGCTACGCGGCGACGCTGCCTTTGGTCAACTCGGTGATGTTCCACCATCTGGCCAAGAACAACGTCGATCCGGCCAAGTCCGCCTACATCTTTATGTGGGCGCCGATTGCCTGGGCCGTGGCGGGCTACTTCCTCTCGGGTTGGCGCTGGGTCTTCAAGACGGGCGAGCGGGGGCGAGACTGCCTGCTGTTGGCGGCGGTTCTGTCGGTGGTGATGGCGGTGGTTTGTGGCGGGTTCCTGCCGAGCACCCCGCCGGCCAACACGGGGGGCAGCCCGATGCAGGATGTGCTGGGCATGCTGAAGATTCCGAGTTTTCTCGTTTTCTTCCTGATCTCCATGGCGGCCGCGGGGATGATGCAGTTCTACTTCCTCGGGACCGCCCAGTTCATGCAGGACAATGGCATCAAGGCCAAGAACGTCCCGGCCTCGATGGCGATTGCCCAGGCCGTCCAGGCGGCGGCCACGCTGTTTCTGCTCGGAAAACTGGTGGCCGATCCGGGCTACAAGTGGACCTTGGTCATCGGCGCCGGCTCCTGGCTGGTGCTCTACGTGTTGTACGTCGCACCCAGGCCGGCGGCCGTGATCGTGGTCTCGCAGGCCTTTCACGGGTTGGCGTATGTGTTCTTCATCATCGCCGGGCAGATGTACGCCGGGGCGGTGGCGCCCGAAGGGACGGACGGCTCCATGCAGGCGCTGATCTTCACCGCCCAGAGCGGCCTGGGCCTGTTCCTGGGCACGCAACTGGCCGGTGTCGTGATGGACGTGTTCAAGATTGGGGACAAGTTCCGGTGGCGTCTGGTGTGGATGGTGCCCGGGGCGATTATGCTGGCCTGTGTGATCGCGCTGGTTCTCTTCTACGAGGGGAACGTGCCGTTGACGTAGCGGCGTGAGAATGAGTTGAATCAAAGGGGCTGCGCTCGGCGCGGCCCCTTGATGTTTTCCGGCGGGCGAGTTTTAGACAGTGTACTTGAGAAAGGCCTGGGCCAGGGCCCTGGTTTGCGGGCCCGGTGTGCCGGCGCCGATGGTGGTTGCGTCGAACTTCACGACGGGCACGATGTCCTTGGTCGTCACGGCGATGAACAGCTCATCGGCGGAGGCCGCCTGTGCGGGCGTCAGGCACTGCTCGTTGGTCTTCAGGCCGATATCCTGGGTTGCCTGGAGGACATACTGACGCGTGATCGAGGGCAGGATGTTGGCCGTCAGCGGGGCGGTCTGGACGGTTTGGCCCCGGATGGCGAAGAAGGCGGAGCCCGAGCCTTCGGTGATCAAGCCCGCCTCATCGACCAGGATAGCTTCATCGTAGCCCTTATCCGTGGCGTCCTGACGGGCCAGGACGTTGGCCAGCAGGTTCAGCGACTTGATGTCGCAGCGTTTCCAGCGCCAGTCCGGGTGGGTGGAAACGGCGATGCCCTGGGCCTTCTCGGCCGAACTGTCGGGCAATTCATCGACCGTGAGGAAGAAATTCGGCTCCAAATCGGCATTCCACACGTGGTTGCGCGGGGCCGAACCCCGGGTCACATGGAAGTAGATCTTGGCCTCGGCCAGTTCGGCGGTGTTGAAGGCCCGCTCGACGCGTTCGCGGATCTGGCCCATATCGACGCTATTGATCCGGACCGCTGCCAGACTGTTGGCGAACCGCTCCAGATGCTTATCCAGAGCAAAAAGCTTGCCGTGATAGCTGCGCAGGACCTCGTAGACCCCGTCGCCAAAGTAGATGCCCCGGTCGAAATAGATCGGATCGAGTTCCGCCACCGGGACGATTCTGTCGTTAAGCATGGCCAATTTCATCAAGGCTCTCCCGAAAAAGCATCCGTTCCAGGTCGGGGTCGACCCGCGACGAGACGATAGAATACGAAAAACCCGCAGAAATGTCTTTACAAAAAGCCCTTTGACGCGTATTATACCCGTTTTTCCAAGATTTAGACTTCTGTACCTGGAGCGAAAGCCGATGTACGCAGTGATTGAGCAGGGCGGCAAGCAACACCGAGTCACCGAAGGCGACCGCCTGAATATCGAGTTGATGGACGTGGCGCCGGACGCCAAGCAGATCGAGTTGGACAAGGTGCTGTTCGTCGGCGACGGGGAGAAGAGCCGGATCGGCAGCCCGTACGTGGAAGGGGCCAAGGTCATCGCCTCGTTCAAGGGCACGGCCGAAGAAGCGGTCGTCAAGGGTCAGAAGCTGTACGTGACGCATTTCCGCCGTCGCAAGAACAGCAAGTGCCGCATCGGCCATCGCCAGAAGTATCTCGAGGTAACGATCGACAAGATCGAAGCCTAGCGTCTTTTCCCGGGCTTTGGCCCGCTGAGACCTTATCCGGCCCGTCCGCATTTCGCAGGCGGGCCGTTTCTTTTTTGGGGGGGGCGTCACGCGTTCCGGGGCAGGCGGATCTCCATGCCGCACGAGCCACACTGGAAATGCACCTCGTATTGGCGCCCGTCTTCGTCCTGGAGCCACCAGGGCGGCGTCACCTTACTTGCCCGGGGGCCCGAGCACAGACCCAACTCCCGCCGCAGACAGAGCTTGGCCGTCATCACCAGGCGGCCCGCCATCTCCAGACCCGCTTCGGCGGCCGGCTCGATGGTCTCGACCCCGTGACGGCGGTAGAATGCCTCCGCCCGGGCGTTGAGGACGTTGCCTCGATAGCTAAGGTGCCTCTCGGGATAGGGGCTGGCGTTTCGCGAGACCTTGCCGGCCAGACGGGGGCGGTTTCCTTCGCGCACGCTTAAGAGCTGCGCGACGAGCTCACGCCGGGCGGCGTTCAGGCGCGAGACGGGAAGGAAGTAGACCTCACGCGTCTCCAGCCGGACCTCGGTACAGGCGAAGATCGTTTTGCCCAGTTTCGCCAGTTGCGTGCGAATTGTGCCGCGCGCGGCCTCCTCCTTTTCGGCCCGTTGCCACGAACCCGGGATCGCTACCTGCGCTTCGTTGCCATCTTCATCGATACCGTGAAGGATCAGCCCCGTTGGCCCGTCGCGCAAGGCCATCGATGCGCCGATCGTGCGCCGCCCTGGAGCGGCGGTCAACTGCGCGGTGAAGAGACGGTCGTAGTTGCGATAGATCGGCTGACCGACTCGAATGTCGCGCATCTCTTGCGGATAGACGCGCGGGCCTTCGACGCGATTGACCACGGTTCCGGTCAGATTCCGCTGCGCGTCGAAAAAGCAGAGGCCGTCGGCGTTGTGCAGGTCGTGGGGGCGGTTGAGTGTGAAGCAAGAGCCGTCGACTTTGCTGACGGAACCGATGAATTCGCCCAGTGACTTCGGGCTGTCCATGGCGCTGATGCCGGAGGGCGAGCCGATCAGGCCATAGTCGGTGAACTGGCGGTTGAAGGTCCGGGCCGGATCGGGCTCGAAGTTCAGGTGGACCGAGCCCGATGAACTGCGTGCCAGGTGCTTCTTCGCGAGGAGGGCGTCGAGCTTCTGGCGGTAGAAGCCCACGGTGTTGACCACGTAAGGAACGTCCTTGAGCCGGCCTTCGACCTTGAAGGAGGTGATGCCCGCATCGATCAAGGCCTCCAAGTGATCCGAGAGATTCAGGTCCTTCAAGGACAGCAGATGGCGGTCACGCGCGATGATCTGGCCCCGGTCGTCCTTAAGCGTGTAGCGCTTCCGGCACGGCTGGGCGCATTGACCCCGGTTGCCACTGCGTCCGCCCGCGGCGTAGCTCATAGTGCATTGTCCACTGGCGCCGACGCACAGCGCGCCGTGTACGAAGCACTCCAGGTCGACCGAGGTTTGGCGGCGGATGTCCCGAATCTGCTCCAGCGTCAGCTCGCGGGCCAGGATCACCCGTGCAAAGCCGACGTCCTGCCAGAACTTCACCTTCTCCGGCGTGGCATTATCCATCTGCGTGCTGGCGATCAGCGGGATAGGGGGCAGGTCCAGTTCCAACAGCCCCACATCCTGGACGATCAGGCCGTCGATGCCCACCTGACAGAGTTCACCGATCATCTTCTCGGCGGCCGGCAGCTCCTGCTCGCGCAGCAGGGTGTTCAGGGCGACGTAGACGCGGGCATAATACTGGTGCGCGAAGGCGACAACCTCGGCGATCGTCGCGATGGAATTGCCGGCCGCCTCGCGCGCGCTAAATTGTGGCGCACCGATGTAAACCGCGTCGGCCCCGCACTGAAGCGCTGCGCGGGCGGTGGCGCCGTCCCTGGCGGGCGCGAGCAACTCGATCTGCCTTCTCTCGACGACTTGGGTTGCCTGGCGGTCCGTATCTTCAGCGCTGTAGTTGGCCATGAGCGGGTTCTATCGACTGAGATGCGTGGCTGCTAATGCGCGGCGCGATGCGCTTGGATCATCTCTTCGGCCTGGGCCCGCCAGGCGTCGGCGCCGTCGGTGTTGAAACGGTCGAACGAGTCGTCGTCGACGAGCCTGCCGAGCAGCGTCTTGCGGTCGGCGGGGTCGGCGACGTCCTTGATGATCCGCTGTCGCATGCACTCCAGTTCGCCCAGGAACCGGCCGTGCTGCTCGCTGAACATGCGCTCGAGCTTCTTGCGCAGATGGCCGGCGTAGGCGGGGCAGTTGCCCTCGGTGCCGATGGCGATTTGCAGGTCGCCGCGTTTGACCACGGCCGGGACGAAGAAATCGCAGTGGGGCGGATCGTCGACCACGTTGCAGAGGATGCTTAGCGTCTGGCAGTCGGCGTAGACCTGGCGGTTGACGTTGTCGTCGTCGGTGGCCGCGACCACGAGGACGGCTTCGCCGATGTATTGCTTGGCGTACTTGGCCCGGATCAACTCGGCGCCGTGCTGGGTGCAGAGGGTGGTCAACACGTCGTCGGCGCGGTCGGCGACGACGACCAGCCGGGCTCCCGCCTCGAGCAAGACGCGGGCCTTGCGCGTGGCGACGGCGCCGCCGCCGACGAGCACGACACGTCTACCGCCCAGTTCGAGAAAGATCGGATACTTGGCCATCGTGAGCGCCATTATAACAGGGGCTTGTTAGGTCATGCACCAGTTTTCATGCCGCCGGCAAACAAATTCCATCGTTTGGGGCACCGGCGCGGCGCGGCCGCGAGACGCTGGAAATCGGGACCTGACGTGTTTTTCCATTCGCATCCGTGCGGAGATGAAGTACACTCGCACGATTCCAGCCCTTATGTGAACCTGGGATAGCGACC
>Ga0272443_10000436_pt1 | contig 77875 bp, 59 predicted proteins | sample SSMAcet12_FD_193581 | JGI IMG/M metagenome (GOLD analysis project Ga0272443, IMG submission 193581) | Marine sediment archaeal communities from Little Sippewissett salt marsh, Falmouth, MA, United States - SSM-Acet-12 | ecosystem: Environmental > Aquatic > Marine > Wetlands > Sediment ...
GCAAAGATCGCCGACCGAGCGCCGATCACGACGTCCGTCTCCCCGGCTCGAATCTTCTGCCACTGCACGTTGCGCTGGCCCGCGCTCAGGGCCGAGTGCATCACTGCAATGCGCTCGAAGCGGGCGTTGAAACGCTGGACCGTCTGGGCAGTCAGCGCGATCTCGGGCAGCAGCACGATGGCGGCGCGGCCTTTCTGGATGACACGCTCGATCGCGCGAATGTACAGTTCGGTCTTGCCACTGTCGGTGACGCCGTAGAGCACGGTGACGCCGAAACGATCGCTCTCGATCTGGCGCTGGATCTGATCGAGGGCCCGACGCTGATCCTCGTTGAGCACAACCTCGTGCGGCTCGTCGGCCATCGATTCAGGCACGACAGGCAGCGCATTGAGAACCTTCCTCTCAGTGATCTTGACGATCAGCTTCTGGGCCAGACGTTTGACCGTGGGAGGCCGGCAATCGACGGCGCTGGTCACTTCTTCCATCTCCAGCGCCGATTCGGCCGTGAAGGCCTCGCGCCGGCGCAGAAGATCAACAATCTGCTTCTGTTTGCCCCCGCGCAAGCTCGCCAGCGTCTCGTCATCACGCGCGACCAGATGCACGCAACGCTGCCGCTGGACGCCCGCGGCCCGTTTGACCGCCCCCGGCACCATCGCGGCCAGCACCTGCCCCAGAGGGCTGACGTAGTACTCGCTGATCCAGCGGGCCAGTTCCATCAGGTCGGGTCCGAGCAGAGGTTGTTCATCCGCCACGCGGGCGATGCGCTTCAGTCGGATGCGACGGCCATCTCTGGCGATGGCCGCATCGGCCGGCACGTCCGAGACCACGCAGAAGCCCACCTCAGGTTTGTTGCCCCGGCCGAACGGCATCTCGACGCGCTGCCCGACCTCGATGGGCCAGAGCGCATCGGGTACAAGGTAGTCGAACTCCGTGTCGGCCGCCGACTCCAGCGCCACGCGGATCGCGTGGCCGCATTTCGGCTCCGGCGGCTCGTCGGCAGCAAACAGACTTGGTGTCGTGTGTTTCCTACTCATCGTTCGACTGAACTCATCAATTCGGGCGGTGCGACCGTGCTCTCGACAGCGATATCGGCAATCACCAGCGCATGATCGGAGTGGAGCGTTCGGCGCAGCACGGTGCGCACCGGGACGAGCCCTTCCGACAGCCAGATATGGTCGATCGCCAGCACGGGCAATAACGAGGGCCACGTCGTGACAAAACCACGGCCGGACGCTTCAAACGCGTGACGAAAGGACCGGCGCAAATCGTTAAACAGAATCGAAGTGTGCGGCGTGTTAAAATCGCCCAGGACAAGAACGGGGCCGTGCTTGGAGCGCACAATAGCATTGATCCGCTCGAAAGAGTAACGGCGCCGGCTACAATGAGCACTCGCGACATCCACGCCCACCACCGACAGCATCCCTCCGGGCAGGACCAGATCGCACTCGACAACCGTCGTCACGCCGTCCACGGTCGTGCTGCGTGTGCTGCGGATCGGAAACCGGGACAACAGCGTCATCTCCCCGGCCAGCAAGCTGACGTGATAGTCGCCGAAATGAGAGTCCCAGAAGTGCTGCCGCGCTACGGTGTCACCGCCCGACTCGACCAAGAGTATGATCTGGGCCTCGGTCTCCTGCAAGACGGGAACGAAGGACGTCTCGGTCGCTGAGGGGCGAGACAGGTTCCAAAGCACCACCCGGAGCGAATCGTCCGATCTCGGCCGGCTGCCGGCCCACACGAAATCGCTTTGCAGCCAGGCCCCCAGCGCAACCAGCATCAGGACACCAGGCAGCGAGATCTTCCATCGTTTTCGCGGTCGACGCACACCCAGCGCCAGCGACACAGCGAACAGCACCGCCGCCACCAGAGGAGGCAGTCCGTAAAAGACCACCGCCAGCACGGCAACGCGATCCTTCAGGACATAGCGCATCAGCAATCCCAGGACACCGGCAGCCAGGCAACTCCACGCCAACAAATCCCCAGCACGATTCCTCGCCTTCTCGCTCACGGCTGATAAACACCCTCGTCACGACGGCGTTGCGACGTCTCACTGATGACCGTGTCGTCGGTCACATCGAGCCCAATGCGTGCGATCAGCATCCGAAGGTAGTCCAGATGCGGGCACGGCGGCGCGTGGAAGTTGTCCTTGGTCATACAGGAAGACAACTGCACCACCACATCGCCCTTCTCGAGGCCTTCCTTCTTCTTGAGGGTCCGCAACAGCAACGTGAGCTTGCGATGCACGGCCCGTCCACAGCACCCGCCGCACGTCATGTTGAGCATCCGGTACGACCGGTCTTTCGGATACGCTGCGAAGCCACCCGTACGCTCGTGGAAGGCCTTCTCGCACAGATAGCCCGGACAGCGTTCCTTGACAATGTGACATTGCACAATCACAACATATTGCTTCTTCGCTAGATCGATCATATCAGCGGTCCGTTTCAAAGCCCAAAGTGTTCCGCTGCCACCGCGTGAATGTGAGCGCCGATGGCCAATGACGCAGTCGCGGCCGGCGACGGCGCGTTGAGCACGTGGATCGCGCGGGGCGTTGCCTCGATTTTGAAGTCATCCACCAGTCGACCGCCCGGCCCGAGGGCCTGAGCCCGCACCCCGGCATTGCCCGGCCGCAGATCCTCCAGCGCTACCGAGGGCACCAGCCGCTGCAATTGCTTGAGCAGAAGCTTACGGGAGAACGCCCGGGCGTACTCACCGAGCCCGTACCGCCAGTGCCGCAGGAAGAGAAGCCACGTCCCCCAGTGCGATAAGGCATCCCAAGTATCAGCCAGGCTGAAATCGGTTCTTCCATACCCTTCGCGTTTGAAAGCAAACACCGCGTTGGGGCCGCACTCGACCCCGCCGGCGATCATGCGGGTGAAGTGCACGCCCAGAAAGGGAAAGGCCGGATCGGGGACGGGGTACACGAGATTGCGAACCTTCTCGGCCGCCGCCGGCGTCAATTCGACGTAATCCCCGCGAAACGGGACGATCCGCACGCCCACGTCCACGTGGTCCATGCGGGCCACGCGGTCGGATTGCAGACCCGCGCAATTGATGACATAACGCGTGCTGATCCGGCCGCGATCAGTCACAACGTTCGTATAAAAATCATGCTTGTCGAACCCGGTAACCCGGTGACCGGTCAGGACCTTGTTCTGGGGATGGTCCCATTGAACGAGTTCCGCCAATTTCTCCACGACGGCCACGAAGTCGATGATCCCCGTCGACGGGACCCAGAGCCCCGCAATGCCCGAGACCACAGGCTCGATCTCCCGGATACGCTCGGGACCGATCCTCTCCAGACCCTCGACGCCATTGGCGTGGCCGTTTTCCAGGATCTTCTCCAGCGCAGGCAGTTCCTTGCGGTCGGTCGCGACGATAACCTTGCCGCAGATCTCGTGGGCAATCTCGTTTCGCTGGGCGAATCCGATCAACTCGGCGCGCCCCGCGGTGCAGGTCTGCGCCTTGCTCGAACCGGGCTTGTAGTAGAGCCCCGAGTGGATCACCCCCGAGTTGTGGCCGGTCTGATGGGCGGCCAGACGATTCTCCTTCTCCAAGACCGCCAGCCTCAGATCGGGGTGATGCTGCGTCAGCTTATACGCGGAGGCGAGCCCAATGATGCCCCCTCCGATGATGACAATATCGAAATCCGTTTTCGGCTGCATGCCCATCCGTTCGTGAATCCTCCAGACAACATTCACGCGATACGATACCGGGACGTACAGAAACCGTCAATGCGCTAGTCGCGATCCGTCCCGGCCTCTTCACGAGATATGAGTATCACGATTACGCCATTGAGAGGGGCGAGATCGATCACAGGCCGCCGTGCGAACTGTGAGAGACCGTCTCACCAGCAACCATAGTCTCTTGCCCCCGACATCCGACGGGTACGAGCGAGCAATGACAGCCACAGTCAAGGAAGATGCACAGTCCCGGTGAGGTCTGCCCCGATCGCGAGAGGTTCACGCAGCCCCCGTTACCGGCAATCTCATCGGGATCGTTCAGTCGCAGAAGAGACGCGGAGGACACGCCACCGGTACCAGGATTCAAGATACGGTGAGCGTTGGCGAAACCGCCTCATCTCTTGATCAAGGCATCGTACTCGGCATGGGTGCCGATCCAGAACCAGACAAGATCTTCGCCCTGCTCAACGGCGAGGGCACGATGGTGAAGGCCCACTCGCGCTGACCAGAAGCGGTCGACTTTCTTGAGGTGTATGGAAGGATGCCTCGGGTCCTGTTTCATCAGCGCGAAGACGGCATGGGCCAACTGCTGCACATTGGCGGGCCGTTTGTCGAGACACTGGCGGAACCTGAGGGTGGCCCGATGTCTCACAGGTCGGCGCACCGGCCCTTGCGAAGGTCGCCGAGGGCTTCTTCGGCCAGGGCGTCCAGCCGACCGGCGGCTACGTCGGCCTCTAACTGGCCATCCCACACCTGAGCGTCAAACTCCGCAAACCAGGCTCGGAAAGCCTCCAGTTCCGACGGTTCCAACTTGCGAATCGCTTCTTCGATTTCCTGTACTGAACTCATGGCCATATTATACCGTTCGGGGGGCTCGTATACAAGCCACAAGAGGCCCTAGCGACCGAAGAGCGTGGCACCTCGGCTACATGTCGAAGACGTCTTCGACGTAGAGATGGCCGGTGGGGCCGATTTTGAAGACGTAGATGAGGCCTTCGCGCAGTTGGGAGTAGATGACGTTGCCGTAGATGGCCTTGATGCCGTGCTGACCGAGCTGTTCGGGGTTGTTGGCCAGGTCCCAGATGCTCGTCCAAAACAGCGCCTGGTGCTCGACGGGCAGGATCTCGAGCAGATCCTCGTACCGTTTGGGCTCGGCGCCGGGCTCTTCGATGGGGAACCCTTGCTCCGGCGTCATCTTCTCGCCGTAGACGCGCCGCCAGAGATACAGGGCGCGGGCCTTGCCGTCCATGACCATCTTATCGTCGAACTTGACGATCAGGGCATCGAAGTGGATGACGTCCCCTTCGATCGTGTATTCCTTCTGGAGAATCCTCTTGGTCTTGTCGTCGCGGGAAGTCTCGACGAAGCGCAGCGTCGTCAGCAGATGGTCGCCCTCGGTCCGTTGCGAAATCACCTTGGCGTAGCCGATCTGGTCCTCGGTGGTCAGCGTCGTGATGGCCTGCTTGAGCTCCTTGTTCTCGCCCAGCAACTCATGGATGGTCATCGCGCGTTGGTAGAATCCCCGCCCGAAATAGGCCGCGACGACCAGAAACAAGGCCATGACACCACCAAAAGCGACTCGGATGATCTTGGGTCTAAACAAAATTCACCTCTTCTGCGCCTTTTTCAGGCAGGCCATAGACAGTGCATCTCCTGGGTACTTCATCGGCCAGGACCATCCAATCTCTCCATTTTTCAGGCCCGATAAGAGCCTGACCCTATCAGAATAAGGGGTCCATTTCGCTGCGACAAGCATTTCCTCGCACGGGCAGCGCTGCATCTCCAGCCGACTGTCGTGCGGATCTTCGTCTGAGTCGATGGCAAGACCTGCTTACGGCGATTCCGGTTTTACGCATTGCACAAGCGCAACGGAGCAGGTATACTCCCGCCGAACAATAAACTGGGGCGACTTAAAGGAATAGGCTATATGGACAAAGGAAGGTCGATCAGGTTCGTCTGTACTGCGATTCTTACGCTGGTCTGTCTCTCCGGGTGCTATGACCCCGAACCGAACCCTCGCATCATAGGCGAAGACCGGCCCGTCACGATGCCGGCCGTGGAGACCGTACCACAGTTCCGAGTGCTCGGGCACTCCGTTCAGGGCCGGCCCATTGTCGCCCAGACCCTCGGCGCTGGATCTCAGACGACACTCTTCATCGCGACCATTCATGGCAATGAACCGGCCGGCACCCCCTTGATGGGCGCACTGACCGACTATTTAGGCAACCACCCCGAACTGCTCCAGGATCGGCGCGTGGTGATCATCCCGGTCGCCAATCCCGACGGCATGGCAATGCGCACCCGGCATAATGTACGCGGCGTCGATCTGAACCGGAACTTCGAAGCCAAGAACCGCCGCAACAACGCCACCAACGGCTTCGGCGCGTTGTCAGAACCCGAGTCGAAAGCCCTTCATGCGGCCATCGATCAGTTCAAACCCGACCGGATCATCAGCCTTCATCAACCGCTGACGTGCATCGACTACGACGGTCCGGCCAAGGCCCTCGCGGCCCGCATGGCCACCTACTGTCACCTCCCGGTCAAGAAGCTGGGGGCCCGGCCCGGCTCGCTCGGCTCCTACACCGGTGAAGAACTGGGGATCCCCACGATCACGGTGGAGTTCCCGGCCGCGGCCTCGCAACTGGCAAAAGAGGCCCTTTGGGACCAGTACGGCCAATCCGTCCTCTCGGCCATTACCTACGACCGGCAGGTCTCGAAGTGACGCCCAGCGTCCATCAGACGTCTTGAGATCCGGTTGTCAGCAGCACCCCGCAGCGACCGCTGAGACTCCTTGGCGTGCGCCCGGTCAGAAATGCGCGTGAGTTTGGCCCCTCCTGAGGTTACAATCAACCGTCAAGGACCAAAGTGATGGGCATATTCAAGCTGAACAACCGATTCAAGCCCTCGGGCGACCAGCCGCAAGCGATCGAGCGGCTCGCCGAAGGTCTGTCCCAGGGTAAGAGATTCCAGACCCTGATGGGCGTCACGGGCAGTGGCAAAACCTTTACCATGGCCAACACCATCGCCCAGTTCGACCGCCCGGTTCTGGTGGTCTCCCACAACAAGACCCTGGCCGCTCAGCTCTACGAGGAATTCAAGGAGCTGTTTCCCGACAACGCGGTCGAGTACTTCGTCAGCTACTACGACTACTACCAACCCGAGGCCTACATTCCCCAGCGGGATATCTACATCGAAAAGGACGCCTCCCGCAATGCCGACCTCGACCGGTTGCGCCTCTCGACGACCACCAGCCTCTCGGGCCGGCGGGATTGCATTGTCGTCGCTTCCGTCTCATGCATCTTCGGTCTCGGGTCGCCGGAAGACTATAAGGCCAGTATGGTGGCGATCCGTACGGGAGACACCTGCGACCGCAACACCCTGCTCGGGCGATTGGCCGACATTCAGTACGCCCGCAACGATATCGATTTCCAGCGGGGCACCTTCCGCGTGCGGGGCGACGTGGTGGAACTGCACCCTTCTTACGAATCGTTCGCTATCCGCATCGAGTTCTTTGGCGACGAGATCGAGCAGATCAGCTATATCAATCCAATCTCGGGTGACACCCTGGCGATCGAGAGCCAGGTGTTCGTCTATCCGGCCCAGCACTACGTCATGCCGGCCGACAAAATTGCCGGCGCGGCCGAAGGGATCCGGGCCGAACTCGAACAGCGACTCTCCGAGTTGCGGGGCCAGGCCAAGCTGCTGGAAGCCCAGCGACTTCAGGCCCGGACGATGTATGATATCGAGATGATCCAGGAGGTGGGTTATTGCAGCGGGATCGAGAACTACGCGCGGCACCTGGCCGGTCTGCCGGCCGGCGCCCGGCCCTATACCCTGATCGACTACTTCCCCGACGATTTCCTGCTGTTCATCGACGAGTCGCACGTGACCATCCCGCAGGCGCGGGCCATGTGGGCGGGCGATCGCAGCCGCAAGGAAGTGCTGGTCGAACACGGATTCCGCCTGCCCAGCGCCATGGACAACCGTCCGCTGCGCTTTGAGGAGTTCGAGGAAAGCTGGAACCAGGTCGTTTTCGTCTCGGCCACCCCGGCGGCATTCGAGATGGAGAAATGCGGGCATGAGGTCATCGAGCAGGTCATCCGCCCCACCGGTCTGCTCGATCCGGAGATCTTTGTCTTCCCCGCCACCAACCAGGTGCAGCACCTGCTCGAAGAGATCGCCCGCCGGATTGAGGCCAAGGAGCGTGTCCTGGTGACGGCGCTGACCAAGCGCATGGCCGAAGACCTCTCGAGCTACATCGCCAAGCGTGGCTATCGCTGTCGCTATCTCCACAGCGAGATCGACACACTGGAACGCATCGACATCCTGCGTGACCTGCGGCATGGGGAATTCGATGTCCTCGTGGGCGTCAACCTGCTGCGGGAAGGGCTCGATCTGCCCGAAGTGTCCTGCGTGGCCATTCTGGACGCCGACAAAGAAGGCTTCCTGCGCAGCCAGACGTCACTGATCCAGACCATCGGCCGCACCGCACGAAATGTCAATGCCATGGTCCTGCTCTACGCCGATCGCGTCACGGAATCAATGCAAAAAGCCATTGACGAAACCGAACGGCGGCGTAAAATTCAGTTGGCGTATAATCAGGAACACAACATCACGCCTGAAACGATTAAGAAAGAGATCCGCCAGAGTCTCACCGAACAGATCAAGGCCCGTCGCGTCGCCCAGGAGGCGATTCGACTCGGAGAATCCGAGTACGATAAGGTCGAGTTGGCCGGTCAAATCGAGCGGGAGATGTTGGAAGCGGCCGATGCGCTCGATTTCGAACGGGCGGCGGTTCTGCGCGATCAGTTGCGCGAGTTGAAGGAGTTGCCCGAGTTGGTGCTCGCCGACTCGCATCGAAAGAAAAGTACCTTTCTCGCCGCCAAGAAGCAGCAGCGACGAAAGAAAGGCGGATAGTCTTAGGGCACGGTTGGCACCGGAGCCTGCTCGAACAGGAAGAACATGAAGAAACTAAATATCGCTACCGTTCGTCCGTTGATCCAAATGGCCATCGACGAAGACCTCGGTCGTGGCGACATGACCACGGAGCTGCTGTTCCAGGACAACACCCAGGCGCGCTCGACCATCGTCTCCCGCGAGGAAATCGTCGTCTGTGGCATTCCGGTGATTGAAGAGATCCTGCGTCTCTATGACGAGCGGCTGACCATGACACCCCATGTCAAAGATAGCCAGGTGGCTCACGTCGGCAGCAAGCTGGCGACGATCGAGGGCCCCTTGCGTTCCATGCTCAGCGCCGAGCGTGTCATGTTGAACTTCCTCCAACGCCTCAGCGGGATCGCCACCACAACCAGCAAGTACGTGCGGGCCATCCGCGGCACCAAGGCGAAGATCTACGACACCCGCAAGACGCTGCCCGGTTGGCGGCTGCTGGAGAAGTACGCCGTGCGCTGCGGCGGCGGCTACAACCATCGGCTCGGCCTCTACGACGGCGTCCTCATCAAGGACAACCATCTGGCCGGACTGGGCAAGAACTTCCCCGCCAAACTCAAACGCGTCATCGCCGATGCGCAGAAGCTCCAAGGCGTCAAGTTCATCGCGGTGGAGGTCGACCACGTGGATCACCAGTTGAACCACGTCCTGAAGATTCCGGGCATCGATATCGTTCTGCTCGACAACATGGGCCAGTGGCAGCTCAAGCACGCCGTCGAGATGCGCGACGAGATGTGCGGCAAAAACGGCAAGCCCCTGCTGGAAGCCTCAGGCAATATCACGCTGGACAATGTCTCGGCCACCGCTCAGTGCGGTGTCGACCGCATCGCCATCGGCGCCATCACGCATTCGGCCACCGCCGTCGATATTGGATTGGACAGATAAGCGCAACCATGGCACGCGACGACCGGCTCGATCCGGACAAGATCTCCGGAACGCTCAAAACGAAACGGATCGGGCGCCAAGTGGTGGTGTACGACCGCACCTCGAGCACCAGTGACATCGCCGCCGAATACGCCCGCAATTCGGACAATGACGGGTTGGCGGTCTTTGCCGAAGAGCAGACCGCCGGTCGGGGACGGACCGGCGCGACGTGGCACAGCCGACATGGCGAAAGTCTGCTCTTCTCGGTGCTCCTGATCGACTGCCAACTACCCAATGAGTTGCTGTCGCTGACCTGCGCCGTGGCCGTGGCCGGCGCCCTGGGCCAGGTCGGAGGCCACACCGCTCGGATCAAATGGCCCAACGATATCATTCTGGCCGGCCGGAAGATTGGTGGCATCCTCGTCGAATCCAGGCCCTGCGGGGATGTTCGAGCGCATGTCATCGGCATCGGCATCAACTGTCACCAGAGAGCCGAGGCCTTCCCCCTCGAGATCCGCAACAGCGCCACCAGCCTGGACCTGGTGAGCCAGACGCGCTGCGACCGCGTCACTCTGGCTCGCCGTGTGCTCGCGTCACTGGACCATTGGCTCACCGCGGCCGCCCGCGACAAGCAGCGGATCATCGATACCTGGAGCCAGTTGAGTACCCAGCTCGGGCAGCGTGTGACCCTGTCGTGCGACGGACGCCAATCCACCGGCAACTGCATCGGCGTCGACCCCGAGCAAGGCCTGATCCTGCAGCTCGACCGCGGCGGCGTCCGCATGTTCGACGCCGCCCACACCACCATCGTCAAGTAGGCCCCTGCCCACACCGGCCCTGAACCAGAGCGAAGGTTCTGTTTCCATGGACGTGTCGAGTTGCTATACTGTCGTCGTGTCAGGTTCGCAGAAGAGACTCTGAAAGGAGAAACAAATGTCGACCCGCCCAACCGCCATCATCAGCGTCCTATCTCTTCTGATGCTTCTGTGCGCCGCCGCGGTCACGGCCGAGCCGCAGGACGTCACCGACCACAGCCTCCAGGCCTGGCGTGACATGAAGTTCGGGCTTTTCGTGCATTGGGGCCCGGTGAGCCTCAAGGGCACCGAGATCGGCTGGTCGCGCGGCAGCCAGGTCCCCGCGGAAGAATACGACGAACTCTACCAACGATTCAATCCCACCGAATTCGACGCTGAGGCTTGGGTCAAGGTAGCCAAGGCCGCCGGGATGAAATATCTGGTGCTCACCTCCAAGCACCACGACGGCTTCTGCCTGTGGCCCTCGAAGTACACCGACTACCACATCGGCAACACGCCCTTCAAACGCGACGTGATGCGGGAACTGGCCGACGCGTGCAAGCAGCACGGCATTCAATTCTGCACCTACCATTCGATCTGCGACTGGCGTCATCCGGATTATCCGTTGGGCAGCCCCGGTGGCAGCACCGCCAAGCCCAACCCCAACATGCCCCGTTACGTCGAGTACCTGAAGAACCAAACCAGAGAAATCGTCGAGAACTACGGCCCGCTGGGCATTATGTGGTTCGACGGCGAATGGGAAGAGCCCTGGACGCGCGAGTACGGCAACGACCTGTACGATTACCTGAAAGGCCTCCAGCCCACGCTGATCATCAACAACCGCGTCAGCAAGGGCCGGCACGGCATGGCGGGCACCACGAAGCAGTCGAACCTCAACGCCGGTGACTACGACACGCCGGAGCAGCGCGTCGGCGGGTTCAACCGCGGACGCCCCTGGGAAACCTGCATGACGATCTGCCGGCAGTGGGCGTGGAAGCCAAACGACACGATGAAATCGACCAAGGAGTGCATTCAGACCTTGCTGCAAACCGTCGGTGGCGATGGCAATCTCCTGTTCAACGTCGGCCCCATGCCCGATGGGCGCATCGAGCCCCGCCAGGTCGAGCGGCTCAAGGAGATGGGCGCCTGGCTGGACAAATACGGCGACGGCATCTATGGCACCCGCGGCGGGCCCTTCAAGCCGGGCAAATGGGGCGCCTCGACCTGCAAAGACGACAAGATCTGGCTCTATATCATGAACTGGCACCGTGAGGACAAACTGGTCCTGCCCCCCATCGGCAAGCGGATTCGTGGCAGCCAGACGATGACCGCAGGAATGGCTACCGTCACTCAACACCCTTACGGCATCGAGATCGAGTTGCCCGAGGCCCGGCAGGACGCGATCGCCACGGTCATCGCGTTGAAGGTCGATGGTCCGGCCCTCGAGATCGAGCCCCTCGACGTCCCCGACGAACCGGCCTACCTGCACGCCCAGCCCAGGCTGATCCGCCAGTGGCAGGACATGCGTTTCGGCATGTTCGTGCATTGGGGCCCGGTAAGCCTCAAGGGCACCGAGATCGGCTGGTCCCGGCAAGGCCCCCGGCGCGGCCGCGCCCGGCCTGGAACCGGGACTATTCCCATGGCCGAATACGACAACCTGTACAAGACGTTCGATCCCGTCAAGTTCGATGCTGATGAGTGGATCCAGATCGCCAAAGACGCGGGCATGAAGTATCTGGTCTTCACCAGCAAGCACCACGACGGCTTCTCGATGTTCGACACGCACCAGACCGACTACAAAATCACCAGCGAGGATTCGCCTTATGGCAAGGACATCTGCGCGCAACTGGCCGATGCCTGCCACCGTCACGGCCTGGCCTTGGGCTGGTACTACTCCCCGCGCGACTGGTACCACCCGGACTTCGCTACCGAACGTCATGAGAAGTATCTGAACTTCTATATGGGCCAACTCCGCGAACTGGCGACCCACTATGGCAAACTGGACATCCTCTGGTTCGATGGGCTCGACAGTCCCCGCGAGCTCTGGGGCAACACGCCGGAAGAATCGTTCAAGCTGCTGCGCGGCCTCCAGCCCGATATCATCCTGAACAATCGCGGCGGCCTGCCGGGCGACTGGGACACACCGGAGCAGCGCATCGGCGGATTCAACCGGCAGAGGCCCTGGGAAACCTGTATGACCATCTGCCGGCAATGGGCCTGGAAACCGAACGACACCATGAAGTCGAAGCAGCAGTGCATCCAGACCCTGATCTCCACTGCCGGCGGGGACGGCAACCTGCTCTTCAACGTCGGTCCGATGCCCGATGGCCGCATCGAACCCCGTCAGGTGGAGAGACTGAAGGAAATGGGCGCGTGGCTGAAGACATACGGCGCGGGCATCTATGGAACGCGGGGCGGCCCCTTCAAGCCCGGTCGCTGGGGCGCCTCGACCTGCCAAGGCAACAGGATCTACATGTACGTCATGAACTGGCCTGAGGACGGCCCGCTGGAGTTGCCTGCCATCAAAGCCAAGATTCTGACCGCTGAGGCGCGGAACGCCGCCAATCTCGACCTCGAGCAAACCAACGAGGGGGTCGCTCTGAACGTTCCCACGGCGCAGCGCGATCCCATCGCCACCATCATCGAGCTGACGGTGGACACCGAGGCCTTCGACATTGCGCCGGTGGCCGTGACCAGCACCAGCGGTTCACTGGCGTTCGGCAAACCTGCGCAAGCCTCGAATGTCTTCCAGAACTCGGCCAACTACGCCGCATCTATGGCTCTGGATGACAATCCGGATACGCGTTGGGCCACCGACGCCGGCACGCACGCCGCCTGGCTGGAAGTGGACCTGGCCCGGCCCGTCACGATCGGCCGCGTTGCCATCAGCGAAGCGTTCGACCGGGTGCGGCGTTTCGAGCTACAGTACAAGACCGGCGACGAATGGAAGACCTGCTTCCAAGGCAGACGCATAGGCGAAACGTTCGCCGCCCGCTTCGATCCGGTCACGGCCCAGCACGTCCGGCTCAGTATTCTCGACGCCACCGAGGGTCCGACCCTCTGGGAGTTCCAGGTGCTGCCGCCAAGGAAAGAGAAATAGCACTCGCGCCCGCGGGCGCGCCTCGTTGCATCCCGTCACCGCGTGACCGAGACCCCTACCAGGGCCAGTCCGGACCGCCGATATGCGCCCGCAACGACTCGCGCACCTGGAAGGACTTCGTCACCGTGCCCGTCGCGGCCCCGCTGTTGGTGACGTGCAACATGTAGCTGCCGGCCGGCAGGACGCCCAGGCTCATGCTGTACTTGCGCCACGTAAACGCCTGGAGACCGATGCCGTCACCGGCCCAATGCAGACTCAGGTTGATCGTCTGGTCCACCATGTCGAGATCGGCCTGATCGACGTCATAGTTCGCAGCGGGCATCCAGCACGAGACCTCCACGAACACTTCGTCGGACGGCGTGGGCACCGACGGCGTGATGGCTACCTTCGTGCGCGTGTCGGGAAACGTCGACGCCAGGGCATCGCTGGCATAGCCCGGCACCCAGTCTCTTTCGGCGCGCAGGACCTCGAACTCGCGCTCGTATTCCGTCCCGCCGAAGAAGCGCAGCAACCACCGGCCGACAGCGGTGTCGCCCTCGGCCAGCGACGCGGTACCGGCCGACTGGGCCCAGCCGGTTCCGCTCATCACGAGCACCATTCCCAGAAACACCATGTGCCTTCTCATCATTCACCTCCCTGTAAACGACTTTCCCTTCCTGGTTTTCATCGCCCCGGCTCCTCGGGGCCGGCGCGGCAGTCGACACACCGCTCGCGCCGCCAACGCGACCCGGTCGTCCGAGCCCGCGTTCGTTTCACGCTCATTGTATCTTGGGTGTACACCAACCGGAGAGAAGTACAGTACCCGGGTGAATTCCTCCTGCACCTCCCTGCCCCCGCACGCTTCAGGCCTGAAGGCTCCGTCCATTACTAGTATTTCTCTACACGATTTTTCCGTCTTTGTCAAGCAAAAAACGCCCGAAATGCGTGCGTCTCTGTGCCCTGATTCGGGCCGGCACCCCGGCGCGCCGGGGCCCCTGCGTCGTCCGGTGTCCTCGGAACACGGCAAAATCCCTGCAGATAACTCCAGCGCCGCGGCGATTGGACTTGGCGTTTGCCATTGGCCCGGCTTTTGTTATACTGGGCCGCTGATTGACCGCTGTCGGTCCGGGCAAGATGTCGACCGACAGGAAATATAACCCGTAGAGTGAGGTTTTGAGTATGGCTGAACGTTTTGACGTTGTCGTCATTGGCGCCGGTCCCGGCGGGTTTCGGGCGGCCAGGCGGTGTGCCCAACGCGGGGCGTCCGTCGCGGTAATCGAGAAGGAATTCGTCGGAGGCACCTGCCTGAACTGGGGTTGCATTCCGTCCAAGACCCTGCTGGCCTCGGCCCATCTGCTCCAGCAGGCCCGCAAGGGCGCTGAACTCGGAATCGACATTCCCGCGGCCACGCCCAACTGGCCCAAGATCCAGCAGCGGCGTGAGGCCATCATCGCGGGCCTGCGCAAGGGCATGGCCGGCTCGGCCCAAGCCGCGAAGCTCACCTATATCGAAGGTACCGCGGTGGTTACAGCGCCGGGCAAGGTCACCATCGAAGCAAACGGCCAGGCCCGCGCCCTCGAGGCAGGCAAGCTCATCCTCGCCACCGGGTCGAAATCCATCGAAATCCCCAGCATCCCCTTCGACGGAAAGGTGGTCATCAGCAGCAAGGAAGCACTCGCGCTGCCCGAGATCCCCAAATCCATGGTCATCGTGGGCGGCGGGGTCATCGGTTGCGAGATGGCTTGCGTCTACGCGGTGATGGGCACCAAGGTTACCATCGTCGAGGCGCTGGACCGTCTGATCCCGATGGAGGACTCCTGGGTCAGCCGGCTGCTCGAACGCGAGTTCAAAGGGCTGGGCATTGAGGTCATGACCGGGGAGAAGGTCACGTCGGTCGACAAGGCCACCACGCCGGCCAAGGTCAACCTCGCCAGCGGCAAGGCGGTCGAAGGCGAGAAGGTGCTGATCTCGGTCGGTCGCCGGGCGGCGGTCGAGCAGCGCGTCGTCGGGGCCCTGAAATTGGAAATGAACGGCCCGGCGATCAGGATCAACAGCAAGATGGAAACCAGTGTCCCCGGCGTCTACGCGCTGGGCGATGCCGTCGGCACGACGTACCTGGCCCACGGCGCGACGGCCGAGGCGGAAGTGGCCGCGACCAATGCCACCGGTGGCAACGAAGAGCTGCTCGATTATTCGCTGATCCCGCGTGTGATCTTCACGTTCCCCGAGGTGGCCTCGGTGGGCGTCTCGGCTGAGAAGTGCCAGGCCGAGGGGCGCGAAATCGCCGTGGGCAAAGGGTTCTACCGCGCCAACGGGCGCAGCGTTGCCCACAACGAAACGGGGGGCCAGATCCACGCCGTCCGTGATACGGCCATGAACGAAATCGTCGGCATCACCATGGTCGGAGAGATGGCCACCGAGTTCGTTACCTGTGCACGGGCGCTGATCGGAACCGTCGAGCCGATCCGCAATATCACGTTCCCCCATCCGACGGTATCCGAGGTCATGGAAGACGCGGTGCACGCGGCGCTGGGCCCGATCCTCTTCGAGCAGTAGGATGGGCAACTCGTTGCCCATGCCGGTTGGGCGTGAATCCATGAACACCGTCGCAAAACCATCTGAGAACCGGGTTCTGCAGATCGTCGACTGCGGCCTGGCCGATTACCGCGAAGTGCTCGCGCGCCAGCAGGAATTGAGCGAAGGGCGGCGTGCCGGTCGCACTGGCGACACCGTGCTGATCGTCGAGCATCCGCCAGTCATCACGCTGGGCGCCAGGCAGAGCGCCAACAAACTGCTGATCAGCCGGGAGGAACTGGCCCGACGCGGCGTCGATCTCGTGGAAATCCGCCGCGGAGGAGGCACCACGGCCCACAATCCGGGCCAGCTCATCTTCTATCCCATCCTGCATCTCCAGCAACGTCATCTGGGCGTCAGTGAGTACGTACGCACCCTGGAAGCGATCGGCATCGACCTGCTGGCGGGCCTGGGTCTGGTCGGGCAGCAACGAAAGGGCTATCCGGGGCTCTGGGTCAACGAACGAAAGATCGCCTCGATCGGCGTGCGCGTCTCGCGGGCCGTGACGCGCCACGGCATGGCCCTCAACGTCGCCAACGACCTGAGTCTTTTCGACGTCATGATCCCGTGCGGCCTCGACGGCGTGGAGATGACGTCGGTCGCCCGGGAACTGGGACAGAGGCCGGACATGGAAACCATCAAGACCCAGTTGACCGCCCTGTTACACCGCCACTTCGACGGAGGCTCGCAATAATGTCCGATACGAAACGGCTCCCGCCCTGGCTGCGGCGTCCCTGGCCTTCCAGTCACAGCTTTCAGCAGACCGAGGAGACCCTCAAGTCCCTGCACCTGCAAACGATCTGCACCAACGCCAATTGCCCCAACAAGGGCGAGTGTTGGGGCCGGGGCACGGCCACCGTGCTGATCCTGGGCAACATCTGCACGCGCAACTGCAAGTTTTGTTCCGTCGGCACGGGCAAACCGGAACCGCCCGACCCCACCGAGCCGGCGCGACTGGCGCAGATGGCCGGCGCGATGAAGCTGCGCTACCTGGTCATCACCAGCGTCAACCGCGACGACCTGCCCGATGGCGGTGCAGGCCACTTTCGCGACTGCATCGACGAAGTCCGGCGGCAACTGCCGGCCATGCGCTTCGAGATCCTGACGCCCGATTTTCGCGACAATCAGGCCGAGGCGCTGGAGACGCTGGCCGAGGTGTTGCCGTTTGTGTTCGCCCACAACGTCGAGACCGTGCCCTCGCTCTATCCGCAGGCCCGTTCCGGCGGCAACTACCGTCTCTCCCTCGATCTGCTCCAAAAGGCCCACGAGCGCTATCCCGAGACGCCCACCAAGTCCTCGATCATGCTCGGCCTGGGCGAAACCGATGAGCAAGTCACCCAAGTCCTGCACGATCTGCGCCAGGTCGGCTGCCGGCGCATCACGATCGGCCAATACCTCAGACCCTCCAAAGATTCCCTCGAGGTCCAGGAATACGTCCATCCGGACAAATTCGCCTGGTGGCACGAGCGTGCCCGGGAAATCGGCTTTACCTGGGTCCAATCGTCACCTTTTGCCCGCAGCTCGTACTTTGCCGAGCGGGAGGACCCCGACGCACAGTAGCGGTAGCCAGAGACGCGCAAGCCATACCCTAAAACCTCTATTGTTGAGCCTTTTGCTCATTTTTTTGGTTGACCGGCTACGATGCCCTGTACTTTGGTTGGATATTCGAAGGTTGAGACGGCACCGCAAAGTATCGTGCACAGCAACTGGGGACAATCATGCAACGTTAGGCACGTCTCGGCACCCACAAGCAGAATGGGTCTGCTCTTGTTCTATCGATCGTGTTTCTGACGATCTTCTCCGCCCTGGCCGTGGCCATGGCGACCTTATCCGGAACCAACGTCCAGGTGGCCACCAATCAGCAGCAAGCGAGTCACGCCTTGGCCAGCGCCCAGTCCGGTCTCGAAGTGGCCCGCTACTACCTGAGCGGCGTCAGCATTGCTGCTGACGTGGCACCGGAAGACCGAATCCAAAGCATCGCCAGCAGCACATAAACGGCACTGGCCGCTGCCGGGGTAACGCAGTTCACCGCCTCCTACGACGCCGGGACACAGACCCTGACCATTCCCAACATCACACTGAATTCCGAAACGAGCCAGCGTTTCACCGCCGCACTCAGTTACGGCGATGACTACGACACGCTCGATCTTGTCATCACCGGTCATGGCCGCCAAGCCCGCAAACGAATTGGCGTCAACTATCAGTTCAGCGAGATTGGCAACCCTGTTTTCGACTTCGGCATCGCCACCAAGGGACCTCTCTCTATGCAAGGCAACGTTGATATCGATGGCTACAACGAGAATATCGAGGCCAGTGTCTACATCGAAAGCCTGGCCACCACCTTGGCCCTCGAGATGACCGGTAAGTCTTCGATTGCCGGTGAGGTGAGCATTGCCAACGGGGCCGCCTGCGTGGATGTCGCCAACAGCAGTTCCATCTACGGAGAAACGGGCAGCGATGCCCTGGATCACGTCACCATCGGCGCCGATATGTGCGAGTTCCCCGTGCCCAACCCCACCGATTTCGAACACTACACGACGGGCAACGTCTTCGACCCGGCCACCGACCCGACGTCCAACGTGACGCTAACCAACGTGCAGATCCCAGCCAATGCCAATCCGTCTTTCTCCGGGCATGCCATCATCAAGGGCGTTATGTACGTCAAATCGCCCAACGTGGTCAGCTTCACGGGCAACGCCGAGATTCACGGCCTGATCGTGGCCGAAGGCGACCTCGGTAACCCATCGGAGACGGACTACCTCGATTTCGGAGGAACCGTGGACAGCTACGACGTGTCCACGTTGCCATCGGAGGAATTCGGCGCCCTGACCGAGCAAACGGGGACCTTTATTCTCGCCCCCGGCTTCCGCGTCTATTTCCGCGGGGACTTCGGAACCGTTAACGGTGTGATCGCAGCCAGCGGCGTTGAGTTTCAAGGCAATGCGGGCGGAACGATCAACGGGTCGGTGATCAACTACTCAAACGACTGCATGAGTCTGGCCGGCAATACCGACCTGATCTTCAATCGCTCGGGAATTGAAGAGGTCCCGGCAGGCTTTGAACCAAGCGTCAGCCTTCAGTTCATGCCCGACAGCTACTACGAGCCGACATCCTAGTGGCAGCCATCTCACCGAATGGCGACAAGTGTGATTTTCGTCCCCCAAAGGACTGACGTATCTGCAGAAATTCTCGTCTGAGGCCCTCCCCCGATTTGGCACCTGGTCAAATATACCGTATAGTTTGCTGGGGGCGTCAAAGGCTGAGGCAACACAAATCAGTATTCGACAGGTCAACTGAGGCGGTACACGGAATCCTCTCAGCGTGTCACTTCGCAAAACGCGGGAGACGCTGCGCCTGTGGTATCGACACAGTCCCAGTGGCTGTGCGTTAGGAAACCACACACGGCGAAGCCTTCAGGCGACATAGCAAGGCATCCCAACCGCCACGGGACGGCCGCGCTCAACCTGTCGTTCTCTGTGTTCCTTCAAAACCCACCTCGACGAGAGTCGAATTGTGTTTTGCGTCGCCTCATTTGGCGGTGTCCCTTTTGTTTCCTATAATTAACATGGATCGTTGAAGTGCAACAGGCAACACCGATGGGGCAGTTTCCGGGGGGAATAATCATGCCCAGGGCACGCAAACACAACCGCAGGCGTCGAGGCGCCACACTCATTCTGTCCATGATCTTTGTACTGATTTTCTCGGCCCTGGCCGTTTCACTGGCCTCGCTGACGGGGACCAACATGCAGGTGGCCTCCAACCAGCACCGGGTCAAAACGGCGCTCTACGCGGCGCAGTCCGGACTCGAGTGTGCCAAGTACGTGATCAGCACGGTCAATCTGGGCAACACAAACATCAACACGGTCACCGACGAACAAGCCAATACGGCCTGGACGAATCTGTGCACCCACATCCAGAGCCAGAACCTCGATGGCAAGACGGTCCCCGCAGCCACCTCGTTCACCGACGCGGTGGGCTCCGGCGACGAGATCGTCACACCCGCGCTGGATTTCGGCGGCGCCAACGTCGATTTCCGCGTGCGCTTCTATCGCTATGACAGCGATCCGCGCACCATCAAGGTCCAATGCATCGGCGCCAACACGACGACCACACGCAAGGTCGCGGTCGAGATGGCGATCACCAAAGACCGCGAGGTCTTGACCTATGCCATCGCCAGCCGCGGTCGCATGTGGTTGACCGGAGACACGACCATCCATGGCGATCTTTACAGTGCGTGGGACCGCCCGGAGATCTCGCCGTTCAACATGACCAGCGATTCCAGCGTCCTGGGGACGATCAACACCGTCCTGGAATTGGACGACATCCTGGACGAAGGCTATCAGATGGAGACGCTGAACAGCGACGACAATCCCCTGTTCTCCTTCGGCCAGACCGTCTATGACCTCAACGGCGATGCCCTGGGCGAGTCCGTCGGAACCGTCGACGGCGACATGTTGCTGACCGACACCGACGGCAATCCCGTCTATGACGAAAACGGCGACCGCATCACCGTGGATTTCAACAATCGCGTCTACAGCTCCGGCGACGAGATCCAGGCCTATCACGAGAACGTCAACTACGACCAGCCCAGCGGCACCGACGTGCCCGGCATGGACATCAGCGACTACAACACCGACGGCTACAACTCGGGCCTGGCGGACATTCCCTCGTGCCCGACCGGCGACCGAGTCGTCGAGTACTTCCCGCACGCCTCGGGCGACTACACCTACCCGCGCGACGGAACGCCCAGCTACACCTACAATCAGAGACTGACACGGCACGTTTATGAGAACCAGACGTTCTCCAACGCCCGTCTGCCTGAAGGACGCCAGGCCCTGTTCAAAAACTGCACGTTCGAGGACGTGCTCTATATCGACTGCTACAAGAGCAGCACCAGCAGCCAGTCCTACACCAACAACGTGCGTTTCGAGGACTGCACCTTCAACGGCGTCATCGTCACGGATGTGCCCCAGCCGTTCAACTGGCAGAGAAACTGCCTGTACTTTACCGGCGCCGCCACCTTCGACAACCAGTCCTCCGTTCAGGAGGCCACCGTCCTGGCCCCGCACTTCAACGTCAACCTGGGCAACACCAACCCGGTGCAGAGCGACAACAACATCCTCACCGGGGCCATCATCGGCGGCATCGTCGATGTCCGCGGCAACGCCCAAATCTACGGGACCATCATCTCCATGTTCGATACGAGCCCCTACTCGTCCGGCTACGTCACCAATATCGGAGCCACGCTGGACGACGGCGGATCGGAGACCACGGAGCTGGGTGATATCGGCACCATCGACATCACCCCCGAGGAAGACATGATGCTGCCCAGCGGCATCACCAGTCCCATCATCATCAAAACCGACCAATCGAGCTATTGCGAAAGTGCCTAGGCTATATGAGACCAGAAGTAGTTGACGGCGGAATCCGTACAAAGAACCTAGTAGGGGAGCCAGCAATGCCAAAAGTATCGTTGAGGACCTTGACTCTGATGCTGCTGTTGCTTGCTTCGGTCGTCGCATTTCAGTATGTCAGTTGGGTACCCACGGCACATGCCGGGGCCATCTGGCTGGCCGATGACGATCCGAACGAGCCCAGCGAGCCGGGGCCGGAGGTCAGCAGTGCGGCGCTCGGACTGTCCTTCCTGGACGATGATCCGAACGAGCCGGGGCCGGAAGTGGCCGTCTGGTCCGCCGGACTCTGCTCGGACGACGATCCAAACGAGCCGGGGCCGGAAGTGGCCGTCTGGACCGCCGGACTCTACGCGGACGACGATCCGAACGAGCCGGGGCCAGAGATAGCCGTCTGGACCGCCGGACTCTACGCGGACGACGATCCGAACGAGCCGGGGCCAGAGATAGCCGTCTGGACCGCCGGACTCTACTCGGACGACGATCCGAACGAGCCCAGCGAGCCAGGCCCCGAGATCGCCTGACACCGATCCGGTACCAGCAAAGACTCAATGATGATGGCCCACCGACAGGTCGGGCCATCATCGGGCGCCGGAAACAGCCTCATTGCAACAGGCCGACGCGCAAGAGACGCTGTTTCCGGCGCCGGGGCCCGGACCCCCGGTCCGGGACGACACCTCCGCCCAGGCGCGCCCGCGTCTGTCTCCCTCGCATCATCCTCACGTCTCCCGATCGGACCATCATCTCTCTGACTCGTCCGGCCCTCTGACCTTTGGCATTTGACAACCCCGCGCCGGTATGGTCTAATCCCGCCCGACCTGTCTGACACCCAGCAGCCTCCGCGTAGGAGGCTTGTCATTATCAGGAGACAACCCAATGCCAAAGCGCGCCGACCTCAAGAAGGTCATGATCATCGGGTCCGGTCCGATCGTGATCGGACAAGCCTGCGAATTCGACTACTCCGGCACCCAGGCCTGCAAAGCCCTGCGCCAGCTCGGCTATAAGATCGTGCTGGCCAATTCCAACCCGGCCACCATCATGACCGATCCCGGCATGGCCGACGTCACGTACATCGAGCCGCTGACGCTCGAAAGCATGACGAAGATCATCGAGAAAGAGCGTCCCGACGCCCTGCTGCCCAACCTCGGGGGCCAGTCGGGCCTCAATCTCAGTTCGCAACTGGCCCAGGCCGGCGTTCTGGACAAGTACAACGTCAAGGTCATCGGCGTCCAGATCGACGCCATCAAGCGCGGCGAGGACCGCCAGGCCTTCAAGGACACCATGAACAAGCTCGGCATCGAGATGCCCCGCAGCCTCATCGCCAACAGTCTGGAGGAGGCCGAAGCGGCGCTCGAGACGATCGGCCTGCCCTGTGTGATCCGCCCCGCCTATACCATGGGCGGCACCGGAGGCGGTTTCGCCTACAACATGGAAGAGTTCCGGGCTTTGGCCGAACGCGGACTCAGCGCCAGCTACGTCGGGCAGATCCTCGTCGAAGAATCCGTCCTCGGCTGGGAAGAGCTGGAGCTGGAGGTCGTCCGCGACAGCAAAAATCAGATGATCACCGTCTGCTTCATCGAAAACGTCGATGCCATGGGCGTCCATACCGGTGACAGCTACTGCACCGCCCCGATGCTCACCATCAGCGAGGAACTGCAGCAGCGTCTCCAGAAATACTCCTACGATATCGTCGAGGCCATCCAGGTCATCGGGGGCACCAACGTCCAGTTTGCCCACGACCCCAAGACGGACCGCGTCGTGGTCATCGAGATCAACCCGCGCACGAGCCGCTCCTCGGCGCTGGCCTCCAAAGCCACCGGCTTTCCCATCGCCCTGATCTCGTCGCTGCTGGCCGGCGGCCTGACCATGGACGAGATCCCCTACTGGCGCGACGGCACGCTGGAGAAGTACACCCCGTCGGGCGATTACGTCGTCGTGAAGTTCTCGCGCTGGGCCTTCGAGAAGTTCGAAGGGCTCGAAGACAAGCTGGGCACGCAGATGCGCGCCGTCGGCGAAGTCATGAGCATCGGCAAGACCTACAAGGAAGCCTTCCAGAAATCGATCCGCTCCCGCGAGGACGGGCGCTACGGGCTCGGTTTCGCCCGGAACTACCACGAACTGCCCCTGGAAGACCTGATGCGGCTGCTGGCCGAGCCCTCCAGCGAGCGGCAGTTCATCATGTACGAGGCCCTGCGCCAAGGCGCGACTATCGAGACCCTGCACGAGACCACCCACATCAAAACCTGGTTCATCGAACAGATGAAGGAGTTGGTGGAACTGGAAGAAAAAATCCTCCAGTGCAAAGGCAAGGCCCTGCCCGACGGCCTGCTGATTCAAGCCAAGAAGGACGGCTTCGCCGATCGCTATCTCGCCCAACTGCTGGGCGTCAAGGAGAAGCAGATTCGCGCCCAGCGCCAGAAGCTCGACGTCACTGAAGGCTGGCATCCCGTCCCGGTCAGTGGCGTTGAAGACGCGGCTTACTACTACTCGACCTACAACGCGCCCGATGCCACGGAGGTCTCACCCAATCGCAAGGTCATGGTCCTCGGCGGCGGCCCCAATCGCATCGGCCAGGGCATCGAGTTCGACTACTGCTGCGTGCACGCCGCCTTCGCCCTGCGCGATGAAGGCATCGAATCGATCATGGTCAACTGCAATCCCGAGACCGTCTCCACCGACTACGACACCTCGAACAAACTGTACTTTGAACCGTTGACGGTTGAGGACGTGCTGAGCATCTACGAAAAGGAACAGCCCGAAGGCATCATCTGCCAGTTCGGAGGCCAAACCCCACTGAACATCGCAGGGCAGCTCGAAGCGGCGGGCGTCAAGATCGTCGGCACCTCACCAGAGGCCATCGAACTGGCCGAGGACCGGGACCGCTTCCGCCAGAGCATGGAGAAGCTCGGCATCCCGCAGCCCGAGAGCGGCATGGCCAGCACCCTGGACGAAGCCCTGAAGATCGCCGCCCGCATCGGCTATCCTCTCATGGTGCGTCCCTCCTTCGTGCTGGGCGGACGGGCCATGGAAGTCGTTCACGACGAAGACATGCTCAGACGCTACGTCCAGGCAGCGGTCGACGTCACGCCGGAGCGGCCCATTCTGATCGACAAGTTCCTGGAAAACGCCATCGAAGCGGAAGCCGACGCCATCGCCGACGGCACCGACGCCTTCGTCCCGGCCGTGATGGAACATATCGAGCTGGCCGGCATCCATTCGGGCGATTCGGCCTGTGTCATCCCGCCGACCACCATCCCGCCCAAGCACATCGACACCATCTGTGATTACACCCGTCGGATCGCGATCGAATTGAAGGTCGTGGGGCTGATGAACATCCAGTACGCGATCTACAACGACAAGGTCTATATCCTCGAAGCCAATCCGCGCGCCAGTCGAACCGTGCCGCTGGTGAGCAAGGTCTGCGGCCTGTCCATGGCCCGCATCGCCACGCAGCTCATGCTGGGCAAGAAGCTGGCCAACCTCGATCTCAAGCAGCGCGACATCCCCCACTACGGCGTCAAGGAATCCGTCTTTCCCTTCTACTTCTATCCCGAAGTGGACCCGGTCCTCGGGCCCGAGATGCGCTCCACGGGCGAAGTGCTCGGGATGGCCGACTCCTTCGGCCTGGCCTTCTACAAGGCCCAGGACGCCGCTCAGGGTCGGTTGCCCGTGGCCGGGACCGTCCTCCTGACGATTGCCGACCAGGACAAAGAGGCCCTGGTCGAGGTGGCCCGCGACTTCGCCGAGCTGGGATTCAAACTGCTGGCGACGACCGGAACCCAGGAGTTCCTCGCCCAAAAGGGCATCGAGGCCGAGAAGGTCTACAAGATGCACGAGCAGAGGCCGCACATCGCCGACCTCGTGACCGACGGCCAGATCCAGCTTCTGATCAACACGCCGCGCGGCAAAGCGAGCAAGGTCGACGATTCCTACATCCGCAAGGCCGCGATTCGGTACAAGGTGCCGTACATCACGACGATGGCCGCCGCTCGGGCCGCGGCCAAGGGCATCGCCGCCATCAAGCAGCGCCAACCCGAGGTCAAGAGCCTCCAGGAGTACCACGCGGGCATCAAATAGCCCGGATTTCACCAACGAGAACGAGATTTCACCCCGAACCCTGTAGGGGCAGGCCCCCGTGCCTGCCCTTCTCCCAGGAGGTGATTGGGCACAGCCAGGGGCGCATCCGGTCAACCGCCCGGAATAGGGGATTGCTATCCGTCTCGATATCTGGTACCCATGGTCCCCAGTATGTAGCTCGGTCGTCGGCAGGCAGCTCACGGCCCAATGACGGATGAATCGGAGATTGAAAGGAGAACCCTTGTGAGCATTGAACTCAAAAAGGATTGTCGCTACGCCCTGCTCGTGCCCACCAGTATGGGCGGGCGTCTGACCCCCGATAACGGCCAGCCCTTCCATTGCAGCCGGCGTTTCACGCTCCAGGCCACCAGTGCCGAGACCAACGTGGCCAGCGTCTCGTCGGGTCTGGGCCTGCCGGTCAAGGTCCTGACCACCTTCGTCAAGGGCAGCCCGGTCGCCCGTTTCATCAAGGACGATCTGGCCAGTCGGCACATCGACGTGGAAGGCCCGGAACTCGACCAGGGCGACCCTTGGGGCTACCGTCACCAGCTCAACCTGGCCGACTGCGGCACCGGGTCGCGCGGGCCGCGCGTCTGCAACGACCGCGCCGGTGAAGTCGGCCGGACACTGAACGTCAACGACTTCGACCTCGACCGCATCTTCGGGACTGAAGGCGTGCAGATCGTGCACCTCTCCGGCCTGATCGGCGCGCTCTCGCCCGAGACCGGCACCTTCTGCCTGGAACTGGCTCGCGCCGCCAAGAAGCACGGCACGCGCATCTCCTTCGACCTGAACCATCGCGCCTCGTTCTGGAAGGGTCGCGAAAAAGAGCTGCGCGCGATCTTCCACGAAATCGCCGGCGTGGCGGATATTCTGGTCGGCAATGAGGAAGACTTCCAACTGGCCCTGGGCATCGAAGGCCCCGAGGCCGGTGGCAAAGGTGTGGGCGCCAAGATCGACGGCTTCAAGGGTATGATCGAGCGAGCCGGCAAGACCTACCCTAACGCCCAGGTCTTCGCCACCACGTTGCGTGAGGTTGTCAGCGCCAACAGCCACCTCTGGGGCGGCCTGCTGGCCGAGAACGGCAACTGGCACGTGATCGAACCGCGTCAGATCGGCGTGCTCGACCGCATCGGTGGCGGTGACGCCTTCGTCGGTGGCATGCTCTACGCCATCCTGCGCGGCTGGGAACCGGAAAAGTGGGCCCAGTTCGGCTGGGCCACCGGCGCCCTGGTCGTGACGCTGCTGACCGACTACGCTCAGCCGGCCGACGAGGAACAGATCTGGAGCATCTGGGAAGGCAACGCCCGCGTCAAACGCTAAAGACAGCGAGCTGTAGGTTGTAGGCCGTAGGCGGTAGGCTGTAGGTAAACTGCATTGTATTCAACTCGGGCCCGTGTCGCTTTCGAAAGCGGCGCGGGCCCGGTGTCTATTGTACCGACTACCGCACGTGACCCGGCGCCGGGAACTTCCGCTCGGCATCATCCAGGACCAGGACCCAATCCTGGCCAAGGCCCGACGTCGGGGGTGTGAATTCTCGTCGCCGCCCGGCATCCACCACCGTGAACGGGGTCGTGCTCGCCTGCGACCGCTCGTCATAGCACCGGCCATCGCGTGGACTGTACCACCAGGCATTGACGCGCCCGCCCGAGAGACGCGCCAGATTGACGGTGAAGGGCTTACCCATCGTCGAGTAGACCATGGCATAGCTACCGTCCGAAGCCCGCGTGGCAGCGCAATAGGTGGGCGTGCTTCCCAGGCTGCCGGCCTCCGAAACGAGCAGCGACGGGTCGGGGATGCGTGTCTGCATGGGCCGCGACTCGATGAGCCGCCGCAGATGTTGCATGTCAGCCGCACCCTCGTTCTGCAGCGCATCTTTCCACTCGAGGCGGAACTGCCAGATGCGCTCGGCCCCATACGTGAACCCGAACGCACCGCTGAAGACCGACCAGTACCCTTCATAGCGGCACTTCCAGGCCGAGGAGGTCGGCGCTTCCGGCCGATTCTCATACCCCGGTTCCCCATTGAGCACGGGCCTGGCGGGCGTCTTCTCGTAGTCCGCCCGGATGCGGGTCACGTTGGCGTTCGCGTGGCCCCAGGTCTGCTGCATGTTGAAATCCAGCCAGGAGTCGTCGTGAAAATCCCGCGACGACGTGTAGATCGGATGGATCGTCATCAAATGTCGCCCTTGATGCCCCGCTTCGAGGCCCAGGGCAATCGCGCGCAGCAGCGTGCGCTGCTTGTCGGAAATGGCACTGTCCTTCCGCCAGTTGTCCTCGATCTTCTCGTATTCCCCCGTCACCAGCCAGATGAGGTTGTCGCGGTCGCGGTAGCGCCGCCCCAGCAAGGCCCCGTAGCGCTCGTTGTTCTTCAGCGGCTCGGGGAACAGTGAATCCGCATCGCGCCCCCACATCGTCGCCAGCGCCACCGTCAAGTTCCGCTGCCGGGCGGCGTTCAGAATGAAATCGAGGTGGCGCCAGTAGGCTTCATTCAACGTGACCGGGTTCAGACTGCTGAAAGGAACCTCCCCAGCATAGTTGGGCACGAGATCGCCTGCGGTCGGTGACGACTGCAAGTGATGGGTACGAAGCGCCATCATCTGGATGACGTTGAACTGTTTGGCCGCCCGGTCGTCCAGGTAGAGCCGCACGTCGTCCGGGCTCAGCCGCATCAGCAGCCAGCCCGTATCACCCAGCCAGAAGAACGGCCGACCATCGCGAAGCAATCCATGTGCCGTCGTGCTGAACGAAATCGCCTCCTGCCCAGAACAAACAACCGCTTCCAGAACGAGCAACACAATCAGGGCCTTCATCCGACGATGCATCGCAACCTCCACAATCCGACAGCAATACGCCTTCCATCCGCACGTCCCTATTTGCCATCCAGACGCGCGAAGATCAAGGCCCAAATCGCCCCCCGTCGTCATCTCGCTCCCCGCCCCGGTCCCTGACGACAGCAGAGGCTATCGCTCGATCGCCTCTCTGGCTTCACTATGCGTCATAGATCGGTCGTTTTCCGCTTTTTCACTTGCACGATGCCGGAGGCCGCAGGAAAATCAGCGTGTTGAAGTGAAACCGAAGGCTTCAACAGACAGCGAGCACACGAAGCGGGCACCACCAGCTTCGACGATCACCTCCGTATGAGCCCGCCGCGATTAGGGTAGACCCAGGTCGTGCTGCGCGTTCGACCATGTCGCCTGCAGCGCGTGAAAACCCTCGTCGCTCAGTGAGACACAACGGGGGATGAACACAACACATTGTATGGGTTCGGGAGTCAATGGCACATCAAGCACAATGAAAGGAATCAGCTATGGCAGCGAAGACGGTAGTGCTATTTGGCGCCGGTGCCACCAAGGCGTGCGGAGGACCGCTGACCAATGAGATCCTTCCGCAAGCGTTCGAACCGACGGTGATCAATGATATCAGGCGTGAAGGATTCACCGAATTGCTGGACCAGTTCTTGATCGAGAATTTCCACCTGTCCCCGCAGCAGGCGGATCGCGCCGAATCCGACTACCCGGCCCTGCCCTTGCTGCTCAGCCTGATTGACACTGCGATCGACCGCAACCAGCCCATGGGACCTGACTGGGCAGTAGAGCAACTGCGACTCGTCCGGGAAGCGCTCGAATACACGATTTTCGCGTTGCTGGAGTACAAGCTGCGCCGCCTTCGTCGCAACTGCTATAAGGAACTCCTGGATGCGATCACGCCACCCGGTGGCGATACGCCGACGGTAATCTCGCTGAACTACGACATCATCGTCGACAACGCGATGGTCGGACGAAACGACTGCTTGCCGGACTACGGATGCGACATCACCACGGAGCGTTATTGGCAACTCCCCCACCGAGGAACACTGTTCAAGATCCATGGGTCGTTGAACTGGTCATATTGTCCGGCCTGTTATCGTCTGGACCTGGGCGTCACTGAGTCGGGAAGAACACACAAGATGTTAGAGGAGCTCTATCAGATAAATCCACTGGAACCTCGCTATTCATGCCATGGATTTCCCTGCCCGGGATGCGAGACCCCGGTCGAACCGGTCCTGATTACACCCACCCAACTCAAAGACTATCGTAACCCTCACGTACAACGGGTCTGGACGCTCGCCGATCAAGCGCTCCGCCGTGCCGAACGTGTGATCATCGTCGGCTACAGTCTCCCGGACGATGACCTTGACGTAATCTATCTTCTCAAACGCAGCCTTGGTCAACTTGTCAGAAAGAAACCGAGAAAGATCACCGTCGTCGAATACACGGATGACGATTCGTTGCGGGCGATTGATGAGCATCCTGTGGGAAGACGCTATCGCACCATCTTCGGTCCGGACATCGATTGGCGTACCGATGGGTTCGAAGGGTTGATCGCCAGCCTCATCCCCCGCAGGGTCCGCAAGACCAAGAAGACCCCCACAGTCCAGAAGGCCCGCAGGGCCCAGAAGCCACCCAAGGGCCCAAAAGCCACCAAGGCACAGAAAACCCAGAAGGCCCGGAAGACCCCCAAGAGCCGGAAGGTCCGCAAGGCGCGCGCCGCAACCACCGCGACAGCCCGGTGACTTTCCACGCAGTCCAACACCAAAGGGCGGCCGCTCGCCGGGTCAAAGATCGCTGGCGAACCGCAGTGCGATGGGGTACAATGCCATGCCAGTCGCCCGGGGCGCGGGCGTCTCCGACCCATCGACACAAAAGCTGCGGAGAAGTGTATGAAAACGAACGCGCGTCTGTTTGCTGTCGGAAAGTGGCGGCTGTGCCTGCTGCTTTCGCTCGCGGCCCTCACGCACGGCGTCCAGGCGACGGAGGTGGTGCTCTACGACGGGACGTTCACTACGACCATGGCCGATCATGGCTTTGGGTATTTCCACGCCGCGCCGGCCGCCGGCATGGACTGGCTAAGCCCCGCCGACCTTTATGAAGGCCAGTGGCACATCCGCTACGAAGTGCTCGACTATCCTTCGAGCAAACCGTTTCAACTCAGCGTCTGCATCTGGGCCGACGTCGTGCGCGACGATGGCAAGTGGAAGACTTGGCGCGAGACGTGCGCTCGCCGTACCCCGATCTCAGGCCGGGGCGTGTTCACAGATGTCTCGAGTCCCGCCGACTGGTGGTGCCTCAAGGGCGAGCCGGTGGATTTCGCCCGCGTGCGCGATTTCGAGAAGTTGGGCCTGGTGGTCTGGAGCGCCGACGGCCGTAATCTGAGCGACTGGGTCCCCGCCGCCGAATCCAGTTGGGACCAGGCGAAGGACTTTATGCCCCTGACTGTCCGCGTGACCATTGTCGGCGTCTCCCGGGATGATTCCTTCTCGGGCTGGCAGCGTCACTTGGCCCGGCCCGAGTCATGGCACTACATCCACGCCGACGACCGCCGCGCCAAGTGGGGTGACTTCGACCCGCCCGACTGGCTCCGCTACTTCGGGCTCGACGCCGGCGACCTGGATGGCGACGGCGACCTCGATCTCGTCTCGGGCCGCTACGTCTATCGCAACCCCGGCGGCAACCTCACCGCCTCCTGGCAACGCACCGACCTCGGCGCCAACGTCGATGGTTTGCTCACGCTCGACGTCGATGGCGATACCCACGCCGACGTCATCGCCACCGCCCTGCCCGACGTGTTCTGGTGCGAAGCAAATGACGACACGCTCGGCGCATGGCGGCGCACCAAGATCGGCTCGGTCCCCAAGACAGGCCACGTCAACGGACAAGGCTATGGCAAGGCCGACCTCGATGGCGACGGCCGGCTCGAGATCCTGCTGGCGGCCGCCGATGGCATCTACGCCGGGCGCATCGCCCAGAACCCGAACGAAACGCCGTGGGAATTCCTGCGTGTAGTCGCGCGGGGTAGCGACGAAGGCTTTGCCGCGGCCGATATGGACGGCGACGGCGATCTCGACCTGATCGGTGGTGACGGCGCGCCGGGCGACGAGCATCCGACGCTCGTGGCCTGGTGGGAGAATCCGGGCACGTGGCGAGGCGACTGGTCGCGTCACGAGATCGGCCATACGATTCACGCGGTGGACCGCGTGGTCGCCGCCGATTTCAACAGCGACAGCCGGACCGACGTCGCCATCTCCGAAGAACGCTATCCCGGCGCCGAACCGGATGCGCATCTGTGGTGGTTCGAGGCAAAAGCCGCCGGCCCGCAGACGCCGTTTATCCGCCACCTGCTGATTCAGCAGTACTCCATGAACAACCTCGACACGGGCGACCTCGATGGCGACGGTGCCCCCGATCTGGTCACCTGCGAGCACAAGGGCCCGCACCTGCGCCTCCAGTGGTGGCGCAACGACGGCGCCTGCAACTTCGTCCTGCACGAGATCGACCGGGGCAAGGAAGGCCATCTCGGCGCGCGCCTGTTCGACCTCGACCGCGACGGCGATCTCGATATCGTCAGCCCCGCCTGGGACGCCTGGAAGGATTTGCACCTCTGGCGCGCCGACCGCGACGGTCCCTAGGCAGCCGATCTCGCATTTGAACTCTCACGTCGCCCTTTTTTCCGCAAAACCCCACATATTTTTGTTGACAATACAGACAACACCAGCTACAGTTAAGCGTGCTTCGCAGCCGCGAGGCGCAGCACGGCCCAGGTGGCCCCGGCAGCGGCGTGCAGGCGAGCGCTTCGCCTGCCGAACAAAGACCCGAGCGAGACGGTTACCAGACAATCTGAGGTCCTCCCATGCGAACGTGCAAAGACTGCGCCCACGTCATCTGGGACATCGGTCAATGGCTGCGCACCCTGTCGTCGGGCTGGCCGATCGGCCCATCCTGTGCGAACCACCCGGACACGCCGGGGCAGATCCGCGAGGTCCCGGCCGGTGGCCCCTGCCGCGACTTCCGCCCGAAACGAAAGCCCGTCCAGCGGGACCAGCCCCCGGCGCCGGCCGGTGACGACGTGCGCCACATCGCCCTGACCAAGGGCAAGTTCGCCATCGTCGACGCCGCCGATTTCGCGTACCTCAGCCAGTTCCGCTGGCATGCCAAGGAGACGCGGGGCCGCTTCTACGCCGCGACGATCATCGAGGGTAAATCGGTCGCGATGCATCGCCTGCTGATGAACCCGCCCAAAGGACTGGTGGTCGATCACATCGACGGCAACGGCCTGAACAACCGCCGGGCCAACCTGCGCCTCTGCACCCCGCAGCAGAACCGCCGCAACACCCGCCCAACCGGCAAGTCACCCTACGTGGGCGTCAGCCCCGCCGGCAAGCGCTGGAAGGCCAAGATCAAGCACGAAGGCCGCACCGTCTTCCTGGGCTATTTCGACGACCCCGTCGAAGCCGCCCGGGCGCGTGACGCGGCCGCCAGGCAATACCACGGCCCCTACGCCTGGCTCAACTTCCCGGAGGAACCACAGCAGCGATAGGACCAAGGGGACCGCTAGGACGCTATGGCGTCCCTGGAATTCCTCTCCTTTGTCAGCGTGTGGGCCCCTATCCCCAGGCCCAGGAGCATCCCCAATACGAGAAAACCGGCCGCTACGAAGTAGTGGAAACGACAGATATCTTGAGCGTATTCAGCAAGGGGCTCTTGCTCGATCAGCTTCGCCTCCAGTTTCGAAACGGCCTCCTGCAAGCGCCAAAAAGAAAATGCGATGATGCCGATGCAAATGACAATCGCTATCTTGATTTGTGTCAGTGTGGTCTTCCGTCTTCTTCCGCTCATTCTCTGTGTTGTCCCTCGTAATGATCTGCGCTCATCAAACGTGACTTGGGCAAGCCCCCTGGCAAAGGGCCGTTCTCGCTCCTGACTATACCGCCGTCTCGTTTCCACATCCAGAAGAACCAAGAACCCGCGGCCCATTTTGCGGGCCCGCAACTCCCCAGGCCGGAGGCGGTAGGCCGGAGCAACTCAACACTCAGAACTCAAACCGCAAAACCCAAGTCCTCCTAATCCCCCGCGCGCCAGCGCGGTACCTGCGATTCGCAGGTACCGCACCTTGGCCGGCTAATGGTTAGCGTGACCCCGTTCGGCGGCGCTCAGGACAGGCTGCGTTGCACGCCGGCGAAGCATCCGGCCGAATTCAGGATTCCGCCCCGGAATTCGCCCGGAACTGCCCAGGCCGCAGGCCGGAGCGACTCAACACTCAGAACCCAGATCTCAAAACTCAATTCCTCCTAATCCTCTGCTCGCCTCTCCCCGATAAGAGAAACAGACGGAAGCACCCTTGACGAGGCACCGTTAAATCGACAGACGGCGATTCGTCTTGAAAAAAGGACTGTATTCACCCGCGGATCGTGCGACGTTAGACCCCGAATTAGGTATACTGTCCCCTGATAGGCCGAAGTCGAAAGATCTGGTCCCGAAACGAAACGCCCCCCGAGTTCGCGACGAGATTTCTCGATCCCGATGGCCATCGGGACTCGAAATGGCGGCCACCGCCCTCCTATGTCGTAATCCCCTGCCGATCCGCAATTCACCCCCCGCGCGCCAGCGCGCTACCTGCGATTCGCAGGTACCACACCTCGGCCGGCCATCGGTCAGGGTGAGCCCGTTCGGCGGCGCTCAGGACAGGCTGCGTTGCACGCCGGCGAAGCATCCGGCCGAATTCAGGATGGCGTCGCCGGAATTCGTCTGGGCCGCAGGCCGGAGGCGGTAGGCCGGAGCAACTCAACACTCAGAACTCAAGACTCAAAAACCCAAATCCTCGTAATCCCCCGCCCGCCAGCGCGCTACCTGCGATTCGCAGGTACCACACCTCGGCCGGCCATCGGTCAGGGTGAGCCCGTCCAGCGGTGCTCAGGAGAGGCTACGTTGCACGCCGTCGACTTTGTCATCTTGAGCGGAGCGCAGCGAAGTCGAAAGATCTGGTCCCGAAACGAAACGCCCCCCGAGTTCGCGACGAGATTTCTCGACCTTGCTCGAAATGACAGCAGCCGCCCTCCTTTTTCGTAATCCCCCGCCGATCCGCAATTCACCCCCGCTCCCTCGCGCGGTACCTGCGATTCGCAGGTACCACACCTCGGCCCGCCATCGCTCAGCGTGACCCTCGTTCGGCGGTGCTCGAATCGAAAAATGTACCGCACTCCTTTAATTGCCCCGAAATGACAGCAGCCGCCCTCCTTTTTCCTAATCCCCCGTCGATCCGCCTTCATCCCCGGCCCGCCAGCGCGCTACCTGCGATTCGCAGGTACCGGACCTCGGCCGGCCATCGGTCAGGGTGAGCCCGTTCGGCGGCGCTCAGGACAGGTTGCGTTGTACGCAGTCGAAGCATCCGACCGAATTCAGTATTCCGCCCCGGAATTCGTCTGAGCCGCAGGCCGGAGGCGGTAGGCCGGAGCAACTCAACACTCAGAACTCAAACCTCAAAACCCAATTCCTCCTAATCCCCCGCCCGCCTCTCGCCGATAAGAGAAACAGACGGAAGCACCCTTGATGAGGCCAGCACCGGATTCAGAACAGATGACACATCTCGCAGAAACGGCTGGTTTGAACGCGATCTGGGTGACGCACGACTCCTAAGTTAGTTTAGTATGGCGTCCCCGAAATTCCAACGAGTACACACTTGCATTTTTTTGTTTGGCGTGTCTACAATCCGAGTCGAGACTTGACTTGTTCAGGAGGCGGGCGACAAGGGGAACTTTCTTGATGAGAGGTGCGAAAATGAGGCGAGATGAATTTCATGGTCGTGTATGGTGCTTCTGCATTTTGATCTTGGTTTGCCTGTTGCCTTGCTTTTCTGTTTCGGCACAGGAGGCGAAGGAGAAGGAAAAGAAGGTAAACCACACGTCGACATTCATGCAAGAGTGGCTCAAGACTCTGGTATCCATTGAGGTCTGGGAACCTAACGAACCTAAGGAGCCGGAGAAGGAGCCAAGCCCGATTGGATCTGGGTTCCTAGTCAAAATCCCGAACGGCCGGTGTGTGTTGGTTACGGCCAGACATGTTGCTTTTACTCTTAATCCAAAGAAGAAGACTTGGGAACAGAAGCAGAACCTGGCGTATCGGTTAAACAAGAAGGAGGGAGAAAGCGAACTCGTTCGGGAGAGATTCGTAGCTCAATACAGGGGCTCAGGATGGTTTAAGTCAGAAAAACACGATGTTGCCTGCCGCCTGATGATCGTACGGACAGGGATCTCCGACGTCAACACAATCCCATATTCCATGTTCATTAAGACGGCAGAAATCCAGGCAGGCGCACCCCTCCTAGTTGTTGGCTTTCCCCTAGGATTCAGATCCGAGGAATACGCCGTGCCTATTGTCCGCCGTGGCATGGTGGCAAGAACTGATGCCGACATAATCTTGGCCGATGCGTTCACATTTCCAGGCAATTCCGGAGGGCCAGTCATATACGCTCCGGCAACACCGCTGGGAAAGGTCTTTAGCACAAGTATTCTTCAAGACCAACGCCTTGTGGGTCTTGTCTCTGGGCACATCTCATACACCGACGTCGCCGTTAGCAGACAGACCAAGCGTCCAAGAGTCACGTTTGAAGAGAATTCCGGTCTATGCAAAGTAGTCCCAGCATCAGCGATACGTGAATTGCTCGAAAGCCCAGAGTTCAAGGCTGCGCTCGAACATGCGAAGATGTTGGACGAGATGCGCGACAGAGTGCGCGAGGGCAATCAGCCAGCTGGAGCGAGAAGCGGGAACAGGTAGCGAGTCACGTTGCGGGCAAGTGTGAAGGGAGATCGATCATGTCAAAAAAACAACAAAAGCACTGGGATGACGGTCTGAGGGAGGAATTGCAGAAGCAGATGCACAACCAAACACGCGCAGACATCATAGTCGGTGATGCACTGAATGAGAATCTTTTGGGAGACATTATTGGGCTGAAGTTGTGCGCCAAAGGACGAGACGACGTAAAAGAACGTGATGACGTTAAGAAACGTGACGACGCACTTGACTCACTGCTTAAGTCGATGAATCTGAGTAACAGAGCTAGGCTCGCCTACCTTCTGGGAATCATACCAGGGGAGACGATGCAGGACTTGCAGCAAATCCGCATCATTCGCAATCACTGGGCGCACCGAAAAGAGCCTACGCTGTCTGACAACAAACTGAAGAAAAGTGTCTCAAAGCTGTCCACAGTTGGGCAGAAGCAGAAGAACAAGGTCACGGAGGAGAACTACATGGATTTCTGTAAGGCTGCGAGAATCGAATGCTGGAAAGTTTTGCTCGTGGAATTGGACAAAGGAATCGAGGCGGTGAAAGAAAGTGAGAATCAGAGGACGCGGAAAAAGAAAGCGAACTAGTGCCGGATCAGACAAGTTAGGAAGCAGCGGACGGTTTGTTTCGATTGGGTGAAATCCGGTGGCACCTTACTCATTTCTGGCGGGGTTTCGGGGCGACAGCGGTCGCGTGAGCGGATTTGGTGGGGCAAGCCGCCACCCTACCAGTGACTACTGGAGAGCCCGAAATCCGTTTGCCTTTCCGCAGCCGCTCCGTCATAATGGATCCGGCTTGACGGAGTACCGAGAGTGACGCCGGAGCGATCCGGGAGCAGGCGGAGGCGATGCGGACGACTGTTTCGAGAGTATTCCGAGAGAGGAAATATCATCATGGGTGAGAAGCCAACATCCATCAAGAAGGCTCTCATTTGCATAGTCCTGGTGGTGCCGGCGGTACTCCTCGCCCTAAGCGCCGTGCTGGCCTTGCCGATCGGGCTTTTGGCGCTGAGTTTCCGAGTTGACTCAACACCCCAGCGTGCGCTGCTGACGCTGCCCGACGGCGTGCACGCCATCGAACACGGGCGGGTCCGACTCCCTGCCATCTGTGCGGAGTACAGCCGCGACGTGACTTATATCGCCAACGGGGTGCGGGGTAAGACGACCCCACTGCGAATCGACGGTTGCGGCGGCTACCCGATCAACTGCTACTTGATCGAAGCGGCCCGGGGCCCCTTGCTCCGCCTTGACGACGCAGTGGCCGAGCATCTGTTGGATCTGACCACCCAGACGACCTACGACGTGACGCGTGTCCGGGGCGAGCCCTACATTGGCGAACTCCGAGACGAGCGCGCTTCGGCGAGTTGGTCCATCGCAAACAGTGATCCCTCAACGCTCCGGGTCACTATCGGCGGCCTCGAAGCGAAGCCCATGACCGTCTTGACGCAAGGTGCGGCCGAGGTGTATCTGGGACGCTTCAGCGGGGAGACCGGTCAGTTCCGCTTCGTGCCGGCGAGCGAAGCCTCAGAGATCGCTATTCGCCACCACTTCGCTCGGTAAGCCAGCAGGGAATCGAAAGCCTGCGGTAGATTCTCCCGGCCCGGCCAACGTGGGGGGACACCTGTTACGGTTTGTCGCCGCGAAGTTCGCGCAGGGCTTGCAGTTGGCGCAGGATCTCGCGGTCGCGGGGACGGTTGAGGGCTTGTTTGGTTTGAATCAAGGCATCCAGCGTCAAGACACGGAGGCGTAGGCTTTCGACCTCGAACGGTTCGCTGGCCTTTTTGACGTGGGCGAAATCGCCCAGGCCTTCGATGGTGCTGAGGCAATCGAGACGACCGAGGTCGGTGTCGAGATAGAGGTTCTTGAATTCCGTGGCATTCTCGGCGGTCAGCTCCAGGGAATTAAAGGACTGCGGTACATTTTCCAGGCCGGTTTTTGAAACTGAAATCCAGTGACGCCTTACTCATTTCTGGCCCGGTTTCGGGCCGACGGCAGTCGCATGAGCGGATTTGGTGGGGCAAGCCGCCACCCTACCACTGACAGGCCAGATCGCTACGAATCGTTTTCTCTGAGCCTCTTGAGCGCATGAAGCTGCCGCAGGATCTCGCGGTCGCGGGGGCGGTTGAGGGCTTGTTTGGTTTGAATCAAGGCATCCAGCGTCAAGACACGGAGGCGTAGGCTTTCGACCTCGAACGGTTCGCTGGCCTTTTTGACGTGGGCGAAATCGCCCAGGCCTTCGATGGTGCTGAGGCAATCGAGACGACCGAGGTCGGTGTCGAGATAGAGGTTCTTGAATTCCTTGGCATTCTCGGCGGTCAACTCCAGGGGCTGGTGCCCGGGCGTCATGCGGTGAACGGGATGGATGTCGGCCAAGGCCTGCTGCAAGGCGAGCAGACTATCCGGAGCAAAGACACAGCAGATATCGATGTCCTGGGTTACGTACGTGCAGCCATGGACGATACCGGCGAAGCCCCCCACCACGACGAAGTCGAGGCCCACCTCTGCAACCCGCCTCAGAAGCCCGGCCAAATCGCTCATAGCCGCTTGGCCTTCTGCAACAGTTCGACGGTATTGAGGGCGATCTGGTGGCGGCGGAGGCGTTCGGCGACGGGCAGGGCCAGGTTGTCGCGCAGTTGGGTGATGTCGACGCCGTAGTCGGCCGCGGCTTGGATGGGGTCGAGAGCCTCGCTGGGTTTCTTCGCCTGTTTGTCGCTGATTTCTGTCGCCATGGTGCGATTCTAGCGGAAACCGGGGACAGGTACAACCTGCTGCGCAGAACGTACCAGTCCCCGTTTTCCTAGTCGCGGTTGGAATCAAAGACGCGACCGGACGCGAGTCAGAAGTTCTCTGCTGGTTTGGGCCAGCGTTTCAAAGTTGGGGAAATCCTCGCCCGGCAACTCGTAGCGAAACTGCACGGCGAAGGGATTCAGTTCCAGCAGGCTCCAAAACGTCTCAACGTCTTGGCCGTGGTCTTCGAGTAATCCCAGCAACACGTTCAGGTCGTGCGTCCTGGGATAGTCAATTCCCTGGAGAACCAGCCACGCCTTGAGGGATTTCTCGACGCTCTGCTGGAGGTGGAAGCCCGCCGCGTCTTTCTGGGGGTGCTCCGCATGCGCGAGAATCAAGGCGGCCTGATAATCCCTCTCCGCCAGCGCGAGAAGTTCCTGGGCTCCGTCACGCGGACTCATACAGGACCCTTCCTTCCCGCAAGGCTTTGCCGATGACGTGGTGGCTGGCATCCTGCCAGTGCGCGACTTCGTCTGCCGAATAGACGAGAATGTCGGTCGCGACACGGAACCGGGAAAGGCACCGCCAAATCCGCGTCGCTTCCTGGCGACGGCTCCGTTGCGGGCCAAACGGCTCGCGCTCGACAATCAGCAGATCGACGTCCGAGCCTTGGTCGGCATCGCCACGGGCCCACGAGCCGAAAAGGACAATCCGTGCGGGCTCGACCTCACGGGCGATCTCTTGGGCCATCTGGCCAATCACTTCGTCGGACACTTTCACCATAACGTGGCTGCCTCGGTTCGAAAACTCCGCTGTCTGCGTGTGGTCGCCGCCCACCGCACCTACGGGCTACGACATTTGGCGAAATCGCGAACATCCTCAGGCGATTCTACCGTCTGCCGGCGTGCGCGGCAAGCATCCGTGCGTGGCCACCGATAATGGCGAACTCGCTGTCGGCCCCCACGAGGCCGCACAGCGAGTCAATATGATCGTTCACAGTCGCCTGGCCTTCCGAAGCTTCTCAACGGTATTGAGGGCGATCTGGTGGCGGCGGAGGCGTTCGGCGACGGGCAGGGCCAGGTTGTCGCGGAGTTGCGCGATGTCGATGCCGTAATCGGCCGCGGCTTGGATGGGGTCGCGAGCCTCGCCGGGCTGCTTCGTCTGGTTGTCGCTGGTGGGTTCTGGGGTCATGGGGGTATTGTACCGGGCTGCGGTGCGGAAGCAAAGCCATAGAGCGCTGCGGCCGCCAAGTCCGGCCGGACTCCCCGGAGGGGCCATAGGTCCTATAGGTCGTATAGGTCTCATAGGACCTATTGCCTCCGGCATAGGATTTTGCTATCGTGGGGGTATGGAGCGGACTGGAGGAGAGAATTCGGATAGGTCTGATAGGTCCTATGGGACCGATAGGACGAATAGGACCCATGATGGGGAGCTGATCGGGCCTCATGGGGGGTATCGGAAGCTCAAGTCTTACAGAGGTGCGGAGATCGTTTACGATGCGACGGTGGCGTTTTGCGCGCGCTTCATCAGCCGGCGCTCGCGCACGGTCGATCAGATGGTGCAGGCGGCGCGGAGTGGTAAGCAGAATATCGCCGAGGGTAGTCAGGCGTCGGGGACTTCGAAGAAGACTGAGTTGAAGCTGGTCAGTGTGGCGCGGGCCAGTTTGGAAGAGCTGCTGCTGGACTATGAGGATTTTCTGCGCCGGCGAAACCTGCCGCTGTGGTCTAAGAACCACAGCGAGGCGAAGGCGATTCGGAGAATCGCCTATAGGTCGGATAGGTCGTATAGGTCCTATAGGACCTATGTCGAGCAGAGCTCTCCCGAAACTGCGGCTAACGCGGTGATCTGCCTGATCCATCAGACCAACTATCTCTTGGACCGGCAGCTTTCGCGCTTGGAGCAACAGTTTCTGGATGAGGGTGGCTTCGCCGAGCGGCTTTACCGCACTCGCCGGCGCGCCCGGAGGACCGGGCGGCCCTCCGCACACGGAGGGCAATAGGTCTTATACGACCTATAGGTCCTATAGGTCCTATAGGACCGATAGCGCGCCCAGCGGCCAGCGCAAAAGAAAAAGCCCGCTGCGAACAGCGGGCTTTCTATCATTCAACAAGTTCAGTTAAGCCGAGCAGCAAAAGCACCTGACTTGCGCCGGTCCTGGATAAGCTCTTGACATAATTGCCAGGAGGACAGGACCAACGTTCTAGATATCCCTAGAAAGGAGGTGATCCAGCCGCAGGTTCCCCTACGGCTACCTTGTTACGACTTAGTGCCAGTCATCGGGCTTACCGTCGGCAGACGCCTCCCTTGCGGGTTAGCAATCCGACTTCGGGTACTCCCAACTCCCATCACTTGACGGGCGGTGTGTACAAGGCTCAGGAACACATTCACCGCGTCATCGCTGATACGCGATTACTAGCGATTCCACCTTCATGCAGGCGAGTTGCCAGCCTGCAATCCGAACTGGGGCCGGGTTTTTGCGATTTGCTCCACCTCACGGTCTCGCGTCGCTCTGTCCCAGCCATTGTAGCACGTGTGAAGCCCAGGGCATAAAGGCCATGATGACTTGACGTCATCCCCACCTTCCTCCGGTTTAACACCGGCAGTCCCGTTAGAGTCCCCGGCATGACCCGCTGGCAACTAACGGCAAGGGTTTCGCTCGTTAAAGGACTTAACCCGACATCTCACGACACGAGCTGACGACAGCCATGCAGCACCTGTGCAAGTTTCACCCGAAGGCAGCCAAACCGAGTTTCCCCGGCGGCATCCAAGCATGTCAAACCCTGGTAAGGTTCTGCGCGTTGCTTCGAATTAATCCACATGCTCCACCGCTTGTGTGAGCCCCCGTCAATTCCTTTGAGTTTTAGCCTTGCGACCGTACTCCCCAGGCGGCCTACTTAACACTTTGGCTTCGGCTGTGCTGGCGTCAGAACCACCACAACCTAGTAGGCATCGTTTACGGCGTGGACTACCGGGGTATCTAATCCCGTTCGCTCCCCACGCTTTCGTGTCTCAGCGTCAGGACAAGCCCAGTGCACCGACTTCTCCACCGGCATTCCTCTTGATATCTACGCATTCCACCGCTCCACCAAGAGTTCTGCGCACCCCTACTTGCCTCAAGAAGCCCAGTTCGTCAAGCAATTCCTCGGTTAAGCCGAGGGATTTCACAAAACGCTTAAGCTTCCGCCTACACACGCTTTAAGCCCAGTGATACCGAACAACGCTTGCCACCTTCGTCTTACCGCGGCTGCTGGCACGAAGTTAGCCGTGACTTCCTCTGGGGTAGATCAATGCGCCGAAACGCACTTTCTTAGCCCTGACAGTAGTTTACATCCCGAAGGACTTCCTCCTACACGCGGCGTCGCTGGGTCAAGCTTTCGCTCATTGCCCAATATTCGTTACTGCAGCCCTCCGTGGAGGTCCGGGCAGTGTCTCAGTCCCGATGTTGCGGGCCAACCTCTCAGTCCCGCTACCCGTCATCGCCTTGGTGAGCCGTTACCTCACCAACAAGCTGATAGGAACTAGGCCGCTCCCATGCCGATAAATCTTTGATCACTCGCCTATCGACAGGTGATATTATCCAGTATTACCGCCCCTTTCGGAAAGGTGCAAGCACCTAGACGCTATCCTGAAGCACGGGGTACGTTACCTAGCCATTACTAACCCTTTCGCCACTAACCATGCGCTCGATTACTCAATTGCATGGTCCGTTCGACTTGCATGTCTTAGCCACGCCGCCAGCGTTCGTTCTGAGCCAGGATCAAACCCTTCAGTTTGATTCGTCGAATCCGCCGAAGCGGAAATCGTCTCAATAAGGCTCAACACTTTGGTATAATTCGCACCGAAAGTGCTGAAATACAAAGGTACTTCGTAAAGCCGCCGGCCCGGGGCGAATCCCGAGACAGCAGCACGCACTTTCGCTGCTCATATGGCTTAACTGTTCACTTGTCAAAGATCACGTTGTCTACCAAATCAAAGAGGTGGGCAAGCAGTCAGTCAAGGTTGCCTGTCCACCAAAGATGTTTGTATTTTACGCGGGATTTGTTCAGCGTCAACCCCTTAATCCAACAAAAATGCAAATTTTTTCCCCGCCGCCGCCAAACCGCCCTCTCGACGCCATATTGAAGCACCTCCGGCCGTAGAAGAATCTCACATTTCAGATTTCAGATCCAAGAACCATCTCCTCAGTCAACGCCAAACACCCAGCATCAAGTGCCCAACCTACAACGCCCCCGGGGCACGAATTCCGGTGGATTGACGATTGCAGACCTTGCTTCGATCTGGGACAATGCCGCTGCCAGGGAACTGGACCGAGGGAGCACTGTCATGAATGATGTGACGCGCATCCTGAATGCCATCGAGCGGGGGGAGGCCGGGGCTACGGACAGGCTGTTGCCCCTGGTCTACGAAGAACTGCGGCTGCTGGCGGCGCAGAAGCTCTCGCGGGAGGTCCCCGGGCAGACGCTCCAGGCCACCGCCCTGGTGCACGAGGCCTACCTGCGACTGGTCGATAACGGCTCCCAGGAGTGGAACAGTCGCGGCCACTTCTTCGCTGCGGCCGCCGAGGCCATGCGCCGCATCCTGGTGGAAAACGCCCGCCGCAAGCAGAGTGCCAAGCGTGGTGGCGATCGGCATCGCGTCGAACTGGACGACTGGAACCTGGCCGCCAAAACGTGCCCAGAGGATCTATTGGCCCTGGATGAGGCCCTCAGCGCCTTGGCCCGCGAAGACCCCGTCACGGCCGACCTGATCAAACTGCGCTATTTCGCCGGCCTGACTTTGGAGCAGGCAGCGGAAATACTCGAGATCTCCCCGCGCACGGCCGCCCGGTACTGGGCCTACGGCCGGGTCTGGCTGCTGCGACGGATCACTGGCTCAGACGGATCGGCGGCGCCGTAGCTTCCGTCCCCGGCCCAGCCGACCATAGGATTCTTCATCACCCGTTCATTCTTTCTGTCATAGCGCAACAGTAAAAATCGCACTGTAACGTAGAGCGTGACAAACCCAGGAGTCGAATCGTGAACACGGACCATCACGCAATCAAGGACATCTTCTGTGCAGCGCTGGAAAAGGCGACGCGGCCGGAGCGTACCGCCTATCTGGACCAAGCGTGCGCAGGCCAGCCAGAAATACGGGCACAAATTGACGAGTTGTTGCGGCTACACGAAGATGCGGGCGACTTCCTGGAAGCCCCCCTGCTCAATCCCGATGTGACACTCGGTGAATCTCCCGTCAGTGAAGCTCCGGGCACGATCATCGGGCGCTACAAGTTGCTGGAACGCATCGGCGAAGGGGGCATGGCAATGGTCTACATGGCGGAACAGGCCCGGCCGATCCGCCGCAAGGTCGCGCTGAAGATCATCAAGCTCGGGATGGACACCAAGCAGGTGATCGCCCGCTTCGAGGCCGAGCGGCAGGCCCTGGCCTTGATGGACCACCCCCATATCGCCAGAGTCTTCGATGCGGGGGCGACGGAGACGGGCCGGCCCTACTTCGTCATGGAATTGGTGACTGGCGTCTCCATTACGGAGTACTGCGATAAGAACAGGCTAAGCACCAAGGAGCGACTGGCCCTGTCTCTCCAGGTCTGTAACGCCGTGCAGCACGCCCACCAGAAGGGTATCATCCATCGCGATATCAAGCCCTCGAACGTTATGGTCACGATGCACGACGGCAAACCCGTCCCGAAGGTGATCGATTTTGGGATCGCCAAGGCCACCAACCAGCGGCTGACCGAGAAGACGCTGTTCACACGCTACGCCCACATCATTGGCACGCCGGCCTATATGAGTCCCGAGCAGGCGGAGATGAGCGATGTGGATATCGACACACGTTCGGACATCTACTCGCTGGGCGCGCTGCTGTACGAACTGCTGGCGGGGACAACGCCGTTCAGCGAACAGCACTTGCGTGAGGCAGGCTACGCGGAGATGCAGCGGGTCATCCGCGAAGAGGAGCCGACCAAACCCTCTACAAAACTCAGCACGCTGGGCGACCGCCTCACGGACGTGGCGAATCGCCGTAGTTGCAGCCCCGACCTGCTTCGCAGGGCCCTTCGCGGCGATCTGGACTGGATCGTCATGAAGTCGCTCGAAAAAGACCGCACCCAGCGTTACGGTGCGGCCGGGGAACTGGCCGCCGATATCCAACGACACCTCAGCAATGAACCCGTACTGGCCCATGCGCCGTCTACCCTGTATCGAATGCAGAAGTTTGTACGTAGGCATCGTATCCAGGTCGCCTCAGCTCTGCTATTCGCACTGGTGGTTGGACTCGTAGCGGGTATCCTATCACTTTGGAATCGCGATCGTCTGCAACTGGCTCAAACCGAATCGATCCGACATCACAGTGTCCTGGCCAGTGCGCGTGATTCCTTTGCCCGGCGAGATCTGCTGGCGTCACTGGAGGATATCGAATCCATTCTGGACAGCCCACACGTCGGTGCGCAGGCGCAGCTACTCTATGCCGGTATCCTGGTAGAAAGGCATGAGCCCAACGAGGCCGCTATCCCTCTAAACAGGCTCCTGAATTCCCAACCGGAAATCGCCGGCGCCGCACATGCCCTGCTGGCCCGGATCTACTGGAATCAGGGGCAGCATTCCGCGGAGAAGCTCTCTCAAGCGAACACGCACAGAGAAAAGGCCGAGGAACTGCTTCCCGACACCGCCGAAGCCTATTATCTGCGCGCCTTGACGGCCCAGACGATTGCCGAGACGACAGACTATCTCAATCGAGCCCTGGACCTCTCTCCGGATCACTATGAGGCCCGCTATCTACGTACCAACACCTACTACTGTGCCCGTCAGTTTTCCCTGGCTGCCGAGGACGCCCTGTGCCTGACCGTACTTCGTCCCCAAGCCGCCGAGGGATATCTGCTACGTGCCAATGCGCTACAGGAATCGGGTCACTTCGAAGAGGCCGTTGCGTGCTTTGCCCAGGCCATAGCGCGTACACCGGTGGAGGATGACCGACTGTTGGATCTGTATGACCGGCGACGGGCGTGTTACATGCAGATGGGCCGCTACGAAACGGCCTTAGCCGATGCCCGGACCTGTGTGTCCCTGTCCGGAGGCGGGAAACGTCACCTTATCGATGTGATCACAGCCCTGGTCTCACTGGGACGCCACGACGAGGCCCAAGCCGTATATAGGGAATTGGGTGAGTTCAACCACTCCGACCATCTGGAATTCTGGGCCCAGTGCAGTGCCTACGTGATCGAGACCCTCGACCAGGGCAGAGCGCTAAACCTTCCGGAGACCATGACACCGGCCTTCCTGCCCATGTTGGAAATGGAGGAAATCTACCATTCACTCGCAGAGAAAGGAAGCCGTATCATCACCCACGGATTTGGTGCCGACTGGTCGCCGGATGGCTCCAAACTGGTCTATACCATGGGTGTCCACGGTGTCAATGGTATCGCTGAATACGATCTGGCCACCGGTGAAAGCAAGCTACTGTTCGTCCCGGGACGGAATCCACGTTATTCTCCGGACGGCCAGATGATCGCCTTCGTGCGCTACCTAACGGTCTTGCCGCTGGACAGACTGGCCATGGACAGAACACTCAATCAACAGCCCCATGAGAAGAATGAACTCTGGATCATGAACAAGGACGGGACCGCACCGCACCGTTTCTGTCGCGGACAGGAGAATTACTACTGGAGTCCGGATTCCCAACGGCTCTTCTTCAGGACCTATCCCAATCTTCAAAAGAATCTATTCTCGATCTTAATAACGGACGTCAATGCAACGCCTGTTCGCATAGACAAACCCAACACGTGGCATGATCTGGTCCTGTCACCGGACTGCAAGATCATGTCCTACATCTATTCATCGACAGTCCGAATTGTCGAGTTATCCTCGCAGACACAGTTGGCGGTGTTGGACTGCCCCCTTGATATAGGGAATATAGGATGGGCGCCGCAAGGTCCGTCTTTTGTCACTCCCAGGTCGGAGTGGCTATCTTGCAGTGGTTCGGGGACGGCCCTGTGTGTGTATGATATGCAACAGGACCGGGTGAGCCAACTCCTGACGGCGCCTGACATTCAGCGGGCGTGTTGGAGCCCTGACGGCCAATGGTTGGCGTTGTCCACGGGTCCGCCCTTTTACGACATCTGGGTCCTCGACACCCAGACCCTGGGATCGGGTCAAACCCTGGAAGATTACTCCCGGGACAGGATCGATTTCTACACCCGTCGCATCGAGACCGATCCGGATCAGGCCGCCAACGATCTCAAACGCTGTCGGCATTACCAGCACCTGAATGATCTGGAGCATGCCCAAGCCGACTACCGCCAGTATCAAGCCGGGATCGGTCAAGACAGCAGCATCAATCTGGTATTCGGCGTACCGGAGAACCTGGGTCCCGGTGTCAATACATCGGGATTTGAGGATAATCCCATACCTGAGCCCAACGGCCTATCGCTCTTCTTCGCACGTTTTGGAGCTTCCGACGTGGCCCCCAGACTGGCCGTGCGCAAAACCAGGACAGATCCCTGGCAAGAGACGAGCGTTTCACCGGTTTTTGAACCGTCCTCCATCATTCCGGGTGTGACCACCGCCGACGGACTGGAACTCTACTTTTGTGCAAAAGGCCAGTATGGTGGAGGTTGCGATCTCTTCGTGAGAAGACGAGCGACTCCGGCGGATGCCTGGTCCGAACCGATCAACCTGGGGCCTGTCGTCAATGGTCCCTACAGGGAAATCTCGCCCACCATAACACCCGACGGCCTCGAGCTATACTTCTCGGATTACGCGGGAGATCAACCACCCCGTCCCGGTGGTTGTGGGCGTATGGATATATGGGTGACACGGAGGATGAGCCGGGACGCGCCTTGGGGAGAACCGGAGAATCCGGGTGCCCCTATCAACACGCCCAGCGCCGACGGAGAACCGAGCTTGTCCGCCGACGGTCTTCTCCTGTTCTTCCGCTCCGATCGGTTCGGTGGCTGTGGCGAGAATGATCTCTACGTCACCCGGCGGGCCACCCTCGCTGATCCCTGGGGCCGGCCGGAAAACCTGGGGGCCAGGGTAAACTCTCATTCACAGGAGTTTGCTTCCCATCTCTCCGCTGACGGCTCCACCCTCTACTATGGCAGCCGGCGTCCGGGCGGCTATGGGAGTGTGGACCTCTGGCGGGTTTCGGTCACCCCGGTGCAGGAATAATGAAACAGCGAGGAAACCATAGGAAGGGAAGAACGAAGAAGGAAACCCAGTGTCAGGGATCGGGTGTGGAAAGGAGAGTCAGGATCGGCGTGACCTAATCCCTGCTCTTCTTGAATAGCGACGTCTTTTGATATCCCAAAGAAGGCGTGCAGCCTTGGCGCCCAAGGTCTGCGCTGAGACACAACAAACACTATTTCTGAAAGGGCAAAACCATGAGAGAGCCAAGAGAATGGAGCCGAGAATGGATGGTCCTATGCCTGTGTGTATTGATGTTCTGCACCTCCGGTGCCTGGGCGGATTTCACCTTTGGCGAACCCGTGAATTTGGGCGCACCGATCAATACCTCCCGTCATGAAGGTCTACCCATGATTTCTTCGGACGGGTTGTCTCTGTATTTCTCGTCGAATGATCCTAGCGGTTACGGTGAGCTAGACATCATGGTAACGAAACGCAGAAGTACCAAAGACGCATGGGAACCCGCCACAAACCTGGGGCCCATCGTCAATTCGAGTGAATTAGATGGTTGGACCTGTATTTCTGCAGATGGGCTGACTCTATACTTCAGTCGCATTAAACCTGATTGGAGCAGTGCCGCCATATGGCAAACGACACGTCCCACAGTGGACGACGACTGGACCCCACCGGTGAAATTGGGGGCACCCATCAACAGTGGTGGCGAGATTTGTCCATGCATTTCCGCCAATGGTCTAGAGTTCTATTTCGTTTCGGATAGACATGGTGGAGATAATATGTACGTGTGCAAGAGAGAAAGCACTCAGGATGCCTGGAGTGAGCCCGTAGCACTCGACGTGCTGAACTCCTATTCATATGATTACGGTTTCTGCCTCTCAGCAGATGGGCTCACTATGTTCTTCTATTCATGGCGTGCCGAAGGATACGGTAAATCCGATATCTACATAACGACACGGCCAACCCTGGATGCCGACTGGTCACCACCGGTCAACATAGGCCCACCCGTCAACTCATCCTACGTTGAATTGATCCCCTGCATCTCATCCGATGGCCACACCTTGTACTTCAGCGAGAATCCCAATTTTCCTCCTTCCCGACCCGGGGGTATGGGCGGCGATGATATCTGGACCGCATCGATCGATCCCATCGTCGACTTCAACGGTGACGGCATCGTCGACCTGGCTGACCTCAGCATCCTGATCGAGCGTTGGGACACGGACGATTCCGTCTGCGACATCGGCCCCATGCCCTGGGGTGACGGCGTCGTGGATGGGCGAGACCTCCTCGTTCTGGCCGAGTCCATGGTGGAGACGTCCGACCAGAAGTAGGCTCGACAGTCTTCATTCGTTCATTGGAGATGTGACCAGATAACAAAAGAAGGCGTGCAGCCTTGGCGCCCAAGGTCTGCGCTGAAGAACAGCAAACACCAGTTTTGAAAGGGTAGAACCATGAGAGAACGAAAAGAATGGAAGCGAGACTGGATGCTACTGGGCCTGTGGGTGTTGATGTCCTGCGCCTCCGGTGCCTGGGCGGATCTCACCTTTGGCGAACCCGTAAATCTGAAAATCGGGGGACAGTTTGGAATGGCGGTCCGTTAAGAGACACGCGACGTATGGAATCCTCGCTTCTGACCTGAGAACGGGGCTCAGATCGACGAGAATACCCTTAACGGACCGCCATTCGGGACAGTTTACTCATTTCGGCATTGGATTGGGTGTGATCGGCGCAGACGCTTTCGCGGCGGAAGGACTTGGTTGGTCGTGGACCATCGGGGCGAGGCAACGCCTGGTGGCGTCACTGCGGACGGGGGGAATTGCGGGCTTGGGATTGACCAGGGATTATTGATGGTTGATTATTTCACAGCGGCGCTGGCGCCGGCTCGGATTGCAGTTGCTACGGCCTGCGGCCTGGCGCCCGTTGGGATTTGCTATTGACTATTTTGTATTGGGTATCTCGTATTGCGTATTGCGTTTTCTGTCGTCTGCCCTCTGTGCTCCGTTCTCCGTCTTCTGTCTTCTCAGTAGTCCTTGAAGGGTTTCATCCAATCGGGCCAGACGGGCAGGCCGCGTTCGGTGATGTCTTTGTCCCACTCGCGGTGCCAGCGCAGGCGCCACAGCTCTTTCAGGCCCGTCTTGCGCACGGAGAAATCGACGAACAGGCAGTTGAGAAAACCGGTGTGGCGATTCATACAAAAGCGGCGCATGTTGTCGCCGACGCCAGTGTTGAATTCGCCATCGAAGGTGGGCGGCTCGTCCCACGCTTCCGGCCAGCCGTCCAGGCGGTTGGCGCCCAGGAACAGTGGAATGTAGCCGGCGCCGCGCACGTTCTTGGTCTTCCAGTGTTTGTGCTCGCCCTGGCGGGCGTTGGTCTCGATCCAGCCGTTGATGCCGTAGCTGCCGTGGTCGCGGCCATAGTTGCTGTCGAACCACCAGGCGGTGTCGTGGCCCCAGAGGCCCACGTCGTCGGCATGCCGGGTCGCCGAGGGACAGTAGAACAGGTCCGTCTCGTTGACGTCGCCGAAATAGGGACGCAGGACGATGATCCAGTGGTGGCCCTGGTCGAGCCCCCGCTGAAATTCGCCATTGTACTCCTCGGTATACATCGAGAAGAACAAGCCCCACTGCTTGAGGTTGGACATGCACGCCACGGCTCGCGCCTGCTTCTTGACGCGCTGCAGGGCCGGCATCAGGATCGCCATCAGCAGCGCGATGATGGCAATCACAACGAGCAGCTCGATCAGGGTGAATCCTTTTCTCTTGACCATAAACCCCGCCCTATGTCCTCATCGATGTCCCGGGCGAGCCGGCCGGCCCCCCCGCTCTGCGGTTACGGCCAGATTTGTTCGTCCCGCCACTGGCCGGCCAGTGCCGCGAAGTCCTTCAGATCGATCGAGCGCGCGTTCTCCGGCTCGCCGTCGTAGAGCTCGGCCGGCGAGGCAATGGGCACGTACAACGCGCCGTCACCTGGCGTCAGATCGGCCAGATAGCGGACCTCGTCGACCGACAAAGCGCGACTGTAGATGCGAACGTCGTCGATCAGGCCGTTCCACTGCCGACCGGTGGCCTCGGAGTTCTCGCCCAGATAGACCCGCTCGATGTTGGGTGCAATGGGACCCGAGGTCGCCACAGCGCCGTCTTCGATGCCGTCAACATAAAGCCGCGCGATGGTCCCGTCGTACGTGCCCGCGACGTGGTGCCATCGGCCATCGTTGACGTTGATCTGGCCGTTGACGCGCAGGTCGGGCGTCGGGCCATTGCAGCGCCAGTGGAGGTTGTCGGTAGTCTGGTTGCGACTCAAACGCCAGGAGCTGTCGCCCTTGGCGACGATGGTCTGATAGTTCTTATCGAAGACGTCCACACTGATCCAGGCCGCCACGGTGATTGCGTCCGTGATGGTGTCGAAGGCCACGTTGTTCGTGCAATCGACGAAGGCATCACCACCAAAACGCAGGGCGCTGCCCGTCGCACCGTCGACGGTGACCGGATTGCCATTGATGGTCCCATGCAAACTCGCCCCGGCACTGTTGCGGACGTCTCCGTCCAGCGGATAGTGCGCCAGCAGGTCGGTGTCAGCCGGCGCCGCGGGCGAGGTCGCGAGGGTGCGATCGGCGGTCAGCCAGTCGCCCGCCATGATTTGCAGGTCGCGAGAGTCGACGCGGCAATCGCCGTTCAGATCGGCGGCGGGGCTGAGCAACGACGCGACGCAGCGCCGCGGCACCAGCCGCAAATCGTCGAGGTAGAGCAAGCCGCTACCACCGGCGCTCTGATCACCGACGCGCAACACCACCTTCGCTACGCGCGTCAGATCCACACCATCAGCACCGAAGGCGCCCAGATCGACATTCCACTCATGCCACCAGGCTTCGGTCAGCATCTGGGCCGACTCTTCATAGCGAACCGTCGCGACGTGCCCCGAAGCATCCTCCAGCGCCAAGGCCAGCTCGTCGTTGGCGCTTGGCGCGCCGGCCGGATCGCCCTGGAAGTACAGGACCAGCGCGGCGATGCCGTACGCGGTCCAATCCTGAGGGACGTCAAAGGTTCGCTCGGCAGCCGAATAGAATGGAGCGACGGTGTTGTCATAGGCCAGGGGCATGGATTGCCCACCACTGTGGACCATGGTCTGCTCTGCAAAGGGCGCTTCGAGGTAACCAACCGTCGAGCCGGTCTCGTTGACCCAGCCATCGATCCAGGTGTCGAAGATCGCATGGTCGGCGTCATCATACGCCTCGAAATCATCCACAACGAGATACGGCGGTGTGGTGAACGTCCAGATCGGCCCGACCCATGTGACGGGCGTCGCGGCCTCGTTGACTTCGTTCACCTGCCAGTAATACGTCTGGCCCAACGCCAGGTCGGCAGCGTCCAGCGCGGCGTGGCTGACCGTGGTCACGGGGGCTGTTCCGCTAACCACCGCGGCGCGGTCGGTGCTCAGACGCACGTCATGCGCCATCGCCTCGCGCCCGGCCCGCCAGCTCAACTGCACCTGGGGACCGACGTCGGTTGCGCCGGTAGCAGGCACTGGCTGCCGCGCGTGTACGGGGATGTGGAAGAACCGCACCTCGCTGAGACCGTATTGAGGCAGCGCGCCCCAACCGCTGTTGACGAGCAGGCGGACATAGCGGGCGGCCACGCCGGCCAGATCCACCGTTGTGTTGTGGGCATAGCCCGCCTGCGCCGAGCCCTGGGCAAACTGCACCTCGCCCGGCGCCGTCCACTCGGCCCCGTCCTGTGAATACTCGACCGTCACGTCCTTGAGTCCGAACCCCAGCACCGGCTCGAACGTCACGTTGTAGTTCCAGACCCACATTTCATGCAATTTGTAGACGCGGTCAAACTCGTACTGGATCCAAGTCGGTTGCGGTCCGGCCGGATCGCTGAGCCACATCGCGGTGTTCTCGGTGGAATGCAGATCGTCATCGCTCAGCCCCGAGCCATTGACAGTGTTCTCCGGCCCCGCGCCGGCGGTGGCGCTGGAGGCCGTCGCCGCGATCGCCTCGATCCGATGGGAGAAGGGTTCGGTGGTGAAGCTCCAGACGTCCCCGATGTGCCAACCACCAGCACCGTCGGCTTCATCGACGCGCCAGTAATACGTCGTGCTGTAGGCGAGGCGCTCGGCTAGATCGGCTGAATTGAATTCGGGATCGCTGGTCACGCCGCGCAGCGCCGCGGCCGTGCCATCGTTGACGTCGGCGAAACTGGTCCCAAAGTAGACGCGGTGCCCGTCGACGGTCGGCACCTGCTCGCCAGGGACCCAACCGAGCACGACCTCGCGCGGCACATCCGTCGCTTCGTGCGCCGGCTGCGGCGACGAGGCTTTCTCCGGCGGCGCTTCCACGTCGATCTCGAAACCGTTGAGAAACGCCTCGTTGTGGACACCATCGTTGTTATCGGCGAACGTCAGGGTGATGTCGCCGGCTCCGTCGCTACGAAACGTGAACGTCACCGCAGCGCCCACACCTGGATTCGGTCCCCAGGTCTGCTGGAAATGGTCGGCCACCAGCCGCGTCCCGTCGGCGTCGGTCACGGTAATGTTGAGCGTCCCATCGTCATTTTCCACGTCTTCCAGTGGGTCGTGATGGTAGGTCGTGATTCGGTACACCCCACTCGCCAGATTCCGGATCACCATGTCGAACGGATCCGCTTCTTTGAAAGCGTCATCCAGAACATCGTGAAGCGGAACCGTCTCGTCGACCTGGGCCCGGTTGCGGCTGTCGATCTTGACGAAGTCGATCGTGAAATCATCGTCGAAATCCGCCTCGTTGAGGAACTGCCGGGAGACGTTGCTGTTGCCCAGGCGGTCCCCCCCGGTATTCCAGTCAATCCACCCGGCCTCCACATCGCCATTCTGAGAAAGGTCCACCTGCAGCGGCGCCGCCCCGACCGCGGCAGCCATCAATGCGATCGCGATACCGATTGTCATTCTGCGAACCATGCCTACTCACCTCCAACCAAGATGCACCAACGTATCTTCAACGGGAAAGAGATCAGCTTAATCCGGTTATGTCCAGGAGCAGGACAGCGCAGTGAATGCCTTCCCGCGACCATCGGCGATTTGCAGAGAACTGCCGGAAGACGCGAGGCGCGGCAGAAATGGTGCCCCGGACGAGCAGTTGGCTAAGGTGTTCCACGTGCGCAGCAACCCGATCATAAGCCTGTTTGACCTCCGATACCAAGCCCTCTCGGACGTCCTCGCGATCCTCACCTCGATGGCGCTGGGCAGCGACTCACGTCGCCTGCCAGGCTGCCGCTGGTGGGCGGCCCCAGATCAACGAGAAAGGGCGATCACCCGAACGAATCAAGGTCCAACCAGCCACGGGGCTCATTATACCGCACGACGCCGGTGAATGCAATCACTCGGAGCTCCGGAGACGAACTGGACAGTGTTTTATCGCCCTTTGCCCAACGTCTGCTTGGATTGTTTCAATAGAAACGGGACCTGCGCGCCTTTGCATCGCAGGTCCCGTTGGGTTCTGTTGGGTCGCCGTTGGCCTTACGGCGTGGTGCCGATCAGTTCGATCTCGGCGATCTGCATGCTGTTGGCAGCCGCCGCATCGCGGACGGTCGGGAAGAGCACCTGGTAATGGGCGTAGGCCGCGTCGTTTTCGAACGTGATCGCGGTCTCGTTCTTGGCCAGGCGGGGCCAGGCCGTCGCACCGATGAAGTCGGCGATGTCGCCACTGGCGATCAGCGTGTAGGGCCCATCGATACTGTCGTTGGAGCCATACAACTCGAAGGCCGCCGGGTCGCGTTCGGGCGCGTCGTTGGCGGTGGTGAACGTGATGCCCGTGACCACCGTAGCGCCGGCCGCCGGGGTGACCTGAATGCCGGTAGGCTCGGCGTTGCCTTTGAAGTGCAGAAACTTCGTGGCGGTGTCGTCATCGAGCGCCAGGTCCGGCGTCTCGCCTTCGGGCCAGCCGTTGTCGCTGCCCCCGGTAGTGACGCCATCGTTGGGCACCCCCTGGACAGCATCGCCGGCCGCGGTGACATCGGGGAACTTGTGGTAGGCGAGGACTTCGGGATAGAGCCGGATGTCGTCGATATACAGAATGCCGCTGGCCCCGGCGCCCTCGATGCCGATCGTCAACGAACGGACGTTGTGCATACTCATGCTGCTGATGGCCAGGTTGATACTCCACAGGTGCCAGCTCGGGTCGGTCAGGTTGCCGGCGCTGCCATCGTAGTCGACCCGTGCACCATTGATCGTGACGTAGAACTGACCGGGGGAATTGCCGGGATCGCCATAGAAGTACAACACCAGGCTCTGGATGCCGCTGGCGGTCCAGTCCTGATTCAGCGCGAGATCCGCCTCGGAGGTGTCGACGTCGGCATTGTCATACCGCAGCGGCATCGACTGCCCGCCGCTGTGGACGATCTCCTGCTCGGCAAACGGTGCTTCGAGATAACCGACGGTCGAGCCGGTCTCGTTGGTCCAGCCATCGATCCACGTCTCGTAGACCACGTTGTCCTCATCGTTGTAGCTCTCGAAGTCATCGACCACGAGATAGTCCTGAGCCGCGAAGCTCCAGAGCGAACCGGGCCAAACCTGACCGTCGGCGCCGGTCTCGTCGACCTGCCAGTAGTAGGTGACACCCAGATCGAGACCGCCTGGATCGTAGCTGTCGGTAGCGGGCGTGTCCGCCAATTCCAGAGCGTCGGGATCGGTGCCGAAGTAGACCTCGTGCGTCGCGGCGTCGCGGCCGCCTCGCCAGGCCAAGGGGGTCGTGACATCGACGCCGGTCGCGCCGTCGGCCGGCTGCGGCTCGCGGGCGTGGGCGGGAATGTAGAGGAAGCGGACCTCGCTCAGGCCGTACTGGCCGATGGCACTCCAGCCACTATTGACCGTCAGGCGAACGAACTTCGCCGCGGCGCCCTGGAAATCGATCGTGGTGTTGGCCGTGTAGGTGGCCCGGGCGGTGGCCTGGTTCAACTGCACCTCGCCCAGCGGCGTCCAGTCGGTCCCGTTCGTGGAATATTCGACGGTGACGTCCTTGAGGCCGAAGCCCAGCAGCAGCTCGAACTGGACGTTGTAGTTCCAGACCAGCATCTGGTGCAATCGGTAAACGCGGTCGAACTCGTACTGGATATGGAAGGGTTCGGCGCCGGGCACGGCGAGCCACATGTCGGTGCTGGCGATCGAGTGCTGATCGTCGGCGTTCAAGCCGGAGCCGTCGACGGTCCGCTCGGGCCCTTCGCCTGCGGCCGAGGTACCGTTGGACGTGGCGATGATATTCGTCACGGCATACGCGAACGGTTCAGCCGTGAAGCTCCAGACGTCGCCCTTGTAGATCGTATTATCCGGCGCGGCGTTGACTTCATCCACGCGCCAGTAGTACGTGGTTCCGAAATCGAGGGTCGCGTCCGGCGTGTAGGAGGTCGCTGTCTGGCCTTCGCTGACGAGCGTGCCCATCGGGTTGGAGCGGCCGGCATCGTTGACGTCGGTGAAGCTGGTGCCGACATAGACATCGTGACTGGCGGCAAACTCACCCGACGTCCAGCCCAACGTCACGTCCGGCCGCACATCGGTGGCTTCATCGGCCGGGACCGGGTCAGAGGCCTGAGCCAAGGCGGTGGCATCCATGAGCGTGAGAACCTCAGCCTGCGACAGCGCCCGGCTGTAGATGCGGACATCGTCCAACAACCCATTGAGATACTCGCCATCCGGGCTGCTCAGCCGAACCATCGAGCCGGCGGTCAGCGTGCCGCTCGGTGTCAGGCTGGCAATCTCCTGCCCGTCGAGATACAGACGCTGGGTGTCTCCGTCCCAGGTTCCCGTGACAAAGCGCCATTCGCCCTCGGTGAGGACGTCGGGCACGTAGATGTGTGAGAAACCACCGCCGATCGTGGCGTAGAAGTGCAGCCGGTCGTCGGAGTTGCGGCGAATCACCGCCGCTTCCGGGCCCATCGTCACATAGCGCTCGACCTGACCGCTGGCGAACGTATCGTGCCAGACCCAGGTGCTGAGCGTAATCGCGTTCTCGCTGAAGCTGAAACTCGTATCGCTGCCATAGCCCTCGCCATGGAAATGGACCGCCCCACCGATCATGCCCTCCTCCCAGGTGGTATTGACCATTTCGATGTCGGGGCCCTGACCGGAAGCATCCCGCGCGGTGGTGCCGGACGTTTCATCGAACTTCCACCAGCCAACCAGACTCGAGTCGACCTGGGCCATCACCACCGGGGTCGAGCTGAAAACCAAGAGCGAAAGGAGCCCGAGAAATGATCGCTTGCACATGACAGATCCTCCTTCAGACAGACTGAACCCTGTGATTGCCTCTCGGCCGCACGCCGAAAACGCCGATTCCTCACCTCACCGCTGCCAAACCAGAAATCAGAACGCGGAAACGGCGCGAGAGAACCACCTTGATGATTGCTGCACATCGACATGCGATAGCATGCTCGGCCATATCCGCTCCTCGGTAGACTCAGGACGGGGCAGCGCGACGCCAAATGGTCAGCGCCAACCGAAAACCCGTCCCTATGATTTGTATCACATTCCCAGGCCCCAGTTCAACAACAATTCCCAAGCCTTCGATGGTCGAGCCGGGCGGCGCCCCACGAACAACGAGGCACGGTATATATAGCACAGTGGAAAACTGCCGGCAGATCTTGTATCGTGCTGAGACCGTAAGCATGGCGGCTCCATGCGTCAGAACCCGTGCCGCAATAGCATAAAACCGGTTTGTTGAAGAATTTGACAGGGGGAATTATGGCAGACTTGCAGAAGAGTAGTGTTTTCGTTCGCTCCAGCGTGGGCGGTATCAAGGAGATCATCGACCCGCTGCTCGGCATCTTGACCGCGGCGATCAACGAGGGGGCAACCGACATTCATGTGGACCCCTCCGAGGACGGAAAGCACGTGCGCTACCGTGTGGACGGGGTCATTCATGACAAGGCCCCGCTTCCCATGGCCCTGCGCCAGCGCCTCCTGAATCAGGTCAAGGTGCTCATCGATCTGGATATCGACAAGTCCTTCGTTCCCGAAGAGGGCTTCGTTTCCCTGGAGATCGATGGGGTGCAACATGACGTGCGCGTGACGATCGCGCCGATTGGTGACCGCGAAGCCATTCACTTTCGCTTTCTCTCGTCGGCCCGCAATCTGCGTGATTTGGACCAGATCGGCATGGGACAGGACGATCTGGAGACCGTCCAACGCGTCATCGATGCACCGTACGGAATGATCCTGGTGGCCGGCGGCACCGGCTCCGGCAAGACCACCACCCTGTACTCTCTGGCAAACATGCTCCGAGAAAGAAAACGGGTGGTCACGTCCATCGAAGATCCGGTAGAGTTTCGCTTGCCCCACGTCCGACAGTTGGAAGTCAGGGAGAAGCATGGTTTCACCATGTACGACGGCCTGCGCATCATTCTGCGCATGGATCCCGATGTCATCATGATTGGTGAAATTCGCGACCGTCAATCAGCGACCACCGCGGCCCGCGCGGGACTATCCGGACAACTGGTGATGGCGACCCTGCACGCACGGCATCCCGGCATGGCGATTGATGCCCTGACCAATATGGAAGTCCCGCGCTATGTGATTGGCGGTGCCTTGCGCCTGATCGTCCAGCAAAATCTGGTCTTGCGGGTGTGCCAGCAATGTGCCAAAGAGGTGGAATTGACCGGTGCCGCGCGTGAGCTGTTTGAGGCGCACCAGGTACCTGTTCCGGAGACGGTCCGGGAGGCAGTTGGTTGTCCGGAATGCGGCGACTACGGACACAAGGGGCGCATTGCCGTGTTCGAGCTGACGCCGATCAATCGGGCGCTGGGCCAAGACATTGCCGCCGGCCTCGGCGCCAAGGACTTGACACCGCGCTTCCAGGAGATGCGCCGTCGTTCCATACAGCAGGACATCCTGCACAAGGTTGCCGACGGTTTGGTGTCATTCGACGCCGGCCAACGCCTGCTCCGAAGTCTGGACGACTCGGATTGACCGAGCCCGCCCCACGGATCCGCTCTCAGGCCACCAGAAAAAGGCTGATCACTGCTCTTTGAGCTTACTGAGGATGTCGTTCGAGACGGGGAAGGCCGTGCCGTGACGGACGCCGGGCGGAAACGAGAGCCGGTCCGCGATCGATTCCCAGGTCTTCAGGTCCTGGGAGCGCGAACCTTCCATTCGGTGGCGGCGGTAGGCGTCGTAATAGACGTACCAAGTGTCACCGATCCGCAACGCGGTCGGGCCCTCGACCCAGTCCGGCGTGAACGGCTGCGACGCGGGACTGTACGGCCCTTCGGCCTTATCGGCCGTGGCGATGCGAATGTCCTTCTTCGCAACGGGCGCTTTTGTCTCGTCCTTAATGAACATGACATAAGTGTCACTGTCCCGGACGATCGTTGCGTCGATACAGTTGAAGCCATCGTCATAAAACAGCTTCGTGTCCGTATACGTCTCGAAATCGGAGGTGGTGACGTAGTAGATGCGGTGATTGAGCACGACGCCTTCGCTGCGGTCGCCCGCGACTTGTTCGGTCTCGGGGAAGCGGCCCGGGATCGTGGTGGACCAATAAATCAGGTACTTCTGCGTCGGCGCATCGTAGTAGATTTCCGGCGCCCAGCAGTTAACCGCGTTCGGCTCGTGGCCCATGACGCGCAGCCATTGCTGCTCGGACCAGTGGATCAGGTCCTTCGAGTGGGCCAGGCCGATGCCTTTGTCGCGCCAGCCCGAGGTCCAGACCATGTGGAACGTCCCGTCCGGCCCCTGGCAAATACACGGGTCGCGCATCAGTTTGGTCCCCACCTTCGGCGTGAGGAACGACTGATCGTTCTTCAATGTCGTCCAGGTCAGGCCGTCGGTGCTACAGGCGAAGTGCAGGCCATCCTCACCGTTGCCTTTGAAGTAAGAAAACAAGTACGGCTGCCCCACCGCCATCGGGACCCACGCCGCGGCCATCACCATCAACGCCACCATCGCTCGCATCATCATCCTGCCTTTCATCACAAATACGACACTGTCGAGACCATCGTATCGGCCGAGGGACTGAACTGCAACCGGTACCGCCGGGCAAATATCTCGCAACGACGGGAAACTCATCATTGAAAGTAGGCCGGTTCGACGATATACAGAAGGGGCAATATCACAAAACGGGGTCTGGGAACTCGAACATGAAATACGAATACCTTCATCCGCGCGACGAGCTGGTGCTCACGATGCAGCGGATCTACCGGTACAAGATGACGACGACGTCCGGCGGGAATCTGTCGATCCTCGACGAGAACGGGGACATGTGGATCACGCCGACGGGGGTGGACAAGGGCACGCTGACGCCCAACGACATCATGTGCGTGCGGGCCGACGGCAGGATCGAGGGGCTGCACCGCCCTTCTTCGGAATATCCCTTCCACAAGGCGATCTACGCGGTGCGTCGCGACCTCAAGGCGATCGTGCACGCGCATCCGATGGCGTTGGTGGCGTTCAGCATCGCGCATAAGGTGCCCGACACGCGGCTGTTCCATCAGGCCTGGCGCTCGAATGGGCAGGTGGGGTTTGCCCCTTACGGCGTCCCGGGCAGTGAAGACCTGGGCAAGAAGATCGCGCAAAAATACACCGAGGGGTTCGACAGTGTCATTTTGGAAAACCACGGCGTCTGCTGCGGCGGGCAGACCCTCCAGGACGCCTTCCAGAAGTTCGAAACGCTGGAGATGTGCTGCAAGGTTCTGATCAAGGCCCACACGCTGGGCGAGCCGACCTATCTGACCGATCAGCAACTCCAGCTCCAGAGCAAGAGCAATGTCCCGCTGGAGGCCTTCGAGTACGACCCCAGCATGATGGGCATTCGCGAGAAAGAGCTGCGCAATCAACTCTGCACGTTCATCGAGCGGGGTTATCGCCAGCGTCTGCTGACCACGACGACCGGGACGTTCTCGGCGCGGATCGACAGCGAGAAGTTCCTGATCACGCCGTATCCGCTCGACCGCCACTCGGTCCTGCCCGAAGACCTCGTCATGATCCGCAAAGGTAAGACGGAGTTTGGCAAGCACCCCAGCCGGGCCGTCGCAGCGCATCAGGCGATCTACAAGGCCCACCCGGACGTGATGGCGATCGTCAACGCCTGCCCGATCAATGCGATGGCCTTTAGTGTGTGCCACCGCACCATCGACACCTACACGATTCCCGAGAGCTACGTTTTCGTCCGCGAGGTGGGGCTGCTGCCCTTCGAAACCGTGTACAATGATTTCGGGCGGCTGGCGCAGATGCTCGCGCTGCAAAGCCCGGCGGCCGTCCTCTGCAACACGGGCGTCATGGTCGTCGGTGACAGCGTCCTGGCCGCCTTCGACAAGCTGGAGGTATTGGAGTGTTCGGCTGAGGCGGTGCTCGACGCCCAACCCATCGGCGGGCACGTGGCCATGAGCCAGGACATCATCGACGAGTTGAGCGACGCGTTCGGTCTCAAGCCGCCCCAACCTTAGGAGACAATCCCGTGGAAACGAGCAAGATGACACGACGCGAATTTCTGAGAACCGTCGGCGTAGCCGGCGCGGCCATGGCAACGGGCGCCGCTTGCGTCACTCGGGCCCAGTCCCAACGTCACCGGCCCAACATCTTGTTCATCATGTCGGACGATCACTGCGCCCAGGCCATCGGGGCTTATGCCTCGCGCCTGGCGTCGCTGAATCCGACACCGACGATCGATCGCCTGGCGGCCGAAGGGATGCGGTTCGAAAACGCGTTCTGCACCAATTCGATCTGCACGCCGAGCCGGGCCACGATCATGACGGGCCAGTACAGCCAGACCAACGGCGTGCTCACCCTCGACGAACGTCTGTCGCCCGAGCGTCATACGCTGGCCATCGAGATGAAGAAGGCGGGCTACCAAACCGCCATGATCGGCAAGTGGCATCTCAAGGATGAGCCCGCCCAGTTCGATTACTACAAGGTCCTACCCGGTCAGGGCAAGTACTTCGACCCCGAGTTCCGTGAGAAGGGCAAAGGCCCCTGGCGGAAGAACGTGGTCAAACACCAGGGGCATTCCAGTGACGTCATCACCGACATCGCGTTGGAGTGGTTCGATGAAAAACGCGAGGCGGAAACGCCCTTCTTCATGATGCTGCACTACAAAGCGCCGCATGACATGTTCGAATACGCGCCGCGCTATGAGAGCTACCTGGCTGACACCGAGATCCCGGAGCCCGAAAGTCTGTACCACCAACCCGACTTCGGGTCGGTCGCCACGCGGGGCGAGAACGATTCGCTACTCGGCCGGATCGGCACCTCGGTCTCGAAACGCCATCCCTACCGCAACTACGGTCAGGACTTCAAGGTCGATCCGAACCTGCCCGACAAGGAATACACGCACCAGGCCTACCAGGCCTATCTGAAGAAGTACCTGCGCTGCGTCAAAGGCGTCGACGACAACCTGGCCCGCCTGTTCGCCTTCCTGCGCGAGCAGAACCTGATGGACAACACGGTCATCCTCTACACGGGCGATCAGGGCTTCATGCTGGGCGAGCACGATTACATCGACAAGCGCTGGATGTACGAGGAGTCGATGCGGATGCCCTTGCTGGTACGCTATCCGAAGCTGATTGCGGCCGGCGCGCGGACCGATCTGCTGGTCAACAATGCCGACTTTGCGCCGACGATGCTGGAATTGGCGGGGGCCAGGGTACCCGAGCCGATGCAGGGCCGCAGCTTCGCGGCGGCGCTGGCCGGTCAAGAGCCGGCCAACTGGCGGACGGCCACCTATTACCGCTATTGGATGCACCTGACGCATCACGATATCCCGGCCCACTTCGGCATTCGCACGAAGCGGTACAAGTTGATCTTCTATTACGGCCGGGCCCTGCCCCAGTACCGCGGCAGGAAATCCATGAGCTGGAAGCCGGTATCCTATCTGGTCGAACCGACACCGCCCGGCTGGGAGTTCTACGATCTCCAGAACGACCCGAAGGAGTTGGTCAACCAATACGCCAATCCGAAGTACGCCGACCGGATCGCCCAACTCAAAGAGCAGTTGCGGCGCGAGCGGGAGCAACTGAACGAAACCGACGAGAAGTATCCTGATTTTCAAGACGTGATCGACAAGCACTGGAATGACTGACATCGAGCGACGGATCGCAACTTGCATGAGCACGGCGCGGGGACGGCGTGGGACCGCGCGCAGAGCGGCGCTGGTCACGACCCTGGCCGGTGTGGCCGGGCTGCTGGCCGGCTGTGGCTACCAGCCCAACCTGTACGACGAGCACGGCATCGGCCGACCGCGACCGCGCGTGGGACGCTACGCGACCGACACGATTGGCGGCGCGTCCTGGCGTGATCCCAACCTCCTGGGCGCCCACGGCTACTACAACAGCCTCCTGGAAGGTGACGGCATCGTCTATACCTGCCGCGCCGGCCACATCGATATTGCCCACACGCGCAAGTCCGCTGACTGGACGGCGTACATCGCCGAGCGGACGTACGCGATGATCAAGAACGGCCAGACGCGCCTCTCGCTGGTCCTCTCCGACCCGGTGCGCTATTCGATGACCCTGAACTACCCGTGCGACTGGGACGACCGCCCGGCCGAGGAGCGGGACGAGCTGGCCCGCGAAGCCGCGATCGCACTGGGGCAATACGTCTCGTATCTCGGCAGTATCTGGCACGAGATCATCACCTGGTTCGGCTACCGCAACGTACCGATCTACGGCGAATTCCCTTCGTCGTTTTCCTGGGAAGACAGCTTCTCCGATCTGCTGGGCACGCACCTCGGCGCCGCGGCCTTGCGCGACCCGGAGCACTCGTTCGACAAGGCCATGACGTTGGCCCTCAAGAAGGAGATGGACAAGCTCGGGGCCCAGCCGACCAAGATCGCGCTGGACGCGTCGCGGACCGTGAAGGGCCAGTGGTATTCACCAGGCTTTCTGTTTCTGCTGGAGATGAAGAAGCGCAACCTGGACATCGGTCTCGATGACGGGCACATCACGCCCTGGATTATTCGAGGAGTCGAAGGATGTCCAGAGGCCGAACCTCTGTCGTATGCTGTGCCCACGCTGGCGCCGGTATTCGAACTGGGATTCTGGGTCAAGGTGGAGATCAAGCCGGGCGGGCTGGAGCGCGACCACCTGCTGGAGGCCGCCTATCCCGGGCTGGCGAACCGGCCGCGGACGATCGTGCCGGCCGTGCATTTTCACCCCATCATGGAGCACATTCGCACCGAGGCGGTGGCGAAATACGGCCCCGACGTCGATACCCCCTGGCCCGAAGACGGGCCGGAGCCCAACAGCCCGGTCGCCGCCGAGAGCAGCAGCCACCCGACCGAGCACACCCCTTAGCCCCCCTGCTCCCGGCAACGAGCAGAAGTCCCCAAGAAAAACCGGCATCTTCTCGAAGCGCGGCTGTAACCCCACTCATGCCGGCAGCCACTACCTCGCTGAGCGGCTCACACAACCGCTTGTCCAAGTCGACGGCCAGGGGTCGCCTGCGATTCGCTCCGGCAGCAGCGACCCCACTGGCCTACCGCCGTCGTCCTCCGGGACGGAGGCCGACCTGCCCGCCGCCCGGCACACTCCTCTCTGTCCGGGTTGCTCTCTTCTGGCAGCCCCCTGCTCAGTCAAGAACGATGCCGCAACGTCGCCATCGGTCATCGAACTCCTCGCGCGTCATCTCCACCCGGCCCTTGAGCGGGTCCCCCACCACCACGGTCGTCTCCGTGACCTCCAGCACCGTGACGAAATGATCGATCAGAAAGGCAAACTTCACGATGGCCACGACCGGTACGCAAGGCTTCAATTCGCTGATGTCACGGAAGTAAACCTGCCGGCAGGCCACGCCGTAGCGCTGCTGCATCACCTGACACAACACATCGGGCTGCGTCCCCGTGAAGCGGGTGGTATGGGCCAGGATCGCGAGTTCCCCTTCCTCGGCTCGGACGCCCTTGCTGTGCAGCGCCGTCACGGCTGCGGCCGGACCGCAGGTGTAGCCATTGCTCTGGATGCAGACGCCGTCGGTGTCGATGAGCGTCTTGACGTCCCGCAGTTGCCGATAGTTGAACGCGGGCATCAGAAACGCCATCACCGACTGGCTGATGACGCAGACGACCATGAAGCAGGCGATCACGATCCGGTCGCGCCGGTGCCGCAGGCGCGACAGTGGCGTCGTCAGCAGCATCGTGCAAACCAGCGCCAGCAGCGCGAACTCGGTGCGCCCCGCCATGATCGCCCGCACGGGCCAGTACAACTCCAGCCAGGGGAACCAGCGTGCGGCGCTGATCGTCGCCACCAGCGCCAACGGCACGACGTACCCTACCAACCACCAGGGCCGCCGCCACCGCGAGCACCGCCAGCCCGCCGCCGCTCCCAGAACCGCCAGCGCCACCGCCCCGGCCGTCTCAATCCACGCCCACGTCGTCAGTGACATCATGCCCTTCCTCTCCCGTCACAGGCCAAAACACCCGGTCGGTACCGAAGTCATCCCACCCGCCCGGTTCACCACCATCATCGAAGAAGTCTTCCCCTACGCTGTAGAGTGTGAAATCGTCGCCTGTTGCTCTGTACACCAAGGCGCCTTCGCCGCAAGGATCCATGGGAACAGAGTCGAGTAATCCAGCGGCCACCAACTCATCAAGCGATTCAGGCAGTTGTCCCTTTTCGCGCCGGTGCGCGAGGACGGCCAGAGTGGCAACCAGTGCCCGCCCCGTTGCCTTTCCGCGCCAGCCGAGGGCGATGACTCTGGCCAAGAGCGGGCAGTCGACGCGATGGAAATGGTTTCCTTTCACGACACGGCCCAGCTCATCCTCATACGACGTGCCATCCGTGAAGATCTCCCAAGGCGTGCGCTGAGTGAGTGCCTGGCCTGTCTCGTGCAGGCGCTGACCTGCTGCAACCGTCTCCCGGCGAGATGGATGGCCCAGACAAATCCACACGGCGCCCGCATAGGAAAGCGGCGGGTTGAAAGACGCCGCCTCCGTTGAAAAGTCATAAAGGCGTTTCGGAATCAGTCGACCGTCATCGGAGCCATCGTTGGTGAACATCCGCTGGATGCCGTCGAGGGCATAGATCATCTCTCCCGCTGTGAACTGAGGGACCTGGAACAGCGCTGTTGTCACGCTGAAAGCACGGCCGGCCTCACGCAGCGTACCGGCATCCGCCTGGGCCTGGGACAAAACGGTCAGTGCCGTTTTGCAGGTGCGTTCACAAATCCCCATTCCCGCCAATTGATCGATAAGCAAGGCCTTCTGGGTGCCGTGGAGGCCCAGCGTGTACAGATCAACCAGGATGTCAAGGGCACCCTCGACGTTGCCGCGATAGGCCTGGTACTGGGCCAAAGCCGTTAAGGCAAATATGCAGCGACGCTGATCGGTCAGGTGCGGAGAAAGTCGGGCGACATCGAGCGATCCATCCTCGGATTGAAACTCGGTCCGCCAATAGGGACAGCGGGCGGCCTGCCGGAGATGCTCGAGGAGCGATTCGTTCTCAGCAGCCCATCGTTCGAGAGCTTCACGCTCCTCGGAAGCCATCGCGCCCGGCCATGACTCCCACCTGCCGCCCGCGAGCAAGACCTTGGGCAATTCTGAAAGGCCGGCGAAGAGCCGCTCGTAGTGCGGCGCCGCGTTGAGATTCGGATCGTAATCGGCCGGTCGCGTGACTTCGTTGTACTGACTCACGTAGTTGACGGTGATGGTCGGCTTGGCGATCAACAAGGGCACGATGCGCCAGGCACCGTAGGCCAGGGCCAGCAATGTGACGCCCAAGACGCCGAGGAGGATGCACCGCGCCCGGGAGCGTCTCCGTGCAGCGGCTTCCGGCGATTCGGCCGCACGCGACAGGTCTGCTTTCATCGCGCTGTGATGTAGCGACAGAATGCCTACAACACACATACCCGCGCCCAGGAGGAACAAGGCGCCCGCGAAGACTCTTAACCCGATGCCTTCCTCTGCAGAGCCGAAGCGGAGGAGTACAACAGCCAATGCGACGATCAGACCATGGAACAGCACGGACGTGGTGAGGCGTACCCATCGGGCGCGGGCAAAGAACAAGGCCGAGAGAATCCCGGAGACGAGAGCGAGCCCCAGTAAAATCAGACCCGGCGTGTCGAATGCATCCGCATCCGCATCCAGAAGCGCTCCGACCCAGGTCACTATGCCCACCACAGCCAGAACGAGCAAAACAAGGCCAAGAAGTGTTGAGGGTCTCAGCGAGTTGTCATGGATCATCGCGCGGTTTCTCCTCTGTCGCTAGCACGCACCTGCTGGCTCGGCGGGATGGGCGGCGTGGCCCCTCCCTCGGCGGCCTTCCACCTTCCCATTGTGGCACATGGGAGTGACAGAGGCAAGGCGATTTCTCCCTATGTCGGGATAATGGGCGTATATCCTTGCGATGGTGCGGTGGGTGGCAGCCTCAAACGAACGTTTGGGGATGGCGGATCTGTTTGCCCGAGCGCAAAGGAGAAACTCCCCGGCTCCCAACCATCCCCAAATCCTATGGACTTGAGGCTGCCACCCGAGGCTCTCCGAGCGCCGAAAAGGCTGCACAGACACCTATCTGGACGAATGTTCAGATAACCTTGGGAAAGCTCAGGCATATCCGGTATACCGGGGGGGCAGAATTCAAGGCGCGCTGTTGCCGAAAGGAGTTACATGATGGAACATGATGAGGTCCGGTATATTCGTATCGTCCCGCCGCAGCCGGGGGATGTGTTGCGCTACGCGTGGATGGGGATCGTGGCGGTGCTGGTGGTGGTGCTCGGCTATTCGTCGTATTACGCGGTGCCGACGGATTCGAAAGGAGTCGTGCAGCGCTTCGGCCGATTCAACCGCATCACCGATTCCGGTCTGCACTTGAAATGGCCCCTGATCGAAACCGTATCGAAGCCCCAGGTCGAACGGATCTTCAAGGCCGAGTTCGGCTACCGCACGCTCCAGGCCGGCGTCCAATCGACCTACGGCGGGCGCAACACGGAAGAATCGCTCATGCTTTGTGGCGATCTGAGCGTGGCCGACGTGCAGTGGATCGTTCAATACCAGATCGGCGATCCGAAGCTGTACCTGTTCAACGTGCGGAACCCCGACAAGCTGATCCGGGACGTGGCCGAGTCGGTGATGCGCAGCGTCGTGGGCGATTCGAGCGTCGATGAGGTACTGGCGTCCCGCCGGAACGAGATCGACAGCGCGGCCATGGAGAAGATGCAGGCGATCCTTAACAAATACGAGTCAGGCATCAGCATCGTCGCGGTCAAGCTGCAAGACGTCAACCCGCCCGACAAGGTCAAGTCGGCCTTCAACGACGTCAATGCCTCACAGCAGGACAAGGAGCGGCTCGTCAACCAGGCCCTGGAGGAATACAACAAGGTCATTCCGCGAGCCCGGGGCGAGGCCCTCCAGAAGATCAAGCAGGCCGAGGCCTACGCCGTCGATCGAATCAACACCGCCCAGGGCGACGCCAGCCGCTTCAATCAGATCTACGCCGAGTACCAGCAGAACGAGAATGTCACGCGACGACGCATGTACCTGGAGAGCCTGGGCAAAGTGTTGCCCCAGATCGAGAAGAAGTACATCGTCGATGAGAGCGTCAAGGGACTCCTGCCTTTGATGCAGATTGGGGAGGAATAGCCATGAAGGGCATGAAACCACTGATCGTTCTAACCGTCGTGCTCGTGGCCATCGTGATCGCCACGGCGTTTGTCTTCACGGTCTCTGAGACCCAGCAGGTGATCGTTACCCAGTTTGGCTCGCCCAAGCGCGTGATCAAGGAAGCGGGCCTGCACTTCAAGCTGCCCGTGCTCGAACAAATCAACACGCTGGAGAAGCGCGTGCTCGAATGGGACGGGAACCCCACGCAGATCCCGACGCTGGACAAGAAATACATCTGGGTGGACAGCTTCGCTCGCTGGAAGATCACCGACCCGTTGATGTTCTTCAAGACCGTAGCGATTGAGCGCTCGGCCCATAGTCGTCTGGATGATATCATCAATGGCGCCGTGCGCAACCGAGTGTCCAACCACCCGCTGATCGAGGCGGTGCGGACCTCGGATCGGCCGATGAGTATCATGACCGGCATCGATGGCGAGGCCACGGGCGAGGTCCACGAAGTCGAGGCCGGCCGCGACGCCATCGTCGACGAGGTGCTCGCCGAGGCCAAGCAGGCGGCCACCGAGTTCGGCATCGAGATCATCGATATCCGCTTCAAGCGCATCAACTACGTCGAAGAAGTACGGGAATCCGTCTATCAGCGCATGATTACCGAGCGGCAGCGGATCGCCTCGAAGTACCGGTCCGAGGGCGAGGGCCAGAAGCTCGAAATCGAAGGCCGCAAGGAAAAGGAAGAGAAGCAGATCATCTCCGAGGCGTACAAAGAGGCGCAGGAGATCATGGGTAAGGCCGACGCCGAGGCCATTCGTACGTACGCCGAGGCCTACGCCAAGGACCCCGAGTTCTATTCGTTCCTGGAGACGCTCACCAGCTATGAAGAGAACCTTGCGGCCGGTTCTGTGCTGATCCTCTCCACCGACGGCGACTACCTCAAATACCTCAAGACATTGGGCGAGCCTGGGCCCGATTAGGGCTCTTGGACCATGCCCAGGACCTGCGGTTGGGACGCTGCGGTCGTGCGTCCGGCCCGGATGACCAAGCCGGCCGCAAAGATCAGCACCCCCGCCAGGGTCAGAGGGACGAACGTGAAGAAATTCGGGGCGGTGTAGGGTCGCGGCCCGACGGCCGGACCGGTCACCTGGGTGCGGTCGGGCCGCCGGTATTCGGCCTCGTAGTACGTGTAATGGACCAGCCAGTGGTTGCGCGTGCCGCACCGATAGCGGAGGATCTCGCAGTTGTCGAACGACCGCTCCTCGGAGGTGAAAGGCTGGATCTCCTTGTCCGGCGCCTGCCACGGGCCGAACCGAAAGGCCGCCAACGCCTCGGGCGCCATGCGGTCCTGTGCCAACAGCACCGCGGTCGAGGCGCCGTCGATCGAACTGACCGTGTACGAGAGGTACAGCAGGCCCAGACCGACCAGGGCCACACAAATCCCCAACGTCGTCAATAGCATTCTAAGCATGACACGTCTCCATCTGCTCACGAGTGCCGCTATTCACTCCTTGCCAACAGCATATTCCCATCCCCAACGACCATCCCCAAGACCTGCGGCCTTGAGGCTGCCACCCGCCCGGATGCGATCAGTCGAAGGACAGTTTGACAAAGACGAGATTGTCCTCTTCGTCTACGATCAGCGCACCACTCGGGATTCCCGCGGGATCGATCGAATACCGAATCATCGATGGCCTCAACTCTTCTATGATCCAGCGAGGCGCTCCGTTATCTCTCGAAACATACCGATGGAAGTTCTCCGGAGACTTCGGATTTCGGTGGTCACGCGGACAGAAATACCGGCCCTGGTCGTCCGGGTGCTTCACATATTCAACATCTCGGAGAATCGGCGACGTGGCCAGGAAATGCGCGATGTCGTCACGGGCCGCGTTGAAACGCAAGTATCCCTCACCCGACATGGGTGTGAACCAGAGATTGACCTTGAGCCCGCGGGCCGACGGCGGTAGCGGCGCCAATTCGGCATTGCGTAGAATGCAGGCCGCTCGGACTGAAGGCCAGGATCGATAGACGGCGCGGCTCCCGATCAAAAGGACGGGTAGCAAGACCAGGGCGATCCACACCCTCCGACTCGCCGTGATCCGGTGGACGTAAACGTCGATGATCCGCCACCACAGGGCACACGCACCCGTCCAGAAGAGCAGCCCAACCCACCCGAACAAGAGCAGGAAGACCACATCGAAGCCTGCGGACCCACCCATAACCCTGAGTGGTATTGGCGCAACTATGTAAACGACGAACAATAGCCCCAGGCTCAGGATCTTCACGATTCGCCGATGGCGGTCTTCCTGGGCCGCGAGGCCCCGTCTGCGGACCGGAACCATTCCAGACACCGTGAGCGCCACAATCAGAAACACTATGTGTCCAGCCAACAGAAGGATCGGCATGTCTCGCCGCCCCCTTTCCCCAAGTGACAGGAAGATGCCATCTTTCTCTCCCCTGATGCTTCCACCCGCGCGTCTGTTTTTGCCTGACGTACCCAACCCGCCTCTTTGAAGCCTATTATGGCAGAATGCGCCAGGAAAAGCAACGGAAAGGCGTCGGAACGAAGATGCGCTAACGCGGAATGGCAACGGCACTGATGGCGGCAATCTTCTTGCTCGCGATGAGGATCGACTTGTAGAATCGGAGAAGGTGAAACTCGTCGCAATGAAGGTCGACAGGCCGCTGTCGGAAGCCAATTGCGTGTCACTTTAAGGAGGTCGACTATGAGGACGCGAAACACTCTCGAAGATTCAGGACGTCGCGCGTTGACGCGGCGTCGGTTCCTGAAGAACAGCTGTCTGGGCGTTTGCGCGGCGAGAGTTGGTCTGGGAGGTAAGCCGCTCTGGGGCCAGACGGCATCGGCCGCGACGGTGGATAAGATCGAGCCGGGGTACATCGGGCCGCAGTTCTTCGACGAGCAGGAAGAGCAGGCACTGATGGAGGTGATTGAGTCAGGCTCGCCATTTCGCTACTGGGGGCCCGGGACGCCCACCAAGGTACTGCGCTTCGAGGAGCGTTTTGCCCGGCATATGAGCACGCGCTTTGCGCTGGGCGTGACGAGTGGCACGGCGGCCCTGGACTGCGCCGTGACGGGTCTGGACATCGGACCGGGCGACGAGGTGATCGTCCCGGCCTACACCTGGTGGTCGGACTACACGTGTGTGGTTCACGCAGGGGCTCTGCCCGTCTTTGCCGATATCGATCGCACGCTCAATATCGACCCCAAGGACTTCGAACGAAGAATCACGCCCCGTACCAAGGCCGTCATTGCGGTCCATCTGCTGGGCGGACCGTGCGACATGGAGCCAATCATGGATATCGCGCGCAAGCACGGCGTGGGGGTCCTGGAGGACTGCGCCCAGTGCGTGGGCGGGTCGTATCGCGGCCAGAAACTCGGCTCCATCGGCAACGTGGGTATCTACAGTTTCCAGATCAACAAGACGATGACCTCCGGCGAAGGCGGTGCCGTCGTCACCAGCGATCCGGTCCTCTACGAGCGGGCGGCGCGCTTCCACGACATGGGTACGATCCGCGGGCTGTTTACCAACCGCACGGGCGGCAGTCGCGTGCCGACCTTTGCGGGCGAGAACTTCCGTATGAGTGAATTGACCGGCGCTGTGCTCGGTGCCCAACTGACCAAGCTCGATACCATGGTCGGCCAACTGCGCGACAGCGCCGGCGCAATCTACGAAGGGATCAAGACAATCGATGGCATCCGCTTGCGCCACCGGCCCGATCCGGCTGGTGACATCGGCTACAGCATCTTCTTCGAGATGCCCGACAAGGCCGCCCGCGACCGGTGCATCGAGCAACTGCGGCAGCGCCAGATTCCAACCTCGACGCTCTCCGGCTCGGTCCTACTGCCCATCCAGGAATCCGTGGTCAATAAGCGGGCGCGGCACGCCAACTGGCCTTCGTTCAGCAGCCCTCAAGGTCAAGCGATACAATACGGCCCGGACTGCTGCCGCCAGACGTTGGAGATCTTCGACCGCTTCGTCCAGGTGCGTATCGGCCCCAAGTACACCCAGCGGATCAACGACTACATCATCGACGCCATCCGTCAGGTCCACCGGGAACTGGTGTCATAATGCCTAACGAACCGTGATTCACCCCGACAGATGCCGTCATGGGCACACGACGAGAGACTCCTTCGCAGCCCTCATCGCCCTTCGGTGAGGCGTTTTTCGTAGATGCGGGCGAGTCCGCCGGTAGCGGTTTCGCGATAGAGGGCGGGCAAGGCCTGGCCTGTTTCGAGCAGGACGGTGACGACGTCGTCGAATGAGATGCGATGCAGCCCGTCGGACAGCAGCGCGAAGCGAGCGCAACTCAGAGCCCGGGCGGCCGCGTGCGCGTTGCGCTCGATGCAGGGGATCTGCACCAAGCCCTTGACGGGATCGCAGGTCAGGCCCAGGTGATGCTCCAGCCCCATCTCGGCGGCGTACTCGATCTGTGGGGGCGAGCCCCCCAGCAACTGGGCCGCGGCGGCAGCCGCCATGGCGCAGGCGGTACCGATCTCACCCTGGCAACCGACGGCCGCGCCGGAGATCGAGCCGTTGGTCTTGACGAGATTGCCGATCAGGCCCGCTGCCGCCAACGCGTGCAGGACCTCTTGTAGGTCGGGGGCCATCTCGTCCTGTAGCAGCTTCAGCACGGCCGGCAGAACGCCGCACGAGCCGCACGTCGGCGCCGTCACGACGCGCTCGGCACACGCGTTTTGCTCGGCCACGGCATAGGCATAGGCCGCCAGCAGCGCTTCGTTGCGAAAGTCCGAGGTCAGCACCGCGCTCTTGCGGCGAAACGCGCGGGCCTTGCGACAGAGCCCGAGGCCACCAGGAATCACACCGGCCGTCTTCAATCCCGTCTCCAGCGAAGCCGTCATCTGGGTCCAGATCGTCTCCAGGAACGCCCAGATCTCACCGCCCTCGCACTGGGCGACGTATTCCCAGAGCATCTGCCCGTTGTCCCGGCACTGCGCCAGGACCGCCGTCAGCGAATCGTGCGGATACACCTCGGCCGCATCCGCGTCACTGAGCAGCGCCCCGCCACCGACGCTGTAGTCGACCTTCTCGGCCAGGATCGCACCGGAGCCGTCCAACGCCTCGAGACGAAAGCCGTTCGGATGGCTCGGCAATTGCTCGTCGGGTTTCCACACGAATTCGACCGGTCGCGGGGCCAGCGATTCGGCCATGGCCTTGTCCGTCAAATGGCCCCGGCCCGAAGCCGCCAGCGATCCGTAGAGCGTCACGCGGAAGGCTTGCGCCTGGGCATGGTCGCGTGCGAAATCTGCCGCCGCTCGACTCGGCGCCATCGTGTGGCTGCTGGACGGTCCCCGACCGATACGATAGAGATCACGTAATGTCTTCAAGAGTTCACCTGCACATTCCGCTGGGTGTTACGCTGTCGATGGGGCATCGCCCCCCTGCTCGTGCAATTCCCACAAATGGGCGTCGAAGGCGGCGCTGCGCGAAGGGCATGCTTCGCGGCGGCAGACCTGGCACGTGCGAAAATCGATGTCGGTTGTGAAATAGACCCCCGAGACGGTCTTGTTGGGCTTCATCAGGAACGACTCGGTCAGTTCGACACCGATCTGAGCCTGCACGTCCCCCAGCAAGGCGAACAGCTCGCGCTGCTGCTCGATAGGCCAAACGGTGGCATCGCCCGAGCCCGGACTCATCGAAGCGGTTTTGTCCAAGGCGAATCGCTGCTTCAGATGCGCGTTCAGGTGCTTCGTGGCACACTGAAGCAGAACGGCCTTGATCGCATCCCACCAGAACTCGGCCAGGAAATCTCCGACCGGCAAACTCACGGCATCCATCTCACAGCCGCAGGTGGCCACGAAGGGAAAGACGCGCTCGACCTTCTCGAGATTGGTGCGCAGCATCCGGCTGGTAAACGTGACGCCTGCGATCGTAACCGTCTCGTCACCCTTGCCCTCGATGAAAGCCTCGCGATACAGGGCCTTGGGCCTGCCAATCCGTCGGGCCTGGTCGATCAGTTCGCGCACCGTCTGCCCGTCGGGCGAGTCGGCCTCGATATGAACGGTCTTGAGGATGGCTGCTTCATCCAGTTCGAAGGGAATGTCGTTCAGTACGTCCAAGGTCATCTCTCGCGGGTCATGAGCCCCAGTTTCCAGGGCAGGTTCGGGTACGGCGTGCCGGCCGCGTCGTTCAAACGGCCCTGGATCAGCATCACCGGCGCCTCGGGGTCGTACTCCAGCCGCTGGTTGTAGCCGCTACGAATCATCTCGCCGTGCGAGACCATGTCGGTCCAGCGCGCGGCCCCCGGCTCGCAGGAAAGCTGCGTGCCCGTCGCGTACGCATCGGTCGCCTTCTCCCACGGTCCGGCCAGATGGCTCGCCCGAGCCCAACCAAACGAGCGTACGCCCCGCTCGTTCAGTTCGTAGATCATGTGGTACTCATCAAGGCCTTTGGCCTTGTAGATATGCACCGCCTCGTGCACGCCCGCGAACGCCGGCTTGCCTTCGCTCCAGCCGTGCGGAAACGCCTCGAGTGAGGTCGTGCGGCCATAGACATCGCGATGGCTCCGCGTGTAGAAGCAGTACGCGGTCGTCGCATCGCAGATCACCCAGAAATCGATCCACTTGGCCTCTTCGTCCTTCTGCACGAGAATCTCAGGAGCGCTCCATGATTCGGGCTTCTCGATGGTCTTGGTGGTCGAGTAGACGGGCTGATAGTTCGCGTCGCGCGTCTGGTAGACCAGGTACCAGCGCCCTTGCGGCGCGAAGAAGAACACCTGCGGCGCACAGGCATAATGACTGCTGCGGCCCCGCACCTGCTTCAGCTCGTGGCGCCGCGCATCGCTCAGCCCCTCCAGCGTCGGCGCCGAGACGTACCCCGTCGCATACTCTCCCTGGCCCCGGGCCGTATAGAAGACGTGCCACCGGCCCTCAAAGAACACCACCGACGGATCCTTCACCGCCGTCTCGTCGAACGCCCCCACCGACCCGGGCGATAATACAGGCGCGCCCACCTGCCAGCCCCCATCCGCCCCCGCCGAACCGGCGAGCAGCAGCAAAGACAAAGCCGCCGGTAGGATGGGCTTCAGCCCATGCCGTCTTCCCATCGTCATCCCCCTGCCCGCTTGACGGTGTAGCCCTGCTTCGTAAGTTCTGCGATAAGCAGGTCGCGGTGGTCGCCCTGGATTTCGATGACGCGGTCCTTGACGGTTCCCCCGGCGCCGCAGCGGCGTTTGAGTTGCTTGGCCAAGTTGCGCAGTTCGCTTTCGCTGACGGGGATGCCCGTAACCAGGGTCACGCCCTTGCCCTTGCGGCCCTTGGTCTCACGACTGACGCGCACGATGCCGTCGCCGGCCGGGATCGCATCGGCCTGCAAATCGCGGCAGATACATTCAGCCACGGCCCTGCCGCACCCCGGGCACATTCGACCGTGTTGCGTCGAATAGACCAGACCGCCATCGTTGCGCTTGCCCATACGCTCTGTCACTCCTCCCGCAAACACCCCTGAAGAATCAGAAGGCCCCCCAACTCTGTTGGCCCGGAATATAATAGCTCGGACAGATGAATCGAAACACGCGGGCGACCTTGTGGGCCGTCCCCAGCTCCCGTTCGTTCTCTTGCTGCAACTTGTCGAACTCGGCGCCGAAGGCTTCGTGGAAGTAGGTGCGGGCGGCCTCTTTGCGCTCGGCTTCGTCCTGATACTGGTCCCGAATCTTCCCCAGTTCGCCGTAGTCGAGCCAGATGCCCCCGCACGCGACGCATTCGTCCACTTCCACTTCGTGCTTGACGCTGGCGAAACGCTGGATCATGAGCTGGCTGGGACATTTGGGGCATGAGCGTTGCTTGCCCTGCTCGGTCTTGACATTGGGGTCACGGGCAATATTGAGCAGTACTTCTCCGGCCGCCTCATGTTTCTCGTCGACTTTCTGGAGCTCGTAGTTGTCGAACCAGATCCCGCCGCACCCATTCTCACACACATCGACGACGATTTCCCCTGCCTTCATCTCCTTCAGTTCCCTGCCGCATGCCGGACATTCCATAGTCTACCTCCCTAGATGTTTGAGATTGTCTATCTTCACGTCACCACTATGCCCGTCGGCAAAATACCCCCCCTAGCATGAGAAATCGGCGGAATTTGACTCTCTGTGGAGCCATAGGAGACCATCAGGGCCACGGAACGGCACGTCGCTCCGGATCGGTCCACCTGACCTGAAACTCAGATTTCCTCCTGCCGGCCTTCGCGTTCGTGCTCAGCTTTCGAAATAGACGCCGGCTCCGTTCAGGGCGTCGCGGAGAACGCCGTAGGGCAGGTCGCGCGTGCCGCAGTTGCGGGCGGCGCAGAGAGCCGCGGCGGTCCCGGCCCCTTGGCCCTGGCCCATGGAGCAGACGGTGTTCCGCGTCGACATATGGGCGTCATGGTTCGAGGTGACCAGCATGCCGGCCGCCAGCAGGTTCTCGATGCCGGCAACGCGCTGGGCCCGGTAGGGGAAGCCATAGGTGCCACCGTCTTTGATCTGGAGCCGTGGCGCACTGTCGTGAAACCCATAGACCATGATTTCGTCGTCGAAGTGCCGGCCCTCGATCACGTCCTCGTGCGTGATGTCGTAGTCGCATTTGATCAAGCGGCCACGGCGGATGCAGAGCTTCGGACTGGTGCGGGCCATGAATGCCTTCTCGCAACCAGGCACATAGCGGCGAAACAACTCGACCGCCTGGGCCATCCGCTTGCGAATCTCCAGTTCGGCCCGGGCCACCGCGTCGCGGTCGGTCGGGCTGACCGACATCTTGAAATTGCACTTGATGAACATCAGGTAGTTGTCATGCACGGTCGTCGTGACCATGCTCATGCCGATCTTCCGCGCCGCCTCGGTCAGCCCGGGCAGGTTGAGCCGCTCGGCACCGGCGCGAACGATTTGTTCGGATTGCCCGCTGCGCATCCCATGGGCCAACTGGCCCACAGCGTTGTTGGCCTTGAGGAAGGCATGGTAGGTATCGATGCAGACGTTGCCCATGCCGACACTGTTGCAGACGGGGTAGTCGTTGGGCTCGGTGTACTCGGCGCCGGCAAAGGCGGCCAGGTCGCCATAGGCCGTGCAATCGACGAAGGACCTGGCGTAGAACGCCTCGCGTCCGGAGCGGCTTTCAACGATCACGCCGCGAAGGCGCGCGCCATCCATGATGGCGCCGGTCAGCAGCGTATTGACGAAAACCGAGACGCCCCCTTCGACGAGCATCTCGAACGTAACCAGCTTGTACATCTCGGTATCGATGCAGGTGCAGACTGAATCGTAGGTGTACCCTTGGGACATCTCGGCGTGCCCCGAGCAAGCCCCCACCTTCATCAAGCGGTCGATGATCTCCTGCGGGATGCCCTTGACCACCTGCCTCTTCTCAACGTCGAAGGCCTTCCAGAGATTGTAGAAACTATGCAGAGCGGTGCCACCCTCGGTAATGGTTCCACCCGGATAGCCCTTGACCTCGATCAGCGCGGTCCTGGCCCCCTGGCGTGCGGCCGCCAG
>Ga0272443_10000438_pt1 | contig 77729 bp, 69 predicted proteins | sample SSMAcet12_FD_193581 | JGI IMG/M metagenome (GOLD analysis project Ga0272443, IMG submission 193581) | Marine sediment archaeal communities from Little Sippewissett salt marsh, Falmouth, MA, United States - SSM-Acet-12 | ecosystem: Environmental > Aquatic > Marine > Wetlands > Sediment ...
CGACGGGGATTTTTATATGACATACATTAAATCGATAAAAGACTATATTTAGCCATAATTGTTACGTATATGATTTAAGGGGTGAATTATCCCGCCTTATCCCCCACTCCGAACATACTATGTCGGAAAAATATCAACAGAATAAATCTTTATTCCGGAGGTGTTATCTATGGATAAGAAAGTAAAATTAAAAAACGGCCTCGAGGTGCATATACGTGAAATTACCGAGGATGATGTTCAGCGCTCATTCAGGTTCTTCAGCGATCTGCCACCTGATGATCGCGAATATCTTCGGATCGATGTTACCGATCCGGTGCTGGTGGAGAAGCGGGTTATGGCCGCTTTGTCGGACGGTATAACCCGCTTGGTAGGTGTCATCGATGACGAAATCGTGGCCGACGGCGCTCTCGAGCTTGAGGGCTTCGGCTGGAAAAAACATATTGCGGAAATCAGGCTGATTGTGGCGCGCCCGTATCAGCGGCAGGGTTTGGGTATGCTTATCGCGCGGGAGCTTTTCCTGCTCGCGGCACAGAAAAAGATCGAGGAAATAATAATTGAGTTTATGGAGACACAGGCCTGGGCGGCCAATATATTCAAAAGGCTCGGTTTTCATGAAGATGCCGTATTGCATGACTACGTGGTCGACATGCACGGCAATAAGCATGACCTGATAATCATGCGCTGTAATCTTGAAGAATTGTGGGAGAAACTCGATCACTATATGGCCGAATCGGACTGGATACGGACACGTTGATTAATTATCCGGAAAAAACCACTTGCTTGATATCATACTTTTTGATTTTGTAGCGGACCGCCCCCTCGGAAATACCCAGTATTCGAGCCGTCTCGCGTCGGTTCCAGCCGGACTTTTCCAGGGCGCGCACCAGTTGGTCACGCTCGCCGCCGTTGGTTTCCGACACCAGCCGAGCGATTGTGCTCATATCGCCCTCCCCAAGTAAATACAGTCGGTTGATTTCCGCTTTCAACTGCCTGACATTGCCCGGCCACGTTTGATTGCGCAGCGCGCCGGCAATGGTATCGAGAATAATTCTGTCCGATTCCCTGTCTAAATTATGCCCGCGACTCTTCATGAAATGCTCGACAAGCGCCGGAATATCATCGGCACGGTCGGACAGCGATGGCAGGACGACCGGTATCTCGTTGAGCCGGTGATAAAGGTCGCGGCGGAAGCGCCCCGATTTCATCTTCTCCTCGAGTTCGTTATTGGTGGCGGCAATGATACGAATATCCACCGGTTTACGATTATTGGTGCCCAGCGGACGAATCATCCTGGTTTCGATTACCTCGAGCAGTTTGGCCTGGAATTCCTGTGAGGCGTCGGCTATCTCGTTGAGATAAAATGTGCCGCCGTCGGCTTCCTCGAATAACCCCTTGCGGTTACTCTCGGCGCCGGTGAAAGCCCCTTTGCGAAAACCGAAGAGTTCGGCCTCGACCATGCTGTCCGGGATAGCGGCCGAGTTGACGATGACGAACTTTCCGCCGCGTCCCGATCGATAATGAATGTACCGGGCCAACTGGTCCTTGCCGGTTCCGGTCGGCCCGGTTAGAAAAACAGTCATTGCAGATGGAGCAACATTCTCCGCAAGCTTGACCAACTGCTTCATCTTTTTGTCATGGGCGATGAACACCGGGGGGGGATCATCGGGAACCGATGAGGCAACGGTCATCTGCCGAAAACGATTCAGTTCACGGTCGGTACGTTCGACATAATGTTCGATATTCTCCGCAAGAAAATATTCTTTCGCAAGGTAGAGCAAAGCCGCCCGTTCGCCGCTTTCATAGAGGCCGGATACGGCCGCCAGGTAGCGGGTGACGGCAAGCTCATAACGCGAACCGATGTTGCGGAATATATTAACGGCATCGTCAAACCTTTTCTTCGCCTTTTTGTGATTACCCCGCGCCTGCTCCACCCGAGCAAACACGCGGTAACAGGCAGCCATTTCCGAACGTTCCCTGATTTTCTCGGCAATCTCGAGCGCTTCAAGAGCCGCTTTCTCGGCAGGATCCGTTTTTTTCAAACCCAGACAGGCATCGGCCAGGAGGCGTTTGGATTGAGAAATCAGCGCCGACTCCGGAGCAATTCTGGATGATAGTGCAATGCCCTGCTTCAGAGTCTTGACAGCTTCCTCAAACCGGTTGTCCAGGTTATAAATCCAACCGAGATACTCGTGATAGAGTGCCCTGTTACGATCCGTCAGTGATGTTAACCGCTTCACCTCATCCATTAATTGAATGGCATGCTTTGTGTCACCCAATAATGCATGAGCCAGGGCGTCACCGTAATTAAAACGGCATGCTACATTAACATCCATTTGCATTAGTTTATCTTTAATGGTCTTTAAATGTAAAATAGCCTTATTAATCAAACCTGACCGGGTAAAAGCGGTAGCCAAATTACGTGAAAAGGCAATTACATTATATTCGTTGCCAAGCTTATTACTTATATTGATACATTCTTTCAGGTTTGAGATTGCATTATCGACAGCACCTGAATGATTATTGACAAAAGCAAGCCAGTTTAAAGCATTTGACATTTGTTGCAAGTCGTCATATCGTTTGAACAAAACATAAGATTCAATCAGAACCTGACGGGCCTCGTCGAAATTGCCCGATATCGCCAGGAACCAACCGTAGGTATATTTCGATTTTGCATACAATAAATCATCCTTGCTGTGATCATAATATTGAAGTGAAGACAGCAAATAATCTTTAACGTTATTATCGCCGTTAAATAGCATTGCCTGCGATAACAATAGATTATAATAGGCCATCTGTGATGGAGTCAAATTCGATACGTCGATAGCCCTTACTTTTTTCAACGCATCCTTGAAATTGGCCAGATCAAAAAGATCCTCAACCGATTTTAATATGACTTTGATATCTTCCATTATGATCTATGCAATGCTCCCCAAAAGCTCATTTATATTGATATAAAAAATATCTTGATACTCCAGAATATCGAAATAAATGAATTGTCCGCGTTATCATTATTGTCTGGTACCACCATCTTTATACCCGGTTCCCACGGATCCTCATCCGGTGGCTCAGGTGGCGGTGCAATCGGCGGACCCGTTCCGCCTTCCGGTTCGTCCCCATCTGTGCCTGCCATGCTATTATTCTCGTCCGGCGGGGCCGCTACAACTGCCGGCGCCGACAGCATCGCCAGCATCGCCAGCAAAACTATTAACGTTATAAGTTTTTTCATAAGCCTCCACTCCACTAATCAAGATTTCGGTTAAAAAATTAACTCAATGTGTGAGGTTTTTGTTACAAAGAAAACGCCTCCATATTTTTCGATAATTATGGGCATTCCATAAGACAGATTTTATTTAGAGGTTGACCCGCAGATGTGTAATCGCAAATCGTGATGTCTGATTCGATGAGGACGCTGCCTGTTCAAGGGGAGCCTCCAGCATATGTCTATGTACCCACTATCGTCAAAATATGCATTTTTTTTAATTTATGTCAAGAATAATCGACAATAAAATAGGCTATTTTATTAAAAAAGGCGCATTTTACCCCATTTTTTATGGTTTTTTGGATAAATCGCATGATTAGCAGTAGAATTAATAACATATGGAGCCAATTTGGTGACCAATTCTGACAGCATAAACCGGCGCGTTTTGGGCATAAAAATAACCGCCGAATAATTTTTCAAACCCGGCGGCTGTTACTTATTCTATTTTTATTTTATGAATATTGAATAAAACTTCTATATCGATTTGATCTCAATCCTTAAATTAGGTTTCCCGCGCCGTCAGGAACCCTTTCCTGACGGTCCGACAAACTGTTCGAGGCGGGTCTTGATTTGATGTCATTAGACGTCAAATTGTGACCCGCAGCCCAAAATATATGGTGTCGGGTCGTTTGTCCCGACACCACAAATATATTCTGCGCCTCAATCTCCATACTCGAAACTGATCGGCGGCGGCGGCCCACCTTCATATAAGTAATTAATGATATATGTTACATCCAAGATATTAACCAGAAATAGTAGGTCGGGTTCCGAGTGAATTTTCGTCTTTGAAGAAAATGAATGAGAAACCCGACAATTACTTCTTGCGCCGTTAGGAACCCTTTTAAGTGCGCGGCATATGTCCACAGGCCTCCTGAGGGACGAAGGATCTGCCCGTTCTCCAAAATCTCAAATCATTACAACTTTGATGGTAAATGCAGGTAAGTTGCCCCCTTTTTTAGCCCCCCCTTTTTCCCTAACTCGTTGCCATTCATCAAAACCGTTTTTTCGATATTGTAGTGCTTTTGTGGTAAATGCGGGCAGAGCGGGATATATGAAGGGAGCATTGTATTTATGAACGAAAATATTTGTAGATTCTATTTGCTTTACCAAATATGTCTGCACAGGATCATCGTAGGGGCGACCCTTGCGGTCGCCCTTGTTTGCGATGCTCGGGCGACCGCAAGGGTCGCCCCTACACTGACTCGGCTTTGTGGTGTCGGGTGCCCTTCGCAAGGCTCAGGCTCTTCGACGGTGACCCGACACCACATCTTATGTGCGCGGCTGATGTCCACAGGCCTCCTGAGGGATGAAGGATCTGCCCGTTCTTCAATGTGCGCATTGCAAAAAATGAGGAAACGAACCCATTTCACTGTAAGCGCATGAAAACAATAATAGTACAACGAAAAACCAAATGACAAAACATGACAATGGTCACATATAACCCAAAACACTCAACACACGTCATTGCGAGGAGTTCAGAGGCGCCGAAGGCGAACCTGAACGACGTGGCAATCTCGTTGCTTTTATCTCTAAGCAAGCCTTATCGCAATAATCGGCGTGATTGCCACGCTCCGTTCTCCGCCACAGGCGCATCTCTCCGCTCGCAACGACATTTAAGGTACACTAATGTTGTGTCAGGTCCTGATTGCCGCAGGCAATTGTGACCTGACACCGTATTGTAGAAAAAACAAAAAATGAGGAAACGAACCCATTTCGCCGTAAACGCATGAATACAATAAGAATACAACGAAAAAAGGCGTGCCAACAAATGACATTGGATATGATCAACGGATTCAAAATGAAGATTCCGTCAGAAACGGTTCCCGACGGCGCAAATAATCGCCCGAAAACAGTCGGCCGCCGAAAAATATCCCCGGCAGCCGATTGCGATATCAATTATTGTTGTCGATCCAAAAATCGACCGAATATTTGTCTTTCAGTTCCAGGCCGATATCCTTGGCCGCGGCGACACTTTCGAACGAGCCGATTCTCAAACGGTAGAAAGTCTGGTCATCGACAATGGTTTCGGTGATAAAGGCATCATAGCCGCGACGGATATATGTGTCGGCCGCATGTTTCACCCACTCGGGATTCGAGCCGGCGGCAATCTGAAGCGTAAACACGCCATCGGTGTGTTTCGGCATATATGTCGGGGCCGGTTCTTCCTCGGGCGCGGTTTCCGGGGTCATGGCATAATCATCGACGGTGGTGTCGGTCAGTTCTGCAGTCGCTTCATCGGTTACAGTGTCTTCAAGCAGATCCTGGGACTCGGATTCCTTAATTTGCTCCTCGAGCTCGGCGACTTTTTCGTCCTTGCTGCAACCGCCGACCAGCAGGAAAGCAAAAATGAGCACAAAAATCGGAAAAAATGTATATTTCATATACCCTCCTGAATTTTCCAAGCCAATAAAGGTTGTATATATGATACTTGTCAAGACAAAATAATAAATAACATTTATTTATATATTAATTATTCGGTTGAATTTGAAACATTTATTATCTAAAATGTTATAAACTTTTAGGTATAGGTATGGATTATTATGAAGTATAAGGAAAATATTTTAGATCTGATCGGTAAAACCCCATTGGTCAAAATCAGCAACGGTCTTGAGTCGGGCGGACCGACAATATTGCTGAAGCTGGAATTTCTCAATCCGGGCGGATCGGTCAAGGACCGCATGGCCTGCTATATTCTCAAAAAAGCGATGGCCGACGGGAAATTGAAACCGGGCGACACGATTATCGACAACACCTCGGGTAATACCGGTATCGCTATGGCGATGGTGGCATCGGTGTTGGGCCTCAGGGCGATTCTGACGACGCCGGAAAAAACCAGCAAGGAGAAAGTTGATTTTATCCGTTCATTCGGCGCCGAGGTAATTGTGACGGCGACGGAAGCGGCCCACGAGGATCCCGAGGGCAGCTATATGAAGGCGATCAACCTGGCCAAAGAGAACGGTTATTTTCACATGAACCAGTATCACAACCAGGATAATGTCGAAGCGCATTATCTGACAACCGGGCCGGAGATATGGGAGGACACCGATCATAAGGTAACCCATTTCGTGGCCGGTATCGGGACCGGCGGTACATTTTCGGGCGTGGCGCGTTTCCTGAAAGAGCAAAATCCCTCGGTGAAAACGATTGCGGTCGATCCGGTCGGTTCGATTTTCGCGGAATATATTAAGACGCATAAAATGAGCGAGCCCAAAGGATACAAAGTGGAAGGTATCGGTTCGGACTGTATAACCGATTCGCTTCACCCCCGCTATGTCGACGAGGTGGTTACGGTGACGGATGCTGATGCATTCGAGACGACACGGAAGCTGGCTCGCGAGGAAGGTGTTTCGGTGGGCGGCTCGACCGGAGCGGCGGTATGGGCGGCGCGTATGGCGGCCGGGAATCTGGATGAGAACGCGGTAATGGCGATAATCGCACCGGATTCGGGTTCGCGCTATCTGAGCAAATGTTTTAATGATATCTGGATGAGGGAACAGGGCTTTTTACCTAAGGAAACCGAGAAAGAGAAGCTGGAGGTATAAATATATGAGTCCATTTCTTAAAGTACTGATTTCGGTGACAATGTTGGCGCTGTTTGCCACGGCGACCGTGATTGCGGCGGGCGGTAATAAGGCGCAGATAAAAGTGCTGGGCGATTTTTATGATTTCGGCTATGTTCCGATGGATTACAAAGTGGTTCATATATATCAGGTCAAAAACGAAGGCGCGGCGGAGCTTAATATCGACAAGGCCATCACCAACTGCGACTGTTCATCGGCAATCGTTTTGAACAAGACAATTGCACCCGATTCGACCGGCCGAATAAAGGTCATATTCGACACCAAACAATACTATGGCAAAAACACACGTAATGTGACGGTGCATTCGAATGACGCCGCCAATCCGACCGTGGTAATGAATTACTCGTCCGATATCGGGGTCATACCGAGGGAATTTCACACCGAACCGCAGTCGTTGTTATTTCTTCCGGGACACAAGCCAAGAGATGTGAAGCTGTTCAACCTGACGGGTGAAACGGTCAGCTACGAGATAGAAATGGAGATCGATTCTATCTTTGTGTTAAATGAGACCGCCGGTAAAATAAAAAAGGGTAGTACGGCATCGGTGAAAGTTACGCCGGCCGACAATTTACCGCGAGGTACCCATTACAGCAACTTTACGGTATCATATAAAACCGATCCCGAAACAAGGGTAACGGTTCCGGTAAAAATTGTAAGATATTAAAGACACAGTTTTTTCTTTACCAATCAGCCGGTAGAAATACCGGCTGTTTTTTTTGCACGCCGGGATTTTGGAATTTACCGCCAACACAGACAGGCATCGGTGCACAGATGCATGAAATTTAATGAGGGTTATACGAGATAAAATTAAGGAAACATGAATTATTGCATTAATAGATACATATTAGCATTATTGACGATAAATAATAAAAATACTTGACAAAATGCGCATATGATATAAATTTCATGCAGAGAATAACGAGGGTGACTCTCTGCTGTCCCTGGGTAGTTTCCTAGCCCCCTCTACCCAACCAGAGTAGCGCCCTCTTTTTTTCTATCATGTTGATAATAAGCATATTAAGACAGTATTAATATTGACTCTCTTTTATATACATAAGGGTAATTGAAAGGTGCAATAGTTATACGGATGATTGCACCATACAATACATTATTGGTCTTATATTAACCCTTGATATTCAGCAGCGGAACAAAGCGCGCCACCTTCCTCGATATATCCAGCGCATCAACAGCCTCAACCACCAGATCGATATTTTTATAGGCAAATGCGGCTTCTTCGGCGAGCCCCGGCATGTATCCGGTTTTGACCAGAATTCCATTTTCTTTCATTCGTTCTTTGACCATTTCACCGCGAATCGTCTTTTTGGCCTTCATCCGTGACATGGTACGTCCGGCCCCGTGCAATGACGACCCGAAAGTTTCATTGTCGGCAGTGGTTGTTCCGCACAGAAGCGCCGAGCCGGTCTCCATCGAGCCGCCGACTATGACCGGCTGGCCGATATTGCGATATTTCTCCGGCACCTCGGCTTTGCCGGGGCCGAATGAACGGGTGGCGCCCTTTCTGTGAACGAGGAGGGTCTCTTCCCTGCCGTCTATACTATTTTTTTCGAACTTGGCGATATTGTGAGCGACATCGTAAATAGTATCGATACCGAGGGCATCATCGCTTTTTTGGAACACTTCCCGGAAAACCCGACGCACCCCGGATACGATCAACTGGCGGTTAACAAAGGCGGCGTTGGCGGCGCAGGCCATGGCCGAGGAATAGCTTTTCCCTTCATCCGATTCAATTGGAGCCGACATGAGTTCCCGATCGCGTACTTCGAGGCCGTATTTCCTTACGCTCTGAGCAAACACCTTGAGATAATCGGTGGCAATTTGATGTCCAAAACCTCGCGATCCGCAGTGAATTGCAATCAACACCTGGTTATCGCGGTCGATACCGAACTGACGGGCGACATCATGGTCATAAACATCCGACGGTCGTGCAATTTCGATTTCGAGATAATGGTTGCCGGAACCAAGTGTCCCCATCTGGTTGATACCGCGCGAGACCGCTTTTTCGGATACGTTGGCGTGGTCACCCCCCGGAAGCCGTCCATGATCCTCGATACATTCGATATCGTTCCGGTCGGCATAGCCGTTTCGCAGACACCAGTTTACCCCCTCCTCCATCACGCGGTTGAAATTCTTCCGGTCGAGCTTGAGGAAGCCTTTCGATCCGACGCCGGATGGGATTGTCCCAAACAACCGGTTCAGCAGCATTTCCATTTTTGGTTTTACTTCGTCCAGTGTCAGGTTGGTACGCATGAGACGCATGCCGCAGTTGATATCGAAACCGATACCGCCGGGAGATATGATGCCGTCCGAAGTCGAGAAGGCGGCCACGCCCCCGATCGGGAAGCCATACCCCATGTGGCCATCGGGCATACAGCAGGCATATTTTTTTATACCGGGAAGGCAGGCCACATTGGTAATTTGATCAATGACCTTATTATCGATGCCGCCAATAAGCTTCGTCGATGAAAATATCCTGACCGGCACCCGCATGCCCGGTTTGAAATCGGGCGAAATTTCCCAAATATTATTGCCGATTCTGTTAAATTTCTCATGTATCATAAATCAAACACCGCCTCTCCCCGCCAGTGGTTGTTTATTTTTTCGATTTTCAGACGGTATAATGTAACCGCTTTTACATCGACTTTAAGGATGTGTCGCCCCGGATCGATGCTATCCCCGAACAGGCGCCCCTTTAATTTTGCATGTTTCCCGATATCTATCTTCAGATCGCAACTTTTAAATAGAAAACCATCGGCGTCCCTGAGATAGACTATTTCCGAGAGCCAGTCAAAGAACAGTTGCTCCAGGCTGTCGGCCTCGATTTCAACCGGCATCTCTCTCGACTCATCAATATTTACGAGATCAGCCGTGATTTCGGTCATACCGATAGCGGCATCGGCGAATAATTCCTCAAGGCTGTCGCCAGTTATAATCAGGCCCGCGTCGGCCGGTGAATATTCATCGCTGAACCGGTAAGGCATATTTTAATCATAAAAAAAACGCCGCTATAAAACAAGCGGCGTTCTATTAATCGATATGCTTTATTATTCGGCTTTTTCGATGCACTCAACCGGGCAGACCTCCACGCAATGGGGACCCTCATCCTGATCTTCGCATTCGTTGCAGGTCTCAGGATTGATGGTATAAATGTCGCCTTCCTCGATCGAGGAGGTCGGGCATTCCGGCAGGCAAAGCCCGCAGGCAGTGCATTCGTCAGTGATTTTCATCGCCATAATGTAAATCCTCCAATAATTTATGACGGCGGTTCAATTATTAGCTGCAAATATAGACTATATTTTTACAAAGTAAAGGAAAAAAATAGGGCCAATTTATTTTTTTTGTAGGGATTACTATACTGTCTTGTACACATTATGCGCGTCGATCAATACACGCGCCTATTTGATGAGAACGGCGCGCCTGATGTGACTTCGAGGACCGTCGGAGAATTTAAAGAAATACACGCCGGACGGGCTCTCCAGCCCCTCTTTCTGCCCTATTGACCATTTGTGGAAGCAGTTTCCGGAAACATTCAGTTCTTCGGCATATATACACTGCCCCAGAATGTTAAAAACCTCGAATATTACGCTCTTCCCTGCAAATCCCTCCAGCCTGAACCCTACCTCCGGATTGAAGGGATTCGGGCAGGCCGGCCCGACACTGAATACGGCGTTTTCCTGTGCTGCCGGTTGCTCGACATCGGTTAAGCCCGATTTGATAAATCTGAGATGGTACAGCATTGGATATTTCCTGACCCGATCTACAATCCTGATAGTGGAGCAAATCACGGAGTCGGCGGAGTCATTAGCGACCAGATAAAAATCCACAGCCGCCCGCTGGCCCGGTTCGATCGTCATGGAATCACGGTCGAGACAAAGCAGTAAAGTGTCGCAGAACAGCCTAATATTGACCGCCGCCGAATCGGTGTTGACAATGTCAAAACCAAAATATTCGGGCCCGCGCTTATCATTATAAGGCATCTCAAACAGGGGCGGATCGACGACCAAGTGCGGCTTTTGCTCCATATCGATATAAACAAAATCTGTAAAGGCCGAGACCGAGCCATCATTTGCCTTGACAGCGATATAGCCGCTTTTTTCGATTTCGATTGCGGAGAACATCGAGTCGATATATGCAGTGTCTACCACTTCGGCCAGATCGATAAAATCAACTGTGTCCGGGGAATAAAACACCTCGAACATCATGCCCTCTAAATCTTCATAAGATGTTGATTGTCTGTCACTTGACGATGTCCAACCCAGATTATCCATGCCGACCATGAACTCGAATTGACAGGGTGTGAGAGTGCAATTTGAAGCACTCATGTTCCATACATATTGCTCCGGCCGCGGGTTTGTATTATTCAAACCGACATACGGCATATAAGCGGTATCTTCCGGCCATTCAAGCCCCGCCCAGACATCATAATCATCGATTTTAAGGCGAATAGAGTCGGTTGTAATAACGCTCCCGAAGCCGCATATCGAAGGATCAAGCGCGATTCTTTGGCTCCAGAGTATGTCGAAACAGGTATCCTGCGGCTTAATACTCAACGTCAGCGTTATTGGCATATATTGACTCCCCGGTATATCGGCAATATATGTCGAAACCGAATTAATCAGCGCCGGAGGATCAAGCGGGAACCTGTTCATTACGGCATATTTTCCGGGATCCGTCGTCAGCGCGCCCAAAGACTGAGGCAGGCTGTCAATATTTCCCGCCGATATTTGATGCACGCCGGGATAGAACCAGTAAAGCTCAAATCCGCCGCTGCTGCCCGCGTATAGAGACGGAGACAGCGGCTCGGATACGCCGTCAGTGGCCATCGAGGAAAAAGTGATTAAAAAGAGATATAGCAATAATGTTAGCAAAAAATATTTCATTTTGAAATTTACCGACTGAGCTTTATGCCCGGAATCTTATTAATAAGAATAACAGATTGGGAAATGTCAATAGGTGGAAATAAAAAAAGGCGGCTTCCGGACTCGAACCGGAGAATAGAGGTTTTGCAGACCTCCGCCTTACCACTTGGCTAAGCCGCCGTTAAAAAAAAGCGGGAAACGGGGCTCGAACCCGCGACAGCCACCTTGGCAAGGTGGTGCTCTACCAACTGAGCTATTCCCGCTTGGTGGCAATAATATATATCAGATTTTCAGTTTGTCAACTTTTTTCATGCCAAATTTATTACGAATACCGACTTTATATTTTGTGTAATATATTAACATTTATATGATTAGTGAAATCAACCGGCTATTTGTTCCAGCCTATATTTTGCTCGATCTGGTTCAGATACCATGGGACAAGTTTTTTCAAACGATTCCAGTATCGGGTCGCCTTTTCGATATTTCGCGTTCCCGAATATTCATAGATCAGGAGATCGTGGTAAATCTGATAAGACAGGGTGTCAGCTTCTGACAGCGCCAGAAGGAGATTGTAGCTTTGTTCATGCTGTCCGAGGTTGCGCAGATTCTCCGAAATATAATAATGAGCATAGGTGAAGACGGTATCCGGAATATAGTTCAATGATCTGCTGTATGCCTTCAATGCCTCTTCATATTGCCGGGCGGCGTGGAATTGAAATCCTTTTGAATATTCATTGATGAAGGCAACATCGATATCCTTTTTTATCGGGGACGGGACGGAGTAAAATCTTTTGAAGATATCGTGACGATATCCCTCGAAATAATAGGTCGTCATCCGATAGGAATTCAGGAAGCCGCTGTAAAGGTGCAATGCTTTTTCGGCCGGGGCCGACGGTTTCCGGCCGGTCGAGAACAGGATATAATCGGGCTGGCGCGACAGCAGATATGATATATTGAAACGGCTTTCTTTCCATGTCGTTACTATACCCTCGATCGGCAGATCGGGGTGGCGGGCGATTGTCGTATCGGTCAGTCCCAGCATGTCGATAATATCATGACCGGGCAGATAATAGCTGAAAGCGCCGATGGTCGATGTGGCGGCCGAGAAATCGCGACTGTCAGTGGCATCCAGATCGACTGCAATAGCCTTCATTTTTTCGGTCAGCCTGATTTCGGAGAAATGATAATTTTTCACATACTCGCGCGGTATCCAGAGCTGCCATACAATTACGATTACCAGAAGAAACGGAATGAGATTGCTTTTTCTGATTAAACCGGAGAGACCATAGACAACAGTGAAGGCAAGAAGCGGCATCAGCGGTACAAAAAAGCGATGCACCTTAAGAACATCACCCCCGACCGTGATTATATAAAGTATATAAATAAAAATTAGACCGAAAATCGCCGCAAATTCGCGACCGCCTTTTTTGAGCATATAAATTCCGGGCAAAACAAACAGCCCGGCGCCGAGATAATGATAGAAGAAGCGCCCCGTATATTTGAGACCGTCCCAGTATTTGTAAAATGTAAAATCGGTTTTGGCATAAAAAGGATTGGGGAACAGACCTCCGAAATAGGCCAGTTTAAAAACGGCCAGGGGAAGCAGCAGTAATATGTAAGCGGCAGACAGGGTCGCTGTATAGAGGCTGAATTGCCGCCGCGAAATTATGTCAAAAACAACAAAATAAACAAACAGCAGGCCGCCCTCGGGTCTCAGCAATGTCGCCGCGGCAAGCACGGGGACAATCAGGAAGGAGCGGCGTATAAAAAAATACCCCGCCGAAACAACCATAAGCGTAAACGCGGCCGTTTCCAGACCGGCCACCGCCCAGTAGGCGTATGAATATACCAGGCTCAACAGGAGACAGGCCAGCCCGGGCAGGACGGATTTTTCCCCGGCTATTTCCCGTCCGACAAGAAACAGCATTATGAAACTCAGCGAACTGCATATCACGCCCAGGATTTTCGAAAACAGTATCAGATCGAAGGTCAGTAATTTGCCGATAGTCATAAAAAGCAGCCAGAGGAAATTCGTGTATCCCTCCACCCTCTCCCCGGCATTAAAGACAAGCCCGTTACCATCGACATAATTGGCGGCATAGCGGAAAGTGATAAAGGCATCATCCTGCGTGAAGTCGAACCACACCGCCATCGACACATGAATCAGTATGGCCGCAACCAATAAAACAAGCGTGATATATTTTATTGAATCGGGCGATAATTCAAACTGATGTTTTTTCTTTTTTGATTTGGACATAGCCATGCAAATATCAATATTATCCGGCGGTAATCAAAACCGCCAATCAAGGCCAAAGTTAAGATGAATATATAAATATTCCAAGTTCAAAATGAAATGATTGAATGCGGCTAACGGGGGTTGATTCAGGCGATGGTCCGGTAATACAACTCGGCATAACTGCGGGCGGCGCTGTCCCATGAAAAATCCTGCGCCATCCCCTGCTTGACAATTTTATACCATGTTTTCTTTTTACCGTACAGGCCGGCGGCGCGTTTGATTGTCTTAAGCAACTCATCCGCGCTGTAATCCTCGAAGACGAACCCGGTGCCGGTCATGGCGGCTTCGTCGAAATCAATCACCGAGTCGGCGAGTCCCCCGGTTTTTCGGACAATCGGGACGGTTCCATATCGCATGCTGTACAATTGATTCAAGCCGCACGGTTCATAATGGGAAGGCATCAGGAATACATCCGAACCGGCCTCGATCAGATGCGCCAGCTTGTTGTCGAAAGCAAGAAAGGCTTTGAATTTATCCGGATATTGCTTTTCGATTTCGGTGAAAAACTTATGGTATTTTTCGTCGCCGGTTCCGAGCAGGACAAACTGAAGGTCCAGCGACATGATATCATCCATGATCTCCTCCAGTAGGTCGAATCCTTTTTGTATATCAAGCCTCGATATTACGCCGATCAGCGGCTGCTCCACGCGAAGCGGGAGGCCACACTGATGCAGAAGTTCCAGTTTGTTTTTTTTCTTCCCCGAGAGATTCGATATCTGGTACCCGTGGGGAATCAGTTTATCTTTGTTGGGCGACCATTGTTCATAATCGACCCCGTTGAGTATCCCGGTCAGGTCCTCGGCGCGTTCGGAAAGGACACCATGCAGGCCCTTGCCGTACTCATCGCTCTCCTGAATTTCGAGGGCATAGGTAGGCGAGACAGTTGTTATTTTATCGCTCAGTGCGATGGCCGATTTCATGAAATTAACTTTTCCCCAGAATTCGAACGGTCCGGCGGCGTAGAAATTAGATGGATCGATGTTCAGTTTGGAGAATGTCTCGGGAGTGAATAAACCCTGATATCCCATATTATGAATGGTAAAGACAGAGCGGCTGGCGCTGAAAAAATCATCTTCGTAGTAAGCCGTTTTCAGCAGTGAAGGAACCAGAGCGCTTTGCCAGTCGTTGGCATGGAATATATCAGGTTTCCAGTTGAGTTTTTTGATTGTCTCCAGTACCGCGCGGCAAAAATATATAAAGCGTTCGTCATTGTCGATAAAATCCTCGCCTGTTTCGGGATCGATATACAGGGCATCGCGGTCGAAATAATTTTCATTGCCGATGAAATACTTATCAAGCCCGGATTTGGGATCGCCCGAGTAATACACTTCGCCGAATACCTCGCGTGTTCCGACCCGGCACTTGAGATCAACATCGATTCGGCTCAGATCAGGATAATTATCGCGAACCTGGCGATAGTACGGCATAAACAGTTTTACACTATGTCCCAGCCTGTTGAGAGCTTCGGGCAGGGCGCCGGAAACATCGGCCAGCCCCCCGGTTTTGGCAAAGGGGACGGCCTCCGGGGTAATAAATGCTATTTTAAGAGATTCCATGGTTCAATTATATCAGGGCATGTGCTCCATAAAGTTCTTCGACCTGCGCCGTGTCGATTTTTCGCATAAAGGCGGCGGCATCTTCCGGGAGAGTCGGATTGATGTAGAAACCTGAGCCCCACTCGAACCCCGCGATTTTCGTAAGTTTGGGTATAATTTCGATATGCCAGTGAAAAACGTCGTCATATTCCTTGCCTATCGGCGCGGTATGCAGAATATAATTGAAAGGCGGATTGTTCAGCGCCACCCGGATACGATTCAATGTGTCTTTGAGGGCCTCGGCCAGGTAAATGAAAACATCATCGGAAAAATCGACCAGATGTGAAATATGCTGTTTCGGCATAAGCCACGTTTCGAACGGAAAGCGCGAGGCATACGGTTCGAATGAGATAAAGTCGCCATAGTCGTTGACAATTCGTTCCTTATCGGTCAGTTCCTGCCGGATTATATCGCAAAAAATACAGCGTTCCTTGAAATTGTAATACTTTTGAGCGCCCAGAATTTCCTCTTCGACCTTTTTCGGAATAATCGGCGTGGCAATCAACTGGCTGTGAGTATGTTCCAGCGATGCGCCGGCCGCCTCACCGTGGTTCTTAAAAATAAGTATATACTTAAAACGGCGGTCCCGTTGCAGATCGAGAATACGGTCACGGTACATCCAGAATACATTTTTTATTTCCCGGACCGACAAATCGGCCAGATCCTTGGAGTGGTCCGGCGATTCGATAATCACTTCATGCGCGCCGATTCCATTCATTTTGTCATAAATGCCCATAGGTTCGCGGTCGAGATTACCCTCGATACGCAGAGCGGGATATTTGTTCGAAATTACCCTGAGAAACCATCCGGGTTTATTCGGCTCCGAGCCGTCCTTGCGATAGGCGGCGACTTCGGGCGGAGTATTAAATTCATTGCCCGGACAAAACGGGCACATTTTGGGTTCTTCCTGCTTGGGGATATTACCGTAGCTGGACGGTCTTTTTCCACGGTCGGTGGAAATAATAACCCATCGTCCCATTATTGGATCTTTGCGAAATTCAGGCATAGACACCCCCCGGTGAGGCGCTTTTAAAAGCTATAAACATAAAATCCATTTTCTCCGCATCGTTGTTTAAAATCGAGTTGCGTTCGTAAAACATTCTCCCCCTTTATTATCGACACATCGGCCATATCCTGCAATGTTTATTCCGTAACGTTTGCAGAATGCATCGAATCTGTCTCATAAATCCCCCGAAGCCTTATTTTCAGCGCCTCAGACGGTTCTTTGCCCCGCCGGGCCATCGACCTTTCGATAGTCCCCAGCGCTTTGTCGAAGCTATATGCCATCTTGTGCTTCGGCGAAAACCATGTAAATGACCTAATCTCCTTATCAGTTAAAATACCGTTGGCGACCAGATTACACGACAAACCGATATTTATCCCGGTATTGAGCAGAGTCCCGATAGCCGTCTTGGTGAAATCGCCAATAAAAGACCCAATTTTTATGCTTCCGGTATTGTGCATTTCTCCGTTTAGAGAAACACTTATATTGGCATAATTGTTCTTTAAATCTGAGTTGGTTGTCATGGCGCCGAGATTTATCCATTCGCCGAGATAAGCATGACCCAGGAATCCGGCATGATATTTATTGGTATAGCCCTGAATAATCGCTTCCTCGACCTCTCCCCCGACTCTGCAAACCGGCCCGATCGAGCTGCCGGTTATTTTGCCCCCGACGACGTGCGTTTCCTTTCCGATATAAAGCGGTCCGACCAGATATGTGTGGGGCTCAACTCGCGCTTTGCCGCCGATAAAAATCGGGCCGTTGGAGGCATCGAAAACACTTCCGGGCAATATTTCGGCATCAGGCGAAATATAGATATCATTGGGGTTTATAAAATCGACACCCCTGAACAACGCGGCATCAGCCCCGTTTATATCTCGCTTCTTGAGAAAACCCTCACCGTTGGAATTTTCGCGGAAATACTCAAAATCCTGCTTAATTTCATTATCGATGGCGCCAATCATATCCCAGATATATTCATACATTGGCAAATCGATCTTAACAGTCTGTGCCTTACCGCTGAATATTTCGTAAAAACCGCCCAGGTCGCCTTCTTTGAGAGCATTATATTCGGCGTCGCCCAGCTTGCCGACATATTTAAGGGCGGCGATATTTTCACCCGCGGTCAGGACGGCGTTTTCGCCGGCCGCTTTCAGGGCACGGACAAACTCCGCATTATATCTCACGCGTCCATTGACAAAAATATATTCGTCATACCCTTTATCCTCGAATTTATTGACCGGTATTCGTCCGATCTCGGCCGCAAGATGTGCTATTTCCGGGCGACAGAAATAGTGGGGCTGATAATTGTCGAAACCGTCGATTAGTTTTTCGGCCAGCGTCCTGATACCGGGACGAAGGGAGAATACGGGTCTTAGAAATGTCAGCGGATTGAAATTGCCGCTTTTCTCATCCTCGAATATTATCAAACATTTTGCCATATGCTAACCCAATATATAAGAGTATAATTTTCGTATTTTTTTGTTTTTTACAATGGCCTCTTTTTCTTAATAAGATAAATCAAAAGGGGCAGTCCCAGAACATAACAGGCGGCCAGTTGCCCGATACCCACGAACTGGACGACAAAGAAATAGGCCATGCCGGTGATGGGCGACAGATAGGCGGCAACACCGAAGGCATTGATGATCACCGGCGGTAAAGGTGCGAGCGCCATACCCAGTTTTTTGGTTTTAATTTTCGATGTCCAGTATGTCAGGCAGGCCGCCAACAGAGTGAACAGAGAGCCGAAGATAATATCCTGAAGCCCGTTGCCGCCGAAAATATTGGCGATCAAGCAACCGATAAAAAGCCCCGGTATGGCCATCGGATATAAAAACGGGAGAACGGTTAAGGCTTCGGATACGCGCACCTGATAGACACCATAGCTGATAGGAGCAAGCAAAATGGTCAGGGCCGCATAAAGGGCGGCAATCATTCCGGCTAAGGCGACATCTTTTGCGCCCAAGTTTCTCATAAGTGACTAAGAAAGCTATACGCGCCGTTTTGTCAACCAAAATTTAACCGACAAAAGCCTATCCTGTTGGACTTAAACCGCTTACAAAATAAGGATCAATCCGAAAGGACGAGTTTCGCCACCTTATCAAGAGGGATTTTCACCATTTTCTTACCTACTTTGTCACTCATAACCAGATTCCACGCAGAATTTTCGATAAGCAGACCGGCCGCTTTCAATCCGTCGAATTCCTTACCATTCGGTTTCAGATGGGCCGATATTAATTTGTGTCGTAACAAAGCATCCACGAAGCCCTGTAACACCCTGTCCTGTTCGGCGGTTATATGGTTATTGTCGGACGTAAAGCCGACCAGATGGCGCCCCAGTTTGTGACATTTGCCGAAATTGGCGTTCCTGATGATTTTACGTTCGATCTCGGCCAGCTTCCGCCTAAAATGCGGCGATTGATGCAACGGCGTATAGTTCAGACAAAAACCAAGCAGTTCGGCTTCTTCATCGTCAAGTTTCAGTTCCGGAAATATTGTCTGACCGTCAAGGAAATATCCGTCATCGAAACATATCTCGAAATCAAGTTGTTTCAGCGTTAGAATATCACGGTACACCGTTCTTTTCGAGATGTCGCATGTCCGGCTTAGTTCATCAAGCGAGATTTTGTGTTGCCGCCGAAAAAGCCGGACGATCTTTAACAGACGTTCTGATTTAGTCATGTGTATCCTCCCGGCATAAATATCGGAAGGCCCACTGACAACTGCCGTCAGTAAAAATTCAATATTTTCTCGAAAATGATAAAAAAGAAGATTATTGGGTATAATTGGCCAGAATATCGCCGGCCCGTTGTTTAATTTCCAGAATCAATGACAGTGGTTTGACGATCACCGCATCACCCCCGAATCCGATCAGCCAGCGGCAGATTTCCTCGATACCGCTCACGGTAACCTCATAGCGCACCCGCCCGTCCGGCATCGGTATCACCTTCTCGCTGCGATGGTGACGGCTCATACTTACCACGCGCGCCGCCTTGCCGGATAAAATTACTTCGACATCGACCGGCCGGCCGCTGAAGACTCCCCAGCTGTTCTGGAAATATTCGGCCGGGTCGATATCCCGGCGTGGCTCGAATGTCTTTTCGGTTATTTTGACATCGATAATCCGGTCGATACGAAAGGTTCGGAGATCATTTCTTCGGTAGCAATAGCCGACAAAATAGAAGGCCCTTTCGATAAAAATCAAAAAATACGGCTCCACCTCACGTTCCATCACGCCGCTTTCTATCGAGTTATAGGTCAGGTTGATTACGCGGTGACGGCGGATACCATCTTCGACGTCGGCATAAAATTTCTCGTTGATATTGCCGGCATGCGTCGCTTTGACCTCGACACTTGTCGTTTTCGGCGCAATTGTTTTCTTCTCTTTAACGGCCGGCGACAGGCATGCCTCTATTTTGGTTTTGATCGATTTGATTATTTTGCGGCTGTGTCCGCCGTGATAGAGCGGTGATGATTCCAGCGCCGTTTTAAGCGTGATATACTCGTCGATATCGAAATTAAGCGGCGGCAAAAAATTACCGCTGGCATATTTGTAGCCGCGATCATAATAAATGGGAATATTAGCCTCGGACAGAGCCACAATATCTCTGTATATGGTTCGCTCGGTAACACCGCACTCGGCGGCCAATGTTTCGGCGTTAAGGTTTCTTCGGCTTCGCAGCAGGTTCAGGATGTAAAGCAACCGATCATATTTTGCCATACCCATATGACAATACTAATTCGATAATGATGAATTGTCAATTATCATTTTCACACCATACCTGTGGGATAAATCCCATATTCCCGGCGTCCTAACACCACTGGCTGCATATTACTATTCTATTGTCATTCATAGATATAGCCGCCCCAAATAAACGGGCACCCGCTTTGCTTTCAATATATCAAAAATATAAATCGTTAACCTCGCCGGAGGTATTATGGAAGAAAAGAGACCAGCAAAGAATAAGTCCAAAAAGCATTTCAACTTCGCCAATTCATTTATTTTAAAATATGGACTTAAGGTTGTTCTCGGTTTCGTGATTATCGTTGTCTTTCTGACAACCGTGCAGTGCAATATCGAAAAGCCGGAAGCGCCCACATGGACGGCCGATTTCACCATCCCGACCGTAAACAGAATTTATCAGATGCCGGAGATCCTGGACAAGATCGATGAGCCGACATTGTCCATCGATTCCTCCGGCGATGTTATGTTTTCATATTCGCAGCAACTCGACACCATTCGCGTCAGCGAGGAATTGTCGGCGGGCAACCTTAACAGGACGGTTTTTAATACGGTCGGCCAGGTAGCGGTACATCCGACCGATCCGGTGGCGGCTTCAGTCACGCTTGAGGATTATGTTACCCTCAGTCTGGACACGATTCCGCCGTCATCATTCAACATTCTCAACGATCTCCCCATGCTTGATAAATTTGTCTGGGCCGATGTTTCGGCGGGGATGGTATTTATCAAAGTGAGTAATGATTTCGGGCTTGATCTCGACACCGTTATTGTCGAACTGATCGATCTGGTGTCGTTTATACATGTGGCGACGGCGGCTTTTCCCCCGCCGGGCATTCCGGCCGGAGTAACGGATTCGATAGCTATCGGTCTGGGCGGAAAGAGAATTTCGAATCAGTTGCGTTTGCAGTTTCACTGCCATACGCCGGGCGGCAGCATGCTGTCATTGTCGGATAAAAGCCTGACTTCGACGGCCAGTTTTCCCGAGGACCTGACCATCTCGGCGGCCCGGGCGGAAATACCGAGCATCAGCAAGTCGTTTTCGGAGACGGCCGAGATATCGACCTCGCAGACGGTTGTCTCGGCCGATATCGAAACGGGTAACCTTAACTTGACCATCGATAATTCATCTACTCTTACGGCCCAGATAAATATTTCTCTTCCGGATTTCCATCTCGACGGTGTGCCGATCGAGCTCACGCGCAATATGCCGCCCAATGAGGCACAGATGATTAATCTCGATCTGGCCGGATATACTTTCGAACCGGCCGATACGGAGGCGCCGCAGGAGATAAGAATCAACGCCTCGGCCTTTATCGATTCGACCATGCCGAATATGGTCGATATCGATGCTCATGATACATTGCGGGCGATTGCCAATCTCACCGCCTTGCAATTCGAGTCGGTGACCGGAATAGCCGATTCGACCGAGGCCAGTTTCAGCGGCGTCTATGCCGACCTTGACGTGCCCAGCGGTTTTGATTCGGTTCAGTTGTGCAATGCGGTTCTCTCGCTCGAAATCGAAAACGCTGTTGATTTCCCAGGCGGTTTCATTATCGATTTGTATGGCGACGGCGGGCAGTTTACGCGCCTGTACGGTTCCATACCGGTCGGCAACCCGATCAATCCGACGACATCTGTTTTTGTCGATTCCACGATCGCGACCTTCCTGAATCCGGTTCCGAATAATATATCCTTCGAAGGCGCGGCCTATTTCGGCGACGGGGTGACGGTCGGTACCATCACCGAAGAAACCTATATTGTTCCGACTCTGCATATCAATTCGCCTCTGGAATTGATTTTCGACCAGACCACATTTGCTGGCGATACTTCATCCGAGGATATCGATCAGGACGATATCGACATAATCACGGATCATCTGATCGAGGCCAGTTTTGTTTCATCGGTCACCAATCATCTTCCAGTTGGGGCCACGGTCGAGGTATATCTTGACGGCGACCCGGCGAACCTGACACATGATCGCGCCCAGCTTGTACTGGGACCTTTCACCGTCGACGCCGGAGTAGTCGGGCCGGGCAATGTGGTCGAAGAGGAAGTAACTTCGGAAGTTATAATACCGCTCGATAGTATCGACATAAAAATTCTCGAGAATCCCGTGGTCTATTCCACCCAGTTGATCCAGTTAAATGGAGGCGGCACTCAGCCGGTTAAAGTGGTCGGCACTGATTATATCGGTCTGGTCGGCACCATCACGGTGGAATACAAGTTTGACGGTGATTTATAAAGGGAGCGAGCATGAGAAGGACTGGAAAAATACAACGGAAGGGGAACCGGAGATGAATACGCTGACAAGAATTTTTGCCATAGTCGTATTGCTGTGTTTAATCGGTGTGGCAGCGGCCGCCAACGGTCTTTCGGCCGCGCGGGCGGTCGGTATGGGCGGCGCCCATATGGGTCTGGCCAAAGGAGTCTATGCCCCACTGTATAACCCGGCCAATATCGGTTTGTCGGAGTATCGCGAAACCGGTCTGGAAGTGGCCGGTGTCGGCGTGCAGATCAGCAACAACAGCTATACGCTCGAAGATTACAACAAATATACGGGCGCCGTTCTGTCCGAAGATGACAAGTCGGTTATACTTGGCAAAATCCCGCGCGAGGGATTGAAAATCACGGCCGAGGCCGAAGTCGGGGCAATGTCGTTTTCGATGGGCTCGATGGTTCTGTCGATTAACGGCGTGGCCGCCACCGAGGTGAATCTGGGCAAGGATGCCCTGGAATTGTTTCTGGAGGGAAACGATCTCAATGAATCTTTTTCGCTGGACGGCATGTACAGCGAGGCCATCGCTTATGCTTCGGTCGGGCTGTCGTACGGTATGCCGATTTATGTTTCCGGAACAAGGCAGCTTGCCGTCGGCGCGACGGTCAAATATCTGCAGGGATTCGCCTATGAAGAGGTGACCGAAATTCACGGCGGCGTGGTGACGCTGGCGACCGGATTTGCCGGCGAGGGAACGATGATCGCCCGCACCGCTATGGGCGGCAGCGGTTACGGTCTCGATATCGGGGCGACGCTCAAGCTCAATGACAGTTATACGGCCGGGGTCAGTTTCAGCAATGTTCTCAGCCATATTACATGGAACAACCAAACCGAGGAACATGGCTATCATTTCGAGCTCGATACCCTCAATATAGATGTTATGGATGATGACTCGATCGATGCTTCGGATGACTGGTCGGAGCCGATCGACGATTTCAGCTCATCGCTTCCGACGGTCATGAAGGCCGGGCTGGCCAATATCGACGGCCGTTTTTTATGGGCGGTGGATTATATACAGGGGTTTAAGCTGGCCGCCGGTTCATCATCGAAGCCCCGGGTTGCGGCCGGGGTGGAATATCGGCTGCTTAACTCCATGCCGCTTCGTGCCGGCTATTCGCTGGGCGGCGGCAAGGGTTCGGTGGTATCGGGCGGCATCGGTTTCAACATGTCGCTGTTCCACATCGATATTGCGCTGTCCAACAGCAGTACATTCGATCTGGATTCCACCAAGGGTTTGCATCTGGCCTTTTCTACCGGACTGAGATTTTAGAATAAGAATTAGGGAGGATTACCGATGAATTTCGACATTGAGAGTAGAACAAATAGTCTTCGAATTGCCGCCATTGCAATTATGCTGACGCTTTTTGCGGTTTCGGTCACAGCCATGCCGCCCAATCCTGAGACGCTTGAAGAACATCTTGGCACCGGCAACGACCTGCCCTACTATTTGCAGAACCGCCCGGCACTGCTTGATTTGGGCGTCAATTCGCCGGGCAAAATGACCGTTTCGCCGGCCAAGGCCAATATAAGCGGCACCTGGAGGGGGCTGGCGATACTGGTGAGTTTTTCGGATAAACCGGCGTCGGCCGATGCGGCCGATTTCGATACGCTGTTGTTTGTCAATCGACAGGGCACGGTGCGTCACTACTATAACGAGGTCTCACGTGGCCAGCTCGATATTGTAACGCTCGATTTACCATCGAATCTCGGATGGATCGAGGCCCCCGAAACATACGCTTACTATTGCAACGGCGAAAACGGGACGGGAGCCTATCCCAATAATAGCCAGAAACTCTGCGAGGATGTAACGGCGCTGATTGATCCGTATATTGATTTCTCTCAGTATGACAATGACAATGACGGGTATGTCGATGCCGTCATATTGATTCATACGGGAAAAGGGGCGGAATTTTCGCACAGCAACGACGATATCTGGTCGCATAAATGGTCGATCTGGCCGCCTCAGTCAAAAGACGGAGTCTATCTTTTCGATTACAATATTCAACCGGAATACTGGAATTCGCCTGGCGATATCACCTGCGGTGTTTTCTGTCACGAGCTGGGGCATATCTTCGGGCTTCCGGATCTTTACGACACCGACTACAGTTCACGCGGGATTGGCAAATACTCACTAATGAGCTACGGGAGCTGGTGCGGTCCGACCGGTATGGGTGATTACCCCGCCTGGCTCGATGCCTGGTGTAGAATCGAACTGGGGTTCGAGTCATACACGAATGTCACCGTGAATACCGACAATGCCGTTATCGGCGCGATGGAGAACGGCGGTACCGTATATCGCCTGTGGTCAAGCGGAGCAATTGGTTCAGAATACTATCTGGTCGAAAACAGGCAGAAAACTGGATATGATTCATATATCCCGGCTTCGGGTCTGTATATCTGGCACATTGACGAAAATTCGCTGGGAACCATGGCTCCCAACGACGACGAATGGTATCCGGGACACACATCTGGCGGCAATTACGGTGTCGCGCTGGAACAGGCCGACGGTCAGTATCATCTCGAAAAATTGATAAATTCGGGGGACGCCGGCGATCCTTTCCCGGGAATAAGCTCCAACACTCTTTTCTCGCCGTTTTCAACGCCGAACTCGGACAATTATATTGGCGATAATACGTATGTGGCGGTAAGCAACATTTCATCTTCATCCAATGTCATGACAGCCGATTTCCAGGTTTCATTCGTCAGCGATGTCGAAGAGAGTAACGACAATCTACTACCGGAGAAAATACAGCTTGGTCAGAACTACCCCAATCCTTTCAACCCGAATACGAATATTTACCTGGAGACGCCCGTTTCGGGGCACGTCCATGTATTTATTTATGATATTCTGGGTCGAAAGATATATGAATTACTGAATGAATATGTACCAGCAGGCGAAGGCGTCATTCTGACCTGGGATGGACGTGACAGCGACGGCCGCGAGGTATCGTCCGGGATATACTTTTATGAGGTCGTCACCGAACATGATAAAGAAGTCAGGAAGATGACGCTAATTAAGTAATGACATAATCAAGAAGTAGTGTCTTTTGTCGTAAAACGGTAATTCCGCAGTAAACCCGGTGCAAACCAAGACCCCTTAAGAACCTTAAGGGGTCTTAATTTTTTCTAATCATTCTGGATCGAGCCTGCGTTGGTTGTTTCTCCTACCAGGTTGTTACTTCGCTTGTCGCGTTTATGCTTCATATAGCAATGTTTGCAACGTTTTGGGTCCTCCGTGTACCCTTTTTCCGCGAAGTACTCTTGCGCATTGGCGGTGAAAACAAACTCCTGGCCACACTCGACACAAATCAGGATTTTCGGTTCAAACCCGGAATCCATATTTCCCCCTCATCTTAAAAAAATGAAATAACTTCCCTGTTACCTCCGATGTGTATCGATCCGTAGTTTCAGGCGAAATGTATTTTATTCTCTGATTTATACAGATTTCAATTATTCCAGTCAAGCAAAAAATATAAATAATTACAAAAAATATTAACATTGCTTCATACCAATTTATATCAGTATATATTATGTAATAATCCAGTATAAGTACACATTCGACTAATAATTGTCTGTATATATATTTTAAAATAACGGTGTAAATGGATGCCGCGGCATCCGCCCGGCCATCGGATATCAGGATCTGTACGCCAGAGGTTCCGGCCCGCCACGGTACAAATAATCTATCAGATACACAACATCAAGTATGTTTATTGCACCGCTGGCATCAATATCGCCCATTCTTGTATCGTATTTGGGCGACAGTCCGTCCTTATAAAGAAAATTCAAAAGATATGTAGCGTCGAGTATGTTAACCTCGCCGGATCCGTCGGCATCTCCAAAGGGATGAATCACCGTGGTAAATTCGTACTGGTTGTCATCATGCCATTGTGAAACAACGCAGGGTATAAACAGAATGGAATCATAAAGAACAAAATCATATATTCCACAATTGGTGCGTCCGAGATAATCGACATCGCAACTGATAGCGATGTCTTTATCACCGTTCTTGAAGGCGCACCATGAGAAGCCCCATTCGACGGTATTATCACCGTCAAATTTCAAAGCCAGTAAACCGTTGACGCTGGTGTCGGGATATGTCATAATATAATTACTGGCCAGCCCGTCGGGTGGTATCATTGATGTCACACCCTCGAAGGGGCAGGCGGGAATAATTGGATCGACAACGATCAACGGATAGTCGGCCCCATCGTCATGATAAGCAGTATCATATCTGACGCCGGTGAAGTAGTTCCAGAGGGTAAACTCGGGGAAAGCCGTTTCCACATCAGCCCCAAATGGTTTCAGGGCCGAATCCATGGAGGCCAGGGGGGTATAATATCTTTCATATTCCCAGATAGTTTTTAATATGCCTCTGCCGTATTTCTTGGCCAGAAATTCCGGCCAGACGAAAGTACTGTAATTGTGCAGGTTCGATCCATACAGATTGGTATCGATCAGAAAGGTGTCGGGATAATTGAAAAAATAGGGCAGGTATGAATAGTGATCATTTGCCTGATCGAACATATCATTCTCGAAAAAAACGGCGGTCCCTTCGGTAAACCACAAATCGGGACCGTTTTTATAAGCATAAGCCAGTTGAGTCGCGTGGAAATACTCATGCGCGACGGTGACTTTCTGCGCGCCGATAATTGTTCCTTCCGGATCCTGATTGGATGGGGCGAATTCAAAATTATTGTGCAGTTGTATATATGATTTATAATCGTTCCAGGCCGAGTCTCCGGCGCCCTCCCTGATGGTAACGCCGTAATAATTGCCGATATGAAGCAGGTAAATGTCATAGAATGAATCGACATCCTGCGGCGGCGGATAATAGCCGAGATTAATCTGGTACTGGCGGTAGGAGCTGTCGGCGTATATCCCGATTCTTTCGACAAAATCGGGAACGTTGCTGCTGTCGAGGTCTTCCGGCGGAACACCGTCGGATGTCCCTATTTCATAATGGATGGCAAAATGTCCCCCCGGAGATATATAAAGAGAATCGGTTTCCGGGCGGGCCATGAGGGCCGATGCGGCCGCCTGTTGTGAGGACGACATCATATCCCAATGATCGAGCGCCTCGTTAACAAAGGGTGTGCCGCTTCGAATAACACCGGTTTCCGCTGATTTGAACCTGTCCGGAAGCTGCTCCGGATTTATCACCGCCACAAGATTATAATATATTTTATCGCCCCGGGTTATCTCTCCGGAACTATATGCGGTTTCGATTAAGTCGCTGGAAGCGGCCCCCCGATAGTCACGGTTCGGGTTCTCGACAGCCCGAGAGACGGCAAGAACCAGGCAAAATATTAGTAAAACCGCAATATGCAATTTTCGCGATAAAATCATAAGTTCATGTACCTCAATCCATTATCCGACGAGTATTTGGGGCGGTGGAAATTGCAAGCTACCCTTTTTATAAATGTACATCCATTCTCGATTTTGTCAAGAAAATTATGTGTTTTATCCATCTATAAATCACTGCTTTATATATTGTCCAAGACCGAAAGATAACTGCCAGTCCTTAATTTGCCCGGCATAGGCCAGATCAAATCGTAATATTTTGGCGTGTGAAATCCGCTCCAGGCCGATCCTCAGCCCGAATCCCACCGACCATAGAATATCTTCCAGTTTCAGATCTGAGTCCCTTTTCCACGCTTTTCCGAAATCCCAGAAATGCACCGCTCCCACGTCGGCCGATAAAATCTCGATACCCGGAAAGAAGCGGTATTCGATATTGCCCTTGATTCTTTTATCGCCGGTGGTGTAATTCCTGGGATAGCCACGCAATCCATTGTTTTCTCCAAGATATAACGAGGCGGTATTGTCCTCTCTCCAATTGTTATCATAGCTGACATAGAGTATCGGTGTCAGCCATAAGGTATTGTTGTTATAATACCTTATCGAGACATTTGTTCCCTTTCTGAAGTGTCGGCCGCCATTAATCCAGTAATTGCGGCTGAATTTGAGAAAAAACATATTGCCTTTATAATATTTTGAGAAATTGGCGGTGAAACCGGTATAGTCATATAATTTGTCGCCGTCTCTATCAAAATAGCGTCCAATTCGCATTTCGGCGCCGTTCAGGAATAATATATCCTCGATTTTCCTGAAATTATCGATATGCGTCGCCTGCACATACTGGTAATTATGTATGCCCATTTTCGGAATAACGGCATACAGCAGACTGTCATCGGGCAAGGTGACGCGGTCATGGCCACCGAGATAGATTTTATCGACAATTTCCATATCTTTATATGCCAGCTCAATCCCCAGGCGCACTTTGTTGTTGTATGTACCAAACCTGTAGGCACCGTTGAAAACGAACTGTGAGCCTTCTTCCTTGTGTTGAGCGATTATTCTGCCGTTTTCGTAGTAATCCCGGCGGCGATCCCTGTCGATATAGTCGAATCGGCCGCTGAATTGCGAATTGAGCGAATAAAACGGCAGGCCCAGAGAAAACGAGGTCATACCGATTTCGGGATTACCGTCATGATAAGCCTGGAAATAATATCTCGACCCCAGTAACCGTCGTTCCAGATAGGTGAACTGTCCGTAGTCCTCGAGCGTATCCCGAAAATAATAATGAAACGAGAGATATTGGCCCGTCCCGAGAAAATTCTGCTCCTCGGCACGGACATGATAAACGGTTTCCCCGGCGCTGCGGTTAAGCGAAATTCCACCCAGCAATGTCCAGGAGTCAGCGGTCGTGACATGTAGGATATTTCGCCCTGACGGCGTTTTTACAAGCCTTGCACGGGCTTCCCACAAAAATGGCAGGGCGCGGAGATTTCTTGCTGATTCCTCGGCCAGATCCCGCGAGAATACATCGCCTTTGCGCAGAAGAAGCTCCCGCTTGATAACGTATTTTTTGGTTTTGATATGCAGTTTATTGGCCAATTGGAAAAGCCAGAAATCATAATGGGCCGAATCGGCATCGTAAATATTCCGGTTTTCGATATAAATCGAATCGACAACCGGATCGCCCGGCTCATTTCCGGCCCGGCCCGCCGTCGAATCCGAGGCTGAAACCGCGACTGCGATGCCCATCAAGACAAAAAATATCGCAACTGTATTTAATTTCAAATTATCATGTCCATTTGCCGGAAAACCGGTCGTTGTTCCAGTTGCCCCATAATTACAGGAGCATTTTCATCTCATTTTAACATTGATGGTTAAGATAAGTCGTTAACATACCGAATAATATAGAAAACCAACAGTTTAAACAATTGAAATATGTCACGTAAAAAAGTTGGCGATATTCTCATTGAACGCGGCCTGATCACCGATGAACAACTCGATCAGGCGCTCAAAGAACAAAAAAAGACCGGGCGAAAAATCGGGCAGATTCTTGTTGAAACGGGGATGATATCCGAGGATCAACTGATTGAAACGATTTCCGAGCGATTAAAAATACCCAAGATATCGCTTGAGCAGATGGTCATCGATCCCTCCGTGATCGGTCTTGTGCCGGTTGAAGTGGCGCGACGATATTGCCTGATCCCGGCTTTTCGGATCGGCGACAATTTGACCGTGGCCATGTCCGACCCGCTCAACATCATTGCCATCGAGGAGTTGAAATATCTCACCAAATGCGATATCAAGCGGGTAATAACCTCACGAACCGAAATCAACACCGCCATCGATCAATATTATTCGGTGGCCGACTCGCTCAGTGGTGTTATCGGTACATATCCCGAGCGCAAAGCGGAAGAAATACTGACCGAAAAGCAACAGGCATCCTCATTTCATGAGGATGACGCCCCTGTCGTCAAGCTGGTCAATCTCATTATAAATCAGGCCGTTAAGACAAAAGCCTCGGACATTCATATCGAACCGGGAGAGGATCAAATCAGGGTTCGTTATCGAATTAACGGCGTCATGAAAGAGGAGGCCTCTCCACCCAAAAATCTCCAGTCGGAAATTATATCGCGTATCAAGGTCGCCTCCAACATGGATGTATCGGAAAAACGGCTGCCGCAGGACGGGCGTTTGATGGTCAAGGCCGAAGACGGTTCCGATATCGACCTGAGGATATCCACTCTGCCCACCGTCCACGGCGAAAAAGTGGTTATTCGAATACTCGACCGGCGCATTCTTGAAATGGGATTGAATCAACTGGGGATTTCCAATGATATTCTTCAACGGTGGATGCAACTGATCCAGTTGAAAGAGGGTTTGATTCTCATCACCGGTCCGACCTCGAGCGGTAAAACGACCACATTATACTCGGTTTTGAAAGAAGTTAATTCGATCGAAAAAAATATTATTACGGTCGAGGATCCGGTCGAGTACTCCCTGCCGCTTATAAATCAGGTGCAGACCAACGAGAAGGCCGGGTTGACCTTCGCCTCTTCCCTGCGCTCGATATTAAGGCAGAATCCGGACATAATTATGATCGGCGAAATCCGGGACAGCGAAACGGCGGTAATGGCCCTTCGCTCAGCCCTTACCGGGCACCTGGTGTTCTCGACCCTGCATACGAATGACGCTCCAAGCAGTATTTCCCGGCTAATCGATATGGGTATGGAAAAGTTTCTTGTGGCTTCCGCCATCAAGGGGGTCATGGCTCAGAGGCTGGTTCGCACCAACTGTCCCCACTGCATCGAGGAGTACAGACCGAACGAGGTTCAGCTCAAACTATCCGGTCTTGAAACCGAGGCGGACAATATCAAATTCATGCGCGGAACCGGCTGTACCAAATGCCGCATGACCGGGTTCCAGGGACTGACAGGTTTATATGAGCTGGTGACTGTCGATGACACCATGTCCGAAATGATTATCAACGGCGCCTCCGACGTTGCCTTGAAGAATTATGCCGCGGGAAAAGGATATCGGCCGCTTTTCCATGACGGTTTGGATAAGGTCAAAAGCGGTATGATAAATCTGGAAGAAATGCTGCGCGTGATCACTATTGTCGAGAACGAAAATGTGACCGCGGTCAAACCTGAAACTATCGTCGATGTCTAAGACTTTCGCATATAAAGCAAGAACCGGAACCGGTGAATTGCGGACGGGTGTCATTCAGGCGGAAGACGCCAAAAGAGTGGCGGCCATTTTATCCGAACAGAAATTGATTCCGACCGAGATCACCGGGCAGAAATCCCAGGATCGAGCCGGTTTGTTCGGCTTCATGAAAAGCCGAACCTACGAGGATTTGATCATTTTTACGCGCAGTCTGGCGACGTTATATCATGCCGGTATTCCCATTCTGAACGCGCTGGGGATGATAAAAATCGGCGAAACCGGCAGTTATTTTAATCAGTCCATAAAAAAAATACGCGACCGGGTTCAGGCCGGCCGGGGATTATCCAGCGCCATGGATGATTTTCCCAAGATCTTTCCGCCCATTTACACTGCGACGGTGGCCGCGGGCGAAGCCTCGGGGCAGCTTGACACAATCCTCGATTCGCTGTCGGGAATGCTGGAGCGGGATATGGAACTCAACCGCCAGATAAAATCTTCCACGCGCTATCCCCTGGCTGTAGTCGGCGCCATCGCCGGTGCCTTCGTGGTTCTGATCACATTCGTAATTCCGCGCTTTATGCAGTTTTATTCGAAAATGGGCGCCGATCTGCCGCTGCCCACAAAGATGCTTATCTGGGTAAATCAACTTGTCACCGGTTACTGGATCCCGTTGATCGCTGGCATCGTGGTTGCCATATTCGTGTTCAGGAAAATTTATACAACACCGGCGGGAAGACTCAGTATCGACAGGAAGTTATTGTCATTGCCCGTTTTTGGCGATTTGATCGTAAAGGGCAATATTTCGCGTTTCGGATATATTTTCCGAATCCTGCTGGCCAGCGGTATTCCAATTGTAAGATCACTTGACATGCTCTCCGCGACCATTAAAAACGCCCAGTTGAAGAAGGAAATTGAAATGATGGCCGACGCCTTCAGGGAGGGCCGCGAACTGACCAGCCTGATGAAAGACCTCGATTTTTTCCCGGAGATGGCCATCAGGATGATGCAGGTCGGTCTCGAGAGCGGCTCGATGGAGTCGATGCTTCAGGAGACGGCCAGTCACTACGGCAAAGAGGTGGATTATAAATCGCGTCATCTCACATCACTTCTGGAACCAATACTGACGGTCGTTCTGGGCGTTTTCGTGCTTATTGTGGCGCTGGCTATCTTCCTCCCCATGTGGAACTTGATACAGGTTTTCCGGGGTTAGGGCAAATAAAGAATTAAGTCTATTTTCCGATAATATTTTTATAGACCAAAAGTGAACCACAGCTAAACATTTAGGAGCTATTATGGGTTTCAAAAGACTCTCAAACAACCGGGGTTTTACCCTGATTGAACTGGTGATCATTATCGTTATCCTTGGTATTCTGGCGGCTGTTGCCATCCCGAAATATTCGGATATTTCATCCGAAGCGCGTGAAGCTTCCGCCCGTGGAGCGTTGGGCGCTCTCAGATCCGGAATCTCGATTTATTATGCCAACAAAGCGGTGACAACCGGAACCGCAACCTGGCCCACAAACGACACCGTCAACCTGGTCGGTGAAGTTATGGAACAGGTGATTCCCAAGAATCCGTACCAGGCCGATAATATGGCTCCGGATAGTGTCATCGACGGCAGCGCCCTGGGCAAGGGTAATGTCAGCGGTGGTCGCGGCGGCTGGGCCTACAACCCGAATACCGGAGAAATCTGGCCCAACACGAATGGCGCCGGTGAAAATAACTGGTAATCCCGGCATGGGTTATAAAGCACCTATGCACGGAGAGGATTACAGAAGGATCAAATATCAAGGGGGCTTCACTCTCATCGAGCTGGTTATAATTATCGTTATTCTCGGCATTGTGGCCGCCGTGGCAATCCCGCATTTCGGCTCGCTCTCCGAGAATTCGAAAATTAATACCACTCGGGAGGAAATGCGGCGGATCAAAGAAGCCATCGTTGGTAATCCGGATATCGTTTCGGGGGGACAATATGTTGATCGCGGATATGAGGGTGATGTCGGTTATCCACCCTCGAATCTGATCGATCTGGTTGCCAAACCGGATTCGGTCCCGGCTTATGATAAATTCAGCCGCATCGGCTGGAACGGACCGTATCTCGACAGCGCCGAGAGCAAATACTTGTATGATTCTTGGGACAGCCCGTACAGCTATGATCCGGCGAGCCGGACAATCACATCGACAGGTCCGGAGCCCGATATTGTTCTGGCATTTTAGGTGGATATTATGATTGGTTCGGAAAAAGGAATGACGCTCATAGAGCTGGTGATGGTGATAATAATTATCGGTATCATCTCCGGCGTGGCTATGAAGTCGATGGATTCGGCTATTGAGACCGGACGGGTCGAATCGACCCGGAAGGAAATGCAGCAGTTATCCGATGCCATTGTCGGCAATCCGGATCTGCTCAACAGCGGAAGCCGTATCGATTTCGGCTATGTGGGTGATGTTGGTTCCCTGCCGGCCAATCTCGATGCCCTGGTTTCGGCTCCCGGCGGGTATGCGACCTGGAACGGGCCGTATATCAGCAGTGATTTTGTGGAGGCCACCGACGACTACAAAAAGGATGGATGGGGTGTCACGTATCAATACAGCGCCGGCCTGACGATTACTTCCACCGGTTCGGGGAGCAATATAACCAAGAGGCTGGCGGCCGACGTGTCCGATCTCACCAGCAATTCCATCAAGGGTGTGGTCAAAGATGCCGAGAGTATCCCCCCCGGCGCTCATTACAGCGATGTCGATGTAACGGTATCCTATCCCGACGGGGCCGGCTCGATGGCATCGACGACGGTCAATCCCACGCCAGCCGGTAATTATGAATTGACCGGCCTTCCGATCGGCAATCACACCGTCACCACAGTTTATACCACAACGAATGATACCGTGCTTTCTTATGTGACGGTTCCCCCCCGTTCGGAAGTGGTCAACAATGTCCGATTCGGTTATGCCCTCTGGTCAACAACCGGGGGAGCATCCGGTGGCGGCGTGGAATATGTAAGTGGTTCGGCTACCACTCTCAGCTCGGGGAAAAATATCGGGTTCAAAATTTCCAACAATACCGGATCATCAATAAGCATCGAATGGCTTGAGGCCATATATACCTCATCGCCCGCATCTTACTATCAGAGAGTCAGGTGGAACAGTTCGACCGTGGCCAACAGTAATAGTCCTCGTTATGCAAGCGGCGACAGGGCTGATTTTAACAGCGCCAAGTCCATCAGTGACGGGGCAACAGTGACGATTACCATTCAGAGATTTAGACTTACTCAGAGTGGTGGCGGTTCGTGGGCCGATATGTCCGGAGTGCCGTTTACAATAACCTTCAGTGATGGATCATCGATAACATTTACGCCATAAAGAATGGCAGGCAAATATGAAAGAGGTAATGTCTAAAAAAATAGGGAATATCAGGGAAGATATCGGCCGTCGTCTTAAGCCTCTTGGCGAATCCTTGTTCAGCAAGGGAAACATGACGATCGGGCAAACCATCGCCATTTATTTCGATCAAAATTCGCTCCAGTTCGCGACGGCCCGACAGACCTTGCGGGGCTCGAAACTGATTCATGTTACAAAGAGCTATATTCCCCGCAACTTCAAAGATGATGAAGAACATCGACAATTTATGGTCGGTGAAATTAAGAACTATGTCAATCAATATGGAACCACATCAACCCGGTACATCCTGGGCGTCGGCGGCCCCCAAACAGTATTTAGAATTATCACTCTCCCCCGTATGTCCGGGCGTGAGCTGGCTGAGGCCATTTACTGGGAGGGTGATAAGAGGATTCCCTACGGGCTGGATAAAGCGTATTATGGGCATCATCTGAATGAAAATATTCGAACGGATGAAGAAGATACCATCTCGGCCTCACTGATTACCGTTTTAAAAAGCGATATCCGTGATCGACTGGGTCTTCTTGAACCTCTCAACATAAAAATCGACGGTATTTATCACGAGCTTGAAGCGATCGGGCATATGCTTCCATACATCGATAACTTTAACCCGGAACTGACATACGCGTTGATAAACGTCAAAAAAAACAGCTCCGAGATAAGCTTTTATCGCGGGACCAGGCTGGAATTCATGCATATCAGCTCGGTCGGTTCCGAGACGCTCTCGAGCGGGCCGACCAACAGCGTCAAATATGAATATTTCACCGAGTCGCTGGTCAACGAAATCCAGAACTCGCTCGATTACTATGTCGGGCAGTTTTCCAACACCACGGCCGATACTGTTTTCGTATATGGTGATTTATCGTACTCGGTCGATCTTATAGAGAACCTGACCACTCGTTTCGGGATTCAATTCAAAAGGTTCCCGATCGAAAAGTGGCTGAAACTTCAACCCGAGCTTGAAGATATCGTGGATCAGATACCGGTTACGCTGACAACCGTGGCGCTGGCCATGGCCAGACCGGGATTGATCGACTTCCTGCCGCCGGAAAAAAAGAAAATTAAGAAAAACCGCGAGTTTATGCGCAAGGCGGCCCCGGTCTTCATGGCGCTACTGGCGATACAGGCCGGATTCTGGGGATCATTCAAATATGAAAACTATATTCAGCGGATGCGTCTCGACGCGGTGGAGCAACAGAGCGCGATGTTCCGCAGTTCGCCCACGTATTCGATGTACAATAAAATAAAGAGCCAGTTGATTGCCGACCGCATGCTTCTGGAAAAACTCAACCAGAAACCGACCATACTCAACTTGAACCTCAAAGAGCTTTCACGGCTGGCGCCTCAAAAAGTGAAACTCGATATGTACGATCTGGTCAACTCGGGAGATACAAGCAGTATTATCCTGACCGGTCATGCCGCCTCCGCCGATCCGCCGCCGGAAATCGTCCTGGCCGAATTCATTGCACGGTTGCAGGGATCACCATTCTTTAAAAATGTCGAACTTAACAGGTATTACAAAACCGGCAAACGCGACCAATTCGTCATCGACTTTCAAATAGAAATGGATGCCGAGATATGAACCGAAGATTTATCATAGCTATCGCGGCTCTGGCCGTAATCACAGCCGCCTGGTATTTTGTTTTCGCCGCTCCCCAGCTGGCTGAGCAAAAGAAACTCAAGGCAACTGTCGTCGAATCCGAGGCGCGTCTGGCCGAGATGAAGCGGATCATAATAGAAATACCCAACTATTTCAGCATGCAACAGCAACTGACCGAGGAAAAGCATCTGCTGATTTCGAGATTATATTCCAAAGACGACCTGATAAAACTGTTCGACGAGTTCGCCGATAAGGCTCGTCTTCATAAACTTGAACTGGTCGAAATCGCACCATCGATAGAGGAACTGCTGGAAATAAATCAGACGATACCGGATGAAAATTCGCCCAGGATTCTTGACATCACATTGAATCTACGCGGGACGCTTCAGACGACCGGCGAGTTTATCGCCGAGATAGAAAAACAGAATTTTTACAAAGGTCTTAATTTTTGTCGAATTTCCAACCCGGTCGAGAAAAGACCCTATTCGGATGTCAGTTTCGGCTTCAAGGCGGTACTGGGAACAATAAAGGATAGCTGATGGACGCCCAAAAAAGACAGAAAATTATATATGTTTTATTTATCGCCGCAATTATCTGGGGTGCTTACAATTTTATGGGTGATAAAAAGGCCCCGGTCGGCGATGCTCCAAAACCGATTTCTAAAACAAGCACCATATATCCCGATGAGCAGAGTATCGACATCGACATCGAAAAATACTCCTCTCTTGAATGGGGAAACGATCCTTTTTACCGCGGCATAAAACGCGAATTCGTCCCGGCCACAGAAAACAAAAGCCCGCTTTGGAATCTGGGTGGTATTCTCTACGGCAGTCAACGCCCCTCGGCGATTATTAATAAAAGAGTCGTTCGCGACGGCGATATAATAGATGGAGCCAGGGTGGTGCAAATCGATAAGGAAACAGTCACCCTCGACAAAGAGGGACTGCTTTTTACTCTGACCATTGCAAAGGATAAGTCATGAAAGCTCGTGTTATTTTTATTACGGTGTTACTCATCGTTCTGTGTGCGATCTCGTATGCCGACACACCGAATCTGACGGCCAATATTTCACTCCAGTTCGAAGATGTTCCCATTTCAACGGTACTGAACATGATGGCCGATCAATACAATCTCAACCTTGTTCAGTCGGGACAGATCGAAGGAGAAATCTCTATAAAACTCGACAATGTCAGTCTTGAAGACGGCTTACGCGCTATCCTGGCTTCCAATGGATACAATTATTATATCGCCGGCGATATTATCGTGGTCAAACCGGTGGAAATGACGGCCGCCGGTGAGATAATCGTCGAGACGGTGGATCTTCATTACCTCTCCCCCGTTGCCGCGATCAATGCCGCCGAGAACCTGCTGTCGCCAAAAGGCAAAATAAAAATTGTCGCTGACCCCGAGGCGAAAAGCTCCCGGTCGGGCAAACCGGTGCCCTCGAGGGTGGTTATCATAGATATCCCCGACGCCGCCCGGACAACAGCCGAATTTATCCGTAAAATCGACATTCGCGAACCGCAGGTGGCGATCGAGGTGCGAATTGTCGAAACCAATCTCGATAACGATACCAAAACCGGTTTTACCTGGCCGACGAGTATTTCGGCCCGGATGCACGGCATCGAAACCGCGACCCTGGATGACGAGTCATCGACAGACATGGGATCTTCAGAAGCGCTGGGTCAGATAGATCTCCCCGACGGCAAATGGGAGTGGGGTAAATTATCCGTTAATGAGCTTAATTTCGTCCTCGATTTCCTGGAGCAAAGCGGGAACTCCAAACTGGTATCCGATCCGAGGATAACCACCCTGAACAATCATCCGGCCGAAATTAAAGTCACGACCATCGTCCCGATTCAGACTATAAACCGTTTTAGCGAGGGCGGCGCGGTGCAGGATATCGTCACCTTTCAGGATGAGGAAATCGGGATAACACTTTTTGTCACACCGCATATCGCCGAGGACAATAATATTATTCTCGATGTAAATCCGACCGTCGCCGAAATAATCGGCTATTCCGGCCCGATCGACAACCAGAAACCGATCACGTCGGAACGCTCGATCCATACGAGAATTACGGTCAAAAACGAAGAAACGGCCGTGCTGGGCGGTCTTCTAAAAGAAAACCGGTTTGAGAACGAGGACAGGGTGTTTTTCCTGGGATCGCTTCCGATTATCGGCAACCTGTTCCGGCATAAATCAGTGGAGACATCGACCACAGATTTGATGATAATGATTACGCCGCGAATTATCGCCGATTAGGCTTTCTTTGATCCGCCCAGACAAAAACGATTGGAGCGGTTTAAAAAAGCATAAGCCGTCAGTATAAGTAATCCGACATCCCTGATCAATAACCAGAGAGCGCTCTCCTTGGCCTTCGAGCTGACACTGAAACATCCGCACTCGAGATTAATCCCGCGTATCAGGTTGATTCCAATGGCGATAATAAAGGCCAGCACCATCAGGTTGAGAATGAGACTGCTTCCCTCTTTGTAAACGCCGATTATCAAGAAAACGCCGCAGACAATTTCGACCCACGGCAGGACGAGGGCGAAAATATTAATCAGTTCACCCGGCAGGAGATGATAATTATAGACTATTCGGGCAAATTGAGCCGGATCGCCGATTTTATCTATCGAGGCATATATAAAAATGATGCCCACCGCCAGACGGACTATCAATCCCAGATGGTCGTTTTGCAGAAACTTGTTGTTCAATGTCATTTCACGGCTCCACTGTCAGTCGGAAGCTCTGCTCTTTTCCATTCACGCCAGCCGCCGTAGAAAATATATATGTTCTCGAAACCTTCATACTGCATATCCCGGCCGAGAAACAACGACAACTCGCACTCGGTACCCGAGCAATAGGTGACGATCTCTTTATCTCTGGGTATGGCCCTTAAAGTATCAAGGTAATCCTCTAAATAATCATAGGGTATATTCACAGAACCTTTAATACGGCCGAATTCATAATCCTCAGGGTCACGGGTATCTATAAATAACGTTCCCGAAGACTGGAATCGGGCGGCCGCCTCATCGAGCGAGATAAAGGTCGGATCGCCTTCATCAGCCGATGGTGGCACGGCGACGGTATGAGAACCGGGAATCGAGGGCCAGTTTCCCACAAGGGGAATCCGGTTACTCGAGGCCATATTTACAACCAGCGCCAGCAACGTTGACACGATTACGATAAGAACCAACTGTTTTATTCCAACCATCATATAATCTATTACAATCCAAGCGATTAATGGTTCATTTACCTTTTATTTCAATTTGCCAATATCTTTGTTATGACTCTTTTTGTCAATAGATTTGAGACGATCGGATCAAAAAATTGCCAATAAAATAGCGGTCGGCATTTTAATGCCGACCGCTTCAGTACTTGTTTTTCCCAACCCGCTGATCTTAATCAGCCGATCGCTGTGTCGCCTAAATTCTCAACGTGTCCAAGACCGATTTCCTTTTCCCATTTCAATTCCAAGAGTTCGAATTTCCCTGTAAGAATCCTTGACACCACTTTAACAAATTTGTCAGGGTTCAGACCCTGAAGGCCGTATGGATGCCAGCAATCTTTGGTACCCACCACGGCGAACTTCTCTGCTTCTTTTCTCGGGGGCATGGTGTTTCTCCCAACTTAGCCTTTGGTTTTAGTATCATTAACAATGAAGGGCTATTGGGGGTGCTCTTGAGGACCCTTTTGCATCACCTCCTAACAAGCGGCGTTACTTGAGATCTTTAAAAAAGCTTTCACAAGGTGCTTCGCATACCAAATAGGTAATGGCGGTTAAGGAAATGTGAGAATCTTCTTATAATAAGAATAATGTTTCAATTATCTTTGTCAAGCCCTTTTACGCAATAATTTCCAATAAAATATACTATTTTTTCGGCTTTTATAATGGCTTGAGTCAGGCAGTCACTTGACATATTTTTTAACTTTGTCGGGGGATATTTTATATTTCCGGGCCAGTTCGATTACGATTTCGTCAACGGAAACTCTTTCCTCGTAATCAGTTAAGTCTCCGGGGAGTTTGTCAATAAGACTGTTATAGTCCTTTATCACTTTTGATGAAATCGATGGTTTCGTTGATTTTTTTGGTTTGGGTTTGGTTGCCTTATTTGGGGCCGCCACAATTTCGGCCCTCTGTTTTTCGATTTCGGTTGTCAAAAGCGACTCTTTTTCCGCATAAAAATCATTCAGGCTGTCGATTTGATATTTAAAATAATCCTGAAGCGTTTGAATCGAATCGACGTACATCCGTGTGGTATCGTCAAGTTGCTCTAGCAGAAGACTGTCATGCGTTCGAAAATATTCATTCTTCAGCGACTGCATTTTATCCGCCGTTCTTTTGGCCGAGATATTCGATTTGATCACTGATATGCCGATAAGCGCTGCGGCCAATACCAGAACAGCCAGTATTTTTAATAAATTTCTACCCATAATAATACTTTCATTCTGTTTCGAAAATAGGTTCGGCCTTTATCAAAGTCAAGTTTGAAAAATACGGATTGCTGATAATGCCATGATGTACATGACATGAATATGAACTTACCCATAAAAAACCCGGCTCATCCTTGAGCCGGGATACGTTTGCCGTCAAAGATTATCCCCCGATTTTAGTTGACGGCTCATAACAGGAAATGCTGCTCTCTCCCTGCAAATAAATATACGCACATTATTATAATTAGTTTTGTCTATTTTCGTAATTTCAGGAAAAGGTATATCCATGGTTTGATCATCGACCACCATCCCACAAAGGGCTTAATTTTGCTGTAATTCTTTCTCTCCTTTGGATATACCATCGATACCGGGACCTCGACCACACGATACCCACCCTTTATGACATGATAATGAATATAATATTCCATCTCGTATTTATTCAACCATTCCTGTCCGATATCAAAGCGTTTATCATCGAAAAGCGAAAGCTTATAGGCCCTGAAACCGCAGGTTACATCGGTTCCCTTGAAACCGCTCAACAGCCGGGCTATTATCGTAAACAGCTTAATCGTCACCCGACGAAACAGCGGCAGATTGGGCGATTGCCCGCCCGGGAGATATCGCGATCCCTGCACATAATCGGCCGTGTCGCTCGTTATCGGCTCGATCAGCCGCACGATCTCGGACGGCTGCATTTTGCCATTGGCGGCCATAATGACAATTATACTATAATCGTTTTGACGCCCATATTCGATGGCCTCGCGAATACCGTAGCCGATTCCTATGTTATTTTCATGGCGTATGAGTTCGAAGCCGTTTTTCTCGATTAATTTATCGCTACCGTCGGTCGAACCGTCATCGACGAACAGCAAATCATAAAATCTTTCTTGTGGGAATATATTGATTAATTTCTTGAGCTTATCGCCCTCGTTGTATGAGAAGAGCGAAACCAGGATATTGGAATCAGGCATCAGATATCATCTTCCCGATCGATATACGGCCACCACAGATAGGGTCGTTCATAGGCGTCTATGCGGCATTTTAATTCGCTTACCGGTTTGATAACTTTGGCCGGATTCCCGGCCGCAACCATGCCCTCCGGGATATCACCGACTATCACCGATCCGGCCCCGATAAGAGCCTCACGGCCGATTTTGACAGCCGGAAGAAAGGTACAGTTGGCCCCGATTTTGGCCAGATCGCCAACCACCGCACCACCGCCGCATTCCTTGTATTTGGGGCAATTCATCGGGTGCGGGTCGTCGGTAAAAACGGTGTTTGGCCCCACAAAGACATACTCACCGAGCGTAACCATCTCCAGGAAGCACCCGGAATGTATCCGGCTGTTGTTGCCGATTTTATTCTCGAATTCCAGGACCGCGTTCGTCCCCACCGAAACATTCAGGCCGATAATATTATTCTCGCGTATCGACGCTCCCTGCCCAGACTGGAAATAATCGCCGATTCTGTTTCCGGCATAGATGGTGGTAAACGGTCTTATTATGCTTTTTTCGCCGATGATCAGTTCCAGTTCACCCTCTCCTTTATCGCGCGGCGGCTGACCCAGAACAACCGGTCCGTATATTATCGACCCGTCGCCGACAGTCACATTGTCGTAAATTTTGACATCGCCGATTATTTTGACATTTTTCACAGCTCGACCACCTTCCCCCCCTGCTTGAGCGAAACATTGGCCGCCTCGAGAATTTTGACCACACGCATACCGGCGGCGCCGTCGGTCAACGGTTTCCGGTTACTATTTATGGCATCGATAAACTCCGCCGTCACCAGATTGAGCGCTTCGACCAGTTCCAGCTGGGGAGCCAGCATATCGCCGGTCCGATACTGCACCAGAATATCATAGGCCTCTTCCCGCTTCTTGATATAGTCCACGCCCTTGTTATAGACCTTCACTTTTTCGGACGGTTCGACATCATCATAGACGATCATCTTCTTCGAGCCGCAAATCAGGGTCTTGCGCACTTTCACCGGCGCCAGCCAGTTGACATGCACATGTCCGATAAGCCCGGAATCATACATAACCGAAATATAGGCCATATTTTCAATACCGCTGCCGAAATGGGCCACACCGGTGGCAGAAATCGTGCGCGGCGGTTGATCCAGCAGATGATCCATTATCGAGACATCATGCGGCGCCAGGTCCCAGATGACATTGACATCGCTCTGGAACAAACCGAGGTTGACCCGAACCGAGTCGAAATAATACAGGTCGCCGAGTTCGCCCGCGGCGACAATTTCCTTGATCTTCCGCACCGCGCCGGTATAAATAAACGTGTGATCCACCATCAGGATAAGATTTTTTCGGGCCGCCGTCTCGATCAATACTTCAGCCTGCTCGGTGGTGGCGGTCATCGGTTTTTCCATCAGAAGATGCTTGCCGTTTTCGAGCGCCTCCATCCCCAGTGAAAAATGAGTGGAAACCGGTGTCGAGATAACCACGGCATCGATTTCATTATTATGCAATATTTCGTTACAGTCTTTTGTGATTAATTTAATATTGGGATACAACCTCGAAATAAATTCGAGCCGTTCCGGTCTTAAATCGGAAACGCCGACGACATTGACATCTTTATGGGCGTTAAAATTCCGGACCAGGTTCGGTCCCCAGTATCCGCATCCGATTATCCCGATATTCATAGTTGCTCCTAAAAATAATACCTGGCCCCGTCGAGCCGTTTTATTTCCAAAATAATTCGATACCGGCCGGTCTGCCGTCCCGCCGACAGCGATAAATCTTCCACATCATACCGGCCGCTTTTTATATCGTCAATATAATAACTTATCGACGAATCGGAAGAAAGATTATATTCGACCCATATTCGCGGATCGTTTTTCTCGACATAGCGCTCGATCGACGAATGCGTCAGGCTCGGCATTTTAACCGTCCCGCCTTCACCCAAATTATATCCGCCGCGAAGATCGACAAAACCGGCCCCACCGTTATCCACCGCAATTTCGAGACAACCGTCCTGATCCAGAAGCTGGTTGAAAACCTCATGGTTAAGCGGTATAAAGCGCCAGGCGGGCATTTCTTCCGGCCCGATATCGAGCATTGTCTGGAAGACATTATATGTCATTTTCTGATAATAGAATTCGCTGATCGGCGGTTGGTCCAAACGGAACGCTGTTCGCTGTCCGTTGATAATCAAACCGAACGGCTCCCGGCGGCCGTCGTCGGTGGTCATATCGACCCCGATCCGAACGGCATCACCATCACGGAGGCGAATCTCTTCCGGCACAAATATTTTGACACCGGCGATTTGATCCCGCTTATCAAGACGGCATTTCCACTCGGCGCGACGATCCGCCGAAGAGGCCGGAATACTCGTAATAAGCAGTAATATCAGCGCCGGCAAAGCCAGATATTTTGCGGCGTTTGGAGTACCGATGCATTTCGACAATTCCTTGTACAAATAATACAATATCAGCAGAAGCGACGCTATCTTGAGTATTACAATCGTGACCACTCCGACCGATCCGGCCAGAATCTGCCCCACTCCGGCCGGGATCGCAAATACGATCAGACCGCCGATAACAAACAGGGCCAATTTTATTGCAACCGTCATATTTATTCCAGACGCATATTTTGACTTGGCATAATCATAAATTCTGATATACACCGCCGCCGCCGCGACAATCATAAACGGCATCGCATTTAGATTGTACCTGGCCAGCGCATGGAAAATTATATGAATGGCGGTATAGTAGGCCGGAATAAGAAACAGTATGGCCAGTCCTTTTCTCTTATCGCTCAAAAACATAAAAATGCCGAATAAGCCGGCGATCACTATCAGGAAATGATACACCGCCGATAATGCATGGCTGAAGATATAGCTTATCCGGTAATCGTTATATGGCTGTTGCCACAGCCGCAGGAATTTTTTTATCAGCAATCCGGCATAGCCGACCGGGTTTTCGGCGATCGACTCCATCACGGGCGCCGTCCAGAAATCCTCGTCGGTATAGTCGAGATCATACCCCTCGAATTCAATCGACGAACTCGAACGGATATTGGCTTTGGAATAATCAGGATCGCGAATCGAGAGCTGACCGAAATAGATACTGGTTATTATCAGCCAGGGCAAAATGACGATAATAAAGGGAACCGCCGCCTTCAATCCGGGTCCGATCAGTTTTTTCAGCTCCCCGCGATAATCGTAAACGACCCCGATACCGAACGGTACAAACAACAGCACCGCCGTGGGTTTAAGCAACGCCAGCAAACCGAGCGCTATTCCCGCGTCGATCAATATCCGCGCCCGCTGTTTATTGTACCATGATAATATCAGATATGTCGTCAGAAGAATCAGCGCCATCGTAAGGGGCTCGGGCGACACCATACCGGTGAAAAGTATAAACGGAAGATAAAAGACATATATCAAACCGGCCAGCAGGGCGGTTCTATTTCCTAATAATTCTCTCGCTATCAGCATCATCAGGAGCATACACAAGGTGTCGATTAGAACATTCAATATCCTGACCAGCATAAAGTCACCGTCGGGGCAAACATAAAAAAGCGCCGCCAGATATGTCGGATAAACCGGGCCGGATAGGAACAGGTAGTCATGGGCCTCGGTCACGGTCGGAACATCGTAATACAGCCACTCGATTTGCTCGCCCTGGATATTATCGCGCATGGTCGTCTCGAACTGGGCGCGATAGAAAGTGGAATCGGCGGAAGAATCTAATTCGGGATGGCCGAAACGGTCGGAATTTTTCACGTAATGCAATAAACCGAGGGCGGCCGAGGAATATATGCGGGCGTCCCACATAACCGGAACCTGCTCGATTGCAAAGACAAAAATAAATCTAATAAGCAGTCCGGCGGCTAAGAGAATATAAAGGTATTTTTTGAAGTTTGACTGCGTCGGCATTTAATCCCGGAACTCATGCTGTTCTCTGCTTAATGGCCATATACCAGTCGATAGTCCGCCTCAGCCCCTCACGCAATGTTACCCTCGGCTGCCAGCGCAGACGCGTCCGGGCGCGTTCGATATTCAAGACGCGGCGGCGGATATTATCGATATCGCGGCGGTCTATATGATCGCAGGCGACATCCTTGCCCATCAGTTCATTCAAATTACGGACAAGGTCGATGATCGAGGTTTCCGCGCCGGTCCCGACATTGAACACCATCCCGTCGGCCCTGGGCGACAGAAGCGCCATCAGAGTGCCATCAACGGCATCATCGACATACGTGAAATCGCGTGTCTGATGCCCATCGCCGTGAATCTGGGGAGACTGATTATTGTCTATCGACATAATGAATTTCGAAATAACACCGCAATACGGATTGGACGGATTCTGTTTGGGGCCGAAAATATTCGAGTAGCGAACAACGGCGACAGGGACAAAGAAGGTCTCATAGAAGGCATAACAGTAATTCTCCCCCGCCAGTTTCGATACCGAATACGGCGAAAATGTAAGCGGACTCTCATCTTCCATGATGGGCAGAATCCGGGGATTACCGTAAATCGAGGCCGACGACGAATAGACGATTCCGGCCGGTTTGGTTTCGCGGGCGGCCATGAGAATATTCAATGTGCCGCCGATGTTGGTGCGATAATCCTCCATCGGATTTTTGGTCGAGATGATAATGTTCCTCGCGGCCAGGTGGGCCACATAATCAACCCGGGCCATCAGGTCGCGCACGAGGTTATAATCGGTGACACTCCCCTCGACAAACTCGTAGGGTATGTCGGAATCTATGTTTTTCAGATCGCCGGTGAAAAGATCATCGAGGACGATGACCTTCCCGCCTGTCCTGACAATCCGTCCTACCAGGTTGGAACCGACGAATCCGGCTCCGCCGGTAACCAGTACCGTTTTACCGGTAAAATCAATTTCTATCAATTTCACCCACCTCTATTTTCTCAGTTTCAGTCCCAGGTATATCATCGGTTTTGCCAAACGCCACCAGTCGGTGAATGGCTTCATCTTGGTGAACTGTGTTCTGTCGCCGTGATAATATATCGTAATCGGGACTTCCTTTACCCGTATTTTCCTGTTTTTGATCGCTTTGTATAGTATATATGGTTCGAGTTCGTACCTGTCAAGCCAATCCTGTTCGAGATTGAAATCGGGATCATCGAATATCGACAGGCGAAAGGCACGAAAACCGTTGGTGGCGTCGGTGATTCTCCGAAAAACCAGGCATGAAAAAAACAGCGAATAGAGCTGTGTCGTTACCATCCGAAAGGGCCGGTCATTGACCACACGTCCGCCTTTCATCCGCCGCGATCCCTGAATAAAATCATAATCATCGTTTATGATCGGCGAAATCATCCGCTCGATTTCTTTCGGTTCATGCTGGTCATCGCCGGATAATATGGTCGCTATATCATAACCGTTTTCGATACCGAAATTTATTCCCGTCCTTATCGCCGCCCCGACACCGCGGTTTACTTCATGTCGGATAACGACGGCGCCGGCCGCGGCGGCTTCATCCGAAGTCTTATCGGCGGAGCAGTCATCGACCGCGACAATGGTATCGACCATATCGACATCTTTGATTTTTTCCACCACGCGCCCGATTTTGCCGGTCTCGTTATAGGCCGGAAGGATGGCCAGAATTTTGCTATTCCTGCTCATTGTCATTTTCCTTTAGGGCCGCTTTTTCCAGTTGTTTGAGAGTCAGGCCCTCTTTGTACAAATATACAAAGCCCATCAGGGTAATGGGAATAAACTGCGCCGCGTGAAGGACGATGGCGCATGAGACCGCCTCGTCCGGGCCGATACCGAAGAAATGCAGTGTCCAGACGACACCGCCGTGATACACCCCGATGAAGCCGGGCGATGAGGGTATAAGAATCGATATCGAAACCACAATCAGCAGGACATATGATGCATAAATCGGCAAATCGAACCCGAAGGCATAGAAAACGAATATGTTCGAAATACCCATACACAGCCATAAAAATAACGTGTGCCCCGATACCCAGAAAGTATATTTCGGATTTTTAAGAAACAGCAGGCCCTTGGAAAATTTTATTACGGTCTGATTAACAATGTCCTTGATTCTATCCGGGAGAAAGAACAGGTATTTCGACAGAAGGCGTCCCGTTCCTTCCGGTTTCATGACAATGACCACCGCGAATATAAGTCCTATCACGGCCACCAGAAGCGACAGGGCGGCACCAATTTTAAATTCCTCGTCAACTTTAATCGGCACGAACATCAGGATGACCGCCAGTATCAGAAGCAGGGCCAGCAGATCGAAAACCATTCTTTCGACAAAAATAGTTGCCAGCGAGGCCGACTTGGTTATTCTTTTTTCATTTCTCGCCAGCGCGTAGGCGCGTACAAACTCACCCAGCCGAAGCGGCAATACATTATTTGCCATAAATCCTATACATGTGGCTGACAGCAACTTAGTATACTTCATGGGAAGTATTGGTTTAATCATGTATTTCCATCGCTCGGCCCGCTGAAACATGGCCAATATGACAAAGAATATATTGGGGATCAGCCACCAGTAATTGGCCCCTTTCAGAGCCGACCCCAGTTCATTGATATTCACATTGCGGAAGATTAGAAACAGAAATACGGCTGATATCAGCAATCCAAGCAATAATGACCAGAATTGACGTTTTGCCATAACAAATCAGCCCCTTGAGGCCACCCCTTCGAGTACATCTAAAAATTTGTCGGCGGCGGTGTCCCAGCTGAAATTTTTCACCCATTCCAGGCCGCCTTTTTCGAGCCGCGCCCGTGTTTCATTATCGCGGAGTATGGTCAACAATTTCTCCGTAAGCTGTCCAATATTGGCATATTGGAATAAGAAGCCGGTCCGGTCATTGGCAACCGAATCGCGCAATCCGGGCGCGTCGGCCGCAATTACCGCCGTCCCGCAGGCATTGGCCTCGATATTGGTCAGCCCCCACCCTTCTTTGGATGAGGGGCAGACAGCTACATGCGAGCGTCTGAGATAATGGACTTTTTCCTTCTGACTGACAAAGCCGGCGAAATCGATCTTATGCCGGATTTTAAGCTTGCCCGCCAGCGCCATCAACTGTCCGGCATAATCGCCGGTGCCGACTATTTTGAGTTCGGCATCGGGAAGCTCTTTCAGCAGGTCCGCGAAAGCGGTTATCAGATGCTGCACCGATTTATACTTCTTTATGCGGCCGAGATACAGAATGGTCGGTTTCTCGAATTTCCTCACGCCCGGATCGAAATTGTACAGCTCGCTGTCGATACCGCAATGAATGACCGAAATGTCGGACTCTGGAATACCCCGCCGGGCGATATCGCCGGCCGTCGATTCCGAGATGACATTGAATTTCCGGCCCCTGTAAATCGGCACCAGCGGTTTTTCGAAAAGGTATATATACAGCCCAAGGAGAGCGTTTATTTCCCTGAAAACCGTTGTCGAGAACAGATGCGGCACCACCACCAGCGTCGGTATTTTGAGGTATAACGGCGTGTAGAAGGGGATTTTATTTATATCCTCGACCATGACATCATAATTATTATCTTTTACAAGCCGTCTCAGCGAACGCGGCGCTATCCAGTTAAAATTGTAACGGTTGCCGCGGCGGATGATTTTAATGCCGTTGATGGTCTCCTCCGGTTTGCAGCCATCATAGCCGGAGCAGAATAGGGTTACTTCATGTCCCTTACTGACGATCCTCGTTAGAAGTTCCTCGAGATGAACCTCGGCCCCGCCGGCCATGGGGTTGGTTAAATCCTGCCAGTTGAGGGCGAGTATGTTCATTCTCCGCTTCCTTCCAGAGTATCCAGAGAGACATCGATTGTTTTGATCTGATTGAGCAGTTTCACCGATTCGATATCATCGGGATGATTGTTCACCCACTCGGACACCAGACTTCGCAACCGCGCATATTTTCGGTTATTATAAAGGGTTCCGACCAGCGCCCGGTACCCGTCGATATAATCAGGATAGAGCCGGTGGCACATTTCAAGGACGGCGATAGCATCGTCGGTGCGCCCGACATGTCTGGCCGACATGCCCCAGTTAAAATACAGTTTCCACTTTTCTTCAAGCGGGACGCTTTCCATAAATTCCTGCAGGGTGTCAAGACGTCCCATCTCACCCAGGGTCTGCGCCGTATAGGCGTAAATATCGTAGGACCACGGCAATACATCGCGTCCCATTCTTATATAGGACAGGGCGCTGTCATAATTTTCGGCATCCTTCATTTTATCGGCCAGATACAAAAAGCCCTGAGCATAATTGTTGGTCAGCCGTCGCGCCGTTTCGTTTTTATAAACGGTTGAATCGGCCACACCGCGGAATTCAAATTCCTCAGTGTATAATTTATCAGTCAACTCGACATTAATCTGGTCTTTCCCCTTCTCCGGTATCATGCGGTACACCAGTCCTTCGAGAATCATATTATCCTGTATTGATTTTCCTCGATAACTTCGGCTTTCGGCGGGTGACGACACGATAAATACAATCGGGTCCTTCCACTTATTGACGCTTATAATATGATCGGTGAGTTGACTCTGGATGCGAAATACATTTCCGTCCTGATCACGGTACGGCAGTAACCTGTCGATCTGCTCGTCCGTCCAGACAATCGGGACATTTAATTTATCGCGAATCTGTTTGATATACCAGTCGGTATTACCCAGCGAGAGATTGACCAGGCGAATATCCTTCCGCATGCCGTACACTTCCTGCAGGCACCAGATCGGGAAAGTGTCGTTATCGCCGCTGGTTATAAAAATGGCGTTTTCCGGACAGCTTTTCATAATATTATTGGCATAATCGAAACACATATAGTTTCGCGAGTTGTCGTTGTAAAAATAATTTTCGGCCAGCGGCATAATCGGCAGAAAAACCAGCAACGATGACACCCCGAAAGCGGCTTTACGTATCGTGGCCCCGTATTTCTTGGCCGTATCGCGTACTAAGTCAATGAATCCGGCAATACCCAGCCCGATCGCCAGACCGAAAAAGACAAAGGCCGGGGTGAAGAAATAATCGCGGTTGCGAACCTCGAGATAATCCCGCCCCGTCAATGGATCAATGCGGGTCCCGTCGGCAAAATTCATGTACAGGACAAAGCCGACCGAACAGATCAATATCACCGTCAGAAACGGCAATCCGACCTCCGGTTTTCGGCGAATGGTTTCCCATATTCCAAACAGTCCCAGTATCAGGGCGATGAAAAAGCGCGGTCCCCTGAAACCGTACTGCTCCTTGAAAAAGTGCCAGAAACCCATGCGACGGTGATCACCGAATTGGTTTTCCCATTCGGCCCGTCTCTCGAACATCCGTGAGGTCATCGATTCGGTCCCGTACTGTTTGCGCTCCAGATACCGCACCAGCGTGGTGAACGAACGCGAGGGATTGTTTTCGTCGATAGCCGGATTATGAGCCGAGCGTATCGGAATAAAGACATGCACCGAATAGCCGATCACGGCCAGCAGAATAATCGCCAGGGCCGTTTTCCAGCTTTTATTTTTGAATATCAATCCCAGCAGTAATATCGCCGCCCCGCCGACCACAATTCCGGTGACCAGATACCAGAAACCGAGAATCACCATCGAAACGGCGCCGAAGCCAACCAGAACCAGCCAGTTGATATACCGCCACAAAACCAGCGCCACCAAACCGAGAACAATCAGTGTCAGCACCATAAAGGCGTAATAGCCATGAGCCACATAACCGATACCGAGCAAAACCGCAGGCGCCAGAGAATAAACGGCGGTGACAAGCCAGACACCCCGTTCCTCGCTTTCTGAACCCCGCGAAATTAATTTGAAAACCGAAAATAATCCCCAGACTATCAGTCCGGCAAACCCGATCCATCCGATCGGCGCTGACGCCAGAGCTTTCATGGAATCGGCCAGACCTGCGCCGGTTAGACTCGAGGAGATAACATCGACGGCCAGAAAATATACCGGGTAAATCGCAACCAGATAAAGTACGATCGCGATCAGTACCGGGCGCGACATTTTTTCGAGCAGAACCGAATGAAATAAAAAGACAATAAAAAGAATAAGAATCGGCAGATAGTATGGTATTTCCCCGGGCCGCGATGACAACATAAACAGCAGGAACAGCTCGGCAAAGAAAAACAGCGCCACCACCGCCCAGTGCCTTGTCAGGGCCTCTTTTTTCAATATGAAATAAACCGCCAGAACCGGCATGATAACATACAGTGTCAAATGTATTCCCACCCCGAGAATGGCCAGATAAACGGCCAGCAGCATAAACCGGCTTCCGGGCGGCGTCTCGCGTCGGTCGAAATATTTAAGCGCCAGCCAGTAAATAATTACCATGATGAGCATCGTCGGGGAATAAACTTCTGCCTCGACCGAGTTGGCCCAGTTGGTATCGGAGAAAGCCATAAACAGGGCGCCCGTGAAACCGCCGATATATACTATGATCCGGTTGTAAATATCCTTCCTGTCCTCAAACCAGTGTCGAATAAGGCGAACCGTAACTAGATAGCCGAACATGGCCGAGGCCGCCCCGGTGATCACCGACAACAAATTCACCCGGACACAGATATCCGAGGCAATCGGCAGAACCGAAAAGATACGCCCAATCAAAATGTATAAAGGAGATCCGGGCGGATGGGGTATGCCCAGAATATAGGAACAGGCAATGAATTCACCGCAATCCCAGAAAGAAAGTGTCGGCGCTTTCGTCATGTAATAGAGGGTAAGTGCCGTCAGAAATACCAGAGCGGCAAAAACCGCATTGATCCTGTCGAATAAGAATTTTCCGCTATCAATACCGTAGTCGCTGCGCACCTCTTCCTCGCCTGTAATAATCACCTAAGATATTATACAAAACAGAGTTAGAATATAACCTTTTTTTCGATTTTGTCCAGCCAGAAAATTGTGGACAAAGCTCTTGCTATGAGCAAAAGCCGCCCCACCGGGCGGCTTTTGATATCATCGTTTTTTACACTGAATCACTCATGTTCGTGGAAAACGCGGTCAAGAATACCATTGACAAACGAAGCCGACTCAAAGGTGCTGTATTTCTTGGCCAGTTCCACCGCTTCGTTAATGGCGACTTTCATCGGAATATCGGGCAAATACATAATTTCGCTGATGGCCATGCGAAGAATATTCTTATCCACAATGGCTATTCGCTCCAGTTTCCAGTTCTGGGCCACTTTGGTAATATACTCGTCGATGGTCTCGAGATTTCCGACGACTTTCTCAAAAAGAAGTCTGGCAAAAGCCAGTGTCTTCTCGTCGAGCTCGCTCTCATCCAGCAATGCCTTCTTGATATCCTCGTCCGACTGCTTCCCCTGCTCGAATGCATACAGGGCCTTCAACACGTATTCACGAGCAATTCTTCGGGTACTCATGATTTTTCGATTTCTCGATAGAGATTCACCATTTCGATGGCGGCCTGGGCCGCATCCCAGCCTTTATTGCCCGCTTTGGTTCCGGCCCGCTCGATTGCCTGTTCGAGTGTGTCCGCCGTAATCAAACCGTAGATAACCGGAACACCACTATCCATGGCTGTCTTGGCAATACCCTTGGTGGCTTCATTGGCTATATAGTCAAAATGAGGCGTATCCCCCTTAATCACCGCGCCCAGACAGATAACGGCATCGAATTTCTTCGACGAAGCCATTTTTGCCGCGGCATAAGGTATTTCGAAGGCTCCCGGAACCCAGGCCACACCGACCTTGCCTTCGTCGGCCCGGTGGCGTTTCAGGCAGTCAAGGGCGCCGTCAAGCAGCTTGGTGGTCAGGAGACTGTTGAAACGGCTCACGATTATACCGAATTTCAGCCCCGATCCGTCAAGATTACCCGCTATTTCTTTATAGTTCATATCAACTCCTAAATGATTGATAACAGATGTCCGAGTTTGTCGCGTTTGGTTTCGAGATATCTTAAATTATGTTTGGTCGGCTTGAACTGAATCGGTACCCGGTCGGTGATTTTCAAACCGTAACCCTCGAGACCGATGACTTTCTTGGGATTGTTGGTCATCAACCGGATCGAACTGAGACCGAGATCGACCAGTATCTGCGCCCCGATTCCGTAATCGCGCAAATCCGCCTTGAAACCGAGATCATGATTGGCTTCGACCGTATCGCGCCCCTGTTCCTGCAATTTATAAGCTTTGATTTTATTGGCCAGTCCGATACCGCGGCCCTCCTGCCTCATATACAGCAGGACGCCCTGGCCCTCTTTTTCGATCTGCATCATGGCATTGGCCAGTTGATCGCCGCAGTCGCATCGCGAAGAACCAAAGACATCACCCGTAAGACACTGGGAATGCACACGCACCAGGACATTTTCCTTGCCGGCCACATCGCCCTTGACAAGAGCCAGATGATGGTGATCGTCGAATTCCGATTTATACAGGCTCAGCTTGAAATGACCGTAACGGGTGGGAAAATCGACCTCGACGATCTTATCGACCAGCTTCTCCATATGCCGCCGGTAATGAATCAGATCTTTGACCGTGATCAGCTTCATATTGAACTCCTCGGCTATTTCTCTGAGCCGCGGAAGCCTCGCCATCGTGCCGTCCTTGTCCATGATTTCGCACAGGACACCAATCGGCTTGAATCCGGCCATTCTCGCCAGATCGACAGTCGCCTCGGTATGCCCGGCGCGGGAAAGAACGCCGCCCATTCGAGCCTGGATCGGGAAGATGTGTCCGGGGCGACAGAGATCGTCGGGGACCGAATCATCCGATGCCAGCACCTGCACTGTTTTGGCCCGATCCGCCGCCGATATGCCGGTGGCCACATCATGGCTGGCATCGACCGATACGGTAAACCGTGTTCCGTGCAAAGCGGTGTTGGATTCCACCATCGGGTGGAGTTTCAGTTTCTCGATACGATCCTCTTTGAGAGGGACACAGATCAAACCGCGCCCGTGCGTGGCCATAAAGTTGATCGTTTCGGGCGTTACCGTCTCTGCGGCCATGATAAAATCGCCCTCGTTTTCGCGATCCTCGTCATCGACGACGATTATAAGACGCCCCTTTTTAATATCTTCTATTGCGTCCGGAATACTGTCAAATGTCTTCATTTTTTCTCCGTGATATATTACCAACCACTCTCGATTAGTTTATCTATGGTTAAAGTATTCTTTTTATCTTTATTCAAAAATTTCACTATATATTTGCCGAGAATATCGAATTCCAGATTTATCCGATCCCCTGTTTTCATGGAGTCGACCGTTGTCTCTTTCTGTGAAAACGGAATCAGGTTGACCGTAAAAGTATTCCCTTTGACCTCGTTGACGGTAAGGCTGATCCCGTTCAGCGCGATCGACCCTTTCGCCACCAGGTAATTTTCATAATCGCCGGGATAACCGACACTCAGTTCCAACGAATCGCCGATCATTTTTGTTCCGGTTATCTCGCCCGTGCAATCGACATGACCCGACACAAAATGTCCCCCAAGGCGGCTGGTCGGAAGCAGCGCCCTCTCCAGATTGACAATGGTGCCGTTTTTGTATTTATCGATTATCGTCAGCCGGGTCGATTCCTGCGAGGCCTCGACCGTAAAGGTCTTCTTATCGAATTCGGTCACCGTCAAACAGCAGCCGTCGACGGCAATCGACTCGCCCGGCTCGAGCGCCTCGAACATATTCGACGGCTTGACGGTCAACAGCCGGTAATTGCCCCGGCTCCTGATATTTTCTATCGTTCCTGTTGTCGCTATGATTCCGGTAAACATCATTTCCCCCTCGGATACCCGACAATCAGGATATCCGGCGCGATATTGTCGATAAAGGTAATATTTTCGTATTCGATGCCGTCGGCCGGTCTTTTGATTTTCATATCGCCCACAGCCTCGACTCCGCGGCCGATGACTTTCGGCGCTATGAAAATATAATGCTTGTCAACCAGGCCGTCTTTCAGAAACGAGGTGGCCAATTCCGAACCTCCCTCGACCAGAATCGAGGTTACTCCAAACCGGCCCGCTTTTTCAAGAAAATCTGGGACAGATAATCTCCGGCCGTTTTTCTTTATTGTCCAGACTATCGAATTTTTTATTCGCGATTTATTGGCACTGCGGGCCGAAGTGGCGACTATCGTCCGCGCATCGTGGTTGTTCTTAAACAGTTTCAATGATCGAGGCAGGTCGAATGACTCGGAGATAATAATGCGGTAAGGATTTTTCCCTTTTACCATGCGCACCGTCAGTTCCGGATCATCGGTTCGTGCCGTTCCACCGCCAACCGCCACCGCGTCGCACAGGGCGCGAAGCCGGTGTCCCATTTTACGCGCCCGGACACCGGTGATCCATTTGGAATCGCCGCCCGCGGCGGCAATCCGTCCATCGAGTGTCTGGGCACTCTTGAGGATCACAAACGGCAATCCGGTGGTGATATTTTTTATATATATCTCGTTCAATTTTTCGGCCTCTTTGCGAAGGATACCGCTTGAGACCTTAACGCCGGCTTTCCTGAGTTTGGCCGCGCCTTTCCCGCTGACAATCGGGTTGGGATCCTTGATGGAATAATATACTTCGGTGATACCGGCGCGGATGATTTCATCGGCGCACGGTTTGGTGCGTCCGTGGTGACAGCACGGCTCGAGATTGACATAAAGCGTCGCGCCGCGCGCGGCGGGCCCGGCCTGATTGAGGGCATGAATTTCGGCGTGAGGTGTCCCGGCCTTTTTATGAAAGCCGCGGCCGATGATTCGACCGCCTTTTACGATTACCGCCCCGACCATCGGGTTGGGCGATGTTTTCCCCTCCCCCTTTCGCGCCAGCTCCAGGGCCAGCGCCATGTATCGTTCGGCTTTTTTATCGACCATAAAAAAATCCCCAATTTTCATCGGGGTATCACGATCCGAACAGGACGTACTCATCCGCACTCTTCTCCCATCCGGACTGTACCGTCGGCACCGGAATTACACCGGTTCAGCCGTTTTATCGGCTCGCGGGCTCTCACCGCCGGTCGAGGAATTTCACCCCGCCCCGAAGAATTTAAATTAATATAGTAAACTTCGATCTAAAATCAAGGATTATTTTGTGAATACGGCACAAAAAGTAAGCCGGGGAAATCCCCGGCTCATAACAGGATATCTTGTGTATTAATTATGTATTAATATTGTCCATTATACCAAGCATTCAGTCACCGCTATCGTCTTTCAAAAGCGACACGATATTATCGGCCGATTGTTCAATTGTCGCCAGAATGCGATTCGATTCGCCGTCGGATATCGTCTCCCTCATTTTGAGAAGATCGATGGAGCCGCGCAATCTTGTCAGGGGCGAACTGATTTGCCGAATTATGTGACGATTGTTGTCATCCACCGGTTCCCGTTTATCCTCAAAAACCTTGCGGCTCGAAATCAAGCGACCGACATTGTACATTTTAATTAATGACGCCAGGCGCGCCGCTATTTGCTTGCAGAATAATATGACAACCGAGTCATAAGTGAAGCGGTTCCAGTTGCGCATTTCTCCCAGCGTTATTAATCCATGTGTTACCCCGTTGACGACTATGGGAACGACCAAGGCCGAATTGACACCTTCGAAAACGAGTTGAGCCGCCTCGACAGCATCCAGTGACGTTTCCGGGTCGCTCTGGTTTATCAGCAAAAGACGCCCTTCACGGACAACCATATTGTGCCACGGTGTCAGCGCCCTGGATAAATTAACATCGTCGGTATTGATATTATCGAACGGCCGGATAAGTCTCAGCGCTTTTGTCTGCAAACAGGACCGGCTCGAATCGATCGCGGTCACCCGGACCATGGTCGTCCGGACATTATCCATCAGGATATCCGCCGCCGATTTCAATACGGAGTCCACATCGGTACTGTTTTCGACAATACTGTCGAAGGCCGACAGGGCGCCGAGATATCGGTCCCGCTCGAAAATGGCCGAACCCGAAACAGCCGCCTCCAGAGCAGGCGCCAGGGCTGTCGCCATTGTCTCCACGCGCAGTAAATCCCGCCGGTCGAAATGTCCGGCGCAGGGATTACCCAGCGTAAGACAACCGATAACACGACCATAATTCATAATCGGGATGGCCATCAGGCTCAACTGCCCGCAACTCAGGAATAGTGAATCGAGTTTGATTCCCTCGGAACGGGCGACATCTTTGACCAGCAGACTTTGACGCGACCTGATAACCGCCCCTATCTGTGTCTCTTCGATTGGAAGTCTGATCCCGTCCTCGAGAAGTATGCGACGATTGATACCCGACGTATACCTTTTCATGTTCAACTGCGCCTTATCCAGTACGGCCAGCGAAAAATAATCGGCATCGACGGCATCCTTGAACAGAACCGAAAAATCATGGAGGTTGCTTTTTAATTCGACACGTCTCGATGTAAGACGTTTTATCTGATTCAAATAAACCCAGTTTCTCTCGTAGAAATTTTCTTTCAACCGCAGATACTCGCGGTTGATGCGGTCACTCAGCAAACGGCCGACGTGTTCGAGCGCGTAGATATCATCCGTTTCCGGAGCCTTGCCGTCGGGTCTCCAGAAATAAATAACCACCCTTGTCTTGTTGCCCGTAGTCAGGGGTATGAAATAGTCGGAGTGCAAATTGCCGGCCGCTTTTTTAAATATATCGCAGGTGCAATCGCCTGCTGAATAATCAATACTGTGGAATTCTCTCGATAAATATGTATTACAGGTATAACGACATAAGAAGCGTTCGTCCCCGGACCGTCGCATAAATACCGCCGCCCCGGTAAAGCCGAAACGATCGCAGATTATCTGTGGAATCGTCTCGAAAAGCCGCTCGATTTTTTCGATGCCGTTTATTTCCCACTCCAGTTTCTGCACCGATGTAAACCGTTCGATTTCGGACTCGAGCTCCGAAGTTCGGCGTTTCTTGATCGGCAGCCAAATAGAAACCCCGGCCATCATCAGGGCTATTCCCGCCACAATACCGATTGCCTCGGTCAAATCCTGACACACCGGCTCGGAAAGGAACGGGATCGATGTGAACGCCTCCTGATGGTTTAGCAGACGCACCATTGAGGTCAAGAAGAGAACGAATATACCGGATGCGGTATAACGATAACTTTCTTTATTCTCGAGAAAAGCCCGCTCTTTTATTCTCATCAGCAAAACTGCCAGAATTACAAAAATAAGAGTGAAAAATAAATCGATAATAAATTGCGACATTGACAACCCTCTATGTTTAGCGGCATATCGCCGGTTTATTTCAGCCGTCTTTCTATATTTCGGCAGAATTATTGCATTTCATTAGCTCCCTAAGCCGTTGAAATTCAATGTGATTTCCCCACTACAATGGGACTTGCCCCATATAAATCGCATAAACTGATAAGGTTTTGTTAATTTTGTCGTCCTCACATTCCCTTGCTGTATAGACACTTAAGTGGTCTGTATCGACTATTGGCATCAGGCTTGCGACACATCCCGGAAAAGACAGTGTATTAAACTCGCATTTGAGACGGAGGTTTTATGAAAAAACACATTTATATTATTGCCGTATTCTTCCTTATTTCAGCGGCAGTTTTATGGATCGGTTGTTCGGATTCCGATACAACCGTCTCCTCTTCTTCCAACAGCGGCCCCGATGTATCCACTTATTTTCCGCTTAAGACAGGATGCAGCCTGCAGTTCATGGAAATCAACAATGTCTATAACGACACCACTATTCACCTTTTCACGACCGGTACGAGCATCATTGTCGGCGGCCGTCAGGTTTACGCCTGGACCGAAGAAGTCATCAACCGCCCGGCATCGATCGACACTGGTTACCTGTTTTATGAAGGTGACGCTCTGTACTATTTCGAGAGCCCATATGACATCCCGGAGAAATTGCTCAACTCGCCGCTCGAGGTGGGCAGTGTCTGGCTGAGATATGATGCATCGCAGGTACAGATAGACGATGTCGGTGATATTGATATTTTGAGCGAATTCAATAACGGCAAAGGTGATATTAACGACGGTGTGCAGGGCGGCTTTATTGGCGGCGGTTCGGGCGACGATAACAACGGCCCTGATGTCAAAAAATGTTTCCCCACCACCGGATCGAATTATTTTACACTTACCGCCATCGAGGATCTGATTTTTGAAGACGGCAATCGTATCGAGGAATGCCTTAAAATTGAAAATAACGTTAGCGGCGCTTCAAATTATTACTGGTATGCGCCCGGGGTCGGACTGGTGAAATACATAATCGGTGTCGATTCCGAGGACTACCCGGAGGGCGAAGTGGTCGGTCAAATAGTATCAACCGGGTCTATGTAAAATACCTCCCATTTAGACCGAAACAGGCCGGGCGCTTTCCTGCACCCGGCCTTCCTTATTATTTTGATCGGATATCGAAAACCGGAGAGACCGCGTTTTATCAGCCGAGGACCTTGCGGTAATTTTTAAAATGTACCTTGGCCAGTTTATCCAGAATTTCCGCCCCCTTCTCGCGAACGATCGCCGCGGCCGCCTGATCGACAATACTCCCGGCCCCCTTGGGCAGAGTCATCCCGAAGTCATCCGACAGCTTTTTCATGAATCTAACAAACGTCGCCCGCGCCATAATCGAAGCCGCCGCCACCTGCGGTATCGACTCCGCCCGCACCTGCTGGTGAAGCCGGATGTTTTTACCGTTCTTCATCAACGCCTGCTCGATAAAATCGGTCCTGCCGAATTTATCCGATACGGCCAGGTCAAGGCTGTGTTCCGCCGCGATATTTTCTATGATACGGCTGTGACCCCAGGCGAGTAATTTGTTCAGATTGCGAATGCGAGCGTAAAGCTGATTATATTTTTCGGGACCGATCACGACCACCGAGGTGATAAATTTGTCTTCGATCCAGCGACTGAGTTCGAGAATTTTGTTATCGGAGATTTTCTTCGAATCCCTGATTCCCCTTCGCACCAGTTCCCCGCTTTGTTCGCGGTCGGCCAGGACTCCGGCGATCACCAGCGGCCCGAAAAAATCACCCTTTCCGGACTCATCGATCCCGAGAAGCCTGTTGTAATCTTCGGTATTAATTTGACCGCTCGATGTATTCACCGGTTCGCGTGTCAATCTTGATTTTGTCCCCCTCTTTGACAAAAAGAGGAACCTTCACCGAATAACCGGTCTGAACAGTCGCCGGCTTCATGACATTCGACACCGTATCGCCCTTGACAGCCGGTTCGGTCTGGGTCACTTCCAGAATTACCGAGGCCGGAAGATCGAGCGAAATCGGATTGCCTTCGAAGAACAACACGCTGTATTCCTCGTTTTCCATAAGATACCAGCGATAATCCCCGAGGACCTCTTTATCGATCTGTATCTGGTCGTATGTCGTGGAATCCATGAAGAAGTATTCTTCACCCTGCGAATACAGGTACTGCATCCGGCGATCCTCGAGATCCGGTTCGTCAAACGATTCTGTCGTCAGAAACGATTTTTCAATTACCTGTCCCGTTATCAGGTGCTTCATTTTGGCCTTAACATGCGGTCGGCCCCGTCCCATTTTGACATGCATAAAATCAACCACAAAATACGGGCCGCCTTCATACATCAGCTTGGTACCTTTTCTAAGTTGACCGGCAGAAATCATTTTACCTCCATTAATTTTCAGGACGGAATATAGAAAATAAGCGGAAAAAGGCAATGAATTTATGAAGTAATTGCGGATTCTTTATCCGAAGGCGTTTTCTCCTCGGCCGTGATAACCCGGGGAAGATTGATTATAAACGACGTTCCGTTGCCGGCCGATGTTTCGAAGCGGAGTGAACCCTCGTGGAGATTTATGATTTTGCGGGCTAGAGGAAGACCGAGACCGGTCCCCGACGGAGCCCCTGAGAAAAACGGCGTAAAGATTTTGTCATGGTATTTTTCGGGAATCCCGGCGCCGTTATCCTCGATAATAATATCGACATAATTGCCCTCATGCTTCGCCGACACCATTACATTTCCGTTATCATCACCGGCCGCTTTGCAGGCATTATCCAGTATGTTCCCGATGGCCTGCTTGAGGAGCAGGGTATCCCCTTTTAATTCGGCGTCGGAAATATCGTCCATCTCGAATCCGATTGCTACCATCGGGTATTTATCTTCGAGCGACGCTATTAACACCGTCAGCAATTCATCGAGATCGAATGTTTCGGGACATAGCTCGAGCGGACGCGCAAAATCGAGAAACCTCGCCACCAGCGACTCGGCCTCAAGAGATTCATCGAGAAGATATTTCAGATTGCGCTTCACGAGTTCGTTGTTGTCGCTTCTCTTACTCGACAGGCGGGCGAATCCGACAATGGCGGCAATCGAGTTCCGCAACTGATGCGCCAGACCACCCGACATTTCGCCCAGGGTTGCCATGCGCGTTTTGAGATCAAGTTCCTCTCGCATACTGATGAATTCCGACTGGTCGCTGAGAATGATCCAGGTCCCGATTTTGTTCCCCTTGCTGTCGCTCAGGCCGGATATCGACACGCTCAGAATCAGGTCGGAATTATCTTTCCCCGATATGACAACCTGGTGATTACCGACCGGCTCATTGTCCTCGAAAAATCGCTCCAGCTTTGCCGTAAGTTCGGTAAATCCGGCAAAAACCTCGGCGTAATTAATGCCTGTCAATTCATCAGCGTTTTTCTGAAATATTCTTTCGGCCTCGCGATTAAGCGTGGATATACTTTGATCATTGTCGAGCGTTACCACCCCGGTATTGATCGACCCCAGGACATAATTATTGTACACCTCGAGATCGTCGGCGCGGCGGGTAACAATCTCGTTCAATCGGCGCAGTTCTTTTTCTTTTTGCCGGAGATCGGTGATCATCCGCTCATAAAATTGAATCAACCGTGAGACATCTTCCCCACCCGACTTGTCGAGATGCCCGGAGTTAACCGCATTTTCACTGAGCTTCTTAAACGGCATAATCACATAACGTGAAAATTTGAGGGTCGTATAGATTATTACCACGATTCCCAGCAGACCGGCATACACCAGAATTTTACCGGCATTCTCAAGCACACTCAATAACGGGGTCGGTTTGGCCACCGCAATTATACGGCCATCTTCTCCCTCGCCGGTGGGGAACAACACAATGCTGTTCTTGCCGCCGTATTTATGATGAAAAACCGGTTGATTGATAAGAAGCGGCAGGAGCGCTTCGGTGGTCAGGTCGCTGTCCAAAGCCAGCAGTGCCGCATCCATCTGTTGATGATCCTGAGCGTTTTTTATTCGGCGCAGGTTCCAATCGAGAAGCGTTAGTCTTTTGAGAGAATATTCCAGCTTCACATCCTCGAATGCTTTCGAACCGACCGCATCCATACCCTGTCGTTGAATAATATTGGCCGCCCGCACCGCCGCCTCATATAACTCATCCCTTGTCTGTACCTCGACCGACTGCCTGACACGGTAGAGGGTGTAGTGCGAGGCGAGGTTCAGGGTGAGAAGCACCAGCACAATAAGGGCCAGCCCCAAACGTATTTCAAGTTGGAAGTTTTTTTTCTTTTTGGCCATATTTATTGATTTTATCGACAAATTCCGCCGATGATTGATGTTTCCCTGTTGGAAAAAGGTATCAGGCGGGAAGGAAATTATTAAGATAGAAAGAGATTATTTTGTCACCGAAAATAATGGCGATAAACGCCGCTATGGCCAGGAAGGGTCCGAACGGAACCACCCGGGTCGAACGAAGCTTGCTCGAAAAAAGCATAATGATAACCGAAATAACGAGACCGACTATGGCACTGCCGAAAAAGACCAGCACCACTTTCTGCCAGCCGAGGAAGGCGCCCAGCATCGCCGCCATCTTGATGTCGCCGCCGCCCATACTTTCTTTCTTGAACAGCCAGTCACCCAAAACAGCAATCAGATAAAGTACTCCGCCGCCCACGAGAAAACCGATACCCGATGTCAGGATACCTATCCCGCCGGGCGCAAAGGATACTCCCAGACCGACCACCATCGAGGGAATGCTGATCACATCGGGAATAATCTGATGATCATAGTCTATAAAAAATATGACAATCAGGACCGATGACAGATAGGCATACATGAAAAAAGGCACCGACAGGCCGAAGGTCCACAGCAAATATGAATAGGCCGCGCCGTTCAACAGCTCCACCAGCGGGTATCGGATAGGGATACGGGTTTTGCAGCTCCGGCACCGCCCGCCAAGAATTATATAGCTCAGGAGTGGAATATTGTCATAGAATTTAATCGGTGATTTGCAGGTCGGGCAAAAAGAACGACTCAGTCCGAACTTAATATGCCGCGGTATCCGGTAGATCATGACGTTCAGAAACGATCCAAACGCTGTCCCCAGGACAAAAACCAATATGAGAATCGCAGTGTTCATCATACTTTATTTTATCGGAAGATTTTGCTTTTATCTGAGTTCGCCGATTAAATTCATCACCACCGCGACACCGGTCGGTGATGCATTTTCGGTTCGCAAAACCCGCTTGCCGAGAGTGACAAGGTCAAAATTGTGCTCCCCGGCATATTGAGTTTCGTCGGTCGAGAATCCCGATTCGGGTCCGAAAAACAGCGATATCGCCTTATCCTCCGGCGAAAACGGGAGACTGTCGACAGCCACCCTGCCGTAAGTGGGATCGAACAAAATATTCCTTGCCGCATCCCTGACCAATTCGGCGGCATCGGCAAATTTCATTATCGGTTCAATAACGGGAAGGTATGACCGGCGGCACTGTTTCATCGAGGCCACGGCCACTTTGGACCATCGTTTCAATTTGGCTTTGACTCTCTTTCCGTCATCGATTTTTATTTTTGATTTTTCGGTCAGCATCGGGATAAACCGGGATACTCCAAGTTCGGTACATCGCTGTATAACCTCATCGAACTTGTATCCGGTTGACAGACCTGCGGCCACGGTCACATGGCACATCGGTTCGCCGTAATTCCTGACCCGCGACACGATTTTGCATCGAAGCTCGTTTTTCGAGGATTTTTCGATGATGCAATTATAGGCATTGCCGACCCCGTCGACCGCAATCAGCGTATCGCCTTTTTTCAACCGGATAACATTACGCGCGTGATGCGCCTCATCGCGGTCGAGATAAAGCCACTCATCGACAATTTTGTCCGGCGGAGTATGGTAAATTATATTCACTTTTTAAACACCGTTACGGCGGTCCATTGACCGGCGCGGTTGACTTCGTGACGGCGTATATCGTATTTCGACAGCATCTCGACAATTTCATCCTCATCCTGCCGCATCAAACCCGACAATATGATAATTCCGCCCGGCCCGACGGCGTCATGAATCCTGTCATATAATTCGAGTATGGTCGATCTGATTATATTTGCCGCCAGCATGTCATAGGCTATTTCATCTTTCGCCAGTTCGATCGAGCCGCGCGCGATTTTTACTATCTTTTCGACACCGTTGAGGGCGATATTTTCCATCGAATTCTGCACCGCGATGGAATCGATATCCACCCCCTTGACACGCTCTCCTCCGATCCGCGCGGCAAGTATCGAGAGAATACCCGATCCGCAGCCAAGGTCGAAAAACGAATCACCCGGTTTGAGATGCTTGAGGATTTCCTTCACACACAACTGTGTCGTTTCGTGATTTCCCGTCCCGAAGGCCATTCTCGGCTCGATAAGCAGGTCTATTTCATGTTCCCTCGAAGGCTCTATCCAGGGTGGGCGAATAAACAGATTACCGATGCCGATCGCCTTGACCGAATCCCGATACGCCTGCACCCATTCGACACTGCGGATTGTTTTCGATGAAATCTGGTTCTCCCTGAAATCTTCGTCGCCGCATCCATCATTAATATAGGTCGTTATTTTGTCCTTATAGTCGGGAAATTTTCCTTCCGGGATGTAGAATTTTATCCCGATCGTATCCGCACTCTTGACATCCTCGAGAATCAGTCCACCCGCGAATCTTTCTATGATAAAATTGCAGACCGCCTCGTGAATCTGGCGATCGACGGTCAGATCGGCCTCGATATAATACTCTGTTTTATCGAGGCCGCTCATAATTTATATACCCAGCGTTTTTTTCAATTTGTCGAAAAACGACTTGTTCGATTTGGGCGGCGTGAACGACGAGGAGGTATCGAGCTTTCGCAACAGCTCCTTATCATCATTCGACAGCTTATCCGGCGTCCATACCATCACCTGCACCAGTTGATCACCCTGGCCGTGTGAGTTAAGATGTGGAATACCCTTGCCCCTCAGCCTGAAGACCTTGCTGGTCTGCGTTCCGGCCGGGACTTTCAACTTGTGGTCGCCGTTGAGGGTCGGCACCGATATTTCACCACCCAGCGCCGCCAGTGTGAACGAAATCGGCATCATGTATATAACATTGTCACCCTGGCGGGTAAACATGTCATGTTCCTTTTCATAGAATATGACTATAAGATCTCCCGCCTGGCCACGATTGCGGGCGGCGTTGCCCTCACCCTCGAGCGACATGTAATTGCCCTCGGATACACCCGGAGGCACTTTAACGGTAACCGTTTTCTCCCCCCGCGTACGGCCCTCGCCGTTGCAGGATGGACAAGGGTTGGCAATGATCTCCCCGGTTCCACGGCAACGCGGACAGGTGCGAACCTGCTGTATGGTCCCCAGGAATGTCCGGTTGACCGTCCTCACCTGACCCGCGCCACGGCAGTCGGGACAGGTGTTTTTCGACGCGCCGGGCGCCAGACCGCTGCCCCCGCATTCCTCACATTCCTGCAGACGGCGCACCTTGAGTTTTTTCTCCACGCCGGTCGAAATCTCCTCCAGCGTCAGGGAGATTTTTGCTTTGAGGTCTTCACCCCGGTTTTCAGCGCGTCGCCCGCCTCCGCCAAATATATCATCGAAACCGCCGCCAAAACCGCCGAAATCGCGCATGAAGGCACGCAAGGCGTCACCCAGATCGAAACCGCCGAAATCAAAGCCACCGGCGCCGAAACCGCCCTGACCTGAAACTCCGGCATGGCCGTACTGGTCATACATCTGACGTTTCTGAGAATCTTTGAGAACCTCGTATGCCTCGGTTGCCTCTTTGAATTTATCTTCGGCCGTCTTGTCACCCGGATTTCGGTCGGGGTGATACTTAAGCGCCAGCTTGCGATAAGCCGATTTTATTTCGTCATCCGAGGAGCCCTTGGGGACACCAAGGATATCATAGTAGTCGCGTTTTTGCATTAATCCATTACTTTATATTATTATCGTTATGCTATATTATACAGCTATTTATCCTTGTCGTCATCGACCACTTCGAAATCGGCGTCAACCGCTCCATCATCTTTGGGGGCCTCCTGCGCCGGTTCTTCCGGTCCGGCCTCGGGCTGCGGACCGCCCTCTCCCCCGGCCTGTTGCTGAGCCTGCTGCTCGGCCTGAGAAGCTTTATACATCTCCTCGGCCAGCTTATGCGATGCCTGCATCAGTTCCTCTTTGGCCTGATTGATCGGCTCGGCCGTTGACGAATTCAGCGCCTCGCGAAGCTTCTCCAGCTTCTCATTGATAGTCTTTTTCTCATCATCGGAGACCTTGTCGCCGTAATCCTTGAGCATTTTCTCGGTCGAATAGACCATCTGATCGGCCTCGTTTTTGGCCTTGATAAGTTCGTCTTTCTGCTTGTCCTCTTCGGCATGCGTCTCGGCATCTTTGACCATCTTCTCGATCTCCTGATCCGAGATACCCGACGATGACTGAATCTTGATCGACTGCTCCTTGCCGGTCGAGAGATCCTTCGCCGAGACATGCACGATTCCGTTGGCATCGATATCGAATGACACCTCGATTTGCGGAATGCCGCGCGGCGCGGGCGGAATTCCCACCAGGTCGAATTTGCCCAGCGTCCGGTTGTCGATCGACATTTTGCGCTCACCCTGGAGCACATGAATACTCACCGCCGGCTGATTGTCCGCCGCGGTCGAGAAAATCTGGCTCTTTTTGGTCGGGATGGTCGTGTTGCGCTCGATCAGGGTCGTCATCACGCCGCCCAGCGTTTCGATACCGAGTGAGAGCGGCGTCACATCCAGCAGTACCACATCTTTCATATCACCGGACAACACGCCGGCCTGAATCGCCGCGCCGATAGCAACCACTTCATCCGGGTTGACACCCTTATTCGGTTCCTTGCCGAACAGCTCCTTGACTATTTCATGCACCTTCGGCATACGGGTCTGGCCGCCCACCAGGATAACCTGATCGATATCGGATGAGGACAGCTTGGCGTCCTCCAGCGCCTGACGGCAGGGCCCTATGGTCCGCTGCAGAAGGTTGTCGGTAAGCTGTTCCAGTTTCGACCGGCTCAAGCTCAGATCGAGATGTTTGGGCCCGCTCTGGTCGGCCGTGATAAACGGCAGGTTAATATTGGTCTGCATGGTCGAAGACAGCTCTATTTTGGCCTTTTCCGCCGCTTCCTTGAGGCGCTGCAGGGCCATACGATCCTGGCGAAGGTCGATCCCCTGCGTTTTTTTGAACTCATCCGCCATCCAGTCGATTATCTGCTGGTCGAAATCATCGCCGCCGAGATGACCGTCGCCGTTGGTCGAACGGACCTCGAAAACCCCTTCACCCAGTTCCAGGATGGAGATATCGAAAGTCCCGCCGCCAAGATCGAATACTGCGATTTTTTCATTGGCGTTTTTCTGTAAACCGTAGGCCAGCGAAGCCGCCGTCGGTTCATTGATAATGCGCAGCACTTCCAGACCGGCAATACGACCGGCATCCTTGGTCGCCTGGCGCTGGGAGTCGTTGAAATATGCCGGAACCGTGATAACTGCCTGGGTCACCTCGCCGCCGAGGTAATCCTCGGCGCTCTTCTTGAGCGCCTGTAAAATCATAGCCGAAATCTGCGGCGGGGCATATTCTTTATCCTGTATATTAACAACGGCATTACCCTCGGCATCGGCTTTAACCTGGTACGGTACTATTTTCTCTTCGGTGCTGACCTCCTGATAGTGCCGCCCCATAAATCTTTTTATCGAAAATATCGTGGATTCCGGGTTGGTTACAGCCTGCCTCTTGGCCGCCGAACCGACCAGTCGCTCACCGTCTTTGGCAAAAGCCACAATTGACGGCGTCGTGCGGCCGCCTTCAGAATTGGGAATTACGACAGGGTCCTTTCCTTCGAGAACCGCAACACAAGAGTTGGTCGTTCCCAAATCGATTCCGATTATCTTTCCCATATCAAACTCCTCATATTTTTAATATAAATATTCGTAAACAGGTTTTTATTTCTCGTCATGATCAGCTTTGGGTTTGCCGTTGCTGACAATTACTTTAGAATATCGAAGCACCTTACCCTTGAGCATATAGCCCTTAACCATATCGCGAACCACAATTCCCTCGTCGTATTCCTCGGACTCCATCTGCATCATGGCCTCATGATAGGCCGGGTCGAACTTTTCCCCGACCGCCTCGATAGGCTCAAGCCCCTCTTTTTTTAGCATATCGAACAAACTCTGATAAACCAGTTCGGTCCCTGAATGAAGCGACTCGAAATCGGATGATTCGACCGCCGCCGCCAGAGCCCGCTCGAAATTGTCGAGAACTTCGAGTAAATTGAAAATTATATCTCTATTTGAATTCTTCAGTATTTCTTCATACTGGCGGCCGGTGCGCTTTTTATAATTTTCGAAATCGGCCGCAAGGCGCAGACAGCGATCCTCGAGTTGCGCGGTTTTTTCTTTATATTCTTCTATTATCTGCTCCGGTGTTTTTTCTTTTTCTTCCACATCCTCAACACTCTCCCCACCCCCGTTGTCCGCCTTCGATTCCGAATTGTTTTTCACTTCGACATCATCGTCGAGCTCGTCTCTGGAATCTTTCGACTCGATTTTATCATCATTTTCTGCCATATTGCTCATCTTCTCCTCGTGAATCAGATAAAGCTTCGGTCAAAGATTTGGCCGTATATTCAACAATGGTAATGAGTTTAGAATAGGGCATCCGCGTCGGACCGATAATACCGATCGAACCTGAAAGATTGCCCACACGATATTTCGATGTTACCAGCGAGCAGTTCTGCACCTGATCGATGCTGCTCTCACTTCCAATCGTAATGACGATCCCTTCCCCTATCGACTTGGATTCTACAAGTTCTTTCAGGGCCTTTTTTTCTTCGAGAAACTTGATAAAATTCGACAGGCGCGAGCGATCCGAGAACTCCGGCTGATTGACCAGATTATCGGTACCTTTAATGTACATCTTATCGCTGCTCCCGACCGTCCAGATATCGACGCCCGGATCAATAAACAGCTTAATCAGCCGCGGCGAACAGTTGGTGTCCTTCAGCCGTTTTTCGATTGATCTTCTGATTCGCCCCAGGGACAGGCCGGCCAGACGTTCATTGAGAACTCCCTGCATCCGCATCAGTTCGGCATTGTCGATGGTCGATTCGACCTCCATCAAAATCGAGCGGGCCAAACCGGATTCCACCGACACGATTACCAGAATTTTGCCGTCGCTGACCGGGATCAGATCGACATGGGTCAGTTTGCCTTCCTCGAACCGGGGCGAGATACTGATACCGAGCTGATTGGTAATCTCACCCAGTATTTTGCTGGTCTGGCTGAGAACCGACTCAAGTCCTTTTTGCCCAGCGCGAATCATCGATTTTATTTTCAGCGTGTCTTCTTCGGAAAGCGGTTCCTGCCGAAGAAGCATATCGACGAATATCCGGTAACCATAATCGGTGGGAACACGCCCGGCCGAGGTATGCGGCTGTTGAATCAGCCCCATTTCTTCCAGATCCTGCAATGTGTTCCTGATCGTGGCCGGGGAAAGACCCATCCGATATTTATTGGCAATCACCCGCGAACCGACCGGGTCGGCCGTCTGTATATAGTGATCTATAAGGTTCTGAAGAACCTTTTTCTCACGCTGTGAAAGACTATCAAAGCTCATGTTACATCATTACATTTCAACAACTTATTGCCAATCTTTGGCAATCTCTTCTTTAGAGTGCTAAATATTGACAAAACTATAGCGATAGTCAAGCACTAATTTGTGCCCGACTATCTTAGAAATTATAACAATTCTGCCCGGTTAATGTTCGGGTGATGTAAAAAAAATCCCGCTTATTTGGTCTGAGTTTCCTGACCGGTTTGAGTCTTACTGCTGTCAGTTTTCTTGGGGGAAACAACCTTTTTATTCTCGGCCCTGTCGTCGATGCCGTTGTTGTTCCGGTCGATAAAATTATTATAGTCTTTGTCTCCGGTGCTCTTCTGCGTGTCAGGCTTCTTCTTTTCGACGGAGCTCCGCTCGATTTTATTGGGTGCCTTCATCAGAGTATCCACCTTTTTGCGTTCCTGTTTTTTGTCTTCATCCTTGTCAATTGCGAAAGAAACCGCAAAAAACAGCAGACTGAACGCAAGTATATATGCCGAAATTTTAAACATTAACAATTTACCCTTTGCACAAAATTATAATAAAATTATCGACCGGGTCAACCAAAAAATAATTAACGTCCCCGCCGGCTCTTGCCGACCGGGGAAGAAGTCGTCCCGGAGGACGACTTCTGTATGCTTGATGATGATCCGCTCTTTTTCGACGATGAGCTTCCGCTCGACTTTTTGGACGATCCCGAACCGGACTTACTGCTGCTCTTGGTCGCCTTACCGGATGAGGTTGATCGCTTGGATGACGAACTCGATTTAACCGAGCCCGACGATCTTTTGCTGCTGCTGCTGCTGCCCGACTTCCGTGACTTGTATGTTTTCGAACTCTTGCTGCTGCTCGTCGAGCGCTTGGACGAACTCGTTTTGTACGATCCCGACGATTTATCGTTGCCGGTTCGTTTGCCCGAGTTGAAAGTCGATTTTGTACCGGATGTCTTTTTGCTCGTCTTATAGCGATCGGAACTCTTACCGGTCTTGTATCGATCCGTGCTCTTACCCGTGTTATAGCCTTTGCTCTTCGCCGTCGAAACCGAGGTTGATTTTCCCGTTCTCGTGTATTTCGAGGTCATCTTCCTGTCCTGGGCAATTTTGTATTTCTGCCCGGAAACAGTCTTCGACACAACCGGTGTTCGAGTTTTCTTAATCTTAACCTGCTTCTCGAACTCAGGGTAGCCGTTTTTGGCCGGTGCCAGGTAGCCCTTCTTGCTTACCTCCTTGAAACGAGACTTGACACCAGATCGTGTTTTAATAACCGTCCGGTCAAGAACAATCGACTTGCGCCTGACGACATCAACCCTGTCTTCCCAGCAATAGCCGTATCTGTCGTAGATGGTTATCCAGTGCCGCCCGTAATAAATCCTCGGGATATACAGCGGGGCGATTCCCCAGTAAACACCGTCGATGTAAATTGTCGCGCCCCAGGGATAATCGAAATAGACCGAACCGTAATAACCCCAGTCCCAATCCCAGTAGGGATAGTTATGGTGGTGGTAAACGTGAACGGGTCGGAAATAATAGTCGTTCCACTCGTTGACCACGAATGAGGTCATATCGAAGGCCCGTTTGAGATTGTGGTTGCCCTGGAAATAATTGGCATTAACAAAATCGATATAGTCATACGGGTCGTCGTCGGCAATAAGACCGGAGCCGTCGAACCAGTCGGGAATCCGGAACGGTTTGCGCGACGCCACTATCTGGAGAAATTCGATTCCTTCCGGGCCACGAACCGTCAGGTCATAATCGTCGTACTGCGACGGGATCTGATATACCGCATTGCCCTCGATATACCCGTTTTCGCGCGGATCGGTCGGAAAAATAAGATTGACATGACCGCGCGTGTCGATATTGTAGATAGCGACATAACAGTCGCGATCGGCCTGGAAAGAGATCACAATATTATCGCCCTCGTAATACTCGTCGTTGTCGGTCCAGATTTCGACGTCAAGGAAACGATCATACTTTATCAAACCGGCATAGTCCATATCTCGATCGTAGACCAGTATCTCCCCCCCGGCCGCCGTCGCGAACAGCATCACCGCCGCGATCAGCATCACCTGTTTTGAGATTAGTCTTTTCATTTTAATCACCTCACATAATGTTTTTGATCATCAAGGATCATTTTATAATTATTCCGTCAATTGTATGTCTCAAATAATCTTCATCATGCTGAGGGCGCGCCAGTTCCGGACGCCCGAGATCGGACGACGAGGTCTGATAGGCCCACTGGAATTCGACACTGGAGATGCCGTTGACGGCCAACACCCTGATTTTGGCAAAATGATCGTCTTCGGTCCAGATAATATAGGTGTGCCCGAGGATAACTTCGGACCACCCCACCGCCGACCAGCCGTCATCGGGAGAATAACCGATATCATCGAAGTCATACGTATATCCCATATCCTGGATGTCAGTGTATTCATCGCCGACATTGATAAAAAACGTCCCGAGACCGGCGTCATATTCGAGATAAATATCGGCTGTGCTGAAATTGTACGGTACCCGCTGGGCGGTTGAGAAATCGAAACCGGATGTCTCTTCCACATCGAAGAAATCGGTCAACATTACAAGACCCTCCGGGCGGGGTGTGTCGAAGACGGTCTCGTAAGACAGCTCCGATTCGTTCCCGGCCAGATCCACCGCCGAAACGGCATAGAAGTATGTCTCGCCGTTGTCCACATCCGAGTCGAAATAGAATTCATCGGTCGTATTGGCCATGAAAGTGTATTCATCATCATCCGGGCTCCACCATACCCTGTAATAGTCAAGGTCGTCATCCTGAACCGGGAGCCAGTAGATATAAACGATACCATCGCCGGTGATCGAATAGACGCCCTGCGGAACCGCAGGATCGACATCAATTTCAACCGGGACCTCGATATACTTGGTGGTTTCGTCTTCACAGCCCGCAATCAGCAGGGCCAGAACCATTATTGCTGTAATAAACATCGTTTTCATTTTCAATCTCCTTTTTTTTCAATGCTTTAGAATACAAACTTCATGCCAAAAAGCACAAGTCGTTATTGTTCATATTATTATGATTATTTCGGCTTATTGTCAGGTTGATTGAGGCACAAAAAATGTTCAATGGCCCCATCCGATGCACCAAATCACTCGGTCCTTGATAAATTGTATTCCTTGATTTTCGTTCGCAGTGTATTGCGGTGAATACCAAGCGTTTCGGCTGTTTTACCCAGGTTCCAGTCGAGACGGGTCAATATTTTCCGGATATGCGTCCGTTCCACATCCGCTATTTTCTCCAGATTGTCCAGCGATTCGCGCTCGGTTGTTCTCAGGCCCGGAAGCTCTTTCAGGGTGATAATATCGCCTCGCGACAACACCACCGCGCGCTCGATCACATTTTGAAGCTCGCGCACATTACCCGGCCAGTTGTATGAAACCAGAGCCGAGGCCGCTTCGGTATCGAAACCGCTTACTTCGCGTCCCAGTTTCTGCGAGAACTCTTTCAGGAACCTGTCGGCCAGCAGGAGAATATCTCCCCCGCGCTCGATCAGAGGCGGCATGGGGATAATGACGACGCTCAGGCGGTAGTATAAATCTTCGCGGAAACGATCCTCGCCGATCATCTTGTTCAGGTCCTTGTTACTGGCCGCGATAAGTCGGAAATCGAGCGAAAGGCTCTCCTCACTGCCGAGCCGTTCGACCTTGTGATCCTCCAGTACCCGCAGCAGTTTGGCCTGCATTGTCAGCGGCATGTCGCCGATTTCATCGAGGAATATGGTTCCACCATCGGCCAGTTCGAATTTGCCCGGTTTACGGCGGTCGGCGCCGGTGAACGCCCCTTTTTCGAAACCGAAAAGTTCCGACTCGAGCAGGTTCTCGGGGATGGCGGCGCAGTTGACCGGGACAAAGCGGTTGTCTTTGCGGGGAGACAGCGAATGAATGGCCCGTGCCGCCAGTTCCTTGCCGGTTCCCGAGGGCCCGCTTATCAGGACGGTGGTATCCCCCGGTGCGGCCAGGTTGATTAACTCAAGGACGCTGTTGATCGATTCCGATTTGCCGATTATTTCGCCGCTTCCGAATGTCTCGGTGACGCGATCGTTGAGCAGTTTATGTTCCATCACCAACCGGTAATGCTCGGCCGCTTTGCCGAGGTTGAGCAGGAGTTCCTCGAGTTCCACCGGTTTGGTCTGATAGTGATAGGCGCCCTGTTTCATCGCCGCCACGGCTGTTTCAACCGATCCGAAGGCGGTCAGGACGATAATCTGGATAAACGGGTTGATATCGCGCAATCGCCCGATCAACTCGATACCGTCCATGCCGGGCATCTTCATATCGACCACCGCCACCGGGGAGAAGAACGAGGAGTACATTTGCATTGCCTTCTCGCCCGATTCGGCCTGCTCGACGGCATAGCCGTGTTTCTCGAGATACCCGGCCAGCATCTGGCGCTGGCCGCTCTCGTCATCCACCAGGAGTAATTTGGTTTTTTTCATTGTCCTCAAGATATTTCAATCGAATCGCTTTGCAAATAAAAAAAACCCCTTCGAGGGGAAGGGGTTTTTGAAAAAAATCTGGTATTTTTATTCGGATCCGAAAAAGACCATGATACCGGCCTTGACTTCCATATAATTGGCGTTGGCATCGAGTTCGTATTTTTCGCCGTGCCAGTCGGTGCCGGTTCCGTCGGTGAAATTACTGTGATAACCGGCTTCGAGATATAGCCCGCCATATTCCGCGGTGTACCACAACAGACCGACATATCCGCCGAGACTCAGTGCGGGATCATACGACTGTTCGCGGAGGCGATTCTGCTCCTCGGTAACCCAGGTCGGGAATTTAGGCCAGACCACTCCGGCGCTCAATTTCACATAAGGTTCGAAGTTGGATTCATTCGAGAAAGCATATTTGGCGTAGGCGCCCAGATCATAAAACTTATAATTAAGCGACCAATCCTCGGGCATACCTTCCTGTGTATAGGTAAAATACACGCCGGTACAGAAATCAGCGGTGAAGTAATAGCCGCCATAGATACCAAGATTAAACCCGGTTTCAGCCCCCAATGAATCGTTCCAGTCGGAAAGATCACCGGACGGCAAGCTCAAACCGCCGGTAATACCGACCTCGAAATTACGCCATTTTTCTTCATCCTCGTCCTGTGCATAAGCTGTAATGGAAAACAGTACCAAAGCCATCAGGGTAAAGAGCAGTCTTAACGATTTCATTGCATTCCCTCAATATTTTATTTCAGCCCTATAGTTTACGACTTTCCCCGCCCCGGAACAATCCGGAAGCGCTTAATTACTTAAAACAAGTGATGAATTAAGTAATTATATGACGTTTTGTCAACAGGTTTTGTGAAATTAAAGCCGACATAAACTCAACATTTTTTATTGTCACCCATTCAGGCTCATCATACAATGAAAAATATCAGCGACAGCACGAATATTATCCACATCGCCGGGCGAATCTCGCGAATCTTCCCCGCCACCAGTTTCAATATGGTATATGACACGAACCCGAAGGCCAGCCCGGTGCTGATACTGTAACTGAGGGCGATCATCACGACGATAATAAAAGCGGGAAAGGCCTCATCCATACGCGAAAAATCTATTTTGGTCACCTCGCGCATCATATACAAGCCGACCATAATCAGCGCCGGCCCGGTGGCATATCCCGGAACCACCCCGATGACCGGGATAAAGACGAGACTCAGCAGAAACATCGCCCCGGTCACGATAGCGGTCCGGCCGGTCCGTCCCCCCTGCTCGATTCCGGCCCCCGATTCGATATAGGCGGTGACCGGTGAGGTTCCCAGCAACGAACCGAACATGGTGGCGACCGCGTCGATGCCAAGCAGTTTGTCGATTTTCCGTATGTGCCCCTTCTCGTCCACCAGTTCCGCCTTGTAGGCGCAGGCGACCACGGTCCCGACCGAGTCGAACATGTCGATAAACATCAGGGCGAAAATCGAGCCGATCAGGCCGCCTTTGAGCGCCCCGAGAATATCCAATTTGAAAGCGGTCGGGGTGATGTCGATGTCGAATGTCACCCATTTTTGCGGCAGGTCGGCATAACCGAAAATAAGCGCCAGCACGGTAGCCAGGAGGATGCCGATCAGGAGCGAACCGCGCACATCGAGATACCCGAGAACGACCATGGTCATCAGCCCGACCAGCCCGATAAGGACAGTCGGGGTCAGTTCGCCGGCGGCGACGAGGGTGGCGGGATTATCGACAATCAGCCCGATTTTGGTCAGGCCCATAAAAGTAATGAACAGCCCGATACCGACCGAGATGGAATAAATCATCGAGCGCGGGATGGCATCGACCAGTTTTTGCCTTAACCCGACCAGAGTCAGAAGGAAGAAAAGCAGTCCTGCCAGAAAGACGATCCCCAGCGCGGTGGGCCAGTCGACTTTTTCGCCGAGGACGATCGAATAGGCGAAATATGCGTTCAGGCCCATCCCGGGCGCCATCGCGATCGGCGTGTTCGAGATCAGCCCGGTGGCTATCGAGGCGATTCCGGCGGCAATACAGGTGACCGCGATCAACGCTTCTTTATCCATGCCGGTGACCGAGAGCAGATCGGGATGGACAAACATGATGTAGGCCATGGTCAGGAAAGTGGTGACACCGGCCAGCGCCTCGGTTTTGAAAGGAGGCGCCGGTTGGGTGTTATGAGTCGTATTTATATTTTTGGAATTCATCATCATCTCCCTCAACAATTCGGATAATTATTTATAAGCCATTTAAACATGTTTGCCAAGCGGAATCTGGAGATTGTCGTTTAGTGGTTGTTTTGCGATTGTTGTCATAATTTGTCACGCCTTTATTCGTTGTAATAATATTATGGTCATACAGTTACAGCGAAATGGGTTCGTTTCCTCATTTTTTGTAAAATGTACCTTAAACGTCGTTGCGAGCGGAGAGATGCGCCACCGGCGCATATCGGAGCGTGGCAATCACACCGCTTATTGCGACAAGGTTGTCTTAG
>Ga0272443_10000439_pt1 | contig 77486 bp, 61 predicted proteins | sample SSMAcet12_FD_193581 | JGI IMG/M metagenome (GOLD analysis project Ga0272443, IMG submission 193581) | Marine sediment archaeal communities from Little Sippewissett salt marsh, Falmouth, MA, United States - SSM-Acet-12 | ecosystem: Environmental > Aquatic > Marine > Wetlands > Sediment ...
CGGGGTGGGGGGTGTGATCCTGTTCTGGTCTGTGATCCAGGTGCTGAACAACATCGAGGCCTCCTTCAACGACATCTGGCAGATCAGGAAGTCCCGCAGTTTCGCCAGGAAATTCTCGGACTACCTGGCCATCATGATCCTTGGTCCCTTTGCCATCGGATTGTCGGGAAGCTTCATGGTCAAGATCCAGTCCGCCGCCGCCGAAATCGAGCTGTTCCAGCCCCTGATCGTCTTCCTGATCAAATCGGTCCCCTTCATATCCATCTGGCTTCTGTTAACCATCGTATATATCGTGATGCCCAATACGAAGGTCAAATTCAAATACGGACTGATCGCAGGGGTGTTCGCGGGAACCGTGGCCATGATCTTCCAGGCGCTTTACCAGGACCTGCAGATCGGGGTGTTCAAATTCAACACCCTCTACGGGAGTATCGCCGCCCTTCCCCTGTTCCTGCTGTGGCTTCAGATCACCTGGCTGATCGTGCTGATGGGGGCGGAGATCGCCTTTGCCTACCAGAACATCGAGAATTATGAATTCGAAGAAGATGCACTGAACCTGAGCGATCACAACAAGAAGATTCTGACCCTGCTGATCGCCCGCCAGGTGATCAAGAATTTTGAAGACGGGACGGAGTCATGGAGCGCAGAGAAACTCAGCCATGCCCTGGGTATTCCCATCCGGCTGGTGAACGACCTGGTGTATGACATGGTTAATGCCGGGATCCTGTCGGAACTGGCGTCGGACAAACCCAGGGAGCGTTCTTACCAGCCCTCGGTGGACATCAATAAGATCACCGTGGAATACATCTACACCAAGCTGGGCCTGACCGGGGGAGATCAGCTCTATGTGACGGAATCGGATGCCCTGAGCAGGATCACAAAGGTCCACGAGCATATCATGCATTCCATCAGGGAATCCCCTGCAAATGTGCTGCTTAAGGATCTCTGACAGGCACTCGCGAAAAAAAATCACGCAGATCTTATTTGTTGTTATTCAATAATTCAGTAATATTGCAGGCACGCATCAAAGAAATGGATTACATCACATTGCAACGGGTCCGTCATCACCACCACCATCACCATGTGACTGGTTAGGACCCCGTGCAGTTCAATGTAACCCCGATTTGATGGCTAGGTTTGCAGATACTGCAGACCTTTTTTTTTATATCCTGTACAGATGAACAGATTGAGAATTGCCATTCAGAAATCAGGGAGACTGAGCGAGAAATCCCTGGAGATTCTCAGGGAAGCCGGGATCTCCCTGACAAACGGTTCCCGGAAACTCCTTTCCGTGGCACAGGAATTTCCCGTGGAGGTGATCTACCTGCGGGACGATGATATTCCGCAGTATGTGGAGGACGGGGTCACCGATATCGGTATCGTGGGAGAGAATGAATTTATGGAGCGGAACTGCCGGGTGGATCTGGTGGAAAGGCTGGGATTTGCACGGTGCAGGCTTTCCCTGGCCATTCCCAGATCAGACGCTTACCAGGGCCCGGAAGATTTTGAGAACAAACGCATTGCCACCTCTTACCCGCTGATCCTTGGAAATTTCCTTCGCGAACGCGGAATCAAAGCGGAGGTCCATGTAATCAACGGATCCGTGGAGATCGCCCCTTCCATCGGCCTGGCGGATGCCATCTTCGATATCGTCAGTTCGGGAAGCACACTCATCAGCAACGGACTGAAAGAGGTGGAAACGGTCATGAGATCCGAGGCGGTGATCATCGCGAACCGGAACCTGGGGGAGGAGCAGCAGGGCCTGCTGCAGGATCTGAGGTTCCGGATCAGGAGCGTACTGGCCGCCTCCAACAACAAGTACATCCTTTTAAATGCACCCAATGACCGGCTGGAAGAGATCATCCGGGTCATTCCCGGAATGAAGAGTCCCACCGTGATGCCCCTTGCTGAAGCGGGATGGAGCTCGGTGCACTCGGTACTCAGCGAAAAAGAGTTCTGGGCCGTCATCGACCGACTGAGGGAGCTGGGTGCACAGGGAATCCTGGTGATCCCCATCGAGAAAATGATCGTTTAGGTCAGTCCTTAATCATACACAAACCAGAGATGATGAACGTAATCAATTATCCGGAACGCGCACAATGGAATGAATTGCTTCAGCGTCCGGTCATGGATTCCACCATTTTGGAGGAGCAGATCCGCAGGATCATCTCCGATGTGGCCAACAGAGGGGACGCGGCGCTGATAGATTATACCCGGACCTTTGACGGGGTGGAACTTTCGTCCGTCGAGGTGGCCAGGGAGGAGATCCGGGAGGCTGCCGGTGCGGTGAGCGGAGAGCTGAAGCATGCCATTGAAGAGGCGCAGTGGAACATCCAGACCTTCCATAAGAAACAGGTCACCCGCTCGGAGATCATCGTGACCACGGCCGGTGTCAGGTGCTGGCAGAAGTCGGTTCCCATCGACAGGGTGGGACTCTACATTCCCGGCGGAACGGCACCCCTGCTTTCCACCGCGCTGATGCTCGGAATCCCGGCGAAACTGGCAGGATGCCCAGAGGTGGTGATATGCACTCCCCCGGGCACCTCGGGAAAGGTCAATCCGGCGATCAGCTACATTGCAGGCCTGCTGGGGATCGACAGGGTTTTCAGGGTGGGAGGCGCGCAGGCCATTGCAGCCATGGCTTACGGGACAGAGACCATTCCCGCTGTGAACAAGATCTTCGGACCCGGAAACCAGTATGTGACCATGGCAAAACAGATCGTCAGCCGCGACAGGGTGGCCATAGACCTGCCGGCTGGTCCCTCCGAACTGGCGGTGGTGGCGGACGATTCCTCCAATCCGGCTTTTGTGGCCTCCGACCTGTTATCACAGGCGGAGCACGGAACGGACAGCCAGGTGTTGCTGCTGACCGATTCCAGGGAACTGATCCGGCAGGTCCGCGACCAGATCGACCGCCAGCTGGAATCCCTTCCAAGAAAGGAGATTGCGACCAAATCCCTGGCCCACAGCAAGATCATCCTGCTTCGTGATGAGCAGGAGATCATGGAGATGGTGAACCTGTATGCCCCCGAACATCTGATCATTGCCACGAAGAATTACCGCGACCTGGCCGAAAAGGTTGTCAATGCAGGATCGGTGTTTTTGGGGAATTACACGCCGGAGAGTGCCGGTGATTATGCTTCGGGAACGAACCACACCCTGCCCACCAACGGATGGGCCCACGCATACAGCGGAGTGAACATGGACAGCTTTATCAAGAAGATCACCTTCCAGGAAATCAGCAGGTATGGCCTGCACAACATCGGGGATGCGGTGATGACCCTGGCCGAGGCCGAACAGTTGCAGGCGCACAGCAATTCGGTGGCCATCCGCCTGAATACGGAAGAGGATGAGTAAACGGTTCGATATCGGGAAACTGGTCCGGGAAAATATCCGGCAGCTGGTGCCCTATGCATCGGCCAGGGATGAATTTTCCGGCACCGCCTCCGTCTTCCTGGATGCCAACGAAAATCCCTTCAACGCCCCCCTGAACAGGTATCCCGATCCGAAACAGCAGCACCTGAAAGAGGAGATTGCCCGCCGGAAAGGACTGGATCCCGCGTGCCTCTTCCTGGGAAACGGAAGCGATGAGGGCATCGACCTGCTGATCAGGGTGCTCTGTGAGCCGGGCCGGGATAATCTCATCACGGTCGACCCCACATACGGAATGTACGGGGTTTGTGCCGCGGTCAACGGAGTGGAGCGGAGGAGCGTCCTTCTGCGGAAGGATTTCAGCCTGGATCCGGAGGCGGTGATTGGTGCGGCGGACAGCCGGACCCGGATCATCTTCCTCTGTTCCCCGAACAACCCGACCTCCAACTCGCTGGACCGCCGGGCCATGCTCCGCATCGTCGATGCGGCCGATTGCGTGGTGGCGGTGGATGAAGCCTATATCGATTTCAGCAGGGAACCAGGGCTGCTCTCCATGGTGCCGGAAAAAAGGAACCTGGTGGTGCTGCAGACTTTTTCCAAAGCCTGGGGGATGGCGGGGGTCCGCCTGGGGATGCTCTTCACCGATCCTGAACTGACCGGATACCTGACCGCGGTAAAATATCCTTATAATGTGAGTGTTCTCACCCTGGAACAGGTGCAGCGGAGCCTCCGGGAGCCGGCAGTCATGAAAGGCTGGGTTGAAAAGATCCTCCGGCAGCGGGAGGTTCTTGCCGGTGCACTGGCGTCCCTTCCGTTCGTGAGGCGGGTGTATCCCTCGGATGCCAATTTCCTACTGGTCAGAATGGAAGATCCCCGCGGAGTGTACAGGTACCTGACAGCGCAGGGGATCATCGTCCGTGACCGTTCCTCGGTACCCCTCTGCGAGGGCTGTCTGCGGATCACCGTCGGAACGGAGGACGAAAACAGGCTGCTTATGAACGCGCTAAAAGAATATGCATGAACAAGCTCAAAAGAGTTATTTTCCTGGACCGGGACGGGACCCTGATCCGGGAACCGGCCGGGGATCAGCAGGTGGATTCCCTGGAAAAACTGGAATTTATGCCAGGGGTGTTCCGGAACCTTTACATGCTCAGGCATTTTACAGATTATGAGCTGGTGGTGGTCTCCAACCAGGACGGACTGGGGACGGATGCGTTCCCGGAGGAAGCATTCCGGCCTCCCCATGAAAAATTCCTCACCGCATTCAGGAACGAGGGGGTGGAATTTGACGAGGTCCTGATCGATCCTTCCCTGCCCGGAAATCCTTCACCGGGCAGGAAACCGGCCACCGGCATGCTCCTGAAGTACATGGAGGGACCGTATGACCTGGCAGCCTCCTATGTGATCGGGGACAGGCTCACCGATATGGAACTCGCCGCAAACCTGGGAACCCGGGGGATCCTTTACGGAACCGGGGAGATCCATGATCAGCCGGAGGATAAAGGATTATCCTCTTTGACTGTGCTTGTGAGCGATGACTGGGACAGCATTTACCGGTTCATCAGGGCCTCCCTGCGCCGCAGTGTGGTGGAGCGGGTGACGGCCGAGACCCGGGTGCGGGTAGCGCTTTCACTGGACGGTGAGGGGAAAACGAATGTGTCGACGGGACTCGGATTCTTTGACCACATGCTGGAACAGCTGGGGCGCCACGGGGGGATCGACCTGGAGGTGAAGACCACCGGCGATCTGCATGTGGATGAGCATCATACGGTGGAGGATACCGCCATTGCACTGGGACGGGCATTTTCGGAGGCGCTGGGCGACAAACGGGGAATCGGCCGCTACGGCTTTGTCCTCCCCATGGATGATGCACTGGCGCAGGTGGCCGTCGACCTGGGCGGAAGGCCGTGGCTGGAGTGGGAGGTCCGTTTCCGCCGGGAAATGGTCGGGGATGTCCCCACGGAACTGTTTTCCCATTTCTTCAGGAGTTTTTCCGATGCGGCCATGTGCAACCTGCATATCCGGGCTTCGGGCAACAATGCACACCACAAGATCGAAGCGGTTTTCAAAGGATTTGCCAGGGCGCTCCGGCAGGCGGTCACGCTCGATCCGGGCAACAACCGGCTGCCCTCCACCAAAGGAATGCTGTAGCAGATGAATGTAGCCATCATCAAATACAATGCCGGGAACATCAGATCGGTGGATTTCGCCCTGAGGCGGCTCGGCGTCACCGCCCGGATCACGGACGATTTTGATGTGATCAGGAAGGCTGACAGGGTGATCTTTCCAGGGGTCGGGGAAGCGGCCACCACCATGAAGTACCTGAAGGAAAAAGCGATGGACACGCTGATCGCTTCCCTGGAACAGCCCGTGCTGGGTATCTGCCTGGGCATGCAGCTGATGTGCCGGTGGTCGGAGGAGAACGATACCCCCTGCATCGGGATCTTCGATGAACCGGTTACCCGTTTTCCACAAGGGCAAAAGGTGCCCCACATGGGCTGGAACAGCCTGCACAGGTTACGCGGACAGCTGTTTGAAGGGGATCTGCAGGGGGCATATGTCTACTTTGTTCATTCCTATTATGTCCCCGTCTGTGAACACACCGTCGCGGAAACGCAGTACATGGTCCCCTTCAGCGCGGCCATCCGGAAAGGGAACTTTTACGCCATGCAGTTCCATCCGGAAAAAAGCGGTGATCCGGGACAGCGGATCCTTTTAAATTTTCTGAATGTATGATGGAGATCATTCCGGCAATCGATATTATTGAGGGAAGATGTGTCAGGCTCACCCGGGGAGATTTCCACCGGAAGCGGGAGTACGGCGATCCGCTGGAAATAGCCAGAATGCTTGAGGACCAGGGATTCAGGAGGCTTCACCTGGTGGACCTGGACGGGGCAAGGCAGAAGCGGGTGGTCAACCACAGGATCCTGGAGAAGATTGCCCGACAGACCACCCTGGTCATCGATGCGGGAGGAGGTTTGCGGAGCGATGAGGATGTGCGCATCGTGTTTGAGTCTGGTGCCCGCATGATCACCGGCGGCAGTGTGGCCGTGAAGGATCCCTCTCTTTTCCTGGGCTGGCTCGAAAGGTACGGTCCGGAAAGGGTGATCCTGGGGGCCGATTTCAGGCAGGGGAAGATCGCCGTATCCGGCTGGAGCGAGGAAACAGACCTGGATTTGACGGAATTCCTTTCAGCCTATATTGATCAGGGTGTCCGGAAGGCCATCTGCACCGATATTTCAAGGGATGGCATGCTGGAGGGACCAGCCACCGGTACCTATGCAGGGATCAAGAAAACAATGGGATCCCTCTTCCTGGTGGCAAGCGGGGGGATCGCCCGGTTGGAAGATCTGGAAGAACTGGAGGAAGCGGGAGCCGACGGGGTGATCATCGGGAAAGCCCTGTATGAGAACAGGATCAGCCCGGATTCACTGAAAAAGTATCTCATCAACAGAGGCGGATCATGCTAGCAAAAAGGATCATCCCCTGCCTGGATATCAGGGACGGTAAGACCGTGAAAGGGATCCGGTTCGAGAATGTGGTGGATGTGGGGGATCCCGTGGAACTGGGAGCCAGGTACGCAATGGACGGGGCCGATGAACTGGTTTACCTGGACATTACCGCCACCCATGAAGGCAGAAAACTGTTCGCCGACCTTGTGGAACGCATCGCCGCGCACCTGAACATTCCCTTTACGGTGGGAGGCGGCATCCGCGACGTGGGGGATGCCGGTGTATTGCTGTCAGCCGGTGCCGACAAGGTGTCCGTCAATTCATCAGCCGTCAGGGATCCGGGACTGATCGACCGCATTGCCGGGGAATTCGGGACCCAGTTCGTGGTGGTTGCCATTGATGCCAGGAATGAAAGGGGAGGCTGGACCGTGTATGTGAACGGCGGGAGGATCCCCACGGAAAAGGAACTGTTTTCCTGGGCCAGGGAGGCACAGGAGAGGGGGGCGGGGGAGATCCTCTTTACCTCAATGAACCATGACGGGACAAAAAACGGGTTCGCATGCGATGCCCTGCGGGAACTTTCCTCCGCGCTCACCATTCCGGTGATCGCCTCGGGAGGGGCGGGTGAAATGAATCATTTCCTGGAGGTGTTCCGTGACGGACATGCGGATGCCGCGCTCGCGGCCAGCATTTTCCATTACAACGAGATCCCGGTACCGGTATTAAAGGATTACTTGAGAAAAAATAATATAATAGTCAGATAATATGGATTTTGAAAAAATGGATGGACTGATACCTGCGATCGTCCAGGACGCAGCCACCCGGCGGGTACTCATGCTGGGGTTCATGAACCGGGAAGCCCTCGACAGGACCAGGAAAGAAGGGAGGGTGACCTTCTACAGCCGCACCCGGAAGAAGCTATGGACCAAGGGAGAGGAAAGCGGTCATTTTCTTCATGTGGCGGAGATCCTGGAGGATTGTGACCGGGATACATTGCTGGTGAAGGTCCGTCCGGAGGGACCGGTATGCCATACGGGCAGCGATACCTGCTTCGATGAGCGCAACACGGGGGATGGGACTTTCCTGAGCGAGCTGCAGGACCTGATCAACCACAGGAAAAAGGAGCTCCCCGAAGGATCCTACACCACCAGTCTCTTCAAAGCCGGGATCGGCCACATGGCGCGGAAAGTGGGGGAGGAAGCCATCGAGCTGGTCATCGAATCGGCCGATGGACGTGAGGAACGGTTTCTGGATGAAGCGGCCGACCTGGTGTACCACCTGCTGGTGCTCCTCGCAGCCAGGGGATACGGGATCGGTGATGTGGAAAAAGTACTGCGTGAAAGACATGCAGGATAAACGCTTTCCGGGAGGATGGACGGAGGATGCTTCTACCTCTCCATGATCGCCTCGATCTCCTCAATTTCCCGGGGCGCGTACCTGGAAAGGTTCAGGTTCCCAGAGGCGGTGATGAGGATGTCGTCCTCGATCCGCACCCCGATGTTTTTGTAATGCTTATAAACTGGCCTGACCTGTTCGGCAAAAGCGGCCAGACCGGCGCTGTCCGCCTCACTGCCGAAGATCTCGTACAGCTGTTCCAGTCCCTCTTCCCTGAAATAGAGCCCAGGCTCGATGGTCAGCACCATTCCCGACTCCAGCACCCTGCTCATCAGGGAATCATCGGGGGTGTGCTGCATAAAATGGCTGAAGCTCCCGCCCATCTCTCCCACATCATGCACGTCCATCCCCAGGAAATGGGATGACGGGTAGAGGATGTAGAATCTTATCTGCCAGGGGGATCGGGGATCGGTGATCAGTCCCAGTTCAGTTAGCCCTTGCACCAGCACCTCCTTCGCGGCCATGTGGCCGTCCGTGAACATGTTCCCCGGTTTCATCTGTTCAATGGCCGCACGCTGGGCATCCAGCACCAGCTGGTAAATGGTTTTCTGCGGCCCGCTGAACTTTCCGTTTACCGGGATGGTGCGGCTGATATCCGCCGTATAAAAACCGTATTCGGCCCCGATATCCATCAGCAGCAGATCCCCTTCTTCCATTTTTCTCGTGTTTCGCTCGTAATGCAGGATGGTGCTGTTGGGTCCGGATCCCACGATGGACGCAAATCCGGGCATCGCCGCTCCGAATCGCCTGAATGTGCCTTCGATGATGGATTCCATCTCAAATTCGTATTTCCCGGGGGCGCAGTTTTCCATCACGGACATGAGTGCTTCCGCGGTGATGTTGCATGCTTTCTGCAGGCGCAGCACTTCCAGGGATCCCTTGATCACACGCATCTCATCCACCATCTCCCCCACGTGGCTGATGCGCAGGGGACCGTCCCATCCGGTCTGTTCCCGTAGCCGTTGCGGGAGCAGGGGATCCGACCGGTCCATGTACAGTGTATGTCCCGAAGAAAAGATCCCTGACAGCAGGTCCGGGAATTCACTCCGTTCCAGGATGCGGTCAGGCCTGTACAGTGCCTCTGTCTCCTCCTTTGAAGCAGGCTTTCCTTCATAGATCAGGGACCTGATGGTGGGGGACCGGAGCACCAGGGTATACCGGTCAGGTTCCGTATTGCTCAGGATGGCGTAGCAGTCCCGCGCCTCCATCCCCGTCAGGTAATAGAAATAGTTGTTGGGACGGAATTCATGCCGGTTATCACTCGCCGGATCCGTTGAACAAAGAATGATGGTTCCTTCCCCGAGTTTGGAAAGGACCCGTTCGCGTCTTTCCCGGAAGACCTCCTGGTAGACGGGATCGGATTGCAGATCGGACAGATCCGCTTCAAGGGGAATGTTCCTGGAGCCGGTGCCGGATTCGCTGCAGCCGGCGGTCAGCGCAAACAGCATCAGAATCCGGAGAAATCTGTAAATCCTCATCCTGATCAGAAAGGTTTGTCAGTTGGCCGATTCGACGGTCTTACGGATGATCCCGGCGCTCTCGATGATCTGTTCTTCGGTGATCACCAGGGGAGGGGCAAACCGGATGATGTCCTGGTGCGTGGGTTTGGCCAGCAGGCCGTTCTCTTTGAGGGCCAGGCAGACATCCCATGCGGTTTTGCCGCGGGTGGGCCTGATGACCATTGCATTGAGCAGTCCTTTTCCCCTGACCAGCTCCACCATGGGGGAGCGGATCTCCTTCAGCCTGGAGCGGAAGATCTCACCCAGGGCAGCTGCATTTTCGGCCAGGTTCTCCTCCCTGATCACTTCCAGGGCCGCAATGGCCACCCTGGCCGCGATGGGATTCCCGCCGTAGGTCGAACCATGCTCACCCGGGCGGATGCAGAGCATGATATCGTCGTCGGCCAGTACCGCCGATACGGGATAAACACCCCCCGAGAGCGCTTTTCCCAGGATCAGGATGTCGGGTCTGACCCCCTCATGCTCACACGCAAGCATTTTTCCGGTCCTGGCAAGCCCGGTCTGCACCTCGTCGGCGATGAACAGAACGTTCTTTTCCTTGCAGAGCTCATAGGCCCTGGCGATGTATCCTTCATCCGGCACAAACACGCCTGCTTCCCCCTGGATGGGCTCCACCAGGAATCCTGCCACATGCGGATCCTCCAGCGCCTCTGCCAGGGCCTCCGTGTCGTTGTAAGGGATCTTAATGAAACCGGGTGTATAGGGACCGTACCCCTTGTAGGAGTCCGGATCGGTGGACATGGAGATGATGGTGATCGTGCGGCCGTGAAAATTACCCTCGCACACGATGATCTTCGCCTGGTTTTCCGGGATCCCCTTCTTCTCATAGGCCCACTTCCGGCAGAGTTTCAGGGCGGTCTCATCCCCCTCGGCACCCGAGTTCATGGGCAACACCTTGTCGTAGCCGAAGGTTCTGGTCATGTACTCGTCAAACTCCCCCAGCACGCTGTTGTAGAAAGCCCTGGAGGTGAGCGTCAGTTTTCCGGCCTGAGACGTCAGGGCTTCAATGATCCTGGGATGGCAGTGCCCCTGGTTCAGCGCCGAATAAGCCGACAGAAAATCGTAGTATCGTTTGCCTTCCACATCCCACACAAATACCCCCTGTCCCCTGTCAAGTACCACGGGCAGGGGATGGTAGTTATGGGCGCCGTATTTTTCTTCTCTCCGGATGTAATCCTGTGTTTTCATTTGTGATGCAATCTTGTGAATAATGACCTGTTGTTTGAAGCCATAAACTTACACAAAACTTCTGAAAGTGGAAGGATCAGAACTGCATGGAGATTTTCACGTTGAAACGCCGCCCGGTCAGATAGTTCGGAACGCCGAACCGGCCCGGGATCCCTTCCTGGTCGGATACGGTCCTGATCCAGAGATAGGATGCCTCATTTTTGATCCCGAGCAGGTTGAAAATCTCCCCGCTGATCCAGATGCTCCTGAAAAACCGCAGCGGATTCCTCTCCCCGATATGATCCGTTTCCCTTTTGATCACCTTCGAGAAACCGATGTCCACCCGCCTGTAGGGCCTCATCCGGATGTCGGTGTAGTACTGCTCCTCATTGGGACTGCTCAGGGGCAGTCCGGTCCCGTAAAATGCATTCAGGTGCACCTTGTAATCGGGATTGTTCGGGAAGTAATCCTGGAAGTAGAGTCCGAATGTGAACAGCTGGTCGGTGGGACGGGGAAACGTCCCCGCTTCGGTGAGTACATATTCCTCTCCGTCGAAGAGATAGGCCACATCCCCTTCCACATCCTCCCGGGTCTGCAGCAGCGACAGGGTCATCCAGGATTCGGCTCCGTGCACGAACTCCCCGTTCAGCTTGAAGTCGATCCCCCTGGCGAATCCCCGGGAGATGTTCTCGCCGGCATACCGGATCCGCACATTTTCGATCTTATACGGGATCAGGTCATCCAGCCATTTGTAGAAAGCCTCTCCGGTCAGCTTGAACGGCCTGTCCCACATGGAAAAAATATAGTCACCCCCCACCAGCAGGTGGATCGACCGCTGCGGCAGGATGTTCTCGTTGATGCTCCCGTCGGGCCGGCGCATCTCCTTGTAGAAAGGAGGCTGGAAGTAGTACCCGGCAGAGAGGTGGAACATCATGTCCCGTTCCCAGAAGGGCTGGGCGCTGAAAGTGACCCGGGGACTCACCATCAGGGTCCTGTTGAAATCCCACAGCGTGCCCCGGATCCCAGTGGTCATGAAATAATCCGCCTTCTTGCTGTTGATCTCAAGGGTGTTCTGGATGAAGGCACTCACCTGGCCGTAGGCGATCTGCTGCCCGGAGCTCCTGAAACGGCTCATTTCGATCCGGTCGTCCAGATCGGGGAGCACATACCCCGAGGAGTCGAGCAGTTCCCACTCCCTGATCCGGTCGTAGAAATCCTGGTACCTGGCGTTCAATCCCCACTGCAACCGGTTGCGCCCGGTCTGGTAACTGCCCAGGTGGGACAGGGTGACCACAATGGCATCCAGGTAATTCCGGGCATGGGACAGCATGGAGCCCACCCCCACATTGAGGATGCTGTCGCCGAAGGTCTCCGACTGGATGGTATTATCCAGTTCATTGATCCAGTACTGTCCCAGAATGTCAAAGGTTTCCCGTTCCGAGGTCCTGAACGCCGATCCGATGAACTTCAGGGAGGTATTCCGGGTCGGACGGTAGTGGACACTCAGCGCCCCGAGATAGGTGTCGAACTGGTCCACCTCCTGTCCTTCATAGTATATCTTCAGATTCAGGGGCAGGTCCTTGGTCCCGAACTCCACATCCGTTTCGCTGGGGATGAACCGGTACTTGTTGGATGAATAGTTGCCCAGGAAGGAGACTTCCAGTTTACGGGTCAGCCGCCAGGAGAGGAGGGTTTGAAAATCGGAGAACTGCGGTTTGTAATCCCCCTTTGTCTGCAGGGTGTTCAGCAGGTAGGATGTGGTTTTATAGCGGTATCCGGCCAGGTAGGTAAACCGCTGATCCCGGGAGCTGCCCTCCAGGTGGACCGATGCGCCGAGCAGGCTCAGTGAGGCAGATCCTGCAAACTTTTTTGGCTTCCTGTAGGTGATGTCCAGCGCAGAGGACATCTTGTCCCCGTACCGTGCATCGTACCCTCCGGCGGAGAATTTAACGGAAGAGACCAGGTCGGAATTGATGAAGCTCAGTCCCTCCTGCTCTCCCGAACGGACCAGGAAAGGCCGGTATATCTCAATATCATTCACATACACCAGGTTTTCGTCAAAATTGCCGCCCCTGACCGAATACTGGGAGCTGAGTTCATTGCTGGAACTGACCCCCGCCTGGGACTTGATGATCGCCTCCACCTTGCCGGTGGTGGTGGGCATGTAATTCAGCTCTTCGATGTTGATCCTCCTGAAGGTGCTGGCCCTTTCCTGCCTGGCGGTGACGGACACTTCATCCAGCGATCTGACGTCCTGTCTGAGAACGATGCGCCGCTGGTCCGTTTCGCCCGCCTGCAGGCGGACGGTGAATTGTTCGGTCCGGTATCCCACACAGGAGACCACCAGCGTGAATGAACGATTGGAAGGGATCCGGATCTCAAAGGTTCCGTCTTCCCCGGTCATGGTGCCCTCCTGTCTCCCCAGAAGGGACACGTTGGCCAGTTCAATGGCCTGGTCCAGGCTGTCGGTGATGATCCCGCGGACCAGCCCGGTTTCCTGCGCGAGCAGTCCCCGGGTGACAAACAGCAGAAGGATGGACCAGTGGAAGAGCCGAATCATGCCTGAGGTTTCCCGAATATAGTATTAACTGCGTGGAACGGGTGAAAATTGTGCCGGATGATCAATCGTCCTGCCTAAAATCGCCGTTGCGCAGGGATTCAAAGAACCTGGCCCAGCGCAGGGGATCAAAGATGGTGTAATAGGGATATTGTCCGGCCGTATACAGTTGATTGTATTGTTGTTTCATCACTTCCCTGAAGTTGACATTGGGGGTGGTTCCCTGTTCGTTCACCTTGATCTGGGTCTTGATCAGGGCGATGTTGTGATAGGCATTCTGTGCGTCATCGTCCGGAAGCTCCAGGGCCAGGAATGCTTCCTTGAACTCCTGGTAAGTCTTCCAGGGATAGATCCTCACCTCCGCCAGCTGAAAGGTGTCGCTGACCATGAAAATGTCTGCCGGATACTGCTGTCCGCCCACCGAATCGGGGATCACGTGAAGGGTGGCCTTGTGGCCCATGTGACTGAAAAGGATGGTATCGTTGGGCTTGACCACGAAGGAGAACATCCCGCGATGGTCGGAGGTGGTCCCCCTTCTTTCATTCAGGATGATGATGTTCACATGGGGCAGCGGCTGGTGCTGCAGATCCCTGACAATCCCTGAAAACTGTAACAGGTTTTCCTCCTGGCTCCGTCTCCACTGCCCGGCGAGTTCCCCGGGGAGAAGCAGCCAGATCGCCAGCCCCAGCAGGAAGGGGAATGCCGAATATCTGATCCGTGAAAACATCCCCCAAAAATAGGCAAAAAAACAGGCCAAACGGTGCCGCCTGCTCCATTTATGGGTTAAATTTGTCTTTTCTTAACAATTGACAACCGGACATGGTCTTTCAAAAAACCATCACACTGCCACCGATGCCGAGGGGTTTTCACCTGATTACCCGTCACGTGACCGATGCCCTGGATGCCCTCCCCGAAAAGGGGATCCTGCATCTCTTCATCCAGCATACGTCGGCAGGTCTCACCATCAACGAAAATGCGGATCCTTCGGTCAGGGATGATTTTGAATCGTTCATGAATCACCTGGTTCCCGAAAACCATCCCCTCTACTCCCATGTATTCGAAGGGCCGGACGACATGCCCGCACATCTGAAGGCATCGATCATCGGACACGCCGTGACCGTCCCCATCTCCGGCGGAAGGCTCAAACTGGGCACCTGGCAGGGAATCTACCTGTGTGAATTCAGGAACCACGGGGGAGCCCGGAGGCTGGTGCTTACGGTGACCGGCTGACCATGTTTTACAATAGCTACAGGCCGCCTTTTTTTATCTATTTTTGAGCATCCACCAACCGAGTTGCCCATGTCGAAGCTTGTATTACTTGGGGATGAGGCCATTGCACAGGGAGCCCTTGATGCTGGGATATCAGGGGTTTACGCCTACCCGGGCACACCCTCCACCGAGATCACCGAATATATTCAGCGATCGGACCTGGTCCGGCAGGGACAGGTGCGCGCCGGCTGGACCGCCAATGAAAAAACAGCCCTGGAAGCCGCCCTGGGGATGTCCTATGCGGGGAAAAGGACCATGGCCTGCATGAAACATGTGGGGCTCAATGTGGCTGCCGATCCATTCATGAATGCCGCCGTGACAGGGATCAACGGAGGGGTGCTGGTCGTGGCCGCCGACGATCCTTCCATGCATTCATCCCAGAACGAACAGGATTCCCGGTTCTACGGGAAATTTGCCGGTATTCCCGTGCTGGAGCCTTCCAGCCAGCAGGAGGCCTATGAACTGACCCGGTACGGATTTGAACTGTCCGAAAAATTCCGCCTGCCGGTGATGATCCGTATCCCCACCAGGCTGGCCCATTCACGATCGGCTGTTGAACGATCTCCAACCAGGGAACAGAAGCCCATGGCCATGCCGGCAGATCCAGGTCAGTTCGTGCTTTTGCCTGCCCTGGCAAGGAAGAAATACAGGCTCCTGCTGTCGGTCCGGGAAAAACTGGAAGAGGAGTCAGGGACTTCGGGAGTGAACCGCGTGGAGCAGGGGAATGAAAAAAAGCGGGGTGTCATTGCCTGCGGACTGGCCTACAATTATTACCGGGAGGTGGCTGAAAAACACCGGCTGGCTGAACCGGTGCTGAAAATTTCACAGTACCCGGTTGCTCCTGAAATGATCAGAGATTTTGTGGGGATGGTGGAGGAGGTCATCGTGCTGGAGGAGGGATATCCCCTGGTGGAAGAATCGCTCAGGGGGGTCCTGGAGACCGGATATGTGATCCGGGGCAGAATGGACGGCACGCTGCCCCGTGACGGGGAACTGAATCCCGCGATCGTGGCCGGAGCGCTGGATCTCCGCAGGGAAAAGCCGGCAGCCGTACCAGGGGTGGTGAAAAGCAGGCCCCCCGCCCTGTGCAAGGGATGCGGTCATGCCGACATGTTCCTGGCGCTGAATGAGGCGCTGGCCGAATATGGTCCCGGCAGGGTCTTTTCGGATATCGGCTGCTACACCCTGGGTGCACTTCCTCCCTTCAATGCCATCAATTCCTGTGTGGATATGGGGGCATCGGTAACCATGGCCAAGGGGGCGTCGGATGCCGGGTTGCATCCCTCGGTGGCGGTCATCGGTGATTCCACATTCACCCATTCCGGGATGACCGGACTGCTGGATGCGGTGGTGGACGGATCGCCCGTGACGGTGATCATTTCAGACAACTCTGTCACGGGAATGACCGGGGGACAGAAGTCCCATGCCACCGGACGGCTGGAGGAGATCTGCGGGGGACTGGGCGTGGAAAAGGAGCACATCAGGGTGATCATCCCGCTGCGGAAAAACCATGATGCAAATGTGAAGGTCCTGAAGGAGGAACTGGCCTATGAGGGGGTTTCGGTGATCATTTCGGACCGGGAATGCATACAGACGGCAAAAAAGAAAGTTAGGAAAAGTTAGTGGTTAGGAAATTGAAGGTTAGGATATTGCCAGATCGATAAGTAAATGAAAAAGGATATTATACTTGCGGGAGTGGGGGGACAGGGGATCCTGTCCATTGCAGCGGTGATCGGGATCGCCGCGGTGGAATCGGGATTGCACCTGAAACAGGCCGAGGTACACGGAATGAGCCAGCGCGGAGGCGCGGTGGAGTCGCATCTGCGCATCTCGGACGGGCCCGTGCACTCCGATCTGATCCCCGAAGGGGAATGTGACATGATCCTCTCCGTGGAACCCATGGAAGCCCTCCGTCACCTTTCGTTCCTCTCGACGGAGGGCTGGGTGGTTACCAGCAGCAATCCGTTCAAAAACATCCCGGACTATCCCGCTGAGGAGGTGCTGATTGCGGAGATCAGGAAGGTCAGGAACCACATCCTGATCGATGCGGAGCAGATTGCCGCCGAACACGGGTCCCGGAAGGCTTCCAACATGGTGATGCTGGGTGCCGCCTCGGCACACCTGGATGTGCTGCCCGAAAAACTGGAGGGTGCCATGAGGACCCTTTTCGAAAGGAAGGGGGAGGAGGTGGTCGGGATGAACATTGCCGCATTCCGGGCAGGCCGGGAAGCGGCCGTCCGGGGTTAAACATTTCAACACGGAGGTTGTTAAACAGTAAAACCCAGCCATATGTTCAGCCAGAAAGATCTTCAGCAGATTCAGCGCAGGGGGATCCCCATCGATGAGATCAACCGGCAGATCAAGTGCTTCAAATCGGGATTCCCGCCCGCGGATATCACCATGCCCGCCACACCGGGGAAGGGCATGATGTGCCTGACGGACGGCGATGAGCAGCATTACCTGGATGTCTTCCGGCAGAACGCACCCGATTTCAGGATCATGCGTTTCATTCCCGCCTCCGGCGCGGCCACCCGCATGTTCAAATCCCTCTATGCCGCCCTGGAGAACCTGGAGCATCAATCCCCCGCCGACCAGGTAAAGTGGATCAACGGGGAACCCGAAATGAGGCAGTTTTTCGAACAGCTGCCGGCATATCCTTTCTACGAGGACCTCGAGGCCGGAGCCCGGACACCCCCGGCGGAGATCCTGAAGCAGATCCTGGATAAACCCGGGCTGGGTTACGGGAACAAGCCCAAGGGATTGCTGAAATTTCACAAATACAGCAAGCGGGAACGGAGAACCTCCTTTGAGGAACATGTGAGGGAGGCGGCAATGTACTGTGCGAGCAGGAAAGACAAGCTCGCGCTGCATCTGACCGTATCGCCCGATCACCTGGAGGGATTCCGGGCCGAAGCCGCGGAAATCGTGCCGAAGATCGAAAAAGAAACCGGGCTTCTGGTGGATGTGGACTTTTCATTTCAGAAACCCGAGACCGACACCATTGCGGTGAACCTGGAAAACGAACCTTTCAGGAATGAGGACGGGTCGCTGCTTTTCAGGCCCGGGGGACACGGTGCATTGATCCGCAACCTGGATGCACTTGATTCGGATATCATCTTTATCAGCAACATCGACAATGTGGCACCCGACCGGCTGAAGGGGATCCGGGTCAGATACAAGCAGGTCCTCGGGGGGATCCTTCTGGAGATTCGCTCGAAAATATTCTACTACATGCGTCAGCTGACCGGGGATGAACGTGTGCAAAAAACAAAACTGGACAGCATGGTCGCTTTCCTGAGGGACCGCATCGGGGTTTCCGTACCCGATCAGCTGGACAGCTGGGATGCGGCCGAGCTGAAACAATGGCTCATCAGGACCCTGGACCGTCCGGTCAGGGTCTGCGGCATGGTCAGAAATGAAGGCGAACCGGGAGGCGGGCCCTTCTATGTGCGATCCGAATCAGGGGAGATCAGCCTGCAGATCGTGGAGGCATCACAGATCGACCTGGACGATCCGGAAAAAGCAGCCATCCTGAAGCAGTCCACCCATTTCAATCCGGTGGACCTGGTCTGCAGCACCCGCGATTTCAGGGGGGAAAAATACCAGCTGACCCGTTTCGTGGATCCTTCCACCGGTTTCATCTCCGAAAAGTCGCTGGGCGGAAAACCCCTGAAAGCGCTGGAGAGACCGGGATTGTGGAACGGGGCCATGGCCCGCTGGCTCACATTGTTCGTCGAGGTACCCGTGGAAACGTTCTCCCCGGTGAAGACCGTGTTCGACCTGATGCGCGAGGAACACCTTCCCTGAGAGGGAGCCACCCCCGGCACAGGATCTCATGACCCGGACGGGGATCAATCAACCATGAATCCGGCCTGATGGAACAGGGACCACCCCTGCAGCCAGTTCCTTGAGCCGAATGCACCTTTGTAGGTCACCGGCTCGAACCAGGGATTCTCGTAGGGAGCCAGGTCACTGAACACAGTGACGGGCGGGAGGAGGGAGTAGCCTTCCGAAACGGTGAGTCCCGGGTCCTCATACCTGTTGCCCCATGAGACGAGCGAATCTGCAAGTTCTGCATTCACGGCGCTCAGATCCCAGGCGGATTCGGAATAGCAGAAAAACTGCGGTTCCGGACCGGAATCCGGATACAGGATGTTGTTTTCAAGCGACAGCTCCCCCGATCTGAAAAGGGAATATGAATCGCCGGGATCTTCGGTATAATGCATGGAGATCCCTTCGCCCGCATTCAAAAAAATGCTGTTGCGGAAGTGTCCGCCGCCATGGCTCAGAAAATGGATCACCGCTTTCAATTCAGATTCCATGTTTCCGGCCAGGGTCATGTTGTAAACCAGGGGAAACACGCCGGGCAGGGCAACCAGGGGTTCAATGCCGCCGCTGATCTCCATGCACTGGTCCGAATCCGCACTGTTCACCGCCAGCCAGAACTGTCCCTTCCCGTGATAGCCCTGGTCCATGTCATATGCATCGTCCCCGCAGAAAGCGACCAGGATGTTGGAACAATTCACCGCTCCGCCGAAGAACTCCACCCCGTCATCGGCATTTGAGATCACCTCCACATGGTCGATGATGGTCTGGCGGCCCACACCCCCCAGGGTCAGTCCGTTGATCTCGTTCCCCTCTCCGATGTTCGTTCCCCCGTGCCGGATGGACACGTAACGCAGGATCCCCGAATTGTCATCGTCATCCGCCCCGCCGTAGATACCCCTGGGTTCGCTGATGGGAATCCCCTCGATCAGGTCTTCGCCCGTTTCGGTGTTGATCCTTGCATGGCCAAGGATGATCACACCTCCCCAGAGCCCCCTTGCTTCAACGGGAACACTTCCTTGCAAATCATCCCCCTGGGCAGTAAAGATGATGGGCCGGTCCGGATCCCCCTCGGCGATGATCGTCCCGCCCCTGGCCACGATCAGCGCACTGGACTGGCTTCCCTGTCCCGTCCGTCCCCTGACCACGGTACCCGGCTCGATGGTGAGGACCTGTCCGTCGTTCACAAATACGAAACCCTCCAGCAGGTATTCCCTGTCACTGGTCCACGTGGTGGTCCCGGTACCTCCTCCCTGGTCGCTGACCGTTTCCACCAGTTCGACGGCATAATGGCTTTTTCTGCAGGCGGTCACCCCCCACACCAGGCAGAACATCCAGACGGCATGTATGAATAATCGGCTGAAAGACATCCCCCTTTCCTCAGAAATTAAGTTCAACATTCAGATAGAGGAAAGGCCGCACCACCCCGTTTTCCGCATATTCCATCCAGTCCTGGTAATTCAGGGAGAGATGGACCATTTCCATGGGGGTGAACTGGACGCCGCCGACAATGGCACTGCCGTCGTCCGTCAGGTTCCAGGGAATATCATCTTCGGGCAGGATATTCGAGAAGACCTGGTCATACCGGGCAAAAAATTCCCACCGGTCCGAGAGGGCAAAGGTGGCATAGGCGGAGTAACCGTACCGGTTGTGGTCCCTGTTGAACCTGTAGTTCTTCTGGAGGATCCCTTCGCAGGCAAACCGGAGCCTTTCAAACCTGTACCCGACAAAACCCGCAAGGCACATCTGGGGGTCCTCCCTGGTGTGGATGGTGTAATACCCCCTGATGGTTAAATCCGGGGGGGGCTCCAGGGTGATCCCCACACCTGTTTTATACACATTATCAAACTGCAGGTTCTGGTATCCCTCCCCGTTGCTGATAACCAGATCGGCAGAAACGAAGCCGGCAAGCCGGTACCGGATCCCCGCACCCAGATCGGCACTGGGACCGAACCTGTACTGATCCATGTATGACTTGTACAGATACCGGTATCCCCAGAATTTCTCCTGAGTCTTGAACTGCAGCATATCAAACAGCCCGAACCAGGCCCGGAGTCTCCCGTTCGTATAAGCGACATATGCATTTTTGAAATAGGTGTACCTTCTGATCAGGCTGTATTCGGAGACATCGTCCGGGCTGCCGATGTCCAGCTTCACTTCCCCGGAAAAGTGTTCATCCAGCTGCCTGCTGTAGCCGAAATAGGCCCTTTTTACCTCAAAAGCGGTGGTCGGATCCTGCCGGTTGAGGCTATAACTGAAATTGGCATAGATCCTGGCGGATATTTTTCCGTTGTCCGGCGCCCCGGTCTCCGCCCTGGCCCGGTCCTTTCCGGCCTCCTCCGTTTCAGTGGCTGTCTGCGCAGCAGCGCTTGTCATCAGGAGGAACGGTAATAAAAAGGCAATGGATTTCATTGCGGCTGTCACGTTTATGGTTAACAATGTATAAAAAAAAAGGAACATCCGGGAAGGTGTGTTCATGATCATTTGAGTTCCGGAGAGACCGGCCCCAGTAACATGAATATCATAAAAACTTAACATGGATTTAATACGGGAAATGACGGAGTGTGGTAAATATGTGGAATAATTCATTTTATTGATGTAAATTGAATCTCAAAGTCAACTGAAATGGACTGGAGCGATTACAGAATTCTGCTTGTGGATGACGAAAAGGACGTGCTGGAATTTCTGGGTTATAACCTCAAAAATGAAGGTTTCAAGATCTACACTGCCACCAATGGAAAGGATGCGGTCCGGCTGGCAAGGGAGATACGTCCGCACCTTGTGTTCATGGATGTGATGATGCCGGAAATGGATGGAATCGCTGCCTGTGAAGAGATCAGGAAAACGGAGGAGTTAAAGCATACAATGGTGGCGTTTCTCACTGCCAGGGGGGAGGATTATTCTCAGATCGCCGGATTTGATGCGGGCGGGGATGACTACATCACCAAACCTGTGAAGCCCAGGGTGCTGATCAGCAGGGCAAAAGCATTGCTGAAACGGATGAAGGCAGAGGCAGGCGATCCTGATACAGACCGGGAAAACCGGATTGTTGCCGGTGAACTGGTCATTGACAGGGATCGTTACCTGGTCATCACAAAAAAAAAAGAGATCTCACTTCCCAAAAAGGAATTCGAACTGCTTTCCCTGCTCATTTCCAGACCCGGAAAGGTGTTTACCAGGGAAGAGATTTTTGACAGGGTCTGGGGAACAAATGTGGTGGTGGGGGACCGCACCATCGATGTACATATCCGGAAGCTCAGGGAAAAGCTTGGGGATGAATGCATCAGGACCGTAAAGGGAATCGGGTACAAATTTGTGCTTCCGTCCTGACTTTCAAGCGGATGTGATCAGGGGATCGTCACCTCTTCAATCGAAGGCATTTTCTTTTTCTTTTCCATGGACTGGATGAGGTTCATATGTGCCTTCACCAGCTGGACCAGGTGCAACAGCAAGTTTTTGCTTTCGGTCAGCATCTCAATATAGGTCATACTGATCTTCACACCCTTTTTGGCCTTCTTCAGAATCTTGATCCTGTTCTTAATGATCTCGTTGATCATCTCCATGAGCTCGTCCCGCTGCTGGGTGAGGTCATCCAGATCATCAAAATTCTTTTTCTGCAGAAGGTTGACGGCAAGATTGAAGAATTCACTGGTTTTGTTGTTGAATTCCCGGAAGGAGTCGGACTGCTCTTTGTCCAGCGGATGGTTGTTGTCCACATGATGAAAGGCTGGCATCACAATGTGTATCAGGGAGTTGCTCGCCTCTCTCAGATAATTGACCGCCTGAACATAATACTGTCCGCTTTCGATCTCGGTTTCTTCAAACTTTCTCAGTTTCGCAGGAATGTCCTGCTTGAGTTCCTTCACACTCTCAGCTAGCTTCCTGGATTCTTTTTTTACCTTTTTCAATTCTTTGCGTTTCTCCTTGAATAAACTGACATAGGTCAGGTACAGGAGTTTTGACATCCGGAGCACCGATTTTTTTACCTGTTCGTCGAAGGCCCTCAGAATATCGTTCGATGCAGTGAAGACCTCTTTTTCAGCTTTTTCAGCTTTCTCCGTCCTTCTTTTGTGCAGGGCGTGTGTCCGGAAAATAATGAATACGGAGATCGCGACCAGTGCCAGAACGACCGGCAGCTTTCCGATGAATATGAGCGATCCGATCAGAAAGGAAGCACAGAACGCGGTGAAGGCCGTGAAGAACCATCCGCCTACCACGGTCAGCACTCCTGTGATTCGATACACTGCACTCTCCCTTCCCCAGGCTCCGTCGGCCAGGGATGTGCCCATGGCGACCATGAAGGTCACGTATGTGGTTGAAAGGGGTAGCTTGAGTGAGGTCCCGAAAGCGATCAGGATGCTGGCCACCACGAGGTTGACAGAGGCCCTGACCAGGTCAAAGGCCATTTTGCCCTTCCTGGAATCTTCCGACGGGACTTCCCTGAATCTTGAAGCTACAAATCTTGAGACCGGAGATGGTGTCACCCTGTTAACCCCATTGCTGGCTTCCACCGATCTTCTGACAATGAACCTTGCAAGGGATGAGGAAGCAAATCGTTCGGTACCTTCCCCCTGGCGGCTCAGGTCAATGGTCGTTGCCGTGACTGATTTGGCTTTTTTCGAAAAGCGCAGCGTAAGCACCATGATGATCCCGGCTCCGATCAGGAAATAGACCGGTGTGCTGACCGGTTCTATCAGTGAATCCATCATGAAACTCCCGGGCTCGGCTCCTCCTGAAGCAATAAAATCCCTGAATGATTCGAAACCGGCCAGAGGAACTCCTATGAAATTGACCAGATCGTTCCCCGCAAAAGCCATGGCCAGTGCGAAAGTTCCAAGTAACACAGTGATCTTCAATATATTAACCCTGGTAAAGGTGGTAAGTAGCTGAAAGATCACGGAGAGGCCCACAAAACTTGCCAGCAGCATGGTCGTTGTATGGGCCCTGATAAATTCGAGCGCTTCGTCCGTCACCAGTGTGGATCCTTTTGCTCCTTTGATCACCAGAAAATAGAGGATGGCCGTCGTGGCAAATCCGCCCCACAGCCCTGACCAGAACCGGTAGGTCTTCTTAAGGTTGAAAGAAAATGCAAGTCTGACCACCCACTGGACGATCATCCCGATGGTAAAGGCGATGACCACCGAAAGGAAGATTCCTGCGATGATAATGAGCGCTCTTTCCGTGTTGATGTAATCTCCCAGAGTGCCATTTGCCCCGTCCATTCCCGCGACCTTAAAGATGGAGACTGCCACGGCTGAACCGAGCAGTTCGAAAACGATGGATACGGTGGTGGAAGTGGGTAATCCCACGGTGTTGAAAAAATCCAGCAGGAGAATATCCGTAAACATAACCGCAAGGAAGATGATCATGATATCGGAGAAGGCAAACTGGTCCGGGTTGAATACCCCTTTTCTTGCCACTTCCATCATTCCGTTGGAAAATATGGCCCCGATCAACACTCCCAGCGCCGCAACCACAAGTATGGTCCTGAAGGACGCCGCCCTGGAACCGATGGCTGAGTTGAGGAAATTGACGGCATCGTTACTGACTCCGACGACCAGATCCGAAATGGCCAGGGCAAAGAGAACGACAACGATCAGAATATAATAGGTCTCCATCAGATATGTTTGTTATCCGGAATCAAAATTATCCACTTCTGCGGGACAGAATATTAATTTTACGTTAAGTTAATGTAAACGGAAGATTACTTATGCAACATCACAGGGAACCTTATCTTTGCATCTGAAATACACATATACGCTTTAAGGGATGACTATGGCCGCATTGGATCCACTGAATGACCGCAAAGAAAAGAAATTACGGATCTCCCTGGTACAGCCGGATCTGGTCTGGGAGGATGTGAGGGCCAACCTGGAGATGTTGGAAAACATGCTGACAGGGGTGCCGGAGGAGACGGACCTGATCGTGCTGCCCGAGACCTTCTCCACCGGATTTACCATGCGGGCGGAGCTGTTTGCCGAGGAGGATGGAAAGGGACCGGCGCTTGTGTGGATGCGGGCGACCGCTGCGAAAAAAAATGCCACACTGGCCGGAAGCCTGATCATCCGCGAAGGGGGGAGGATCTATAACCGGCTTTACTGGGTTACACCGGCAGGGGTGGAAGGGCATTATGACAAACGGCACCTCTTCCGGATGGGCAGGGAGGATCAGCACTTCAGCCCGGGCCGAGCCAGGAGGATCTTTACCTGCAGTGCATTCCGCATCCTGCCCCAGATCTGCTACGACATCAGGTTCCCGGTCTTCAGCCGGATCCGCGGAGATTATGACATCCTGCTCTACGCGGCCAACTGGCCCGCCCCCAGGCATGCAGTGTGGGAAACACTTCTCAGGGCCCGTGCCATTGAAAACCAGGCTTTTGTATTAGGAGTGAACCGGGTGGGCAGGGACGGTGAGGGAATCGATCACCTGGGAGGGACCTGTGCGGTGGACCCCATGGGCAATGTGACCGGATTGCCGGACAAGTTGCCCGGCATTCTGAATATTTCCGTTGACCTGGAAGTGATCAGGGAATTCAGGAGGAAGTTCACCGCATGGAAGGATGCGGACTCCTTTACGCTTGAGCTTTAGCAGTGACCGTCGCAGTTTTCCCCGTCCCCGCAGGATGAACAGTCCCCTTCGTGTGAATGGTGGACGTGCCCGTGGGCGAGCTCCTCGTCGCTGGCATTGCGGATCCCGGTGACCTGGCCCCTGAAATGCAGGTCGGTCCCCGCCATGGGATGGTTGAAGTCCATTTTTACGGCTTCCTTTTCAATGCCGATCACTTTCCCGTTCAGGCGCCTTCCTTCCGCATCCATCATGGGCACCATGTTGCCTACCTTCATCAGCTCCTCATCGATCCTGCCGTCGATCTCAAACACGGTTTTCGGAACGTGTACGATGGCGTTCTCCATCACAGGGCCGTATGCATCTTCCGATTTGAGCAGAAACTCGAAGGTGTCCCCGCTGGATAATCCGTTCAGGTTCTCCTCGAATTTCGGGAGGAGTCCCCCGTTTCCAAAAAGAAATGTCAGTGGATTTTCCTCTGTCAGGGTCTCCACAACCTCCCCCTTTCCGGATCCCGCCCGGAGTTCGTACACGATGGATACAACATTGTCTTTCTCAACTTTCATGAGCGCATTGGATGTTTGTGAGGTGCAAAGAAAGCAATTATTGTGGTCAGAAAAAAACCGGGCGCAATCATCGGACCGGACCGGGAGGGAATTATTCCGGCACTGTTTCCGCCTCCGGCCCGACCTCACCTGTTCCCGGTGAACTTCCGGTTTCAGCCGGGAACACATCCCCGGATTCCTCCGCCGGGGATGTCACCTCCAGGGGCACCTCTTCCGGCCGTTGCCCTTTCCGGTACCTGATCAGTGAAAAAGCCATCATGAGACTGGTAACCAGAATGACGAGCAGGAGGACTCCCGTGTTGAAGGCTTCCACCGCCAGTGTTTCCGGAATGGAATAGAAAAGCAGGATGGTGATCAGGCCCCGCGGGGCCATCCACACCTCGGGCTGGAAATTGTTCCGGATGAACAGCCTGAAATAGGCATACCTGGTCCCGAAGAGGATCCCCAGGATGGCTATGCTGACGAGCCATACCTTAAAACTGGCCAGACTTGCAAGCACGATGGTGAATCCGAAGATCACGAAAAAGAAGGTGCGGACCACGAAGGAGGACTCCAGCGTGATCATCTTGAAATTGCTGAAGATGGCCGACAGATGCTTTTCGTCCAGGTATTTCCTGGTCCTGCCGGGAAAGAAGATGTGCCGGTTGGAGAGGATCAGTCCGAATACCAGAATAATTAAAAGACTGGACAGGTGAAAGGCTTTGCTGAGGGCGTAGAGCAGGATCAGGACCGAGATCAGGAGGAAGAGCTTGAGCTCGGTTTTGATCTTCTGGAACAGGAAGATCAGGAAGTAGCTGGTAACCAGCGACACGATCACAGTCAGTGTCAGGTTCAGCAGGATGGAAAGGCTCATCTGTCCGAATCCTTCCGCCTTCATGCTGCTGATCAGGAAATAGAAGAGCATGATACCCAGGATATCGGAGAAGGTGCTTTCGTAAATCATGAATTCCCGCTTTTCCCGGTCCAGGGACTCCACGCTCGGAATGATGATGGCCGAGCTCATGATGCTCAGCGGAACAGCGTACAGCAGTCCCGTGGTCAGGTCCACATGGATGTAAAGCATCATGATGCCCGCGATCAGGAGGGCGCAGACCACCAGGTTGACCAGTGCCGTGAAAAATGCCCGGGAGATGAGCTTCCGCTTTTCTCCGCTCAGCTCCAGATCCAGTGAAGCTTCCAGAACGATCATGATCAGGCCGATGATCCCCAGGATCTCCAGGATGGGGGTGAGGTCAGGAGATTTGATTCCCGTAAGGAGCACGATCCCGTGCAATGCCATTCCCAGTCCGATCAGCAGCAGCACGCTTGGAACACTGAACCTGCGTGCCAGCAGGTTGAACAGATAGGAGACGATCACGATCATCGAACCGACGATCACAAGGCTGTTGGAGGAGATGTGTTCCATCAGAGATAGAGGTTAAAAGCAAACCTTAGAATTGGATTGGAGTAGGGAGACCTGTCTGATTCGTTCAAATCCCACAGGATCATAAAAGAAATGGAATTCATCGGTCCCACCCGCTGAGCAAGACCGCCCCCCACCAGGAATCCGTGGTAGATGAACCTGCCTTCGCCGGGATAGTTCGGTGCATAGAAATAGGCTTTTTCCAGGCTGATCGCCTCATATTCCGCATGCAGGAAGAGCTCGCTGAACAGATTGACAGGCAGGAACCGCTCGGCATCCGTGATCACCGAAAACCGGGCGAACCCTTTCGCTCCGAAAAGATGTGTGCGGTAGGCATAGGGGAGGAAGGGGGTTTCCTTCTGGGACTGGTAGATGTAGTGGGGACCGAGACCTGCCGACAGGCGGTGTGTGATGTGGTAGGCCACCAGGGGTGCAACCTCGACGTAGGACCTGGTTCCGAAGGAGAGCCATACTTCCGGGACCAGATAGAATTTCCCTTTCCTGTCAGGTGTCTCCGGCTGTGCCGCCATGCGGACGATCCCGCAGGAAACAGCAAGCATGAGTACAAATACCTTCTTCCACATCTCTCTATCCTGAATCCCTGCAATTATATGGAATTTATGCCATATTGATGACAAAAGGGATTATTTTTACGCATAAAACCAGGCAGGCGATGGTGATACTCATTACAGGTGCGGGCAGGGGGATCGGAGCGGCCCTGGCAAGGCAGATGACCCGTTCGGGGCATACGGTGCTGGCGGTCTCCAGGAACCGGTCCGCACTTCAGGACCTTTCGGACGAATGCAACAGCACAGCTGGGGGTGCCCTCTGTCACCCGGTCCCCTTTGATCTGACCGAACTGGAAGAGCTGGAAGAGGATTTCGTCGCAATGGTCAGGAACCATGCGGAAACAGTCGATGCGGTGATCAACAATGCGGGCAGGATGATCCACAAACCGTTCCGCCGGTTTACCCTGCGGGAAGCGCGGAGCCTGTTCGAAACCAATTTTTTTGCTCCGGCCTGCCTGATCCGGATCCTCCTTCCCATGATGGAAGGCTCCCCCCTGAAGCATGTGGTGAACATCACCAGCATGGGCGGTTTCCAGGGCAGTGCGAAATTCGGGGGACTTTCCTTTTACAGTGCATCCAAGGCTGCACTGGGAAACCTCACCGAATGCCTGGCCGAAGAGCTGGGGGAGGAGGGATTCAGGGTGAATGCCCTGGCGCTGGGTTCTGTTCAGACAGAAATGCTGGCCGAGGCGTTCCCCGGTTACAGAGCCCCCCTGAAGCCCGGTCAGATGGGAGCGTTCATTGAGTGGTTCACGCTCGAGGGTGCTGTGTATTTCAACGGAAAGGTTCTCCCTGTTTCGGTTTCCACCCCGTGAGTTTTCCGGGCGGTGGCTTGGTGTCCGGGCCTGGTTTGGCGTCCGGGCTTGGCTTGGTGTCCGGGCCTGGTTTGGCTTAGGGGGTCGGGTTGGCGGAATGCGTGCCGGTGGATCAGGACCGGGAAAATGATCTGCCTAGCCGGGCTGCTCCAGGTCGATCCCCTTCACCATGTTTTCCTCACTGTATTCCCTGGCAGGGACGGTTCCTTCAAGCACCAGGGATCCGTTCATGACGAGCGCCTGCATTTCATCTTCCCCGGGATAAATGAAGACCGGGGCAATAAAATCCACCTGCTTTCTGACCCAGGCGGTCAGATCTTCATTGTAAGCGATGCCCCCCGTGATCAGGATCGCGTCCACATCGCCTTTCAGCACTGCCGCCATGGCGCCGATCTCTTTGCTGATCTGGTAGGCCATCGCATCCTGGAGGAGCTTTTCTTTCCGTTTTCCCTCCCTGGCCGCTTTTTCCATCTCGGCTGCATCCTTGTGTCCCAGGTAAGCGTAAAGGCCTCCCTTTCCGGCGATCATCTCATTCACCTGCTGCAGGGATTCCGCCTCTTCGAAGCAGAACCTCGCCAGCGCTCCCGTGGGAAGCGTACCGGATCTTTCCGGTGCAAACGGTCCCTCCCCGTTAAGGGCATTGTTCACATCAATCACCCTTCCCCGGCGATGGGCCCCCACGGAGATGCCGCTTCCAAGGTGTGCCACGATCAGGTTCAACTCCTCATAATTCTCGCTCCGTGAACGGGCATGGGTGCGTGCGGTGGCTTTCTGGTTCAGCGCATGAAAGATCGAGATCCGCCGGAAGGCCGGATGCCCGCTGAGCCGGGCCACATCCTGCAATTCATCTACCACCACCGGATCACAGATATAAGCCTTCGCCCGGGGGAATTTCCTGATCAGTTCCGCGCCGATCAAGCCTCCCAGGTTGCTTGCATGCTCACCGCTAATCCCTTCCCTGAGGTCCCTGATCATGTCCTCATTCACTTCGTACACCCCCGATTCGATGGGGCGGACCAGGCCGCCACGGCTGATGATCATTCCCACCCGCTCGAAGGGAATCTGATTTTTCCTGACTTCCTTCAGCACCAGTTCCTTCCGGTAATCCAGCTGGTCCACGATCCTCCGGAACCGCATCAGGTCATCACATTCATGGCGGATGACCGTCAAAAATACGAACCTGTCCGCATGGTACGCGGCGATCTTGGTGGAGGTTGCTCCCGGGTTGACGGCCAGAATGTAGTTTGCATCCATTTTAAGCAGCTTTTTAGCCCGATCCGGCGACTCAGTGATTGTGTGCGGCCGAGACAGCCGCAAGAAGGATTGAATCGAATTTTGCCTGCTCGGAATCGGATCTGGAGGTGAGCACGATGGGGGCCGATGCACCGACGATCATGGAGGCCACTTTGGCCTTTGCAAAGAAAACAAGGGTTTTGTAGAGCACGTTGCCCACCTCGATATCGGGCATCAGCAGAAGATCCGTATCCCCGGCCACCTCGCTTCTGATCTCCTTGTGCCTTGCACTTTCGGAGGAGATCGCATTGTCAAATGCCAGCGGTCCGTCCACGATGCAATTCTTGATCTGCTCCCGCTGGTTCATCTTTGACAACAATGCGGCATCGAGGGTTGCGCTCATGTTGGTCTGCACTTTCTCCACCGCACCCAGGACGGCCACCTTGGGTTTTTCGATTCCCAGCTGGTTCATCACCCTTACCGCATTGTTCAGGATGGCAATCTTCTCCGTCAGGTTGGGCGCAATGTTCATGGCCACGTCGGTGACCGCGATCAGCTTGTGGTAGGTTTCCACTTCAAAATAGGCAAAATGGGAGAGGAGCTGGCCCGTGCGGAGCCCGTATTCCTTGTTCAAAACGCAGCTGAGCATATCGGAGGTGCCGACCTTCCCTTTCATGAGCACATCCGCCCTTCCGTCGTGGACCATTTTGACCGCGATGGTGACCGCCTCCAGGGGACTGGATGCCTTGATGAATTCATATTTCCCGATATCCAGGTCCAGGATCTCTGCCATGCCGTAGGTTTTTTCCTTGTCCCCGACCAGGATGGGCCTGATGATATTTTGTTCGGAGGCATGAACGACCGCATTCAGTGAATGGGCATCCTCCGAGGCAGCAAGCACGAGCTTCCTGGGTTTATGGTTGTGGTCTAGCTGGTCCCTGAGCTGCTTGAGTTCTGTCAAGATCATGTCCCGCAGTTTAATTGAGGCACTTTTTAATGATTTTAAATGTGTCCGTGGCAATGACCAGTTCTTCGTTGGTTTTCACCACCAGGGCGGTCACTTTCGAGTCGGGTTTGGAAATGATCTTGTCCTCTCCCTTCACACCGTGGTTGGCGACCTCATCGAAGTGCAGGCCCAGGTAGTCCATGTTCTGACAGATCATCCTTCTGATATTGAAATCATTTTCGCCGATCCCACCTGTAAAGATCAGGCAATCGATGCCGTTCATGATGGCCGTGTAGGCACCGATGAATTTCTTGACCCGGTAGGCGTACATGGTAAGCGCCAGGTTCGCCCTTTCATCTCCTTCGTAGTAGGCCAGTTCGAGGTCACGCATGTCCGAGGAGATCTCGGAAATCCCGATGATCCCGCTGCGCTTGTTGATCAGGTTGCTGATCCCTTTCAGACTCAGGTGCTCCTTATCGGCCAGGTAAAGCAGCACCCCGGGATCGATATCCCCCGACCGGGTTCCCATGATCAATCCGTCCACGGGGGTGAACCCCATGGAGGTGTCTTGTGATTTTCCGTGCTCGACGGCTGTCACCGATGCCCCATTGCCCAGGTGGCACGACACTACCTTCAGTTTCCTGGTGTCCCGGCCCAGGATCTCGCTGGCCCGCTGGACCACGTATTTGTGGCTGGTCCCGTGGTACCCGTATTTCCGGATCCCGTAGGTTTCGTAATATTCCCGCGGAATGGCATACATGTATGCATGGGGAGGCATGGTCTGGTGGAATGAGGTATCGAAAACGGCTACCTGCGGGATCCCGGGAAGCAGATTCTCCACCGACACAATCCCTTTCAGGTTGGCCGGATTGTGAAGGGGTGCCAGCTCAACACAGGCCTCCACATCCTTGATCACCTCCTCGGTGATCAGGACACTCTCCTTGTATTTTTCACCTCCCTGGACCACCCGGTGTCCCACTGCGGTAATGTCCTCGATCTTTTTGATCACGCCGTGATCTTTGTGGGTGATCGCTTCGATGATCAGGTTGATCCCCACCGTGTGGTCCATCACCGGGGTGACATGCTTGTAGTTTTCTTTTCCCTCCGGTTTGTGGTGGATCACCGCATCGGTGAAGCCGATCCGCTCCACGATGCCCTTGGCGATGACCTTCGCTGTCCGGCCCATGTTGAAAAGCTGGTACTTGATGGAGGAACTTCCGCAGTTTAAAACGAGTATGATCATGAGTTTCAGTCTCTAAAGGTATTTGTTACAAATCAGTTCTGCTTCTTCATTCCGGATGCCTGGTTGGCGGTAATGGCCGCCAGGTTCACGATATCGCTCACCGAGCACCCGCGTGAAAGGTCATTGATGGGTGCCGCCATTCCCTGCAGCACGGGTCCGATCGCTTCGGCTTTTGCCAGCCGCTGCACCAGTTTATATGCAATGTTTCCGGAGTTCAGGTCCGGGAAGATGAGCACATTGGCATTTCCCTGGATGGGACTGTCCGGCGCCTTGCTTTTCGCAATGGATGAGATAAGTGCTGCATCTGCCTGAAAATCACCGTCAATAATCAGTGTGGGATCCATTTCCCTGGCAATCCTTGTGGCATTGACCACCTTGTCCACCATGGGATGGTCCGCACTTCCCCTGGTGGAAAAACTCAACATGGCGATCCTCGGTTCGAATCCCAGGATGGAACGGGTCGTTTTGGCGGTGGCCACCGCTATTTCGGCCAGCTGTTTTTCGTCCGGATCCGGGTGGACCGCGCCGTCTGCGAAGATGATGACCCCGTCTTCCCCGAAGGACGGATCCGGGTGGATCATGATGAACGCACCCGAGACGATACTGATCCCCGGCATGGTCTTCACGATCTGAAAAGCTGGACGGAGCACGTCACCGGTGGCGTTCCTGGCTCCCGCAACCTCTCCGTCCGCATCCCCGGCCTTGATCATCAGCACCCCCAGGTACAGGGGGTCCAGGACGAGCCGGGCGGCCAGTTTCATGGTCATCCCCTTCTCCTTTCTCACCTGGTAAAGCAGTTCGGTATATTCCTGTTTCTTCGGATGATCCTTTGGATTGATGATCGTGGCCTGTTCCAGGTTCTTCAGCCCGTATTGCTGTGCCTTTTTTTCAACCTCCGCGGGATCTGCGATCATGGTTACCTGACACAGATTTTCCCTGATAATGGCATCTGCTGCCATCACCGTTCGCTGTTCATCCCCTTCGGGAAACACGATCCGCTGGCAGTCCAGCTGCGCCTGCCGCCTGATTTTTTCTATTAAATCCATTGATTATCAGTAATTTATTAAACACATTGCTGCAGTTAAAGGTAGTTAAAAAATTGCAGTGAGCTGATCGCGGAAGGTACATTTCTCTATATTCTAAAGCATCTTTTTCGATGGGGGACGGACCATCCAAACGGAAGGGGACAACTGTGGAAAACGCGCTGTTTTTCATTTCACGGACTTTTCTATATTTGTTGGTTTATTGGTGATCCCCCCACCGGATCCGTGAAGGATCATCCAATCAGGATTGCAGAAACCGCGACGCACATGCAACATTCTGTAACTTTTGCAGAGAAACGAGAAGATCAAGTGCCTGCAGCGCATTTTGATGAATTGAGGGCCAGGCTGGACGGGGAGCTGTATACGGACATGGTCCGTCAGATCCTCTATTCCACCGATGCTTCCGACTACAGGGAAAAGCCCCTGGCAGTCGCTTATCCCCGTCATGAGGAGGACATCAGGGAGCTGGTCCGTTTTGCCGCACGGGAGCGGATCACCCTGATCCCCAGAACCGCGGGGACCTCCCTGGCCGGACAGGTGGTTGGGAACGGGATCGTGGTGGATGTTTCCCGCCACATGACCGGGATCCTTGAGGTGAACGAGAAGGAGCGGTGGGCCAGGGTGCAGCCCGGGGTGATCCTGGACGAACTGAACCTGGCCCTGAAGCCCACCGGGCTCTTCTATTGCCCGGAAACCTCTACCTCAAACCGCTGCATGATCGGCGGCATGATCGGGAACAACGGGTGCGGGCTTCATTCCCTGATCTACGGAGCCGCCCGTGACCATACCATTTCGGTGAGGGCGGTGCTGAGTGATACATCGGTGGCGGAATTCGGTCCCCTGGATGCCCGGGGGCTGAAGGAAAAGCTTGAATCGGACGGAATGGTAGGTCACATCTACAGGTCTCTTTATGAGATGCTTTCCGATGCTTCCAACCAGCAATCCATCCGGGATGAGTTCCCTGATCCGGGTGTGGTCCGCAGAAATACGGGATACGCACTGGATGAACTGCTGAACAGTGTCCCTATCGCCGGAAAGAAGGCCAAACATGATGATTTCAATCTTTCCAGGCTGATCGCAGGATCGGAGGGAACGCTGCTTTTCATGACCGAGGCGAAGGTGAACCTGATCCCGATCCCGCCAGCATGCAAGGCCCTGGTTCCCGTCCACTGCAATTCTGTCATGGAAGCCATCAGGGGGAACCTGATCGCCCTGAAATACAAACCGGCAGCGGTGGAGCTGATGGACAACACGATCCTTGAATGTGCCAAGCAGAACCTCTCCCAGAGAAAGAACCGGTTCTTTCTCAAGGGTGATCCGGGAGCCATCCTGATCGTTGAGTTCATGGAACAGGAGGAAACCACGCTGAACGACAAGATTGTCTCCATGGAAAAGGAGATGAGGGAGGCGGGTCTGGGATTCCATTTTCCGGTGGTGCGCGGAAGTGATATCCCCAGGGTATGGGCGTTGAGGAAAGCCGGACTGGGTGTGCTTTCCAATCTTCCCGGAGAGGGGAGGCCCGTATCGGTGATCGAGGATACGAGCGTGAATGTGGAAGTGCTGGAGGATTATATTACAGAGTTCAATCAGCTGCTCGACCGGCACGGTCTGAAGTGTGTCTACCATGCCCATATCTCTGTGGGCGAGCTTCATCTGAGGCCCATTCTGAATCTGAAGGATCCGGCCCATGTGCAGTTGTTCCATGACCTTGCACTGGAGACGGCCAGGCTGGTGAAGAAATACAGGGGATCGCTGAGCGGGGAGCACGGGGACGGACGCCTGAGGGGTGAATTCCTCAGGCTGATGGCGGGGGACAGGAACTACGGCCTGTTCCGGCAGGTGAAGGAACTATTCGATCCGGACCGCCTCTTCAACGCTGCCAAGATCATTGACACCCCACCCATGAATACCTTCCTCCGGTACGGACCGGACCATGTCTCGCCGGAATATCCCACCTATTTCAGCTACTCCAGGGAGGGCGGGTTCATGAAGCTCATCGAGAAGTGCAACGGATCGGGCGACTGCAGGAAAACGGAGGTGACCGGGGGCACCATGTGTCCCAGCTACATGGCCACCCGGGATGAATACAACACCACCCGTGCCAGGGCCAATGTACTGCGGGAACTTCTCACGAGGCCGCTTAAGAAAGATCCGTTCAGTCAGAAGGAGATCTATGACGTCCTGGATCTCTGCCTTTCCTGCAAGGCCTGCAAGGCGGAGTGCCCTTCCAGTGTGGATATGGCAAAGCTGAAAGCCGAGTTCATGCAGCACTGGTACGATCATCATTCCGTCCCCATGCGCACCAGGCTCATCGCGGAGATATCCAGGATCAACAGCCTGGGCATGCTCTTTCCGCGGCTTTTCAATTTTGTGGCCACCAATCCGTTCACCTCGAAACTGCTCAAGCAGGTGCTCGGTTTTGCCGGGGACAGAAGCATTCCCACCCTGGGGAAAACCACCCTGCGGAGGTGGGTGAAAAGGCACCTGGAAGCGCTGAACAGCAGTCTGCCGGGAGATGCTCCCGAGGTGATCCTCTACGTGGATGAATTTACCAATTACAACGACACCCACCTGGGGATCACGACCATCAGGCTTTTAAACCGGATCGGAATCAGAACGGTGATTCTCCCGCATCCTGTCAGTGCGCGGACCTACATTTCGAAGGGACTGCTGAAAAAGGCCGCAAAGATCGCGAGGAAAAATGTGACGCTCCTGGCGGACCATGTATCGGAATCCCGTCCGCTCATTGGCATCGAACCTTCGGCCATCCTGGGTTTCAGGGATGAGTTTCCCGATCTGGTGGGACCGGATCTCCAGGCGAAAGCGGCTGCACTGGCTGCCCACAGTTTCACCGTGGAGGAATATCTGGTCGGGGCATTTGAATCCGGCCGGTTCGACCGGTCCCTGTTCCGGAAACGCGATATCAGGCTGAAACTGCACGGACATTGTCAGCAGAAGGCCATGGCCAGTACGGCTCCGACCATCAGTCTGCTTTCCATTCCGGAGGGCCATGTCGTGGAGGAGATCCCATCCGGTTGCTGCGGAATGGCCGGTTCATTCGGTTACGAAAAGGAACATTATGAATTGTCAATGAAAGTGGGTGAGCTGGTGCTGTTTCCGGCCATCCGGAATGCAAAGGAAGAGATGCTGATCGTGGCACCAGGGACCAGCTGCAGGCACCAGATCAAGGACGGCACCGGCCGAAAAGCGCTCCATCCGGTGGAAGTGCTTTACCAGGCGCTGGTCTGAAATACCAGACAATACTATCTGAACCGAAATGCGCATGCTGAAGAAATTACCGCTCTGGGCCAAAATTTTCCTGGGAATGGGACTGGGAGTGCTGTGGGGACTGGTCGCAGTCTGGGTGGGCTGGGAAGCATTCACCGTTGACTGGATCGAACCCTGGGGCACCATCTTCCTCAGGCTGCTGAAGCTGATCGCAGTCCCGCTCATCTTCGTCTCCCTGGTGAAAGGCATCTCGAGCCTGACCGACATCACAAAACTCTCCAGGATCGGATTGAAGACCATTGTGATCTATGTCATCACCACGGTTTTTGCCGCCACGGTCGGCCTGACCCTGGTCAATCTGATGAAACCGGGAAGCGTTTTCCCGGAAGAGAAGCAGGAAGAGTACAGGCAGAAATTCGGGGGTCAGATCGAACTGAGGCAGGAGTCCGCCCGGGAAATTGAGGAACACTCTCCGCTGCAGTTTTTTGTGGACATGGTCCCAGACAACATCTTTCTCGCGGCGGGGGATAATTCGAAAATGCTTCAGATCATCTTCTTTGCCATCCTGTTCAGCATTGCCCTGGTGCTTATTCCGGGAAAGGGGACGGACACGGTAAAGAGTTTTTTCGACGGACTGAACGATGTCATCCTCAAGATGGTGGATCTGATCATGCGGTTCGCGCCCATCGGGGTGTTTGCCCTGATGGCGGCCCTGGTGGTGGATTACTCAGGTGATGTGGGGATCTTCAAGGCCCTGGGAATGTATATGGTGGTGGTGGTAACCGGACTCACATTCCTGATCCTGGTTTTCTACCCGGTGGTGATCAGGCTCTTCGGGGGAATCAGGGTTCCGGATTTCCTGCGGGGGATCCTTCCCGCACAACTGGTGGCGTTCACAACGAGTTCAAGCGCCGCCACCCTCCCGGTCACCCTGAAGCAGGTCACCACCGAACTGAAGGTTTCCAGGAGCATCGCCAATTTCGTGCTTCCCATCGGGGTGACCATCAACATGGATGGAACCAGCTGCTATCAGGCCATTGCGGCGGTTTTTATTGCCCAGGTTTTCGGGATTGAACTGACCCTGGCCCAGCAGCTGACCATCGTGCTTACTGCCACGCTTGCCTCCATCGGGACCCCCGGGATCCCCAGCGGGAGCATCGTGATGCTGATCATCGTCCTCCATTCCGTCGGACTTCCGGTGGAGGGACTGGCCCTGATCATTGGCGTGGACCGGCCCCTGGACATGCTCCGCACCGTGGTGAATATCACAGGAGATTCCACCGTTTCCTCCCTTGTGGCCCGCTCCGAGAATGAGCTGGGTTACCACGATGAACCTTCAGAATCAGATTAAGACCTTTATAAATCCTGTACGGATCCCTGATCATTTCCATCCAGTCAGAGTGCCAAGCTTTTGATGTTCAATCGGATTACCCGTTATTTACAGAATTTTAAGCCCTGCAGAAGGGGATATCTGACTGTTTGCCTTTGGATGGTCCGGAGATATCGTAACCAAAAAGAGATTATATCGCGCGACCGCATTGTTCGTGTTAAAGTCTGATCGCGGTGAGCAAAAGGGCAGGGCAGTGTCTCTTTACACTGCATTGATCTCAAAAAACCAACCCAATAACAGTATCGAATCGCCTGTCACAAATATTGACAAATGTAAACCCTTATCCCGGTTGTTACAAATGTGACTGAACGATTTCTCCTTAATAATTCACATATAACTACAATCATAGACATCAGAACTGATTACATATGTATACAGAAAAAAGGAATCTGTCAAATCGTAAGTTAACTAATTTATAGTGTTATAAACCAGTCTATTATATCATTTTCTTCACATTTAAGTTCAAATAAACCAGCGAAAATTACTTAAAATCGGCTTTCGAATTATAAGATATGAATTATAACATACTATTATTCAGTATTTAATTAAATATATCTCAACTAATTATTTAAATTCACTCGCTTTTCACGTTTTTCAGCCTTTTTTCAGCGATTCTGCAGGGATGATCGCGCTTTTAGATGATCAAAGATACCTGTTGTGCACAGTATTTCAGTGCCTTAAAATTATAATCGAAATTGATTATACAGGTCTCCAATGCAATCGACTTTCATCAGGATGCGCTTTTGGATATCGGGCAGCTGTATAACACTCTTTTTTTATAAGTACACGGATGTTACAAATGTAAATAACATTAGTTTACAAATGACAACAGTATGTTTATTACATTTGTAAATAAATGTCTGACATGAAGGAACGCCTGATGCAGCTGTTGGACCTGGAACAGCTGACTCCGTCAAAATTTGCCGATCTGATCGGGGTGCAGCGAAGCAGCATCTCACATGTTCTGTCGGGAAGGAACAAGCCCAGTTTTGATTTTCTTCAGAAGACACTGAAGGCTTTTCCCGGGCTGAGTGCTGAATGGCTGGTCATGGGGACGGGTAAGATGTATGCGCATATGGGACAACCCGTAAAGACAAGTCTGTTCGACGACCATTCAGAATGGCCGGGAGCGGAAGCAGAAGGCGCAGACAGGGAAATTGTGGATCAGGAAGATACACAGCAACCCGAATCCCGGTCACTTTCAGAACAGGGATCTCGGGAGGGTGGGAAACAGACGGACCGGTCCACCGAAGATGTTCCTGGGGATGAGCGCGGGCAGGCGGACGAAAAGGATGAGACCAGATCCCGGATGATAGCGGGAAAAAGGGTGGTCCGGGTGATGGTGTTTTACGGGGACGATACCTTCAAATCCTTTGAGCCTTCCCAGTAGAATTCTGCCTATATTTGCAGCAAAAAACCGGATGTACCGATTCCTCGTCAGGCCACTGCTTTTTCTCCTCCCGCCCGAGACCATTCACCACCTGCTGGTTTCGGTTCTCAAATTCGTTTTCCGGATCCCTGGTTTCCGGTGGGTCATCGAGAAGATCTATCGACTGGAACATGAAAAACTGGAGACCGCATTCCTGGGGATGACTTTCCGGAACCCGGTGGGACTGGCTGCCGGATTCGATAAGAATGCCGAGGTTTTCAATGAGCTCTATTCATTTGGATTTTCATTTATCGAGGTGGGAACGATCACCCCTGAAGGTCAGCCCGGAAATCCCCGGCCCCGGAGTTTCCGTATCCCTGCGGATCAAGGACTGATCAACAGAATGGGTTTCAATAACAGGGGAGCGGCGGCAGCAGCGTCCAATTTGAGCCGGAGAAGACCAAAAGAGCTCATTTTAGGGGCGAACATGGGTAAAAACACATTGACCCCCAACCATGGGGCTGCGGCCGATTATGAGGCCGTATTCAGGGCTGTTCATGATCGGGTAGAATATTTTGTGGTGAATGTGAGCTGTCCCAATATTTCGGATCTGCATGTGCTGCAGGACCAGGAATACCTGGAATCCATCCTGGGACGGATCCTGGAGGTGCGAGGTGAAATGGGCTCTTCCAAACCAATTCTGCTTAAAATCTCGCCCGATCTGAACGACCGGCAGCTTGACGAGACCATCGAGGTGGTTTCCAGGCTGGGACTGGACGGGATCGTGGCCACGAATACCACCATCGGGCGTGGCGGGCTCAGGACCGGTCCGGAAAAAATCCAATCCATCGGGGAAGGGGGCATGAGCGGCGCACCGATCACAGAAAGAAGCCTGGGAATTGTCCGGTACATTGTCCGGAAAACCGGCGGCCGGATTCCCGTCATCGGTGTGGGCGGGATCATGGGCGTGCAGGATGCCCTGAATATGCTGGATGCCGGAGCTTCCCTCATCCAGATTTACACGGGTTTTATTTATGAAGGTCCCGGCCTGGTGAAAAAAATAAACAGGGCGGTACTCAGAAAACGGCTCGGGAGGGACGAAACCCGGATCAATTGGGGATCCGGGCAGGGTGTTCCTCCGGCCACCGGATCATCCTCTCCACCGCCTGGTTCGCGGGGACCGGAAGGGTCCTGAAGGCATCCTCCGGAAGGGCTGCTTTTTTCGCGGCCACTTCCACCCCCGTGATTTCCTCCAGTGCCGCTCCTAACAGGGGATCATTGGGACTGCCGAAGGACTTGGCATACAGCAGGCTTTCCCTGACCATGATGTCCGGGGCCAGTCCGTCCACAAAACCGGTGAATCCTTCGGCATTGGAATATTGCAGGATGATGGGCTGCATGGCCCAGCTGTGCCTTTTGGGTTCCTCAAAATCCTCGATGGTGGTGGACCCGTAGCACTTTCCATAGGTGGTGTCCCCGATATGAACCACCTCGGTGTAGGGATAAAGCCCTGTGATCAGGGACTCACTGGCAGAGGCGGTCACATCCGTGGTCAGGAAAAAAACACGGGACAGGTTCATGTTCAGGTCGCTGTGCGGAAAACGGATAAGCAGCTGGCGGGACTCATCGCCGTCCGGTTCCCCGTCCTCATCCAGGTCATATTCCTTCCAGAAATCATTGTAGAGATCATTCCAGCTGAGCCGCACAAAAACCTCTTTTCCGCTCATGGCCGAAAAGGGAGCGAGCGTTCCGGCGATGTATGCCGACAGATCCAGGCTTCCGCCTGGATTGTAGCGCAGGTCCATGACCACATCCGTCACCCCGGCCGTCTTGAATTCTTCGAAAACACCGTTCAGCTCTTCCAGCCATTCCCCCGTTTCTCCCGATGTGAATTGCGTGTAAACGAAATATCCTATTTTTTTTCCCTCATATTCGATCACTTCCCTGTATACCACCGGATTCTGATTGAGTTTGATGGCGGTCAGGGTAATGCTCCTTCCGTCGGGGATGAACCAGGATCCGTCCCATGTGGCAAAATCGAAAGTGGCCGTGGTCTGGTTGTACAGGTCATAATAATTGTCCACCGTCAGTGACCGGCCGTCGATGGCATGGATGATATCCCCCCTTTTAATCCCCGCATCCGCCGCCGGAGAACCAGGAGTCACATATTCGACAATGCTGATGACACGGGTGTCGGAGATCAGTCCCGGCCGGGCTGACATCCCCGTCGTCATCTGGATCCCGGCGAACATTTCCTTCAGGGCTGCGTAATCGTCCACGATCCAGGAATCCCTGTCTTCCTCGTAGAGCAGGTCATAGAAGAATTTCTCGGGATCGGGCTGAAGATCCGGATCCATGTCCGGAAGGTACTCTTCCCAGAGGTACACCTCGTTCATCCCTTCCCAGATCCAGGTATTGATCATCCTGATCTCTTCGGATATCAATGGATCTTCTTCGTCACCCGGACATGAAGTAAGGAAGAACAATCCCCCGAGCAGGATCAGCAGAAATATGGTGCTTCGTTTCATGGCTTTCAAAATTAAGAATATCTGGATGAAATTTCGCATCGGTTCAGCGACATCTTGAAATAACAACAGAGAGAACGGTACTTTTAGTATAGACCCGTGAACAATGGAGATGGTTGTTCCGTTCTTAAATAAAACCAGGTTCAATTACTAACCATGCTTTCAATCCCACTGGAAATCGCCCTCTTCCTGGCACTCTTTTCAGTCACCCAATGCTCGCGCGGAGCTCGTCCCGGCGAAACCGGCAAACAACTGGTGGTGCTGAGCCGGGAGGATACCATTCCCGGAACGCATCCTGCCTTTCATGAAAGGGTGGAGGAACGGGAACGTCTTGTGAAGGAAGGCATCGAGAACTATCCGTACCAGCCGGTTCGGGATGAGCGGGTGCTCGAAGCCATGCGAAGGGTTCCCCGACATGCCTTTGTGCCTGAAGAATATCAGCGGCAGGCATACCAGAACAGTCCACTGGTGATCGGTTACAACCAGACCATTTCCCAGCCTTTCATTGTGGCCCACATGACCCAGCTGCTGGAACTTGAACCGGATCACAAAGTCCTCGAGATCGGGACCGGCAGCGGGTACCAGGCAGCGGTACTTGCCGAATTGTGCAACGAGGTTTACACCATCGAGATCATCCCGCCACTTGGGAACCGGGCTGCAGAACTGCTTAGAGAACTGGGTTATGAAAATGTCCGGGTCCGGATTGGAGACGGGTACGAAGGGTGGCCGGAACATGCTCCCTTTGACCGGATCATCGTCACCTGTGCCCCGGATGACATTCCCCGGCCCCTGGTGGAACAGCTTAAACCGGGAGGGAGGATCGTGATCCCGGTAGGAGAGGTGTACCGGACCCAGTACCTGGTGGTGGTCACCAAAGACCTTGACGGAAGGATCAGGCAGCACCGCCAGTACCCGGTCCGGTTCGTGCCCATGACCGGCAAGGCCTCCAACTGACATCCTGCACCCAAACTTCACAACGGATTCACTGTCCGGGTCAATGGTACAAGATGCTCAGTGCGACATACTGGTATCCATCGGTGTTCCTGAACTGGCCATGGGGATTGATCCCCCGGTAATATCTCACAAAAAAGCCAATATTCCTGCCACTGCCCTGTACCAGGTATTTCCAGCCCAGATAGAAGTTGAAATTCCAGGTTCTCTTTTCAGGAGAACCAGGTTCATAGCTGAATTTCAATCGGTTGCTCACCTCTGCCGAGATAACCTGCATCCACTTCTCTGAACAAAGAAGACCCTCTGTCCGCTGCAGGTTCAGCTGCAGGTAGTAGGCGTAATTCTTCACACTGACAGGAACCTCTTTGCCTTTGGTCTCAAGGCTGTCTGTCCCGTAGTAACCCCTGTCAGAATTCCACAGCCTGTGAAATCCGGCTTTTGCGGAAAGCAGGTTTGTCTCCAGATTTCCCGGGTCGTTGATCACCGCAGCAATCTCCCAGGCCTCGTAGGAAACATTGATCCTTTTGAAACCCGGAATTTCCTGGTACCCGTGAAGGGAAAACTCGTCCCCCAGGTGCGTGCTTTCGTGGAACACGGGAACCAGGCTCAGACCGATGTTTTTAATATACGGATGATCCAGGTATTTCAGAATACCGGCCTGGAGCCCGAAGAAATAATCCGTATTGATCACCGGAGCCGTCGTTTCCTCGAACATATCGATCAGAAGCACATTCCCGATGAATCCTCCCGCGAAAAAGCCGATGCGCTTTCGTTCATTTACCAGCGCATAGACCGGCAGTCTCGTACCCAGGTGAATTTCCATGAGGGGTCTGCCTGATATATCTCCCACATAGTAGCTCTGATCCAGTTTGTTCAGGAATGCCAGCTCACCTTTGAAGACGGGACTCCTCATTTCCGCCAGGAATGGCTTCATCATTCCCGATTCCCTGAATAGGCGGTGGTCCGTCTCCTGTCCGGAAATAAAAGCGAACACCGGGATCAACAGGAGTATCGACAGCGTAATTATTCTCATCTTTTCCGGCTCTATATTCTATTGATAAATATAGGATAATAATGAAATGATTTTTGTACTTTTATTAAGAGTCCCCAATGCATGGAACCATGAGAAAAATCGTACAGTTACAGACACTCAGCATGATCATGCTATTGATTTTGCACAGTTGTCAGCAGAGCCAAAGCATGGATAACACTATCCGGACCAATGAAAAAGGCGACAATAAAACTGTCCGCCCGGGCGGGGGAGATCCTTCCGGGCTTGCATTCACGCGGGTGAACGAACCCAACGAAGCCGCTTTTTCCATCCTGGTACCCAGGGGCTGGCAGGCCGACGGGGGTATTTTTCGTATTAACGCGGTCACAGCCGGAGGACCGCTGAATGCGATGGAAGCCAAATGCAATCTGGCATATAAAAGTGATCCGCAGGGAACGGTCTACTTCCGGATCCTTCCGGATATTGTCTACGGACATACCCATATCGGAGGAGGCTACTTTCCCGTCGGGCATAACTACCAGGGGGCGATCATTCGTCCAATCGTGGATGCCCCCACGCTGGTGAGAAGTATCTTCACAGAGCTTCATCCGGGTGCTAGCGATACGAAAATATTACAGATCAACCGGTTGCCCGGAGAAATTGAATCACTGGACAGGGCATCGGCATTTACCAACCAGCTGCTCATCCAGATCGGGCTTCAGGGTGCATTGAACCAGAATGACGCTGCGGGAGCGGTTTTTGAGTATACCGAGGGAGGTACCAGGTACAGGGAAGTGGTGATGACCGGACTTGTCAACATGCCCTCCGCATTGACCTGGAAAAACACGCGTGCACTTGCCTTTCGTGCACCTGCCGATCAGTTTGAGCAATGGAGGCCCGTGATGGATGTAATGCGTTTTTCCATCCGTTTCAATTACAACTGGATCCTGAAAGAAGCGGAAGGTCAGCAGGAACGCGCAAAAATTGTGCAGAAGGTCTATGACGAAATCAGGCGCATAGACCAGGAGATCCTCCAGAAGACCACCATTAACCGGGAAGAGATCATGAATGATAATTTCCTTGTGCTGACCGGCCAGGAAGAGTATGTAAATCCGCATACGAACGAGATCGAAACGGGTACGGATGCCTACAGATATCGATGGGAAACCTCGGGAGGCGACGTGTATTACACGAACAGCGAAGATGAAAATCCGAACCTCTTCTTCAACAATAGGGACTACAAGCGATCGCCTGTCAGAAAACGAAGGAATGAATGATGCGTGGAAGAGATTTTTGATTGTTTGTGATCCAGCTGGGGCTATTTTTCTTTATTGATACCTTTCAGATTTTTAACATATTAATGATTCTTTGTATCTGTTTGACATCTTCAGGTGGTTTATCTAGACTAGAGGATACCATACCATTGATACTACTGAAGAAAGATCGACTTAACCAGACAATATTTTTAGGGTATCTATGGGTATGTTTTACCTCCTGATGGATAACGTGTGAGAATACCACCTCAAAACTCCAGTATCCTTTTGATACTTCCGCCTAACGGTTAATTGGGTGTCGCAGTCCATGATTCATTGATTGGATTACAGGGAGCTCTGTTGTATTCATAGGTTCCGCTGCAACTCAGACCATCTGTGGAGAATGTTCCATGGATGGATCCTGTAGTTCCATCCCATGAACTACCAAGATCCCTGGTGAACACTCTGTCGGTAATACTTACTGGATAGGTAGTTGATACAATACTTCCGGAACAACTGCCGGAGAAGGTAAAAGTGATTCTGAGTGTGTCAAGTTGAGATTGCTGACTGATGTAAAACTGTACATCTTCGGACGGAGTGGACCACCATCCCGTTTTGAAGGGTTGAGGAGATTTCTCATCACAAGCCATGAATAGGGTCATTAGAAATACAAACAATTTCAAGACCCTGTTAATCCTGAAATTTTTTTCCATGATTTTATGCTCCTGATACTGTTTTATGTGTTTGGGGTTGGTTGAATAAGATTACGACAAGTTACACCTCACCGTAGAGAATGTCAAGTATTTTGTTGAATTTTAACGATTTATTGGTTCCACACATATTTATTATGATCTTGACTTGTGATGGCGTGATTCCTGAAGATGAGAAGAATCTGTTGTTTCCTTTGTCTAACCTGAAGAAGAGGTATCCCGTAACGAAAAAATCCGCGGTTGAAGATAGCCGCGGATTCATTGGGGTTGTGATCCAGCTGGGGCTCGAACCCAGGACCCCCTCCTTAAAAGGGAGGTGCTCTACCTGCTGAGCTACTGAATCATCCTTTCAATGCTTCCTTTTTTAGAAAGCGGTTGCAAAGATAGGAACAATAATATTTTCTGCAAACTGTTTCCTCCGGTAAATTCCCGAGTTTTTAGCAAAATTCCTGTAATGAATTCCTGCACCGTTCGTCTTGGATACAAAGCGTGTAATGAGGAATTATAGTATTAACCAAATCAGGAAATCATGAAAAGAATGTTTTTATTGCTTGTAATCGCGGCCCTTCCGGTTCTGTTGACAGCACAGAACAGTGCAGTCGAGAAGCTCTTTAACAAGTACAAGGGCAAGGAAGGGGTCACCACGGTGCAGATCAGTCCGGAGCTGTTCCAGATCGCCCATGCGATGGATATCGAGGAAGTTGAAGACCACAAGGTACCCCTGGATAAGATCACCGGCGTGAAGATCCTCACCATCGAGGATGAAGGCCTCTGGCAGGATGTGAACTTCTACGATGAGATCAGAAATGATCTGGATGTAAGCAACTTTGCCGAGCTGATGACCGTGGATGACGGGGGTGAGACCGTGCGCATGTGGCTGAGAGCCGACAACGACCTGGTCAGCGAATTCCTGCTGATCGTGGGGGGTGACGACAATGTGCTGATATATATTACCGGAAGCTTCAGCATGAGCGACCTTGAAGGGCTGGCTGAATCATTCGGCGATGATATTGATATTGACCTATAGTTTTCATTAATTTACATGTTCTCTAATTTGGTGGATCAGATCTTGTATGAAGTCCTCAGATTTCAAACTGCTAGTAATGCCTTACAGTTCCCGGTTGTTCAGAATGGCGTATCGCCTGATGAACAGCCGGGAAGAGGCAGAGGACATTGTACAGGAGGTGTACATGAAACTCTGGGGAATGCGCAACGAGCTGCCCGGGTATGATAACATAGAGGCACTCAGTGTAAGGATCACCAGGAACCTGTGCCTGGACCAGCTGCGCCGGAGGAAAGCAGGTCAGACTGCCCTCAGGTGCGAAAGGTCGCTCACCGAGAATGATACGGACAATCCAGAAAACAGGCTGGAGAAGCAGGAACAGAAAGAGGTGATTCACGCGCTCATTGCATCCCTGCCCGAACCCCAGAGGTCTCTTGTCCACCTCAGGCACCTGGAAGGAAAGGACTACGAGGAGATCTCACAGATGGTCAACATGAATGTGAACGCCATCAGGGTGAGTATCTCCAGGGCAAGGAAACAAATGCGCGAAATGCTGGAAAAAAAATATTCATCATGGAAAGCATAGCAGAACTGCGTAAGATGCTGGAACGGTTTTACCGGGGAGAGACAAGCCTGGAGGAGGAAAACAGGCTTGCGGAGTATTTCTCGGCGAACCAGGTCCCACAAGAATTCATGCCCGATAGGGAGTTGTTCCGCGCATTCGGATCTGCGGATGAAACGGTACCCGTGCCGGTGGACCTTGATCAGAAGATCACGGCCTCCATCGATCAGGCAGAAAGAAAAGCGGTCAGGTCCCGGAGGATCTCTCTGTTTTCCCTTTCCGGTCTTGCCGCGGGACTGCTGATCATGGTTGCCGTGTATCTCTTTTTTATCCGGCAGGATGATTCACGGTCACTGATCGCCGCCAATGAATGGTCGGATACCTATCAGGATCCGGCGGAAGCTTATGAGGAGGCCAGAAGGACCCTGATGTATGTTTCCTCGAGACTGAATGACGGTACCGAAGAACTGAAACATATCCAGCAGGTCCAGAAAACCACGGAACCACTTCAGGCACTGTCAAAGATCAACAAAGGAACCAAAGAACTGAGTCTGCTGGGACAGCTTCAGCGGGTAAGAGAAATTGAAAGACAATAATAAAATAACTTAATCATATCAATCATGAGACGGATCATTATCAGCGGGGTGTTGTTCCTGTGCACCCTCACCGCATTCGGTCAGCAGTCACCTGTGGACAGGGTATTCGACAAATATGCCGGACAGGAAGGGTATACCACCGTTTATATTTCGAGCTACATGTTCAACCTGATGAGCAAACTGGAGAGCGATGACCCCGAATACAATGAGTTCAAAAAGGCCACCTCCGGGATCAGTTCCATCAAGATCCTGACCCAGGAAGGGAAAGGCACAGCGTTTGCAAAGGAGCTTGTCAGCATGTTGCCCAGGAATGAATACAAGGAAATGATGGTTGTGAAGGAGGAAGGGGAGGAGGTCCTGTTCCTGGCAAAAGAAGAAGGGGAGCGGATCAGCGAGTTCCTTCTCATCGTGAGCGGAAGCGGGGAGGATGTGCTGATCGCCATTCAGGGAGACATTGACCTGGAGAGCATCTCCAAGCTTGCGTCCGGCCTGGATATGCCCGGTCTGGAGAACCTGGAAGACCTGGAAGAATGAGTCAGTAGTAGAGCATTTTCTCCACCTGGTTGTTCCTGAGCCAGTTTTTGAGGATCTGGCGGACATCCCTGTTATCAAGAGAAGGACGAATGCTGTCCAGCATCTCTTCAACCCTCAGGTAGGCATGATTCACAGAGATGTACCCGTATCCCAGGTACATTCCCTTCTCGATGCGGACCAGACTTCTTTCCTCCGGTTCCCTCCCCCTGTCGATGATGAGTACATTCCCCTGGTCCAGTTTCAGGCTGTCAAGCAGCGCTTCCGCACGTTTGTTATACACCGCCGCCGCCTCTTTCCGGATGCATGCCCCGTTGCACTGCCTGATACTGTAATGAAAGCATGCGCCATCGGTCTGGTAGAGCCCGCTCAGTTTCTGACACAGCCAGTTCTTTTCCACCATCCGGGTCAGCGCCTCCCTGGCCTCTTTCTTATTCTGGAAACAGGTGACAGGATCATCGGCCGTTTCTGAGATTTTCTGGATCCGGAAGGTGGTGTAACCATATTCATCCTTTCCGCTGTACAGTCCCCAGTAATAGAGCGACCTTTTCTGGGCCCTGTTGTATAAGGGCTTCAGCTCCTTGATCTCCCTGGATTCCTTTAAGAGTGCAATGAGTTCACTGCCGGTGAGTTCAAACGAGACGGAGTGGATCCGCTGCTTCATTTCCAGTGCGCGCCTGCTTGTGGTATTCCCCAGGTGGGAAAGCACCCGTTGCCTGATGTTCCTGCTCTTACCGATATAGAGCAGCTGTTTCTTTTCATCGAAGAAGTAATAGGTCCCGCATGCTTCCGGGAGACTTTCTATGTCCTCGACCGTGATGTGGTCGTTCAGATTCCTGTACCTCCCTGTCTTTTCGTGAGCCAGAGCAAGGACATCCGCTCCTTCCTGCTGCCTTCGGATCAGTTCAAACAGCTTCACGGTGGCCATCGCATCCCCGGCAGCCCGGTGCCGGTCAGTCACCTCGATCCCCAGTTCCCTGCAAATCTTACCCAGGCTGTATGATTTGCGGCCTGGGAAAACCTTTCTCCCCAGCCGGACCGTGCACAGCGTTTTCCTGCTGTAATCGAACCCCAGCCGCTTGAATTCACTGCGGATGAAAGCGTAATCGAACTGCACGTTATGACCGACGATGATGTGGTTCTCGGTCCGTTCAACGAGTTCCCTTGCAATCTCATAGAACCTGGGCGCATCAGCAACCATTTCGTTGGTAATGCCGGTAAGGCCCGTAATAAAATAGGGGATGGGTTTTTCAGGATTGATCAGCGTACACCACTCAGCGACCACCTCTTCGCCGTCGTGGAAGAAGATGGCTATTTCTGTGATTTTCTCTGTGGCCGGATTCCCTCCCGTGGTCTCAATGTCAAGAATGGCATACATTGTGAATCATGCTACTCCTCTGCGCTCTCTTTCTCCTCTTTCTTGACACTCTTTTTTGATTCGCTGGTTTTTGTTTTAGATCGGGATGCGGAACCGGCAGGTTTTGCCGGGGTTTTCTTCACCTCCTTGGTTTTCTTTACCTCAGTGGCTTTCTTTGCCTCAGGGGCTTCCTTTGCTTCAGGGGCTTCCTTTGCCTCAGGGGCTTCCTTTGCCTCAGGGGCTTCCTTTGCCTCAGGGGCTTCCTTTGCCTCAGGGGCTTCCTTTACCTCAGGGGCTTTCTTTGCCTCAGGGGCTTCCTTTGCCTCAGGGGCTTCCTTTGCCTCAGGGGCTTCCTTTACTTCGGCGGTTTCCTTCACCCCCGGGACCTCTTTCACCTCGGCTGCCTCTTGTGGTTCGGCTGCCGGTGATTTCACCTCTTCAGCTGTTTTTGCCTGTTCGGTTGTTTTCCGGGGTGGTTTCTTTTCTGCTCCGGACACGGAAGGGTTCTCCTGCTTATCGCGGGTTTTTTTGGTGGATGTGACCATGCTGAATGCCCGCTTCTTTTTCCGGGGTCTTAAAACCCCGAAACTGCCGCTGAAAAGCTTTCCTCTCCTTGTTTTTTGATCACCTTTTCCCATGCTGATTCACGTTATGGTTGGAAGGGTGAATATAAGCAAAATAAAGGAGGGCGGCAAGACTATTCCTCTGCCGGAATAAAACTCATGGAAACGGAATTTACACAGTGTCTTGTATTTTTGGGAGTGAATCCTTCTCCCAGGAAAACATGTCCCAGGTGCCCGCCGCAGTTTGCACACAGGATCTCGGTCCTTCTCCCGTCGGCATCAGGCACCCTTTTCACCGCACCTTCGATCTCATCGTCAAAGCTGGGCCAGCCGCAATGGCTGTCGAATTTGTCCTCCGACCTGTACAGGAGGGCATTGCATTGTTTGCAGACATATACACCTTTCTCCTTGTGATCCACATATTTACCTGTCCACGGTCTTTCCGTGCCCTTTCTCAGGATCACGAATTCCTCCATGGTATTCAGCCTGTTATAATTTTCAGGATTCATGATTGTCTTTTTGATTGGTTTATTCGTGCTTTCCTGTGCCAGAGCCGCCATTGAAGCCGACAGGATCCATATGAAAATCAGTGTTCTCATCTTTAATTCCAGTGTATAAGACACATGCAGGTTACAGCGAGGTAACCGCTGTTTTCATATAACAAAAAAGCGCGTCAGGGGTTCATTTCCATACCCCCGGGATCTCTGCGTTACAGAAATCGCAACGGCCTTCGGAGATGTGGAGCTGATCAATGCGGTAGCCCGAGCGGTCCACCAGTACTTGATGACAGGCAGGACAGTGTGTATCCGTGGCACCGCTGCCCGGCACATTCCCGATATAGACATGTTTCAGCCCTTCACTGTCCGCGATCTTTTTTGCCGATTCAAGGGTATTTAACGGTGTATAGGGAAGCCGCTGCAGCTTGTACTGTGGGTGAAACCTGCTGAAATGCAGGGGGGTTGATTCAAATCCGTTCTCTGCCAGCCACCCGCACATTCTGCTGATCATCTCCATGTCATCGGTCCAGGAGGGAACCACCAGGTTTGTGATTTCCAGCCAGACCCCTTCGTCTTTTAAGATTTTCAGGCTGTTCAGCACAGGTTCCAGCTTTCCGGCCGTGAGTTTCACATATATGGCATCATCCATCGCCTTCAGGTCGATGTTGGCCGCATCAATGTATTTGCATAGATTGACCAGCGGTTCCCGGTTGACATACCCGTTGGAAACGATCACATTTTTGATCCCCGCTTCATGCGCCAGTTTCCCCGTATCGATCAGGTATTCATAGAAAGAGGTTGGTTCCGAGTAGGTATAGGCAATGCTGGAACATGCATACTTTTTCGCCTGCTCGATGACCTGCCCGGGCATCAGGTCATAATTTCTTGTTTCTTCCGGCGATACCTGGGAAATGGTCCAGTTCTGGCAGTTCAGACAGGCAAGGTTGCATCCGGCCGTGGCGATGGAAAATGCACTGGACCCGGGCAGAAAATGATACAAAGGTTTTTTCTCGATGGGGTCCACATGGATGGAACAGGGATTCCCGTATGCAATGGTATAGAGTTTCCCGTTGTAGACCCTTCGGTTGCGGCAATCGCTCAGTTCTCCTTCACCAAGGGTACATTCATTGGGACAGATCTGGCAGCGGATCCCCCTGGGGGTTTCAGTCTGGTACATGGCTACCCGGCTCCATTTCCATGGCTTGTCAGGGGCCGCATTTGACATCCCCGGAGGAGAGATAAACGCTCCCGCCATGCCGCAGATTCCGGTCTTGATGAATGTTCGCTTGTCCATGTTCTCGCGCTCCTTAATCAATTAACGTTTTTGCCTGCGGGTGAGTATGTAGAGTCCCGTAATTACATTCAAGCCACATAAGAGGACCAGGGTATTGGATACACCGAGCAGCGGCAGGATGAAAACCGGGGGAATAAAGGTTCCCAGTGCCGCTCCGGCCAGATCGGCGCTGTACAGTTTCCCGATTCCCGATGATCCCTCCCGTTCTGAAAGGGCCAGCGAGAGTCCGTATACAGAACCCACAATCACCCCGGGGAGAAAATTCAGCAGTCCGATCACCACCTGTCCCGTAATCCGGTGTGTAAAAAGCTGCTCGGTTTTCAGCAGGATCACCCCTGCCGCTGCAAGGACGGCCATGATCCACAGAAGGGCCGTGTATGCAGAGGTGGAAGGCTGGTGCCAGATATGTTTCCAGGTAATCGTGCCAGCCACGAGTCCCCCCATAAAGATGGTGATCAGCAGCGGTGCGACCATGTATGCAAAGCCGTAGAGCGACTGCATCACCATGATCAGGATGATCTGGATGCCCGCCCCCGTGAACCCGGCCACATACATTCCTGTTTTCAGCCTTGGATAAAGGAAAAGAAGCAGGATGAACAGGAGAACGGAAAGGATGCCGGCGGCACCCAGTTTTCCTCCCGTCCTTGATATCCAGCCCGAAATATTCATGTAGAACAGACGGGGCCAGAGATCCCGGTTGATCGTTCCCTCCTCTGAAGAGAATCGTTCCATTAACTGGTCCCTGTCAAAGTCCAGCCGTCCCGCGTCCAGGTAGTCGGGATGCACGTAGGTGGTAGGTACGGGGTTTCTTTCAAGCAGTGCAGGAAAATCCAGGGAAAGGGTATCGCGCGATGCAAGGAAATAGGTGGCATATCCGGGGACCACCGTCACCTGCGGAAATACCTGTGAAAGGGTGTGGTAGGCGGATGCCAGCAGCTGGCTGCCCTCCACGTTCACATAGCTGCCTGCCGCGGAAAGGTACATGCCGAAAACACCCCCCGGAGAAAGACGGGATCTGACGAGCTGGTAAAATTCCCGGGTATAATACCGGTTCCACCCGAGGGTCAGGGGATCGCCCACATCGGCAATGATCACATCGTACTGATCTTTTCCGGTCCGCATGAGCCAGCTCCTGCCATCCATTTCAATGAACCTGAATGCATCCATGCCGGGCGGAGAAAGGTGCTTTTTTCCCAGCCGGTGGATCCAGGGATTGACCTCGCAGTAATCGAACACATCCGGATCATATTTGGCCACTTCAGCGGCGGTCCCGGAAAAGCCGCCGCCGATCAGCAGAAACGAGTCAGGATCGGGGTGCTGCAGGGCCGGATAATGGACTGTTTCCTCGGCCCTTGCCAGGTCGTATGACTGAAGGACAGGGAACCGGTCCAGGTAACCGGTCACCTGTCCCTCCTGCCGGGTAAATGACAGGTTACCGAAAGGTGTATCCATTGATTCCACAATCGCTTCTCCTTTGTATCTGAGACCTTCCAGTCCAAACCGGACCCGGGGGACCATCATCAGGCCGCACACAAGGATCCCTGCAAGAAGCAGAAAACCTTTTTCAGCCTTCCGCTGCGGGTATCCAAACAGCACAACCACCATGATGCCTGTAAAGAGAAAAAGGAAAGCGAGCACCTGGATGTTGTCCAGGAAAAAAACCAGCACCAGTCCGAATACACCTCCCCCTGCCAGGGATCCAAGAGAATCCAGCATGTAAAAACCTGCATCCACCTTTTGTTTTCTGATGGATCTGGAGAGGTATGAAAAAAGAAATCCTGAACCCAGTGTAAAGGGGATGGTCAGCAGCACCATGTGACAAACGGAGGTGAACATTCCGGGCTCATACCCCGGAAGAAGGACCAGCCGGGTGATGATGATCAGCAACACATAGATGATCAGGGGGATGACGCTGAGAATGATGATCCCCCTGAAGATGACCGTCTCCCTGACCCTTTTGCGGTATGCGGCTCCGGCCCATGCGCCAAGGGAGGTGAGGACCATCCAGATGGCAATAAAGATACCGATGATCAGTTCGTTCCCATGGTAGGTCTTCACAAATTCCCTGAGCAGCACAAGCTGCGAGACCATGCTGATGAAGCCCAGCAGGATGAAGAGGAGGGTCACCTGCCTTTTTTCCATCTCCAGATGGGGAGCCAGGGGAGCAGGCTGGATCACTGTTTTCCTGGTCCGGAAGATATTCAGGTAATAAGAGATGTTCCACAGGAGATGAAAGAAAGCCACGAAAGCCAGTCCGATCCCGGTATCCACGTGCCATTGCATGGCACCGTCGATCCACCTGATGTTCCACCTGTAATTCACTTTCAGGGCCAGAAAAAGTCCCAGAAGCGCGGTGGAAAAGAAGAACAGCAGCAGGAGTATATTCCAGAACCTCCTGTGGCCGGTTCCTGTCAGCAGTTTCATCCTTACTGCCAGCAGGCTCAGGAGGTAAAAAACGGTGAGCAGGATGCCGATGGGTATGAGATGATAGGGTCCCTGGTTCATTTGATCTGTTCCTCCCCGAATACCACAGCCTCGTAAACATACAAATCCGCCTCTTTCCAGCCTTCCCATCCGATCCCCGCCTTCTCCCGGGCGCAGTGTCCGAAAAATTCCTCCTCATTCCAGCCTGTCTCCGAAGCGACCTGGGGCAGGTAGGTGCCTGACCGTCCGTTCCTGGTCATGTAGATCCCGTGTTTCCCCAGCTCAAACTCATCAATGCCTTCGATCTTCCGCAGGGGGGACAGAACTGAGATCTGAATGTCGATGTATTCAAGTTCAGATGGTTCGACCGGAGCGAAGCGGTGGTCCCTGGTGGCCGATGCAACGGTCATTTCCTGGACGAGCGTATAGAGGGGTACGGAAGAAAAAAAGTTGCCGATGCAACCCCTGAGCCGTCCGCCCGCATAAAGGCTTACGAAGGCTCCCGCAGTCTGCTTCAGGGAATTGGGCAGCTCCGAAGGATCCACCACCGGGATTTTCCTCTCGTTGATATACGATTCAAGCGTATTTCGCGCAATTTCAACAAGCAGTTGCTTTTCTTCATCCCCAAAATGGAAGACCTGCCCGGTCTGCTGCAGGCGGTGGCCGGCGATTGCCCAGTAACCGACCACCCGGCTTTTGTCCCCGATCCCGGCATCTCCGGAATTGCGGTAAAGGAGCGGGGTCATCCGGATGTCATTGCTCCGTTGCGACATGTACAGCTGGGTGAGGATGGCGTTCCAGCTGCAGCAGGGGGTGACCAGGTTCGGGATGGACTCGCTGCTGTTCTTTCGAATGGTTTTATAAAAATCTTCGGGATCATTTTTCAGGATCGATTCCGCCGTCAGTTCGTCAATGTACTTCGCATCCTCGTAGGAGGGGTAATGGGAAAAATCGGAGCTGACGATGAACAGGTTATCGTCATTGAAATAGGGCAGCAGGGCGAGGGCCAGTTCCCGGGCGATGGAGAGGGAGGAGGAGCCGATCACGATGGGCACCAGGGGAGGGGGCTTTTCAAAATGATACTGAATGAACGGAACCTGTATTTCGATGCTGTGCTCCCTGTTGTGTGCCCTTTCATAGTAAAAAATATGCCTGTTTCCCTCAATCAGAGCTGTGGCGATTTCCCTGTTCACCATGGCTTCTCCGAGGGGTGTCAGATAATTGCCGACAGAATAAACCGATATCCCTTCGAACTGTTCCCTGTGCGAGGATGCGATGATAAAGATGTTCTTGTAGGAAGCGTTCCGGGGGATGCTTTTGTAACCTGCGGCGGCCACCACACCCGAATAAGCGTAACCGGCATGGGGCACAATCAGCTGCCGGACCTTTCCCTCCAGATGGGTGGCGGGTGCCTCCTCGAACAGTTGTTTCAGTGTGGCGAGCAGGGTCTCTTTGTCAGCAGGGTAGAAAGAGCCGGCCACTGCAGGTTTTCTGTTTACCGCCAATGGAAGGTCCTGCGCAGCCATGTACATGGAAACGAATAATAGGGTGATCAGTACTGCTGCTGAAATCGGGAATTTCTTATACAGGGTCATCAAAGGTTGCCGTTTTTAAGGTCCTGCTTCAAAATTAGGGAAAAGTTAACGAATCCCCCAGTCGGGCGCAACCATATTTCAAACCAAGTATGTTAAAATAAATCAATTAAGCGCATGTTTCATATATTTGCCCTAAATCTCAACCGCAATGAATGAACGCAAACACCAGGCTTGGAATTTCTGGTCGGCATTCATCTTCCTGGGATTGGCCGTGCTGGTGGGGTTCCTGCTGGAGAAGCAGGGAATTGAAATACGGGAGATGACCTTCCGGGAAGCCGTGGTGATCCTCCTGGCATCTTTCAGGGTGACACGCATCCTGGTTTTCGAAAAGATCTTCAAATATGCCAGGGATCTGGTCAGGGCAAAGCAGGATTATTACCTGGTGGGCACCATCAGTTCCATCATCACCTGTCCCTGGTGCATGGGTGTGTGGACCACCCTGATGATCATCGCCTTATACTACCTGGTGCCCTTTGGTGATTTGCTCACCTATGTGTTCGCGCTTGCCGGGATCGTATCCCTGATCATTTTGCTGTCAAACCTGCTTCACATGTGGACCGAGAGCAGGCAGAGGGTCCATCAGCGGGAAAAAATAACCACCGGCTTCCAACGTTCAAACGAAGACCGCTGAAACGGCTTACCTGCTGTTGCTGTATTTCACGATCAGTCTGTCGTGCAGGTCGTTGTACATCCGCAGGACTTCCTGCATGCAGTCTGTTGTGTAACCGGTCAGGTACTTTAAAGCCTTTTCGGGTTTCTCCTGATACAGGGCGAGGGCTTCCGCGTCAATCTGAGCACGTTCGTTGAACAGCTTTTCCTCGTAGGGATCCCTGACCTCCCATACATCCCTGATGGCCTCCTGCCATTTCAGATAGAGCAGGTTGTCCACGAAATCAATGGCCCAGCAGGCAGATTGGCTGTTGTATGTGGTCGGATCGTAATTCCTGTAACATTCGGCGATCTCCTGTGTGCCCGCATAGATAGGCACATAGGGACTGGTGTAGGCATTGTCGAGAAATACCCAGTAGATCCCCCCGATGGGATCGGGGAGCCAGCCGCGCAACTGGGCGATCATCCCGTAGTATCCCATGGGCCTGGCCACATTACGGCGATTGTTGATATCCAGCAACTCCCGCATGTCCCTGGTAGGGAACGGGGTTGCCAGCGGGCTCTTCTTCATCCCCCCTTTGCCGTCAGGCACATACCAGTCATAGTCCTCGGTCTTGTCGTAGATGGTCCCTTCAAAGGTGGACCGCTGAAATGCCATCACGTCCCTGACAGATATTTTCTTTTCCGGGCGTACGGAGGTGGGGTAGATGGAGAGGGGTTCCACATACTGGATATACTGGTTATACCCCATCATGTGACCATCTGCCAGGCTCCTTCCGGGCCAGTCCCGGTAACCGGGTGCCCAGGTGCTGTAAAACAGCCACAGCCTGCTGGTGGCCCATTCCCTGGGGAGCGGTGCGTACACATCCTGCCAGATGAAGGGCTCGCTTCCGCTGGGATCATACCAGCCTTTGTCAACGGCGAACTGCATGTAGTTCGAAGATACCATGAAGTTCATGGTGTCGGCAGGATTCACCTCCTTGATAATGGCCCAGTTGGCCACTACCAGGGCATGGTCGTCCGGTACCCGCTGTGCCACCCAGATGGCGCCAGGCTCCCCGCTTTCGGGATCCCAGCCGGGTCCCACGCTGAAAACTTCAAAGATCCAGATCTCTCCGGTATCGCCGATCACCAGGGTTTCCGATTCACCCTGGCAGGAGGGCAGGAAACCGTATTTGCTCATGAGGCTCCCGATGAAAGCGGTGGCATCCCGGGCCGAAGTGTAACGCTGTAGGGCAAAGGCCTGTGCCTGTTCCACCGTGATGATCTGTTTACATTCGTCCATGTTGATCCTCAGTTCCTCGCGCTGGCTGGTGGTGCTCTCGGCAATGGCGAGCTGGTGCTCGTTCATGTGGGGATAGGCGGAATGGAAATAGGAAAAGGTTCGTTTCACCTGGGGTATATACCCGATCACCTCCCCGAAATCGTCCAGGGGCCTGTGAATATCCTGGATCCCCCAGTGAACGGGGGCCATTTCCCCTTCACCGAAGGTGCTCCCGTGGACCACCCTGATCCTGTTGTCGGCACCGCAATCGGTGTGGGAAATGATCACCGATCCGTCGGCCGATGCGTTCTTGCCCACAGCAACGATGGTACATGCCCGGGTGTCGATCACACCGGTTGAAAACAGAAAAAGGGACAGCAGTGTTCCTGCCGGGAAAAGACAGAAGATATTTTTCATCACCGTTATTTGTTATAAATTTGATCCAATATAGAAAACTAATCCAGATTAACCACCTGCCTGAAAAAGATAGCCCGTTCAAAAAAGAGCTATCATGCTGAGAAATTATCTGTCGGTCGCGCTTCGGAATATATGGCGAAACAAAGGATCTGCGCTGATCAATATACTCGGCCTGGCCATCGGAATTGCCAGCTCGATCATCATCCTATTGTTCGTGCTTGATGAACTGAGTTACGACCGCCACAATGAGCACTTCAGGAATATCTACAGGATATGCATCAGTGGCAAGATCCAGGGAAACGAAATGGAAGCGGCCCTGTCGAACGCCCCCATGGGTGCAGCCCTGAAGAGTGAATTCCCTGAAGTGGAAGAATTTACCAGGTTATTCACCTTTGACGGGGATCCCATCGTCAGGTATGAGGAGAGGGTATTCGTGGAAGAGAATTTCTATTATGCTGATTCCACCTTTTTCAACGTGTTTACGGCGCCGGCCATCCGGGGGGACCCCGACAGAATGCTGAACCGTCCCAATACACTGGTGCTCACCGAAGAGACCGCGAAAAAATATTTCGGGGATGAGGACCCGGTCGGCAAACTGCTGAAGGTGGGACAGGAGGAAGAAAGCTTCGAAGTGACCGGTGTGGTCAGGGGGTTTCCCCCGAACTCCCATTTCAGGTTCAACATCCTGGGCTCCATGAGCTCTATCTTCATTGCCGACCTGGACCAGTGGCTGGGGAACAACAATTACACATACGTGGTACTCAGGGAGGATTTCGGTCCGGAAGCTCTTGAGGCCAAATTCCCTGCCCTGCTGGAAAAGAACATGGGTCCCCAGCTGGAACAGTTGCTGGGTATGACCATGGAAGAGTTCCTGGGCGGAGGCAACCGGTACGGGTATTTTTTACAGCCCCTGAAAAAGATCCACCTGGAATCCGACCTGCAGTTTGAGATCAATCCGGGCGGCAGCAAGACCTCTGTGATCATTTTTTCGATCATTGCTGTCTTTCTGATCATCATCGCATCGATCAATTTTATGAACCTTGCGACAGCGAGCGCTGCCAGAAGGGCAAGGGAAGTAGGGATCCGGAAAGTGGCGGGGGCAGGAAAGCCCCGTCTGATCTGGCAGTTTCTGGCGGAATCTTTCCTCACCACCATTCTGGCACTGGTGCTGGCCATCGCTCTGGTGGAACTGTTTCTTCCTTCGTTTAACACCCTTACCGGGAAGGACTTGATCTTCAGTTTCCGGGATCGCCCGGTCTTTATGCTCGGTCTGCTTCTGATCGGTGTTTTTGTCGGATTTGCCTCGGGCAGTTACCCCGCTTTCTTCCTCTCTTCCTTCAAACCGGTGGATGTATTGAAGAGCGGCGCGATGAGGGGTATCAGGGGGGCCTACCTGCGGCGCATCCTGGTTACTTTCCAGTTCATCATCACCATCGCATTGTTTATATGCACATTTGTGGTGAATCGCCAGATGAATTTCATCCAGAACAAGGATCTGGGATTCAATAAGGAAAACCTGGTGGTCATCGACAGAGCCTATGTTCTTGAAAATCAAATGGAAGCTTTCATTCAGGAGCTGCTGAAGAATCCTGCGGTGCACCGGGTCAGCGGTTCCAGTACGGTACCCGGGGAACTGATCGGTGACAACGCGTATATTCCCGAAGGAGCCTCCAGGGATCAGACCCATGCCATCAACAACATGTGGGCGGACTGGTACTTCGGGGAGACTTACGAACTGGAGATCATTGAGGGCAGGTGGTTCAGCCGGGACAATCCCACGGACTCTTCCGCACTGATCCTCAACCAGGCAGCGGTGCGCGCACTCGGATTCGAAGATCCGCTGAACAGGAGGCTGATCACTTCCCTGGGTGAAGGTTCGGGTGAGCCCTGTCCGGTCATCGGCGTGGTGAAGGATTTTCACTTCCAGTCTTTGCACCAGGATATCAGACCGCTGGTCATCAGGTTTCCGGCATTCACACCCTACCTGCTTACCGTCAGGATCAGCGAAAACACTCCTGCAGCCACGCTCTCCTATATTGAGGATACCTGGAATGCATTTGTGAACCAGCAACCCATCCATATGAGCTTTCTGGAAGATGACCTGTCCACACTCTACCGCAACGAAGAAAAAACGGCCGCTGTGTTCAGCATCTTCGCCGTGCTGGCCATCTTTATCGCATCCCTGGGACTGCTGGGACTGGCATCCTTATCGGCAGTCCAGAGAACAAAGGAGGTGGGGATCCGTAAAGCCATGGGAGCCTCCATCGGGAATGTGCTGTTCACCCTGTCAAAAGAATACGGGTGGCTGATTTTGTACGCCACGCTGGTGGCCTGGCCGCTGGGCTATTTCCTGATGAAGAACTGGCTTCAGAATTATCCGGACCGGGTTCAGCTGGATCCGCTGATCTTTCTCTCCAGTACCCTCCTTGCTTTCTTAATTGCCGCCGTCACGGTGATCCTCAGGGTTTACCAGACTGCATCCGCAAATCCGGTCAACTCGCTTCGCTACGAATAGAAAAGAATTAATTGCATATATTTGTTAACAATCAAAACCAAACGACACCTGAATCAAATAAGTAAAGAAATGGCAGAAAAGAAAACCACCAAAAAGATCACGAGGGTAGAAGGGGGCGAGACCCCGGCTTCCTCCGCAGGAGAGCAGTCAGCATCCTACACGGTCAGTGACGAGAACAAGAAAAAGTCGCGGACCTTCCGGATCATCGCGGTCATCTCCTGGATCGTGGCGATCGGTTTTGAAATCTGGGCCATCCTCACCCTGAGAGAAGCAACAGTAAACACCACTTTGCTGATCGTCCAGATCGTGGCGGCCCTGATCTTTGCCGTGATCGGTTCCTGGCTCTGGAAAAAGGCCAACAGGCTTGATCCCGCTTCTGAAAAGGACCAGGTGAAGTTCTTCATCCAGAATCAACTCGGACTCATCATCAGCATCATTGCATTTCTTCCGCTGGTGATCCTTATTTTCACGAACAAGAACCTGACGGGCAAGCAGAAAGGCCTGGTGGGCAGCATCGCCGTGGTGGCGCTGGTGGTGGCGGGACTGCTGGGGGTGGATTTCAACCCTGTCTCCCAGGAGGACATCATTCAGCAAACGCAGGAGGTGGAGGCCCTGTCCGGTGCGAACCATGTGTACTGGACCAAATACGGGAAAAGCTACCACCTGTACCCCGACTGTTCCTATATCAACACCGACCGGACAGATGAAATTTTCGAAGGCACGGTGGCCCAGGCCAGGGAACTGAAGAGCATCACCGATCTGTGCGACCGCTGCGCCGGGAGGGCAGAGAGGGAGCTGGAACAGGAGACAATAGAATAAGATTTCCCTTACCGGTTCATTGGATTGGAGCGGTCTGTTTCAGGTCTTTTTCAGGCTCCGGATCAGATCAGCCAGGCCTGGTTTTTTCCCATGCAGCACATATGCCTGTTATAGATCTTGATTGAGACGAGCATACCTGCTATCTCCGAAAGTGAAAGTACCCAAATGCTGCTCAGGATCTGCCATGCGGGGATATCGGAAACTCCCAGCCTCAGCATGGTCTGAACGGGTGCGGAGGCGGGAAAGATCGTGAGTACCACCCAGATTGAACTACCCGGAAAAGCCACGAGCAATGAAGCGAACCAGAGGGGGAACCAGGTTACAGGATGTTCCCATGTATATGGTGACCTGGAAATGATTCATATTTTACCGGGCTGTGTCATGATGATACATTTCATGGCATGCTTTAACAAACCTTTCAATCCTTTTCTCGCTGCCACTGATCAAGATCTCATTCGCGGATTTTGAAGACTGGTCCCAGTATTGAATCACAAGGCAGGGACTGATCCTGGTTTTCCTTCGTCTGTCGTCGGAAAGGTCTCCAAAAATCACCCCCAGTGTCAGGATGGCCACTATCCTGAATAGAATTCTAAGGATCAAATTACTGTTCTTCTGAAAAGATCCGGTTTCTTTTTCTATACGGATTATCTGGGCATGATGAATATCGAGCATATCATCGGAAAGTTCATTTTTAATCCTGATGCCCTTCTCATGCAAATAAATTCTCGTTTTGCCGGCAAGGTTTCCTTTGGCAGTGTTTTTTCCCGCCAGCAGTTGCCCTTTATAAACCTGACTCTTCATGTCCTTCAGAAGTTGACTTCCGAGGGAGAGATCAGCAGGCAGATCGGGAAACTTTTCCAATGTCTTGTTCCATCATTGCTAATGTTAATGGGTCTTCATAACCTTGCCCACTCCGCGGACCTGTCCTGACTCGATCCACCGGAGGAAAAAGATACCCGGGCCGATCAGCGATACGTTCAACTGGAGTGCACGGGTCCCGGCCGGCACATATTCTTTCAACACGACCTTTCCGCTGATATCTGTCAGCTCAATGTTCCCGTTATTCTCAGAACCGGCTCCCAGATCGATATAAAACGCTCTGGTGGCGGGATTGGGATAAACCGCCAGGTTTCTGTGATCGGCTGTTGGCTCCGGAACGCGGACCAACGGATCCTTGTATTCGACAGCAGCCTGAAGGACCCGGTTCGAGCTCCGGTCCTGGACGAAGGCCGCTACTGCAAGGTCATCGATGTCCTCCACATAGGGTGCATAAATCCATGTCTGGGTCCGGACATCTGTCTTGCCCTGTACCCATTTGTCCCCCAGCAGTTTCCCGGCAGGCGAGGGAAGCATGTCCAGGACCACATTCCTGAACACCGGAATCCCGTCGTTCCCTGCGTACCCGGTCACCGAAGTCTCAAAAACGACCAGGTACAGCTGAATGTTGTCATCAAACCTGTCCGTTTTGCAGGCGACCGTGGACTGAGCCGCCAATTCTGTTTCTAACCAGTCCACCGTAAGGTCAACATCGAATTCAGGTATTTCAAGGGAGAGTGTGCGTACATGGTCTTCGATGCCACCTGCCCTGAGAGCGGGAAGATCATACTGCTGATAGGGATAGGCTCCTCCGTTCAGGATGGAGTAGGGAAGTCCCGGCACTCCATAATTGACTGATCTTGTGGAGGAAGGATACGGATTATTCAGGTACATGGGATCCATTCCACCCTCACTCAGATGATACTGAAGGTCGATAATATCCTTTGGATGCCTGCTCTTAACAGTGTCAATGATCTCATCTGCGATCCTGGAACTGTCGTTCGAATAATCCGTGAAGTGTTCCAGCACAGAAAGTTTAGTACGTTCCGCGATCACCACATTGTCAAAAGCGAAACCCTGGTTACCCAGGTACGTTTGCCCGCCGGTAGCGATGGCAATCCTGAATGAAACATCCGATTTTCCTGTCACCTCGTCCAGGTCATGTGCCGCGGTCACCCATCCCGTGTCCGGATCGAATACAACCGCTCCCCATCCTGTATTGCCTCCCCCGGGGAGATTGTAAATACTGTTTGCATCGTACCATTCTATTCCCGGGGTGTCTTCGCCCACCGTTTTCCATCCCTCCTCCACCACATCCCGGTACTGAAGCACTGCGCCATCCATATTCGGAACAAAGCTGCGCATCATATCCAGCCGGATCAGGGGCCGGTCCATGCCCGTAAAATCGAAACAGGGACTCCGGATCCAGGATTGCTCCATGTATTCCCCGGCTCCGGCGGGCAGCCGGGTGAACCAGGCCTTATCATCTACCTCGCCGGTATACCCTTCAAAATCAGGGACATCCCAGACCCAGCTCTTTGACTGATTCTCCGAATGGATTGTCCATGATCCTTCCGACTTGTCGAATCGTTCATCATAGCCGTCTGCTTCCAGTTCTATAACCGGTCTCAGGATCACTTCCCGGGCGGCCTCACCCGAACAGCCCGCTTCATTTGTGGTATACAGTTCAACCCGGTAGCTTCCGGCCGTACTGAATTGAAATATAACTGTATCGGAGTGTAATTCGGGGCCGACCTCATCCAGCACGGTACCATCGGAGGTTTTGAATGTCCAGAGGATGGTGTCCACAACAGCATAACCGTAAGAGGTCCTGTTAAAAAACTCCACTTCCGAGCCGGCAGTAAAACATTCGGTGCTCCATGTGAAATCGGCCACCGGTTTGCTGTCGATCACAGAATCCAGTACATATGTGGATACACACCCATCATAGGTGGTAGCTGTAAGGCTGATCTTTCTCTGTCCCGGTTCACTGTAGAAATGGGTGGGATCGGGGAGGTTGCTCCGGTTTTCTTCACCGCTGTCCGGATCATCAAAATCCCAGGCCCAGGTTTCCACGGAAGAGATGTTAGTTGTCTGGTTATTAAACGATACGATCTCACCACCTTCAGGAATACATGCAGTGCTCAAACCGAACTTTACCTCGGGAACAAAGAGGATCCGGACTGTCTTGCCAGTGGTTGCGCTGCACCCGTTTTCTGAGACGCTGGTGCAGAGGATCTCAATATCTCCCGATCCGGCTTCCCACGGATCAAACATGAACCCGTCGCTGGTGTTCCCTGAAACACCGGGGCCTTCAAACATTACCTGATCCAGGTCAGATTGCAGTATGAAAGGATCAGCATTCTGGCAATAGGGACTGTCATTCAGGTTCAGGATCACGGGTTGAAGTACCATTTCGACGGAAAATATTTCCGTCAGGGAGACTGTAATTTCATCCACGTACTCATATTCCACGGTATAGGTGCCAGTGCCCAGCATTGAAGGATCAATGGTTGCCGTCCGGTCACCGTGATCTGTGAGCCCCTCCACGGGCTGTTCCGCCGAGTTCAGGAGTCTGAAGGAGCCGACTGTCCCGTATACATTCATGGCGTTGACTGTAAAAGGATCGTCATTGGAACAGAATGCTTTTTTCGGGATCAGGATCGCCGCCTCCTCCCCGGATACGTAGACGAGTTTGCTGGTCATACTGATGCAGCCATTGTCATTCACATAGGTATAGAATATGGTGTGGGGCGAATCGGCGGTACCGGCCAGTTCCGGATAGAAATATCCCGTCGAACTGATCACTCCCGGACCGGAGAATTCACCCCCGGGAACATTGGCTTCAAGTTTGACCGGTTCTGCATTCTCGGAGTAACCGGCCTCCAGGTTGATGATCTCCACCGCGGTTCTGTCATACACGGTTACCTGGATGGCTCCGCTGCCCGTATTCTCTACCCCGTTCACATCGGTGACCGAGCTGATCTGATAGCTGGTTGTTTCCACAGGAGAGATGTCAATGATGAAAGTCCCGGTCGTAATATCCTTATAACTGGTGCTAGTGCTTCCTGCTTCAAGCGTGAAGCTCCAGGGAGGCCTTCCGCTCAGATAAACACTCAGGTCCGTTTCATCTCCTTCACAGATCTCCGGGACGGCGGAAAGTGTGGCTTCGGGCAATGTCGTATAGATCTCCAGGCTGTTCGGGACAAGCTGTGAATAGGCATCGCTCAGGTTCCCGGCCGCATCCACAAGCACCACACTGGCCTGGAGGGTACCGGGTGACACATCATTATCCCCGGTTGCAACCGTATAGGAAAGCTCGTACAAACCCATGGAACGTTCTGCAAAAGAGATTCTGTCTGATTCCAGTGAGATTCCGTTCACCACGGTTCCGGTACCAGCCGCGTAGCCAGCGCCGTCAGCGGTGATTGTCACTTTGACCATTCCGCCGACACCAACCTCGACGGAGGGGACTTCCATCTTAAGGATCCCGGGTGCTTCTGCATCAATAAGATCATTTCCCTGTGAAATCGTCAGATTCAAAGGTTCGCTTTGCTTCACACCGTTCGAAATAACCACATCGGATACCGGAATGTCCTCCGAAGCATCATAGCTGTTCCCTCCCTGATAGACAATGAAATGTGATTGATAGATGGTGGAAGATATGCGGGTAAATCCCTCCAGGGGGTAACCGCCTACCGAACCTGATGAAAGGGTGTAAGAAATCCCCGCGTCATCTTCCACGTCAAGCGTTACCGGGACCATGTCTCCGATTTTCATGGGTTCATCGGGAATGGTCACATCCAGAACCCTGATCAATTTTTTTATGAACGAAGCGCTGATGGTGTGGTTGCTCGTCACATTTTCAAATGTGTATGTTTGGACGGGACCGATACCGGATCCGTCCACCAGGACATCCAGGACCTCAAATTCCGGGTCGGGTGTGATGGTGAAGGTCAGATCGTTATTCTTATTCACACGGATGCTGCCGGAAGGGGAGATACTTCCTCCGGGCCCCGCACTTGCAGTAATGATGTATTTTCTGGCGGCAGGAGCTGCCTGAAGGAAAGTGGGTTCAAAAAATGAAAATATAACGGTGATCAGAATTGTTGAAAGGAGTCCACTTTTACCTGTTCGCAGATATGTATACAAACCGGCCATGTGAATATTCTCATTCGTAACACCAGGGATTTATTTCAGTATCTGAATAATATGCAAGGTACGAAAAAAGTTGAACTTTTTTCCGGGTCACTTGTTAGTGTTTCGAAATGGTACGATAAGCCCTCCGTTCGTATACCTGCCCCAACCAGCTATCGTTAATTGATTATCCGTGTTACATCAAAGCCGGGAATAATCTTTCAAATATGAAAAACAACCGGGAAACTCCGATCGACATCGGCAGTGAAGAATTCAAAAAAATTGGTTATCAACTGATTGATGCAATTTCTGAGTTCATTAAAACGATCGGTGAAAGACCTGTCACCCGGGGAGAGTCTCCCGCACAATTACATAAAGTTCTGGGTAATTCAGGATTACCGGAAAACGGAACTCCGGCGGAAGACTTGTTTTCAAGGGCCTGCGAATTGCTGTTCAGTCATTCCCTGCTGAACGGGCATCCGAAATTCATGGGCTATATCACTTCCTCTGCAGCTCCCATAGGAGCACTGGCAGATCTACTGGCGGCTTCGGTGAATCCCAATCTGGGGGCACAAATATTAAGTCCCATTGCTACCGAAATAGAGAAACAGACGATCAGGTGGCTTGCTGAATTCATAGGTGTTTCACCCGACTACGGAGGAATCCTGGTAAGCGGAGGCAACATGGCCAACTTCACTGCATTTTTGGCTGCGAGGAACGCGAAGGCTTCGGGAAACATCAAGGAGGATGGTATTTCAGGCTCCTCGTCGGAAATGGTCATCTATTGTACCATTGCGACCCATACATGGATTGACAAGGCTGTGACCTTGTTTGGCCAGGGCAGCAGATCCCTCCGCCGGATACCGGTAGATACTGCCAATCAGATGGATATCAGGATCCTGGAGGAGAATATTACAAATGACATGAAGCATGGCAGAAAGCCAATCATGGTCATTGCTGCTGGCGGAGATGTCAGCACCGGTGTGGTGGATGATCTCAAAGGTATTTCCTCCATCTGTAAAAAATATGACCTGTGGTTTCATGTGGATGGTGCATATGGAGTTCCCGCAGCTGTTATCCCTGAATTAAAGGTGTTATTTAAAGGACTTGAAGATGCGGATTCGATTGCACTTGATCCGCACAAGTGGTGGTACAGTCCGCTTGAGGCCGGCTGTACCCTGGTTAAAGAGCCAGGACATCTGATTGATGCCTTCAGTTCTCATCCCGAATATTACAACTTTGCCGGTACGGATGAGGAGCCTGCCCATAATTATTACGAGTTCGGTCTTCAGAATTCACGAAATTTCAGGGCATTGAAGGTGTGGCTTGCATTGCAGCAGGTCGGGCGGAGTGGTTATATGCAAATGATCGCAGATGATATCAGGTTATCCAGATTACTGTTTGAGAAAGCCAGCAATCATCCGGAACTCGAGGCCGTTACGCAGAACCTGAGCATTACCACCCTGAGATATGTCCCTTCAGATCTTGGGGATTCCTTCAAAAAAAGGGAGATCTACCTGAATACATTGAATGAAGCACTATTGAATGAACTGCAGCAGGGGGGAGAGGTGTTCTTATCAAATGCGCTTGTCAGGGACAAGTATTGTTTAAGGGGCTGTATCGTAAATTTCAGAACAACAGAAAGAGATATAGAGGAAATTATCCAAATCATCGTCAGGGAAGGCAGAAAACTGCATCACAAGCTACAGAGAGAAGCCGGCATCAACACGTATGCATAGGCTTTGATTTTATTTTCCGATGCAGAAGTTTTTGAAGATGTTGCCAAGGATCTCATCTGTGGTGACTTCCCCGGTGATCTCGCCCAGGTAGTGCAGGACCTCGCGGATGTCCTGGGCCAGCAGGTCGGTGGGCAGGGGGGAGGAGAGGCCCTGTGAAACACGATCCAGGCTTTCGGAGGCCGATTTTAGCGCATTATAGTGCCTGATGTTGGAGATGATCACGTCCTGGTGCCTGATGGATCCGATATTCACGAGATCCAGCAGCAATTCTGCCAATCCTTCGATATTCTCCCGCTCTCTGGCGGAGATCGCGATCAAGTGTTCATTTTTTTCCAGAAGGATCTCCTCCCGGAGCCGTTCCAGTGCTTCTCCGGAGACATTGTCCGCCTTATTCAGCACCAGTACCAGCTGCCTGGAATCTCCTTCGAGCTGCTCCCGGATCACCTCCATGGACCGTTTGATCAGGTCCGGGTCATCTCCTGCCTCTGTGAGCAGCAGCACGATGGAAGCCTGTCTGATCTTCTGGTAGGTGCGCCTGATCCCCAGTGTCTCGATGGGTTCTGCCGTTTCCCTGAGCCCCGCCGTGTCGATAAACCTGAAGCAGATCCCGTCGAGTACAATGGTATCCTCCACCGTATCCCGGGTGGTCCCTTCATGTTCACTTACAATGGCGCGGTCCTCGTTCAGGATGGCATTCAGGAGGGTGGACTTGCCCACGTTGGGACGGCCCACGATGGCCACGGGAACCCCATTTTTCAGGACGTTCCCCAATCGGAACGAACCGACCAGTCCGTTGATCATGTCGCTGATCTCATTCACCAGCCGGGTGAGTTCCTTCCTGTCGGCGAATTCCACATCTTCCTCGCTGAAATCCAGCTCCAGTTCGATCAGGGAGATGAACCGGAGCAGCCGGTCCCTCAGCTCTTTTAACTTTTCGGAAAAACCGCCCCGGAGCTGCTGCATGGCCACCCTGTGTGCTCCTTCCGACTCGGCTGCCACCAGGTCGGCCACAGCCTCCGCCTGGGAAAGGTCCATTTTCCCGTGGAGAAACGCCCGCTGGGTGAATTCGCCCGGTCCGGCCGGCTGTGCCCCGGCTTCAGTGAGCATTTCAAGGATCCTTTTCTGGATGTAGGGTGATCCGTGGCAGGAGATTTCAACGGCGTTTTCCCCGGTGTAGGAGTGAGGGGCCCTGAAGACCGACACCAGTACTTCGTCAACGACCTCTTCCCCCTGGCGGATGGTACCGAAATGAATGGTGGCTGTCGGTTGATCTTCAAGTTTTTTCCCTTCGGTGGCGGGCACAAATATCTGATCCACGATCCCGAAGGTATCCGGACCGCTGATCCGGATCACGGCAATGGCTCCCGTTCCGGAGGTTGCCGGCGCGCATATGGTTGTCCCGGTCATCCTGCTATCCCGAGATGCAAAAATAGTCAATCTTTGGTTAACGGCCCCCGGCGGCGTAATGCAGTTCGATGGTAATCCGGACCAAGGGTTGTTCGATGAGGAAAGCGCATTTGTCGAAATCGGGGGGTGACAGCCTGCTGGCCGGATTGTTGGAGAATCCCCATCCCTCCCTGGGAATCCCCAGGACCATTTCCATTTCCCCGTTCCGGTTCACATCATCCAGGACTGAAATGGCGTATACCCCGTAGGGCAGGTTTTCGATCTCCGCTACCAACACCCCGTTGTCTAGGTCATCTTTCTCCCAGAAAAAATCCATATGCGGTTCACGCGGCCAGCCTTCGGGGGATTGGTTCATGCCCACGGCGATCTGTCCCCTGTCGGAACGGATCCCGGTGAAACGGATCTCAAGGGTGCCCGTGAACGGGGATTGGCCAGGTAGCAGGGAGCCTGCTCCTGTAAATAATAAAAGTATGAATGCGGCAAAACACTTCATTCCTTCTCCAGAAACGAGACGGTGAAGTAGGAGGGATCGGTGGCGGTGACCGCCACTTTTTCCATGACCATTTCCGAGCTCCGTCCGTTGCTGAGATTCTGAGCGATCATGTGGGTCACCATGTACTTATGATTTTCAGGATCAAGCTCTTTGAACGCTTTGTTTTCAATGGTCTTGTACAAATCACCGTCGAAATTATAATACTCGGTCTTTTGCACAAGGTAATTATTTTTATTCACCCAGCGAACCGACCTGGCATATCCGTATTCATCCTCCAGGTCCCTGCCGGCCGGTGTGGATTGTATCTGATAACAGGGAGATCCGTCGACCGTCCCTTCCCCGAGCATCTCATAGGTAAAATCATCCAGCCCTGGGGCGGTCATGTCCGCATTGGAGAATTCGCTGCCCATGAAGCTCTTGCTCTTTTCGCTGCTCACAATACGCCTGGTCTTCCTCAGGGCAGGCAGGTAAATCCACATGTCATCACTCTTCTCCGGGTAATCGAAGATCAGAATACCGGTCCCCTTCACCTCCGGGGGCGACAGGAACTTGATGATCCTTTTCTCGGTGCCGTCCGGGATGGTCATCGAGGCCATGGTATTCTCCCTGATCCGCTGGTTGTCCCTCGAATCGGTGATGGTCAGGGTGGACACCGCCTCGAATGATTTGACTTTCACCGCATCGTGACTTTTTTTAATGAGATCCCTGGGATCCTGGCCGGAAAGTGCCGCCAGTGCCGCCAGGCTGAATATGATGGATATAGTGATTGCTCTCATTTTATTGATATTTAAAATTTATGTATATTTTATTTCCTAACCTCCTAACCCCTAACTCTTTTCCTCCAACTTTACCTTATCCCGCCTGCTTCAGATCCCCTTCCAGGATGCGGTCCCTGCCCGCTTCCTGCGGCTCGAGGAACCTGAACCTGAAACGCATCAAAATGGCCGGAAGAATGACCATGGCCCCTGTGAGGCAGCTCAGCACAGAGACCACCACGAGGACACCGAAGAACCTGATGGGGGTGAAGGAGGAGACCATCAGGACCAGGAAACCCACGATCACGGATAACGCATTGAAGATGATCCCCCTTCCGGTGGTGGTGATGGTCTTTTTTACCGCCTCGCCTGGAGTAAGGCGATTCTGGCGCTCTTCCTTATAACGCCAGAGGAAATGGATGGTGTAATCCACCCCGACGCCGATCATCATGGAGGAGAGCAGCGCAGTGGCCACATCCAGTCTGATGCCGGTGAGGCCCATCAGTCCGAAGAGCACCAGGATGCTGACTGTAAGCGGGGTGATCCCGAGCAGGCCCGCAACGGGAGATTTAAAGATGATGGAGACCAGGATGAAAATGATCAGCAGGGCGATCCCCAGCGAATAGTACTGTCCCATGAGCACTTTATTGGCCAGCTGGGCCCTCACGTAACCGTAACCTCCGATAGCTGCAATGGAAGGATCATCCTTGGCAAATGTTTCGAGCCTGTCCACGATCTTGTTCACTGTTTCATTGGTTGCATCGTTGATCCGGACCACCAGGTGGGCGTGTTCATAGTTGAAGTCCACCAGCTGTTCCAGGTCCTCCGGATTCCCGCTCATGGAATAAAGTTCCATGTACTGTGCAACCGCATTCCGGCTGGGTGGAATGGCATCATACAGCGGATCGCCAGGATCATTCAGGGCTTTGCTGATTTCCCTGACCACCCCGGAAAAAGAGAGGGTCAGATCGATCTCATCCAAGTGCTCCAGCTCCTGCCTGTAGCGTTCCATTCTCTGAAGCAAAGCCGGATCGAGCATGTCGCCCGAAAACATCACTGAAATGTTCTCGGAACCCCCGAATTTCTCGTTGATGATCCCGGCTGCCTGTTTCACCTCATGCTTTTCAGGAAAAAAATTCTCTTCATTGGAATCCACCTGCAGGAAGAAGATCCCGGTGGAGACGGCCAGTGTCAGAACCAGCGCCACATAGGGAATGATCCTGCTTCTTCTCACCACAAAGGCGGCAAACCGGTCCAGGACATGCCGTTTCTGATCGGCCGGCTTCTCCTTCAGGTGATGCAGGGGGGCCGAGCGCTGCAGTGTTGAAAGCAGAGCGGGTAGCAGCACAAGGCTGAAAAAGATCGCGAACAGGATGCCGATTCCCGCGCTGACGGCCATCTGCCTGGCGGGGATCAGGGTATGCGCCAGCAGGGCTGCGATCCCCGCGACTGTGGTCAGTCCGGTCAGCAGGATGGGTCTCCACAGCGAACCGGTGATCATGGCGGACATCTGCTTCATGGTGCGGCCGTTCCCGGATGCGTTCAGCTCCTGGTACTTGGCGATCATATGGATCCCGTAATCATTGGCCACAGCGATCAGGAGAATGGGGACTAGCAGGGTGATCAGGGTGAACTTCCACCCAAGAAGTGGTATCAGGGAGAGGCCCAGCAGGGCTGACATCACTACCACCAGGAACGGCAGCCAGACGCCTCGCCACTCCCTGAAAACCACATACAGGAATATGAGCATAATGACCAGTGCCAGCGGGATCAGCACCAGTCCGTCCCTCACAATGTTTTTATTGATGGCCTGCCTGATATACGGAAGACCGCCTAAATGAATGGTTTCATCCCCCGGATGGTCGGAGAGGGTGGTCTGGATCTGTTCGAACAACACCTTTTCATCCACATCCTTTGCGAGGGTCAGGACCACCGCAGTGGCCCTGAAATCCTTTGAAACCATAACTTCATAGACCATGTCATTGTCACGGATCTGATCTTTCAGCAGGTTTCTTTCCTGTTCGTCCCGGGGCAGGCGGTCGATGACGGGTTCAACATACATGATGCCTTCTTCCCCGTGGATCCTTCTGGAGCTGAACAATGAAAGGGTTCTTCTGATACCACCCATTCGCCCGATCTCCTTTTCCACCTCCCTGACCCGCCTGAGCGTCTGTTCCCTCAGGACATCATCGGTCTCAAAAATGATCATGACCAGGTCCTGGTTCCCGAACACTTCCTCGATCCGGTCGGTGTTCACCATGGAGGTCATGGTTTTCGGGAAGTAGTTCCTCAGATCGGGATCTATTTCAAGCCTGCTAAGCACCAGCGAAAACCCGAGTGTCACAATGACGGAAATCCCGATGATCCACCAGCGGAATTTAATGATCTTCTTCTCCATTTTTATTTATAAAGTATTAGATATCTGTAACATATAATATTTTTCTCAACGATCTCAAAACATGAATTTCACGGATAAATACCCTGCATTCAGCGGTGGTCCCACCAGGTCGTACAACGAATCTTCCGGTCCGTAGAAACCGCTGAATCCGGCGGAAATCTTCACCCCGTCGGCCGGAGCATATGAGATCCCCGGCTGAATGATCCACTCCCCGGTGGTGATCCGGTAAACGATGGGCAGGTTCAGTTCCAGGCGGTCATGCCACACATTCCCCCTGAGAAGCAGGAACACCGCATGAAAGAATACATCCAGCTGGTCATTGTAAAGCCTGTTGAAGGCCGACAGGCGCTGCCGGGTCATCTCGTGGATCAGATCGGGTGTGATCTGTACCCCTGACTGAATGAGCTGCATGAACTGGTCCGGGTCCGCCGAAAGTGACGGTTCGGCCGCGGGACTCTCGTAATCAATGATGTATTTTCCCTGATATCCGGCCAGAAGGGTGAAGTAGGTGCCCGACCGTTCGATCTCGGCCGTGTAGGCAAGCTCGGACAGGGGGACATCTTCCCGCTCCGCGGGATCATCTTTTGTATCCGTCCATGCACCTTCCAGTCTGAAGATCCAGGAAGCCAGGGGAATGGAAAGGTCCATTCCCAGCATGCGGAGCCTGTAAGCTTTTTCATAAATATCCAGGGAGGCGGGTTGCATTGCATTCAGATCCAGGGTCATCGTGTCGAAGGCGATCCCGGGCCAGTGGTGGTAACCCTCGAACCAGTAAAGGGAGCCGTCCAGCAGGGAAGTGTACAGATCAAAATTGATCCCGTAACTTCCCTGGTCCAGTTCCTGTGAAGGATATTCGGATTCGATGAAACGGACATAGCCGGGCATGGGAATGAGATCGATCAAAAGCACGCTGGGCTGGTAGACCGGCTTCCATGTCCCCGTGACCCTCATGGACCTTCCCATGTTCAGTGTCCCCTGCGCCAGCCAGGATCCCATGTTCATATCATCCTCCTCGGGAGAACGAAAGGTGGGATCAACCGGGTTGATCTTCTGGACAGGGTTGAAAAAAGTGGCTTTCCCCCATGAAAGGATCTTTTTCCCGATGCTGAAGGTGGCCGGGCCCGCTTCAAGGTCCGCATAGGCCTCCCTGAGCTCGATATTATTGACGGAATGCTGAAATTCGGTGCCGTACCGGAAGCGGATGTCAGCCCTGGCCGATGCGATCATCCCGGCTTTGGCATGCAGCTGAAGGGAGGCTTCCCCGTATGCGCTCTGGAGGTAAGGATTCTCTTCCTCCGGGGTATTTCCCAGATAGGCGACCGAGCGGATGTATCCTCCCAGGGAAAGTACATTTCCGGCGGCGGACTGTGTATCCCCCGCCAGTGAAGACTCGAACAATCCCTGTGCATTTAAAGCAAGTGTTGAACTTAATATCAGCTGGAATATCATTACCAGATACTTCCATGTACACATACGCGCTCTACTTGTGGGTATTTATGGCGAAAGTATGAGAAATAAGAAGGCGCATCGTCCGTTGTGCTCGGACCGGACATCTCTCTGGTGATTGAAAAGTTCAGACTGAGCGGTTCGGACCATTTCAGGGAATATTGCTATTTTCGGCGAATGAAAACGATCATTAATGCCCAGCGGGAATATTTCCTGGAAGGCCATACCCGCTCCCTCTCCACCCGGAAAAAGACCCTGAGAAAGCTCCATGACCTGCTGCTGGAAAATGAATCCCTCCTGGCCGGGGCCCTTGAAAAGGATTTCCGGAAGTCATTTTACCTCACTGTGGAAAATGAGCTGAGCCTTCCTTACGGAGAGATCAATTATGCCATCCGTCACCTCAGAAGGTGGTCACGGCCCCGCCGGTACCGGACCAACCTGATCAATTTACCCGGTGTTTCCAGAAGCATCCCGGTCCCGTACGGGGTCGTCCTGGTCATCGGACCCTGGAACTATCCCTACATGTTGTCCCTCGTTCCCGCCATCTCTGCACTGGCGGCCGGGAATACGGTGGTCCTCAAACCCAGTGAGGTACCTTCCAATGCATCTGCCGCACTGGCACACCTGATCAATTCCAGCTTTCCCCGGGAACTTTTCTATGTAAAGGTAGGAGGAGCGGAAGAGGGTGCCGGCCTGCTGAAGGAGCGGTTCGACAAAATATTCCTCACGGGCAGCTCCCGCACCGGCAGGAGCGTGATGCAGGCTGCCGCCGAACACCTTACCCCGGTGACCCTGGAACTGGGAGGAAAGAATCCGGTGATCATCATGCCCGACTGCAGGATCAAACCGACTGCAAGAAAGCTCACATGGGGAAAATTCCACAACAACGGAATGGCGTGCGTCTCCATCGACCATGTGTATGTGCATGAAGAGATTGTGGATGAGCTTATTGCGGAGATTAAAAAATGCATCTTGAAGATTTACGGGTCCGATCCCAGGCAGAGCCCCATCCTTCCCAGGATGATCAATGAATTTCATTTCGACAGGGTCATGTCCCTGATCGATCCCGGCAAGGTGGTAGCCGGGGGCAGGGGAGACAGGGACAACTTGTACATCGAACCCACCGTCATGCGCGATGTTAAGCCGGGCGATAAATTGATGCAGGAGGAGGTATTCGGACCCGTCCTGCCGATCCTTACCTTCAGGGATGGTGAGGAGCTTGTCCGGGTGCTTAAAAACCGCCCCACACCGCTCTCCGTTTATATTTTCTCACGAAACATCCGTAATGCGAAGGCGATGTTGCGGGCGATCCCTTCAGGTGGCGGCATGATCAACGACGTGGTGCTGAATTTCGTGAACATGAACACGCCTTTCGGGGGACTGGGTGAATCGGGTATGGGCAGTTACCACGGGAAAGCCGGATTTGATACCTTCAGCCACTACAAGACCGTCATCTCCAAACTCTCCTGGGCTGATAATTTCCTCAAATATCCTCCCCACCGCGGATTCTACCTGCGCATCTTCAGATCCATACTGGGAAGGTCTTTCAGGAACTTCTGGCACTGATCTTTCTGACATATTCACTGGGGGTCATCCCGGTCTTCTCCTTGAATATGGTGTTGAAACTGGATTTGGAGTTAAATCCGGAATCATAGGCGATGGCGAGGATGGTCAGGTTCCTGTATGCAGGATCCAGCAGGCGCTGTTTCACCTCCTCCACGCGGTATTCATTCACCAGGTTGTAGAAGTTCTTCCCCATGTGCTCGTTGATCACCTCGGAAATAAAATGCCTGGGTATATCCAGTAAATCCGACAGGTCATAGATGGTCAGCTCCCGGTCCAGGTAGGGTTTCTCTTTCTGCATAAATTCTTCGATCTTTTTAATGTACCGGGCCACATCCTTGTTTTTCAGCCCGGACCGCTGATATTTTCCGGAGCCGTTGACCTCCGGGACAACTTCAGGCTCCTTGTACTTTGTCACCTCTTCAAAAACACTGGACTGGTGGAACCCGAAGACGCCGAAGAGGAAGGTGAGGATGGTCAGGCCGATAAATGAGATCTCATAGGGATCGAACGGCATAAAACCCACCAGGATATCGATCCCCCCAAATATGAACATCACCACGTATCCCAGGTAGAAGGTGATGGAGAGACCGAGCAGCCACTGAAGCGTGAATTTTCCCGAAGAATAGCTCACCAGCAGCTTGAGCCGTTTCTGGTGCCTGTGAATCACCACGAACGTGGCGACGGAATAGGCGGTGATGGAAATGAAAAAAGTCACCGCATAAACGATCCGGAAGGAGACGAAGCGGTCAATCACAAGAAAACCATCGGTCCCGTTGATCACCGGTTCGTCCAGAAACAGCAGGGACGCGATCAGGAAGATGAAGAACGGGGAAAAATGCCACAGGTAGCCGGGATTGAAGGAGGGATGCTCACTGGTCATCAGTTTGGCATAAAGCAGGAGCAACGGGCCGTAGATGTATGGGAGGATCTTGATGGGATAGAGCTCGACCAGTGTCTCGTCGATCAGCACGATGACCATCTCCGTGCAGATGATCAGAAGCCATGCCCCGAGGATCTGATTGGCCAGCATTCTGGGCCTTTTCAGCGCGATCAACAACCCCGCGAAAAGGGTCTGTGAAATTCCGATATACAGGATCGCTTCCATGGTCAAAAGTAACAAATATTATTTTGTTTTCAGGGACATTGTATCTACATTTAGTGCCTGGTCAGCCTCTTATAGATAACGCATTCGATGAGCATTTTATTAGATAAAAATTCAAGGGTGATCGTCCAGGGATTTACGGGGAGCGAGGGCACCTTCCATGCCGGTCAGATGCTGGAGTACGGAACTGACCTGGCGGGTGGGGTTACTCCCGGGAAAGGGGGAC